>WBZQ01000529.1_pt1 | contig 30090 bp, 29 predicted proteins | sample 5204251 | NCBI WGS metagenome assembly WBZQ01 (sample SAMN12412402, study PRJNA552823) | activated sludge metagenome | isolation source: activated sludge from nitrification reactor of wastewater treatment plant... | place: USA: Virginia | collected 2017-09 | reverse complement strand
TCGCCAAAGTCGAGCGAGTGTACACCAGTTATTCCGGCGTCTACGATCAGATTTTCGGGAAAATTTTCCACGAGTCGCGCGAAGCCTGTGTGCGCAACCTGAGAATCCGGCCGGAAGAAAACATTCTGGAAGTCGGCGTTGGAACGGGGATCGCCCTCGAATACTACCCGAAGAACTGCAACATCACGGGCATTGATCTGTCCTCCGGCATGCTCGCCAAAGCCAGACAGCGGCAGTCACACTATCATCTCGATCATGTGCGCCTGATGCTCATGGACGCCGGAAAGATGGAATTCCCCGACGATACCTTTGACACGGTCATGGCGGCCTACGTCGTGACCGCGGTTCCGGACTACCGTAAAGTGGTGAATGAAATGATCCGGGTGTGCAAACCCGGCGGCCGCATCATTATGCTGAACCACTTCAGCAACGGAAACAAAGTGATCGCGGCTGTTGAAAAGGTCATCTCTCCCCTCTGCAAGCACATCGGCTTCCGTACCGACCTCTCCTTGAACACCGTGCTGGAAGGCACCAACCTTCACGTGACCAGAAAAGAAAAAGTCAATCCGATGAAATTCTGGCATCTGGTGGAATGTGTCAACCGGAAGAGTGGCGTGAATGGAACCGGTGCGGCCAGCATGAATGGCAACGGTAATGGCAAACACGGTCACATTAGCTAACAGCTCTACCTTCGCCTCACGCACATCACTCGTGCTTCCGCTTTTTTGATTGTCCGACCGCCTTCTCTGAGGGGGTAAACAGCGACTGTCCCGCGAGACAGGTCCCCGCATACGCGCTCGTGATCACATGGGCGAGCATGGCCAAGAGGCGATGCCCTTGTCGGCCTCTCGCCTCGCGCAATTGCACCCGGATGCCAAACCCTTCGCCATCAATCAGCGCGTATGCTTCCACCTCCAGTGGTATCGCCGGCCCGTCGAGTTCATGAACAGTAGACGCCAACTCCCCCTGCCAACATACTCCCTGATCAGCGCGCTTGCCGCAGACTCCCGCCTTCCAGACACAGGGCATTCCTGTCTGATCCAACTGATGCAGTAACCAACTCACCGTGGGAGCGTCTCCGGCATCGGCCTGAAACACCCATTGCTCCACCTCCGTCTCCCGCTTACCTTCAGCGTGCGGCAACGAAACCTCCTCAAACATGGCCTCTTCACACACGACATAGAGATTCCCGTGCGGGTCAAACCAGAAACGCAGTTTCCCCTCACTGAATTCCACCTGTATTCCACCCACCAAGGCCCAATCTGCTCCATCCTGCTCAAACAGCGAAAGATCCGACACGGCTTCCATGGAGAGTTTGGCCACCCGCAAGACCCCGTGCACCGGATACCTGATGAGCACGGTCACCGTGCTGCTGACCGTCACCTCACGCCCCGAGGCTTCGTCGAACATCCTTCGCTTGGCCACGTGAATATCCGTGATCTGCCCACCACGGAACCCGTGGGTGTGCGTGAGCAACCAACTGAGATCCTCGGCGGTTGTGATGGAATGGGTCATCGCGTACGAAACCAGTTCATCGGCAGGGCATTGCTGCCATGAAATGACTGTACCATGCCGAAGAAATGGATGAGAGCTACGAATCCGCGATACGCGAGGAGGGAGGGACTGACGCTAAAACAGAGCCTGTTGCTGCCTGACCTCGGCCAATTGCCGCTCCAGTTCCTCGACACGCTCTTGCAAACGCTGGTTATCGAGACGGAGAAGATCCAGTTGATCCAACAATTGCTCACGTTGAATGTTCGTCCACTTGAGGGTGCGCCTCAAACCGGCCAGCTCGAGCTGTGCCTGCTGTCCGTCTTCCAGCGCGGAACCCATCTGTACGCCTCGGTCGATCGCCATCGTGAGTGATAGGGCAAATCGTAGCGCACTCCCGGACAGTTGCAGAGCAATTAGTGATTTATCGACAGGGGAAGGCGACGAGATGGATGATCGACTGGTGGGAGGGGGACTGGAACGAGTTCTTATTTACTCGCCTGGGCGGGCACCGAAGAGGCGCTACGGCCATCGCTGGTCTCCCACCCATAGTGGAGCAACACACCGTTACCCTCCCAGCCGGGAGGACACAGATTTCCCGTTCCGTAATAGTCCGCGTCAAGCACGGGGAACGGCGCGACATTCTTAATCCAATCCTGGGCGTGTCCATTGGATTCGATATACGATTGCAGGAAGTAGGCTCCGCCGGTCAAGGGCAACTGCGGGAGGATGAAGTCCACATAGCCGCTTCCGCTCAACGTCAGTGGCGTGGGATCCACGATATCGGTCGACATCACAAAGAGGTCCTGCCCCTTACGGCCATTGACCGATACGCTGACACGACAATTCTTGAAGTCTTTGTTTTCGGCGCAGCGATAATACATTCTGATGATCACGTCCCGGCCGGTGATCGCAGCAGTTACCGAATGCCGCTCCTGATCCAGCAGCTCGATTTCCGTCAGCAGAATTTCTCCAAGCCCGATTCGATCCTTCCGTTTCCCAATGGATGTGCTCGCCTGGCTGCGAATGGCGTCCGCATAACCTTCCACCACTGTCTGCGTCTTGCCGATTCTCGCAATCCCCCCCTTCTCCAGGAGAATCGCCCGCTCACAGAGGCCTTCGATGATCGTCATGTTGTGGCTGACAATGAGGACTGTTCGGCCGCTTCGGCTGACTTCTTCCATCTTGCCCAGACACTTTTGTTGAAAACCGGCGTCGCCGACCGCCAGCACTTCATCCACAATCAAGATCTCGGGCTCAAGATGCGCTGCCACGGCGAAGGCCAGCCGCACATACATGCCGCTTGAATACCGCTTCACCGGGGTATCAATGAAGTCCTCCACGCCTGAGAAAGCGACGATCTCATCGAATTTTCTCCGTACCTCTTGGCGCCGCATCCCCAACATGGCCGCGTTCAAAAAAATGTTCTCCCGCCCAGTTAGTTCGGAATGAAATCCGGTTCCGACTTCGAGCAACGAGCTTACACGCCCATAAATATCGGCCGTCCCCTTCGTGGGCTGGGTGATTCGCGAGAGAATCTTAAGCAAGGTGCTTTTCCCGGCGCCATTGTGCCCGATGATGCCAAGGACTTCCCCGTGTTGAACATCGAAGGAAATATCCTTCAGGGCCCAGAATGACGGGTCACTCTCAGCCTGATCGTTTCCCCGTTCAGTGAGGGATTTGAGGCGATGCATCAACTGATCGCGGAGGGTATTGTGCTGCACACCAGCACCCAACCGGTAGTGCTTCGACAAACCCTCTGCTCGAATTGCAACACTTCCCATTCAGATCACATCCGCGAAGGTTCGTTCCATCGAACGAAAATAGATCAGGCCGCCCACCAGGGTAACTGCAACGATAAGCAGGCTGGGTAGGAACATGGAAAAGTCTACCTGAAAACCGGGAATCAGCGCCCAGCGAAATCCTTCGACCACGCTCACGACAGGATTCAGTGCGTAGATCGCCCGCCAGGACTCCGGCACCTTGCTGACGGGATAGAGAATAGGTGACACAAACATCCAGAGTTGAATGAACATCGGCAGGATGTGGCCGACGTCGCGATACCGAACGTAGAGCGCGGAGACCCAGAGACCGGCCGCAAACGCAATCGTGGCCCCTAGTCCGGCGAACAGCGGGAGCAATAGGATACGCCAGCTTGGCAAGACTCCGAACCAAGCCATCAGCCCTAGGAATGCAACGAACGCGAGCATCAAATCCACGAGGGGTGCGATGGTGGCCGAGAGGGGCAGAATCAAGCGCGGGAAATACACTTTGCTGATAAGCGGGGCTTCCCCCACTAAGCTGGTCCCTCCCCGGCTCAAGGCCTGCGAAATATAAAACCAGGGCAACAGGCCGGCATAGAGAAACACAGGATAGGGGAAACCATCAGAGGGAATTTTTCCCATCACGCTAAAGACCACCGTAAAAATCAGCATGGTCGCGAGGGGCTGAAACATGGCCCACGCGACCCCCAACACGGTTTGCTTGTAGCGCACCGTCACATCACGCCAGACGAGAATATGAATGAGTTCTCGATACCGCCAGAGGCCGGCGAGGTCCAGCTCCAACAAACCCTTGGCGGGCTGAATGCGTACATGCGGCAACGCCGTCGGGTGCCTCTGATCGAGTCTCAAAACAGACATGCCAGTGTTCACTCTCCCGTCAGCAACCGTTCGACGCAGGTATCCTTGAAATGCCGTCGCTCTGGACAGCAGGATTGTGGTGAGACGACCGCTGAAATAATAATCCTAACTCGAACTGACCAGATACTTTTATGTCAAAATTCCCACATACGGTCAAGGTGAATCCTTACCCCAGGCGCGGTTCCACTCGTGAACTACGGCCTTACACCGTCTAATCGCTCCTAAAGAATACCAACGAGCACCAAAGAACAACACGCGCCTGCACCCTGAGAGAAAAACGCGGCCCTCACGCGTGCGTTGACATCAATGCCGGATCTGAACACATGAGATGGAGCGTAAAGGCACCGCTACGATCCGGCTCGACCGGTAGTCGCAACACCGTTACGGCACGGACGGAGGAGACGTGCGAAAAGCTTTGCGCTCTTCTGGAGAGACGTACCGAATCGCTAACCCCGACATATGCAGCATCCACCCCTGCCCGCCACCGGCGCCTTGAGCAAAACTCCATGCGTCCATCCGGAACGGATTCCAGTACCCGTACCCACTGCGATAGTTGCTGCTCGACGTCGCACCCGGCACGGCGTTGCCCATGGTGGACTGGAAAACAGGCCCGCGATCAGAGAGACGACGAACATCCGCCTCACCTAATACGACGGCATCAGCGCCCAACTCCTTGGCCTGTTCCAAAATACGATCGCGAAGCGTGTCTTCGCTGGCGTATTCGCTGGTCGCCACGATGCGAGCAATCTGGACATGACCCTGATTGGGCTCCCGCTGCAATGTCGAGACGGCCTCACCTCCCCGCCGGGGTTCGAAGGCTTTTGTCGTCAGCGGATCCACCTGCACAGAAACACAGGCGCTTGAGCATGCCAACAAGAACAACGTCATGAGGCTGGTAGCGTGTTTCATCTCAATAAGGCCCCGTGGTTGTATGGAAGCCGGGTCGCGCACCGACCATGTTCCCAACGCAGAAGGTTATATTGACGGCTCGACCGCATCAAATCAACTTGAAAGACATGTTCCGTGACCACAATCTCTGCCCGAACCGGAAATAACAGGTACGCATGCCTCAGCTTGTCGTCGTTATCACTACAACTTGCCGTCGCTCAGTGCGCGGATATCCTCCATACGCCGACGGTTGACTCCGAGGTCGCTGTAGCCGGTCCTGGAACCCGATCGAAAGTGGATAGTCTTGCTGTCGTCATCGAACACAAACTCGACGTCATCGACGAATCGTAGCAGGAAACTGGTGAATTCATAGCGAAGGGACACGTCGGTTTCTTCAACCAGTGTGGTACGGGGCAACCCCGCGACGATGGTTTTTAACGTGGCTTTGGCCACATCGAGATGCTTGAGATAGCGATAGGGCGCAATCCTGTGAGCCTGATCCGCCGCCTGGGTCGACACACAATTCGGGCTAGAGGGGCACGGGGCGAGCATTTTCATGACCTGTTGATCCAAAGCGAACATGTCAAGGGCTGACGAGACAACAGAAATAGCCGCACCGTGTTTCGTACCCACACACAAGCGACTTCGTTCAGCCACTTGCGTCTTGCTGATTTCTCACGGCTCTATACATGGACTGTAATGAGCGCCTGCGGGTCTGTCAACCGACCCATCTTGCAACCACATGCACGGTTCGAGTTCAGATCCGACGCTCAGATCGGCGAGCCACCAGCCAGGCATGCCAGCGTGGCACAGCATCCATGGCCGGCTTTTCTATCAGACGATATGTTGCAAAACACACCAGGACCAAAACAGGAACCAACACGAGTACGATGGCCCAATGCTCAAGCGGAGAGAAGGTAGCAGCCCATTCCGCCAATATCAGCCGGTAGGTCACAAATAAGACGAGGCTGTGCAGAAGGTACAGACTGTAGGCCATTTCTCCTAATGTGACAGACGCCCGCCATTCGAGAATGCCATACAGGGAGTTCCCGCACGCAATAACCAGAAAAGCGCCTGCCAGGAGTAGGACGGCGGAGAGCGTGTAGGCCGTCGGCAAGAGAAACAGCGTCGTCGCCAGACTGGCCATCGCGAGCGCCCCCCAGACACCTCGAGCCAGCATGACCCGGACGGCGTCGATACGCACCAGACTTGCTGCGACGATCCCTCCCGCAAAGGCATACAACACAGGGGTCCGCACCTCGGGCATCACCATCGCGAGCATCGTCACCACCACAGCACTCATCGCCAACCAGGCCACTGAGGCCGACGCCCGCACACAGAACGCGCCGATGGGAAGAGCGGCATAGAACAACCATTCGTAGGGCAGCGACCACACGGCTCCGGCCAGAGGGATCGTTTCCGCAAATCCATTCACCGGCGAGATGCCGGGAATCGTGAACATCAGCCAGGTGGTCACCTGTTCGAACACGACCGGCAATGACTCTTTCAGCGCGAAGCCGGCGCGGCCGAATGCCACCAGGATGACGCCACTGACGGCCAACAGGTACAGCGGCACGAGCCGAAACAGTCGGGACAGATATAGCCGCGGCCAATCAATCGGTTGCTGGCGGCCATCAAGAATCTTGGACCAAAAAAGAAAGCCCGTAATCATGAAAAACAGGGCCACACTGCCTTGCCCCAACTGCGCGTACAGATTGGAAGGAGGGACCTCCCAGACGCCGGAACGGAGATAGAAATACCAGATAGAAGAATGACTCAGAAACACAGCCAGCGCGAGATACCCTCGAAGCCCGTCGAGGGACGAATAGCGAGGGGCCAGGGACGCCTGGCGGGGGCTGACAGGAGGGAGACACATCGCGGTGCCGAGGGCGAGTAAGAGCACGCCCACCGCGGGCCACAAGCTGGTCGCATCCATACCCTTCCCATGAGATCACAGCAACCCGAATTTGTCGAAGTTTTCCCGGAACCGCGTCGAACAAGTCTGCATCCCGTTCACCCCTGATCACCGCGCTCAGACATCACCGCAGGGGCATTGCTGAAGGCCAATTTCCAACGGCTGCTCCGTTGATTGCTGGAGTAATCCTGGGGTACCCTAGCCCGTTACCGATACCAACGTGACGGCGTCCAGCCGCTCATCCAACGTACACCGCTGGGCAGCTCTGCTCAGGCCAACAAAGGAGTGCTCTCGCATGGCCGGTTTTCCGATTGAAGTCGCTACCCGCATCAAGACCTTGCCTCCCTATCTGTTTGCCGCCATCGACAAGATGAAGCAAGAGGCACTCGCTCGCGGGGTCGATATCATCAACCTGGGCATCGGAGACCCTGATCTGCCCACGCCGGCCCCCATCATCGAGAGCTTGGCAGAAGCCGCAAAGAACCCGAAACACCATCAGTATCCCTCGTACGAGGGCATGCTCGCTTTTCGCAAAGCCGTCGCCGACTGGTATCGCCGGCGGTTCAACGTCTCCCTCGATCCGGCAAACGAGGTCCTCACCCTGATCGGATCCAAAGAGGGCATCGGGCACATCCATCTCGCGTTCGTTGACCCGGGCGACATTGTCCTCGTACCAAGTCCGGGATATCCGGTGTACCCGGTCGGTACCAGTTTCTGCGGAGGCATCTCCCACTTCATGCCGCTCACGAAAGCCAATGGCTTCCTTCCCGACCTCAACGCCATCCCTAAGGATATCGCGAAGAAAGCCAAGTTGATGTGGTTGAACTCGCCGAATAACCCCACGTCCGTCATCATGAGCAAAGACTACTTCAAGCGCGTGGTGGAATTTGCGCAGGAAAACCAGATCATCGTCTGCCATGACGCGGCCTACTCGGAAATTTTCTACGACGGGAAGCGGCCTGCCAGCTTCCTCGAAGTCGAGGGCGCGAAAGATGTCGGTGTCGAATTCCATTCCCTTTCCAAGACCTACAACATGACGGGCTGGCGCATCGGGTTTGCCGTCGGAAACAAGGACGTGCTGGCCGGACTCGGCAAGGTCAAGAGTCAGTTGGACTCGGGGGTCTTCGAAGCCATCCAGGCCGCCGGCATCACGGCGCTGGGATTGGATGACTCCGTGACCGATGGACTCCGGAAGATCTACCAGGAACGCCGCGACACCTTGGTGCCGGGCTTGCGGAAGCTGGGGCTGGAAGTGGATCCGCCTCCCGCTGCATTTTACATCTGGGTCACGGTGCCAAAAGGATATACCTCGGCGTCATTCACCGCCCATTTGCTCGAGAAGGCCGGGATTGTGACCACGCCGGGCAACGGGTTCGGCGCACCCGGCGAGGGCTACGTTCGCATGACCGTGTGCACGACGAAAGAACGCCTGGCGGAAGCCGTGGAACGCATAAAAAAGATGGGGTTTTAGTCGCACCGCCACGGCGCACGAGGAATAGATCTTCATGGCGACGGCATTCATCGGCTTCGGTTCTAACATGGGCAACCGGTTGGACTTTTGCGATCGCGCGGTCACTCTGCTCGGGCTCTTACCGCATTCACGACTCGAGGCCGTGTCGTCGCTCTATGAGACGGAGCCGATTGACGATGGCGCAGCCCCCGGGCCGGAATGGTTCCTGAACGGCGTGGCGCAAATCGAAACCGACATTACGCCCAAAAGCCTGCTCGAGGTCTGCCGGGAAATCGAGCGGGCACTTGGTCGTGACCCCGACCATCGTACCGGGCCGCGGACGCTCGACTTGGATCTGCTGTTGTACGACGATCTCGTGCTGACCGAACCAACCTTGACCATCCCGCACCCTCGACTGCATCTGCGTCGGTTCGTCCTCGCTCCCTTCGTCGAGGTCGATCCCGAGCGGAGACATCCCCTATTAGGCCAGAGCGTCCGAGAACTGTTAGCACACCTCACGGATCCATCGGTGGTGCGACGACTCACCCCGCACCCGAACTCTCGGTATGGTTCACGACCGACCTGCAGCGCGCCTCCGGCAACCGAACGACAGACATGAAGATACTCCGCACCACCAATGCCCTCGCCGACTGGAGCCGCTACCTGCGTCGGGAAGGGGTCACCATCGGATTTGTCCCCACCATGGGGGCGCTACACGACGGGCATCGCAGTTTGATCCGTGCCGCCCGCTTGGCGTGTGATGCGGTGGCCGTCAGCATTTTTGTGAATCCAACGCAATTCGGCCCGACGGAAGACCTCTCCAAATATCCGCGCCAGTTTCGGCGAGACCAGGTTCTCTGCCGAACCGAAGGAGTCGATGTGGTCTTTGCCCCCACTGTCAACACCATGTATCCGGATGGCACTCAGACCATCGTGACGGTTCCGGCACTCGTGCGGCGATGGGAGGGTGAGGCGCGACCGCACCACTTTCAAGGTGTTGCAACGGTCGTTACGAAGCTGCTGTCCCTGGTACAGCCTGATCGGACGTGGTTCGGTCAGAAAGACTATCAACAAGCGATGGTGGTCCGGCAACTCGTGGCAGACCTGAATCTCCCCGGTCGCATCACCGTGCATCCCACGGTGCGGGAAGCTGACGGGTTAGCGCTCAGCTCACGCAACGTATACCTCACCACTCATCAGCGGCAAGCCGCGCCAGTTCTCTACCGCGCTCTGCGGACCGGAGCAGCAGCTATTCGATCCGGAGAACGGCGAGGCGTCGCCGTCCAACGCCTGATGACCCGCACCGTTGCACAAGAACCCCTGGCCACAGTGGAATACCTGGCAGTCTGCCATCCCACGACCCTCGAACCCTTACCCGTCATCGATCGGCGTGCCGTTCTCCTTGGCGTGATTCGCATCGGCACCGTGCGACTGCTCGACAATGTCCTGGTGACATCGCGTCGCACATCCTGACACACCCCGCACCATCGGCGGCCAAGCACAGAAGAAGATCGTTCTGGATCGTTGGGAAAGACGATATCAGCCGCGCGAGCTGATACGGGGAGGAGCTTGTTGGTAGGCCAGCAGTTCCAGAATCAATTGGCCCAAGCGTTGCTTGTCTTCCGCCTCAAACTCTAAAAATTTTACGCCAGCCGACTCGGGTTGAACCGAGCAAATCATTGCCGAATCTACTTTAATATCCGGCCCGCCCCCAGGGGCGTGCAAGACGAAATTGACAAATGTCCCTCGCGGCAGGGTCGTCGTCGCCTGCAACGCACAGCCCCCCATCGAGATATCAGTCACGAAGCCACCGGTCGCCACCTGATCCACCATCAGTGCGGCCGCGAAATTGGCGGGAAGACGCCGATACTCACGCCGATCAAACGCTTGCGAGGTCACCCGGTTCCCCGGCCTGCGGGCCTGAAAACGGGTCGTACAGAGCTGACACCGCACCTGAAAGATGGATAAGCGGTTCAGGGTCTTCTCCATGAGACTGGTCCCGGAAATCACTCTGACACAGGGTGTGCCACAGGCCGGACAATACAGTTCCTTCATACTATGCTTCTGACTCCTGTATGCCCCTCGTCGCAGATGACGCGGGACTCACCTTCTCAGCCGGCTGACCGGCCAACAAAGGCTCCACATTGGCCGGCGAGTAGGTCGGCGGTTTCACCCACTTCCCATCTTCACGCTTATAGCCGCCCACTTTGCTCAAATTTGATCGATGAACTTCACGAAACACCGGATCCATATCCAAGCCATAGGAGACGGCAGTCCCGTAAACCACATACAAGAGGTCGGCCAGTTCTTTGGCCACAGCCGGAAGATTCTGAGCCGTCATCGCCTCCTGTAGCTCCTCAAACTCCTCTTGGATGAGCCGCACTCGCAAACGCCGGACGGCCTCATCCGGATTCGACGGTCGGTCCCCGACCAGAATATCAAATTTGCGGTGAAATTCAGCCACCATCGCCTGGGGATCGATCATCCCAATGTCCTCATGTCCTCTGCCACAAACGGCAGCACTCGCCTTGGCTCAACCTCCGCAGCTGCCAGGGACGCAATGTCCTTCTCAGATGATATCCCGAGGTCTTTGAATTTTCTAGCTGCGGGCAGGACCCTGGATTCCAGGGATCCAACCGCTTTGTTGTAGGCCCCCACACTGTTCCGAAGCGCTTGGCCGATGTCGTTCAAGTGGTCCGTCAGCACCGCAACCCGTTCGTAGAGTTCCTTCCCCAGCCGCCCCGCCTGTTCCGCATGTTCATTCAACTGCTCTTGCTTCCACCCATAGGCGACCGCACGCAACAACGCCATGAGCGTGGCTGGTGTCGCCAACACCACCCCCCGCGCAAATCCATCTTCAATCAACGTGGGATCCTGCTCCAGGGCCGCGCCGAGAAATTGCTCTCCGGGCAGAAACAGCACCACAAATTCAGGCGTCTGGTTAAATTGCGCCCAATAGGCCTTCACGCCAAGGGTATCCATTCTCGCCCGCACCTGATCCGCATGCCGACGCAAATGCGCCTGCCTCTGTTGGTCATCCTGCGCCTCATAGGCATCCAGATACGCGGCCAAGACCGTCTTCGCGTCCACCACAATTTGCCGACTGCCAGGCAAGTAGACGACCATGTCCGGACGGAGAAGGCCCTCCACTGATCCTACCGTGTCTTGTTCGGCAAAATCACAATGCATCACCATGCCGGCCAGCTCAGCCACGCGACGCAGCGTCATTTCCCCCCATCGTCCGCGGATGGCCGGCGCGCGTAATGCCCTGACGAGATTGCTGGTTTCGTGCTGAAGCCGTTGGTGCGATTCGGCCATGAACTTCAACTGCTGATCCAGTCCGCCATATTCCCGTTGACGCACCAGCTCGGCCTGCTGCAGCTGTTCCCGGTAGCGTTGGAGCGACTCCTCCAGCGGCTTCACCAATTCCCCGATGGCTTGCTGGCGCTGTGACAACTCGCCTCTGGCTTCCGCCTGCAGGGTTTCAAATGAGGTTCGGGCAAGATTGAGGAAGGCCTCGTTGTTCTGCTTGAGGGCCTGCCCCGATAGGGCTTCAAAGGACTCGTGGAGCTCCTGACGCGCCTGGACCAACAATGACTTCTGATCCTCCAAGTTGCGGGAAATCTCTTCGATCCGTGTTTCCGCCCGCGTTCGGCCTGCTTGAGACTCCGTCAGTGCCTGACGCAGTTGCCCCAGCTCCGACTGTTGATGATCCACACGCTCTTGAAGTGTGGCCGCCAAGGTATCGGCCCGCTGCGCACGTTCACCGCTTTCGAGCAACTGCGCTTGAGTCGACGAATGCGTACGAACCGTCACCCACCAGCCGGCGATCAACGCCCCTGCCCCGAGGCCGGCAACCGCTCCAACGGCAAACGTTGTGGAGGTAAGATCAATCATGGAGCTTCCCTACGAATGCACAACCGCACAGGAATGCTTTCTTCCAACCTGTTGTAGGGAAATCGCGTAGAGAGTACGAAAAACACAACGAAACGTCAAGGGACCACTCGACTGATCGTGCCCGTCGAACTGGCGATTTTGACCCATTCATTTTCGCGCAAAAGACTGGTGGCGTAGGGCACATTGACCAGGACCGGAAGGCCGTATTCGCGGGCAATGATCGCCCCGTGTGAGAGCGTCCCCCCCATTTCTGCCACGAGACCGGCCGCCAGCCCAAACAGTGGCGCCATGCCTGGGTCGATCACCGGAACAACCAGGATGTCCCCCGGGCTTACTCGCCCCCAGTCCTCCGTGGAATGCACGAGACGAACCGGGCCGGTCGCTTCTCCAGCGCTGATGGCGATCCCTCTCAGTTCGCCGTGCCCGCCCACAGTTGTGGATGGGCCACTCTCCTGAACGACAGCCTCCCAATCCCGGATCGTATCCGGTACGGAGAGTTGTTCGTTTCGCCGCCGTTCCTCTCGTCGCTCCCGGACAAGTCCCTGCCAATCACGATCTTCCGCTGCGCTCAATAGGGTCTGTTCGTCCATCGTGAGATAAAAAATGTCATCGGGCACAGCCAGTAGTCCCCGATCCGCCATGCGCACCCCGAGTTGGAACAGCAGGCGCCGCACGGCCACAGAGTAATACATGAGATGATGGCGATTCGCTTCCCGCAGCACGCAAAAGCGCGTCAGCCGCCGATACCACCAACGAAAGATGACTCCCCGGTACCACCGCCAGCCGAACCGTCGCTCAATCTCTGCAAGCGCGTCCTGCCGGCGTTCTGCCTGGCGGGACAGAATGTCCTTTGAGAGACTCACCTCGCCTGTCCGCACCTGCGTTCGCAGTACGGTCAGGACGGCCTCGGGTTGATCTGCGATTCGGGGAGACACGATGTCCGATTCTCCGACGGCGCGATGCCCATAATCCGCCAGATATTGCTCAAAGCGTGTGAGAAACCCCGTGCCTGCGAGAGCATCTCGAAATCCTGTCGCGGTCCAGCCGTCATGAACGCACCACCGTCTCACCGGCTCCTCGCCCAGAGCAATCTCCGCCAGCTCAGCCAAACGTACGATCTGTTGGGCGCTGATCACCGTTCCCTGCCCTTGCAATGACGCATTGAGCAACTCCCGCCAATCCGAACCCAGCCAGCCCGGAAGAAACGTTCCCATCGCCTGAAGACTTTGCGCGACCCCACCGGCAATCCCATACGTCAATTCATGCGCATCGAGCCACTGGCCCAGGCTATCGAGCTTCTCGCGCAATTCGTTCACCCGGAAATGCTGAACCCGCTCGGCTTGATAGGTGTCCGCCATGGCCTTCATCGCCTCAAACGTGGCCGGCGCTTCTCGCACGACCCTTCGCCATTCACGCATGATCCTCAGGCCGGCGCGGAGCAAAGCACCTCCTCCAAGCGTCCGCACCCCTGGAGTAAAGGTCAGCGGTTCACCCCCCATCTGTTCGGTCAAGAAGGCCGGATTGCCGTGGAGTTGTGACACCAGGGTATAAAACAACGTGACATTGAGGTACGGACGACCGTGCAGCACCCGAACCGAGCTGAGCCCATCAGGCACCGTACAACCAAGCCGGCGGTAGGGCCCGATGATGTAGGCATCCATGAACCGCTCCAGAAATGACAACCCCAGCGGACTTGGCAATTCCGGCATCGTTTCCTTCAAATTCGCCCGCGTCCACTCGCACTCATCATTGGTCAGGGTCGGCAGGGGCTGGACTGCTGTAATGGGCCGCGCCTGCACGACCCACAATCGTTCGTCGTCCCATGCCCATTCCAGATCGATGGGGTGACCAAAGGCTCCTTCTACCTGTTTGGAAAGTTGGGCCAGTTCATGGAGCTGCCCGTCCGTCAGTGATGACTGCCGCTGTGCCGACTCGGAGATCGTCTCCGTGGCTACACCGTCCGCGGTGGTGACCACTTTTTGTGGCTTCCGCGCGAGCTGCCGCCGTCGTATTCGAATCGGGCGGCACTGTTCCTCATCCATTTCAACCATGTACTGGTCGGGCGAGACCTCACCACTGACGAGGGCGGAAGCAAGGCCGGGCACAGCATTGATGAACACCTGAGACGTTCTTCCCGTCACAGGATGAATCGAATAGGCCACGCCTGCGGTTCTTGCATGAACCATGGGCTGAATCACGACGGCCATGGCTGGACACGCCAATTCCTTTCCAACCCGCACGATGTACTGCAGGACACGATCCTCCCACAAGGACACCCAACAGTCCCGGATCGCTTGCAGCACGTCGGTGGACGACCGCCCGAGGAAGGTGGCATACAGTCCCGCGGCACTCGCCTGGGCTGTATCCTCGTTGGTCGCCGAGGACCGCACGGCCCACCTCGTCTGCGTGTCAGGACTCAGCGCACCAAGTTGTGCTGCCAGATTGGCAGCGAAACCGTGGGGCCATGCCACCGTCGAGAGGCACTGTTGCACTTGCGTTCGTCTCGTCGCGCGCTGCGCATCGGAAGAGCGCAACATGGATTGCCATTCGGCTGCCCCATCAATTCCAGCAGCGTTCAGACATTGTTGATATAGAGCCGTGGTCACACAGAGCCCCGGTGGGACCGCGAATCCGGCGACATGCAACTGCCTCAAGCCGGCAGCCTTCCCCCCGACGAGGCGCGACTCGACACTGTGCGCCAGTGAAACTAGCAATGGCTCTGTCATGGATCGGAATAGTAACTAGAGTGCGAGGAGGAGGTAAAGATCGTTCACATTGGTTCCGGTCGGCCCGGTCACGACATGGCCGTGGAGTGCCTCAAAGAAGGGGTGGGCGTCGTTCTCCCGAAGTGCTCGTGACAAATTCTGCTTCCGGCGCTGTGCGCGGGTCACTGTCTGGCCGTCCACAACCGCGCCAGCGACCGCAGTAGGTCCGTCGGTTCCATCGGTCGCAAAACCGGCGACCCACATCTTGGACAACCCGGCAATCTCCGCAGCTGTGGCCAGCGCAAACTCCTGCGCCCTCCCACCCTTGCCCTCTCCGAGGATGGTCACCGTGGGCTCGCCCCCCGCGATCACGCAACAGGGGCGGCGAACCGGGCGGCCCTGTGCGGCAATCTCACGCGCCATCGCACCAAAGAATTTCGCCAACTCCCGTGCTTCACCCGTGACGGTTGTGCCAAGCACCAGCGTGGTCAGGCCCTGCCGCTTCGCCGCCTTCGCCACAGCATCGACGGCCGCCCGATTGTCGCCGATCAGAATATTCTCCACTCGACGAAACAGCGGTGCCCGTGGTTTAGGCGTCTCCAGGACGCCGTTCGCCAAGCCCAATTCCAGGTGACGGCGCACCGAGCGAGGAATCGCACGGGAAACGTTGTATCGCTCCACAATATCCCAGGCATCCCCAAAGGTCGTCGCATCGGGAGCCGTTGGCCCTGACCCGATCGTCCCCAGATCGTTTCCAATGACATCCGACAGGATCACGCTTACCACGCGCGCCTTGGTCGCGGCCGCAAGTTGACCGCCCTTGATGCAGGAGAGGTGCTTGCGCACTGCATTGATCTCTTGAATCGTCGCGCCGGATCGAAGCAGCAACTTGGTCGTCTGCTGTTTGTCCTTCAAACTGATGCCGTTCGCCGGTGCAGGGAGCAGGCTTGAGGCACCACCGGACAATACGACGATCAGCAAGTCGTCCGGCGTTAAGGCCCGCACCAAGGCCATCATGCTACGCCCGGCCTTCAAACCGGCGGCGTCAGGAATCGGATGCCCGGCTTCCATGATGCGAATCCTGTCGGTCTGGGCGCCGTGCCCGTACTTCACGACCACCAGGCCGGTGTCGATTCTCGTTCCCAGCTGATGCTCAAGCGCCTGCGCCATTCGCGCCGACGCCTTTCCAGCACCGACGACGACGATGCGTTGTATTCGTGTGAGAGGATACTGATGTGAACCGATGGTGAGCTGGTCGCGGCGAATGCGCACCTGCCGGGACACGGCCTCATAGGGATCGACCGCCTGCAATCCCGCCCGAAAGAGCCCTGCGAGGAGGGCTTTAGCTCGTGGGTCCGGGACGCCGATGCGCATCATGTGAACTAGGGTAGTTTATCTTGCTTGAAACAGCGATTGGGACAGGATTGCCGTGGCACCTTAACCTGATACGTCCCCTTTGGCAAGTAATCCTTGGTGAACTCCGGGTTCAGCATTTTCAATTCCAGAAAGTAGGTCCCGTATTCCTCGGCAATCGAGGTGAGCCGCCGCTGCGCCTCCTTGATGGTCACCGTTACCGTTTCCGTCTCAAGGGGGGGATACAGATCCTTCTTGGTCAGGCCCAAATATTTTTCCGGTTGGGAATAGATCTCTTTGGCGGCAATGATGCGCGCCACATAGCGCATGGTTTCCCGCGGCCCATGCATGCGCCAGTAGTCGTTGACATTCTGCTCCTTGATCAACTTACGCACACGGTCTTCACCGGCGTTGTACGAGGCCATCGCCAAGAACCAATCGCCCTGGTAGAAATCGCGAAGGTAGCGGAGATACTTGATGGCGGCTTCGGTCGACATCTCAAGGTTGCGCCGCTCATCGAGCCATCGCTCGTTGTGCAATTTGTACCGCCGCCCGGTCGAATTGATGAACTGCCAGGGTCCTGAAGCCTTCGCGCGGGAATAGGCCGCCGCGATACATTTACTTTCGACGAGCAGCATATATTTCAAGTCATCCGGCAATCCCGCTTCCGCCAATTGTTTTTCAGCTGGCGCGAAACACCGCCCAGTTCGCTTCGCAAGAATGATGCTTTCCCCCTGATCCTCGAGAAATTGGTAGAACTCGTATTCAATCCGTTCCCGTACCTGCCAATTGTCCAGAGGAATCGCTTGCCCGGCAAAGGTCAACTTGTCAGGCAGCTTGAATGAACTGAGAAAGAATCGTTCTCCCTCCCGTTTGATCTCCGGAAGAATGACGAGCCGGTCTTCCAGCTCCGGAGCAATGTCCGTTTCATTGGTTGGGGGTGCGGATGAGGAATCACTCGCCGACGCAGGATGTTCCTCATGCAGTTTCGAAGCGGGAGGTGCGGCACTCTTGGCGTCCCCGGACACTTCCGCAAACAAGGGCGCTAACCCTAGCAACAGGGTGACACCGACAATACCGGCCCGAAGTCCCCAATCATTGTTCCGCATACCCAGATGATCCTTTCGTCACACTTCAGCGCTCATGCTATCAACAAGCTTGTCGAGGGACAAGGAACTCCTGGTTTTGTTACACTCGAAATCGATGTCTACACTCTCACAGCTGAACGACGACATTGTCGCATGCTCCCAATGCTCCCGATTAGTCACCTATCGCCAGACGATCGCCCAGACCAAGCGACGCCAATACCGCGATTGGATCTATTGGGGAAAGCCCCTTCCTGGATTTGGTGATCCACACGCTCAACTGTATATCTTGGGCCTTGCGCCCGCCGCACATGGTGGGAACCGAACGGGGCGCGTCTTCACGGGGGATCGGAGCGGAGATTGGCTCTATGAGGCCTTGCATCGATTCGGGTTTGCCAATCAGGCCACGTCTACGCATGCGGGAGACGGCTTGACACTCACGGACTGTTATATTGGCGCGACTGTGCGATGTGCCCCCCCGGCCAACAAGCCGACCCCCGACGAATTTACGGCCTGCCGGCCATTCATATTGAGGGAATTGCAGCTGTTGGCGGCAGTGCGTGTCGTCGTCGTGTTAGGCAAAATCGCCTTCGATCACTATTTGAAAGCCGCCCGCGAATTGGGTCACCAGTTACCCTCCCCGCTCCCGAAATTCGGTCACGGGGTCACTTCCGCGCTGCCTTGGGGTAGGACACTAATCGGCTCCTACCATCCAAGCCAGCAAAACACCTTCACAGGCAAACTCACCCGTCCGATGTTTCACCAGATCTTTTCCCAGGCCAGACGATGCATCTCAGGTGCATCGATCAAGAGCTGAGACGTCGGGCGTTACTTCTTGTTCATCCCCTCCCAATCAGCGAGAAATTTCTTCAAGCCGAGATCGGTCAATGGGTGTTTGACGAGCTGCTGAAACACCGTATACGGCATTGTGCAAATATGCCCTCCTGCCAACGCCGCTTCGACCACGTGTTGAGGATGGCGAACGCTCGCCACCAAAACCTGGGTCTTGTAATCATAGTTTTTGTAGATGGTGACGATCTGTCTGATCAGCTCCATTCCATCGGAGCTCACATCATCCAGGCGCCCGATGAAGGGGGACACGCACCAGGCTCCAGCCTTCGCCGCCAACAACGCCTGAGTAGGTGAAAAACACAGGGTCACATTCACACGAATCCCTTCGGCCGACAATTGCTTCGTTGCACGGAGGCCTTCGGGAATGAGTGGGACTTTCACCACGATATTCTTGTGTACCTTTGCCAGATCACGCCCTTCTTTGACCATGGCCTCGGATTCGATCGAAACCACTTCGGCACTGATCGGGCCATCGACCATCTTGCAGATTTCGAGCAGCATTTCCTTGAAACTGCGCCCTTCCTTCGCCACGAGGGAAGGATTGGTGGTCACACCGTCGATCAGGCCAAGCTTGGCAGCTTCCTGAATTTCTTTGACGTTCGCGGTATCGAGATAAATGTTCATATGCAGATCCTTTCGTCGGGTGCTCGCGAGGATTTTTGAGGCGGCATTGTAGAAGTAACAAGGAAACAAGGCAACGGGTCAACCGGCCTATGATAGACTCGTTTTCAGAGAGAGAACAGGTACCGCTACACTTTTTTGCAACAAGGTGATAGCCTCATCGCAGCATCGCACATCTAAGAGGGCCTTGCACATGCGCGCATCACTGGTAATCTTGACGATTTGCCTCCTGCTCATCGGCTGTAGTCACAATCCCTATCTCGACGCCTCCCTGACGCGATACCAAGGAAAGGATCAAGCCTGGATTGAAAAGGAACTGGGGCCTCCTGATGCAAAAACCTCCCGTTTCTTTGGGGGAGAGAAGTGGATTTACAACCGAATCGCTGGAGGAAAGGCAGGCCCGCCCCTGTTCAACTTCAAGGCTAACGAGTGCCAGATGATTTTATTTTTTGATAAGGAGAACGTGGTTTCAGATTCGAGTTACTCAGGTTGTTAGGCTGAGAGTTGCTTCTGAAACGCGGCCGCACAACTGCGGCTGCAAAAGAAATATGTCTGTCCGCCAATGGTTTCACTGACAGCATTTTCTCGCGGAACGAATACCCGACAGACAGGGTCTTGCACCATCTGCTTTCCGGATTCCTGCCCCTCCCCAGACTTGGCCACCCCAGTCTCCTGGCCATAATTCCTGATCGCTCGTCTCACAAGATAGTAGAGAAGTGCCAAGAGTGCTGAGATGAGAGCCAGCCTATACATTGGGGGCTTCCCTAGAAACTCCACCACATATTTGAATCAATTGGCACTACCTCGACATTTTACTGGGCTCGAGCAATCCCTTAAGGGGCAACCATAGGCCCAAATGGCCCAGAGGCTTTCGCGTCTGTGCGGGACCTTTTCCCCTAGGGATCCAGTACTATAGATGGATGGTTTATCCTACACAGCAATGTTATAAGCCACTCATGCATAAATGTGACAAATGCCGCGGAACAATGTTGCCTGAGCGGGCGGTTGACTTGAATGCTGGTTTGGCCATCACAGTGCTGGCGTGCCTGAACTGTGGCCGTCGAAAAGCAGCGGATTCAGAACCGAGACCGATCACGTCACGACATTAGTCTGTCGCACGAAACATCGACCCCAGAGCGCTCACATGCGATGAGTAGAAGGTGTGATACACACCCCTTCTTAGCTTACCGTCCGGAACGGACTTCAGCTTCACACATTGCACGAAAAGCCGCCTCACTCTCACTTGGGCCAGGACTGGAGCCGACTGATGGGTTTGCCCATTAGCCCTTGTCTGCGACAGACCTCTTCATCCCGTTACCCGGTGATGATTGGCCATTTTTAGGCTGCTCTGTTTCACGCCTAGACTGCTAGATACCTCACTTAAGACTCAACACATCGAGCATGTCATAAAGCCCCGGCGGCTGCTTCACGAGCCAGCGGGCGGCGCGAAGAGCCCCACGCGCAAATGTATCCCGACTGCTCGCACGATGAGTGACCTCAATACGTTCGCCCATGGTCCCAAACATTACCGTGTGATCGCCGACGATATCCCCTGCGCGAATGGTCTGGATGCCGATCTCGCCCTTCTTCCGCTCTCCGATCAACCCCTTGCGTGCATAGACCCCAACCTGGCCAAGGTCTCGATTAACCGCTCGAGCCAGCACTTCGGCCATCTTAAGCGCGGTACCGCTAGGAGCGTCTTTTTTGAGGCGGTGGTGCGCTTCGATCACCTCGATGTCATAGTCTTCGCCAAGCGTCTTGGCCATCTCCGCGATCACTTTATAAATGACATTGACGCCCACACTCATATTGGGGGAGAAGACGCAGGGGATCTGCTTGCTCACGCTGCGAAGCTCGTCCAGTTCCGTTGGCGAAAAGCCCGTGGTTCCAACCACGATTCCGCGTCGATGCTGAGCCACGATCCTCAAGTGCCCAAGCGTGGCGGGCGGAGTGGTAAAATCGACCACCACCTCACCCCGTTCCATCAAACTGGAGAGATCCTCTACAATCGGCACGCCAGTGCGCCCGCACCCGGCGACCTCACCGGAATCTTCACCAAGAGCATGATGCCCCTTGCCCTCAACCGCTCCCGCCAAGGTCAGGAACGCCGAATCTTTGACCAGGGACACGAGACGAGACCCCATACGTCCGGCGGCCCCTGTAATCACAACCTTGATCATAACAATATCCTTTAACGCCAGCAGGGCCGTTAGACCAAGCCAGCTACCTTCATCACCTGCAACAGTTTGTCGCGGTTCTCACTCCCCATCCGACAGAGCGGGAGCCGTAGTTCGCAATCGATCTTGCCCATCATATGCAGCGCTTCCTTCACAGGAATGGGGTTGGTTTCATAAAATAACGCGGTAAAGAGGGGATACAGCTGGTAGTGCATTGCGCGCGCCTCATCGACACGACCGGCACGAAACGCGTTCACCAATTGAGCCATCTTCGATGGCAACAAATTGGCCGTCACCGTGATGACGCCTTTACCGCCGACCGCCATCATCGGTAAGGTCAAGGCATCATCGCCCGCCAAGACCGTTAAGCGCTCCCCGCACAGCTGGATGATTTCGGACGCCTGCTGAACGTTCCCGCTCCCTTCCTTCACAGCCACAACCGTCGGACACACCGTGAGACGCGCGATGGTGCTCGGGAGCATATTCACACCGGTTCGCCCCGGAATGTTGTAGACGACGAGGGGAAGATCCACCGCCTCCGCGACCGCTTTATAATGGAGATACAGTCCTTCCTGTGTGGGCTTGTTGTAATAGGGCGTAATCAGCAACCCTCCATCCACACCTGCAGCCTTGGCGTGCTTCGTCAGCGCAATGGCCTCATCGGTACTGTTGGATCCCGTGCCGGCGACGACTGGGACCCGTCGTCTCACGACCTCAACGGTAAACGCCACCACACGATCATGCTCAGCATGGGTCAGCGTGGCCGACTCTCCGGTGGTCCCACACGGCACAATCCCATGGGTACCACTGCTGATCTGCCATTCGATGAGATCCCCGAGGGCTCGCTCATCCAGCTTGCCGTTCTTGAAGGGTGTAACGATGGCAACCAAAGACCCTGTAAACATTCAGCGCTCCATCTGAAAGATCGTACAGATCACCCTACGCAAGAAACTCCGGGATCTCTTCGCCTCGCACCAAATCCTCATAGCTCTCACGTGAGCGAATGACGTGAATTTGCCCCTCATGTACCAGGACCTCCGGCACACGCGGGCGGGAATTGTAGTTCGAGGACATGACAAACCCGTAAGCTCCCGCGCTCATGACGGCCATGAGATCGCCGGCATTCAGTGCCGGCATCACACGGTCCTTGGCGAGGAAGTCACCTGACTCGCACACCGGACCAACCACATCGACAGTCTTTTTCTCGCCGTGTGCTGCCGCTTCATATACCGGCCGGATATCGTGGTACGCGTCGTACAGACTCGGACGAATCAGGTCATTCATCGCCGCATCCACGATCAGAAACCGTTTGGCTTCGCCATCCTTGGCGTATAACACCTTGGTGAGCAAGATGCCGGCGTTGCCGACGATCACGCGTCCCGGCTCCATAATGAGCACACACTTCAAATCACGCACGAGGGGCGAAATCGCTTCCGCCAAGTCTTTTGGTTCAGGGGGTGTTTCATCGGAATAGGTGATCCCCAATCCACCACCGATGTTGATGTACCGGAGAGGGATTCCTTGCTCCGCCAAGGCCTGCACGAGTGTCAGCACCTTTTTCAGCGATTCGACGAAGGGGGTCACTTGCGTCAACTGCGACCCGATGTGCGCATGCAGCCCCACCACCTTGATGTGGCTGAATGCCGCAGCCGCTTTGAACTCCTCGATCGCACGATCGGCCGCAATCCCGAATTTGCTTTTTTTCAGACCGGTGGAGATATACGGATGCGTCTTGGGGTCGATGTCCGGATTGATCCGCAAGGCCACCCGCGCCTTGACGCCCATGGAGGCCGCCACTTCATTGATGGCCTGCAGCTCCGCCGAAGATTCGACGTTGAACATCAGGATGTCGGCCTTCAACGCCTCACCGATTTCTTCCGGCTTCTTCCCGACACCGGCAAACACGATCTTTGCAGGCGACACGCCCGCCTTGAGAGCACGGTACAGTTCGCCGCCGGACACGATGTCCACCCCGCTTCCCTCTTTCGCCATCAGCCGCAGGACCGCGAGGTTCGAATTCGCCTTCATCGCAAACGCAACGATGTGCGGGATATTCTTGAACGCGCCATCATAGACGCGGAAATGCCTCACCAGGGTGTGGTGGCTATAGATATAACAGGGTGTCCCCACTTCCTTCGCAATGCGCGAAAGCGGCACATCCTCGCAGTACAACTCGCCTTCCCGATAGTGAAAATCATGCATGGTCGTAATCCTCGATCAACAATTCCAACGTGGCTCTCTCCGCGCTCAACCGGGAACGGTGCCGCACAATCGAAGCCTGTATGGCGTGATACGGTCAGCCCCAGGAGCTATCTCGTGCCCATCATTCGCAACGGAGGGGTCGGCAATAAGTCTGGTTCCGGAACGGTCGGCGACTCCTCAATCGTGACCCCGGTGGGCACACTCGGCCGTGTCGCGGAACCTCGCACATTCATGCCGGGGGTCAGGAGCCCTTCCCGTCTCATCTGGCGTTCGATGATCGGTGCCACTCCAACATCTTCCGGGGGAACCGGGGCACCCAACACCCCGCACCCGGCCAATCCGAGCAGACCGAACACCGCGGCAGCAGGGCGACCGTGCAAAAGAACGCGCCTCCCGCCGAACGACTTCATCCCTTCAGCGCCTTTTCAAGCTCCTTGATCCTCGCTTCCACCCGACGCCGCGCCGTGCCGCCGATCTGATCTTTCCGATTGATCGCCCCGCGCACAGTCAGACACTGCAACACGTCCTGGCCGAAGCGAGGCGAAAATTCCCGCAGTTCCTTCAGAGTCAGTTGCTGCAGGAGGCGACGTTTCTCTAATGAGAATCGCACAATCTGCCCGGTAATGGAATGGGCCTCCCGGAACGGGACTCCTTTTGTCACCAGGTAGTCGGCCAGCTCCGTCGCCAACATGCCCCCGCCTTCGGCAGCCTCAGCCAGAACCGTTGTGTTCACGACGAGGCGTCGCATCAGTTCGGTGCACAGCACCAACGACTGTTCGGTCGTATCCACGGCGTCGAACAGTGCTTCCTTATCCTCTTGCAGGTCACGGTTGTAGCTGAGGGGCAGGCCCTTCAGCAGGGTCAGCGTCCCCATCAGATGGCCGTAGACGCGCCCCGTCTTGCCGCGTACCAGTTCCGGCACATCGGGATTCTTCTTTTGCGGCATCATGCTGCTGCCGGTGCAAAACGTGTCCGGCAAGTCCACGTACCGGAACTCCTGTGAGGCCCAGAGAATCAGCTCCTCACTCAAGCGCGAGAGGTGCATCATGATTAAGGACAACGCGCTGAGCACCTCCACAACGGCATCACGATCCGAGACGGCGTCGAGACTGTTCTGCGTCACCGACGGAAAGCCCAACAGCGAGGCCGTGTATCGGCGGTCAACCGGATAGTTCGAACCGGCCAGCGCACCCGACCCGAGCGGCATCACGTTCAACCTAGTCCGACAATCCCGCAAACGCCCCCAATCCCGTTCAAGCATTTCCACATAGGCCAGGAAGTGATGCGCCATCAGAACCGGCTGCGCTCGCTGCAAATGCGTATACCCCGGCATCACGACATCGACATGCGCACGAGCTTGCTCCACCAGCACCCGGCGAAACTCGTGAATCTGCCCCATCACACGTGACAGGACATCACGCAAAAAGAGCCGCAGATCCAACGCTACCTGATCGTTGCGGCTTCGCCCGGTGTGAAGTTTTCCACCAAGGGGTCCGATCATCTCCGTCAGCCGACGCTCGATCGCCATATGAATGTCTTCGTCTTGCGGCGAGAACGGGAACCGTCCGCCGTCCAACTCGACCTTCACGCGCTGCAACCCACGCACCAACTGTGCCGATTCTCGACCCGTCAACACCCCTGCACGCTCGAGCGTTTTGCAATGCGCGATACTCCCCTGGATGTCGTATGGATAGAGCCGCCGATCACAGGCCAACGACGTGGTGAACTGCTCCACCAAGCGGTCGGTTTGTTCGGCGAATCGGCCACCCCAGGCCTTCCCTTGAGGAAGCGTCCGTGCGGAACGGGGCGAAGTGCGAGCGGATTTGGTGGCGCGGGCGCCGGCAGAGATAGGCTTCGCCATTACCGGGCCGACCTCTTTTTACGCTGTGCGCGAATGGCCAACCGCAGGGCGTTCAGACGGATGAAGCCTTCTGCATCTTTCTGCCGATACACGTCATCTTCTTCGAAGGTCGCCATATCCAGGCGGTACAGGGACCGGGGAGACTTCCGCCCCACCACCGTGCAGTTCCCCTTATACAGCTTCACCCGAACAGTGCCCGTGACATCTTTCTGGGCTTCATCGAGCGCCACCTGCAACATTTCGCGCTCAGGCGCATACCAGTATCCGTAATAAATGAGTTCCGCGTACCGCGGGATCAAGCTATCCCGCAGGTGCAGCACTTCACGATCCATGGTCAGGGACTCCAAGCCCCGATGCGCCGCATGCAGAATGGTTCCGCCGGGTGTTTCATAGACACCTCGTGACTTCATGCCGACATAGCGGTTTTCCACCAGATCGACACGGCCGACACCATGCTCCCCGCCCAACTTGTTCAGGTGGCCCAACAGCGCAGCCGGACTCATCTTCTTCCCGTCCACCGCCACCGGATTACCCGAGACATATTCGATCTCGACTTCACGCGCCTTGGCAGGCGCCCGTTCCGGCGACACCGACATGACAAAAATTTCTTCCGGCGGGGCCTCCCACGGATCTTCGAGAATGCCGCCCTCATAACTCGTATGGAAGAGGTTCATATCCATACTGTAGGGCTTGGCCTTAGTCGCGGTGACCGGGATGCCGTGCTTCTCCGCATATTCGATCAACTCTCGGCGCGACCGCATCGTCCATTCCCGCCACGGGGCAATAATCTTGATCTGCGGATGCAGGGCCATGTATGTCAGCTCGAACCGGACCTGATCGTTGCCCTTCCCGGTTGCACCGTGGCAGACCGCTGCAGCGCCCTCTTGAGCAGCAATCTCAATTTGCCGTTTGGCGATGAGCGGGCGCGCAATCGACGTACCTAAGAGATAGCTCCCCTCGTAGATCGCGTTCCCGCGCAACATGGGAAACACGTGATCCTTGACGAAGGTCTCCCGCAAATCCTCGACATATACTTTCTTCACACCCAGGGACTGTGCCTTTTTCTTGATGGCCTTCAGGTCTTCGCCTTGCCCGAGATCGGCGCAAAACGCCACGACTTCGCAGCCATAGACCTCTTCCAGCCATTTCAGAATGACCGAGGTATCCAATCCGCCCGAATAGGCCAGCACCACTTTCTTGTACGACGACTGACTCATACCACTCCTTTTTTACTTCCTGCGTCTCTGCGAGGTTTTCCCGAGGAGCCTGACCAGAATCGCCTTCTGCATGTGCAACCGGTTTTCAGCCTGATCGAACACCACGGACTGCGGGCCATCCAAGACCTCGGCACTGATTTCTTCACCACGATGGGCAGGCAGGCAATGCATCACCAGCGCATCCGGCTTCGCGCACTTCAACAATCGCGCGTTGAGCTGATACGGCGCCAAGATCTTCAGACGCTTCGCTTGCTCCCGCTCTTGGCCCATGCTGATCCAAACGTCTGTATAGACCACATCCGCGTCTTTCACCGCAACGGAGGGGTCGGCGCCGATTTCGATGGTTGCCCCTGTGTGCTGGGCCTCGATTCGAGCCAGATCCACGATACGCCGGTCCGGTTGATACCCGGGCGGACAGCCCACGGCGATCGTCATGCCCGTCTTAGCCGCGGCCTCAATGAGCGAGTTCGTCACATTATTGCCATCCCCGACGTACGCGATCTTGAGCCCCTTCAATCGGCGCTTCTTTTCCTGAATCGTCAGCAGGTCGGATAGGGCCTGGCAGGGATGGTTGAGATCGGTCAGCCCGTTGATGATCGGGATACTGGCCTCCCGCGCCCACTCCTCGGCAATGGCATGGTCAAAGGTCCGCAGGACAATGGCGTCCAGATAGCGTGACAAGACATGGGCCGTGTCTGCGACCGTCTCGCCGCGGGACAACTGAATGTCGCCCATCGGCAGCACCATGGCCTGGCCGCCGAGCTGATTCATCCCCGCCTCGAACGAGACACGAGTCCGGGTCGACGGCTTCTGAAAGAGCAGCCCCAGCATACGACCCGGCAAGAGGGGATGAGGCACGCCGCGATGCTGCTTCGCTTTCAACTGAGCAGCAAGACGCAATAGCCCCTTCAGCTCTTCCACAGGGATGGACAGCAAATCCAGAAAATCTTTCCCGAGACCAGCCCGGGTGGTCGATTGACGAGGACGCCGCGACATACGCGCCCCTACTCGCTTAATGGGTTGAGGTGGTTCGTTGACTAAAAATCTGTGACAGCGCGGCCAGCAGACGATCAATCTCGCGCTCCGTGATGATAAGCGAGGGCACGAACCGCAAGACCCGATCACCGACGCAATTGATCAGCAACCCGCGCGAGAGGCAGTCGGACACGACGGCTTTCCCGTCCATCTCCAACTCCAGGCCCTGCAGCAGACCGAGCCCTCGCACTTCTTTGATGCAGCGATGCCGCTCTTTCAAGGTGGCCAGCCCCTTGGCCAGGCACTCACCCATCCGGCGCCCCTGATCGAGAATCTTTCCGTCCAGCAAGACGCGTAACACCGCAAGCGCAGCGGCGCAGGCCAAGGGATTCCCGCCGAACGTCGACGCATGCGTGCCCGGCCCAAAGGCGCGAGCGACGGAGTCCGTGGCCAGGCACGCTCCGATCGGTACGCCACCGCCGAGCCCTTTCGCCAAGGTCATGATATCGGGCTGCATCCCGAACTGTTCATACGCGAAGAGGGTGCCGGTCCGTCCCATGCCGGTTTGCACCTCATCGAAAATCAGCAGCACGTCCCGTTCACGACACAACTCCCGCAAGCCCTGCATGTATCCGCGATCCGCGACATGGACACCGCCTTCGGCCTGAATCGGCTCCAGCATGATCGCAGCCGTCTTGGGCGTGATCGCCCGCTCCACCGCCGACAGATCATTGAAGGCCACATAGGAAAATCCCGGCATCAGCGGCGCAAAGCCCTTGTGCACCTTCTCCTGCCCGGTCGCGGTCAGCGTGGCCATTGTGCGCCCGTGAAACGAGCTCGTCATCGTGATGATCTCGTACCGGTCAGCGCCATATTTGTCAGAGGAGTACTTGCGTGCGAGCTTAATGGCGGCCTCATTCGCTTCCGCCCCGCTATTGCAAAAGAACACTTTCTGCGCGAACGAATGCTCCACCAAGGTCTGCGCCAAGCGCACCTGTGGTTCGGTATAATAGAGGTTGGACGTATGAATCAGATGTTGGGCCTGCTTCTGAATGGCCAACACCAGATCCGGATGTCCATGCCCGAGCACATTCACCGCAATACCGGCGACGAAATCAATGTATTCCCGGCCTTCCAGGTCATACACCTTCGTTCCACGCCCACGCACGATCGAAATCGGCTGGCGCGTGTAGGTATTCATCAGGTACTGTTCGGCATTGAGACGCAACTCACCCGTCGGCATGGCACACCTCTCCCATCGTGAGTCGGGGAAGCTATCATAGGCACCTGGTGAAAGCAACCGAACCACCGCCTGTCGCGGCTCCTGGCGCGGCGGGTCGTCGGTTTGTCGGTACGCCTTCGCAGGGACCGTCCCTTGACGGGAAGAGACGGCGGATGGGATAAGGTGGCGGTATGAAATCCTGCACACAATGTCGGCAAGAGAACCGGGACGATGCACGCTTTTGCCACCAATGCGGTGGAGCCTTCAGCGCCGAACCCCAGGCGGCAACCCTGGAACCAGAGCAGACAACGGCAGCGCTGACGGACACGGAACTCTGGAAGGCCTTTATCGGCCCCAACGCCGACCGGTATCTCGAAACCTTCAAAAAATTTTCGGGCCCTGCCGGCCCGCAATTCGCCCTGACCTGGCACTGGCCCGCGTTTGTCTTCGAGCCGTTTCTCTGGTTCCTGTACCGGAAAATGTATGTGTATGCGCTGATTTATGCCATCGGTCCCGCCATGGCCTTCTACATCACACAAGACCTCTCCGCTGACATCGTCTGGCGCATCATTGCAGGAGCCAGCGCAAACTACATCTACTTCTGGCATGCCAAGGAACAACTCGCCAAGATTAAGGCCGAACGGGCCGGAGGCAGTGAGGCCAGACAACAGATGTTGGGCGAATTAGGCGGGGTACAGCCCTATGTCGTCTGGGTCGGGGTCGGACTGCTGGTGCTGAAAATCGGCCTGGTCGTCGCCCTGCTCAAAGACGGTCCTCCGGACGGATCGAAGGGGTCACCCGCAAAACCGCATCCGGCCAGTCTCACCCAGGTATAATCCACCCGCCGGATTCACGTGCGCCCTGCTATGGCTCGTCCACCAGCTGCCGGCGCTGCCACTCGATCCACGATACAAACCAGTCGAAATCCTGCTGGTAGGCCGCGCCGCTGAGATCGGGCGCCGCCTGGGTTTGCTCAAGCTGCGTGTAGGTGCGCGGCCAATTTTTCTGCCACCAGGATTTCAATTCATCCGGCCCGTAAGGTTGTCCGTTGGGATTGGCAATGCCCGCCGCTGCACACAAGCCCGCCACCAGCGGCCAGTACCGGTCCTTGCCAAGCCCGAGACTGCGGAAATGCTCGCGCAACAGGAAGACGACCCACAACTCAGCACTGTTTTTCTTGTTGTGCTTAAAGGGTTGGGTCTGACGCAACGGAACAGGATCGAACGTCTTGATCACGGAGGTATAATCAGGCCCGCCATAACTTCCGGCGGACTCCGCAATCCCTTGCAGCATATTCGCCAGCTCCACCTCCACGATCGGCGGTCTCGCCACGGGCTGATCCGGGGAGCCGGCACTCAAGGGATTGGTCGCCGTCAGCAGTTCGATCAGCGGCTTGAGCTCCCGTAGCCGGATGGCGGCCGCTTTCAAAATGTGCTCGGATTCAAGCCAATAGTCCGGATCTCCTTTGGACGCCCGTTCCCACCCGGCGGCGGCAACACGACCGGAATCCAGTACCGCACGAGCACAAACAGAATGT
>WBZQ01000525.1_pt1 | contig 30262 bp, 29 predicted proteins | sample 5204251 | NCBI WGS metagenome assembly WBZQ01 (sample SAMN12412402, study PRJNA552823) | activated sludge metagenome | isolation source: activated sludge from nitrification reactor of wastewater treatment plant... | place: USA: Virginia | collected 2017-09 | reverse complement strand
GATCACTTCCAGCTCATAGCGGACCGGGTGCCCAAAGATCCTCGATCTTCGTGCTTCCGCCGTTCAGAAGAGGCTTCACGCACAATACAGTCGTGGCACTACATCTCAACCGGCAGAAACCTTGCCAGATGCCATATTGCGTATCCCTCAGACTATTTAGATTCGACCACATACACACTGTGCTCGCCCTATGTATGGGAGCGGGAAGAGTCTTGCATCAAGCTTGTTAGTATGGGAAATCGAGTCCCGCAAAAATGGCTCCCCCTTCCCTGCTAAAGCCATAGTCGATTCGTCCCACGACATTCGGACGAATAATTCCTCGAAACCCAATGCCCGGTGTAATACGATAGTCTTTGAAGCTGACGTTCTTGAACGAGTTGAACACCTGCCCCGTATCGATAAACGGGGCAATCTCAAAATCGGCCATAACCCCGGCGAGCCGCGCTCGCAGGATATGAATTCGCTCTTCGACACTGAACGCGATCATCTGCTTGTCGATGTATCGATCCATGCCAAGACCACGCAACGAATTCTGTCCACCGAGCGAGCTCTGCTCGAAAAATGGTACGTCCGTCCCGATTGTCGCTTGTAGTTCCCCGTGAATGACCAAAATCGCCCGTTTGGATTCACTGGCAAACATTTTCTTCACATCAAGCCCATATCGCGAATAGAGCGGATGCTCGCCGTTTTTGAAGTTATAGTTCAGCTCGGCATAGGCCGTGACGGCCATGCCATCGGTCGGTGTGACGAGATTATTGCGTGTATCATAATGGAAACTGATGCGCTGCCCTAAAATCGTTGCCCCCCCCATACCAGGAGCGTCCGGAAACAGCGCTCCGGAAAACGGGAATAAATCAGCAGCCCCCTGTTGGATTGGTTGCATATGTCGCAATCGCTGGCTGACCGCAATTTGCGTGACCTCGTTTGCATACACCCCGAACTTCCAATTCAGCCTGGTCTCAGAAGCCGTGTAATTCGTTTGGTCTCCTTTGACCGTCGTCGGCCCCAGCCCAAAAAAACGCATGGTGGCGTTCTTGAAATGCATGGCGCTGAACCCGATGCTGTATCGACCATCACTAAATCCAGGATCAACGTAGCTCAACAAGAACTTGCGCTCGATCCGTTCCGACCAAGACGCAATTCCTCGAAGTTCCTTTCCGCCCGGCTCGTAGCGAAATAGATTGATCGTTCCACGCGTGCCGACAAACGAGTTGTGCACCACCATTGGAGCGACCAGATACTTCAAATCACCATCCGGCCCCGTGAATAGCGCCGGCACGATCAACCCGAAATCGCTTCCGTCGTTTTTACTGGTACTGATGGCGGGGATTGGGAAAAACTTCACTTCCGCCTGAGCCTGATTCAGAGGCGCAAGACAAAAGATCATGCACAGTGCACCGACAAAGCTACTCGCAAGGCTACGCATACACGTCGTCATCACGTCAGAACCGGTACTATGGTGCCTTGAGCTTGTCTGATTTCTTGCGGAGTTGTTCGACGAGATCCGTGTAGGAAGAGGCACGAAGAATTTTCGTAAACTGCCCACGGTAGTTATTCACCAGGCTGACGTTGTCTACGACGACATCGTACACTCGCCACTCGGCAGCCTTATTGACCAGTCGATAATCCAAAGGAATTTCGGTTTTCCCTGATAGCACCTTTGTCCGGACTTCGGCGTACTCTTTCTCCGTACGCTCGTTGAGATACTCCACGCCCTCGCCGGAATAGGTCTCGATCTTATCCGCATACGAATTCGTCAACAACGTTCGAAATAGATCGACGAACTCCTGCTTCTGTTGGTCTGTCAGTTGATTCCAGGGAGCCCCCAGTGCCCGCCGAGACATTTCAGCATAATCGAATCGTGCCGCCACCACGGTTTCGAGCATGTGTCGACGCGCATCGACCTTCCCCGGCTGTTTGAGCTCTTTATCCCGTACGATCCGGAGCACTTCATCAATAGTTACCTTCATAGCGACCGTGGGATCCCCCGCAATACTTTGGGTAGGTACTGCCACAATCACCACGGCCATGAGCAAGAATCCCACGGCTGACCGACTGAACACGCCTCCACTGTTCCACCACTTCCCCATCACCATATCCCACCCACTCCCTTTGACTCGATGGCTTATTCCGCAGTGCGCAAATACGTGCGCTCGAACTAATTGACTTTCCCGTGCACGTATTGGCTCACCAATTCCTCCAAGTCGAGGCCGGACTCCGTATCTCGGATGGTCTCACCCGGCTTCAACGGATCGCCCCCTCCCCCCGGCGACAGGGACAGGTACTTTTCTCCGATGATCCCTCGCGTCTTGATCGAAGCAATGGTATCGGAATACAGCTTCGTCCCATTGTGCAATCCCAATCGCACGAGTGCCCGATCCTCCTTGAGGCTAATCGCCTTGACCCGCCCAACTTCAACGCCCGCGATTTCCACAGCCGCTCCGGATTTCAACCCTGTCGCGGAATTGAATAGCGCATCAACCTCATAGAGATCTCCACCGATCAGTTCCAATTTTCCCAGCTTGACGGAGAGATACCCCAACGAGATGATCCCTATCAATACGAATATGCCGACAATCATCTCCAGCTTGGCCTTCTCCATCATGATACTCCTTTAGCCTCTGAAGCCTTTGCGTGCATCAGCACCGTCCCTCCCACCGAAATAAATTCCCTGATTTCAGGATCAGTGGTTCGTTGAAACTCAGACGGCTCGGCCATCGCCGCGATCTTCCCCTGCTTCAAGATCGCCACGTAATCAGAAATCCCGAAGATTTCTGGAATTTCATGGCTCACCATCACAGCGGTAAACCGAAACTTTCGCTGCATGCTCGTAATCAAGTCATGAATCGACTTGGCCATGAGCGGATCAAGCCCCGTTGTCGGCTCATCGAACAGCATGATCTCGGGCTGCATGACCAACGCACGTGCCAACCCTGCGCGCTTACGCATGCCTCCGCTCAATTCTGCTGGAAATTTATGTCCCATCCCGGTCAAGCCGACTTGATCGAGTTTTTCCTCAACCCGGTTGGTCACCTCAGGCCCTTTCAATCGGAGCTTCTCCCGGAGGGGGAAGGCGACATTTTCGAAGACCGTCAGTGAGTCGAACAACGCCGCGCCCTGGAACAACATTGCAAATCGCTTGCGCACCTCATTCAGCGCATGCCCGCGAAGCCGGGAAATCTCGACGTCATCGACCCACACCTCTCCGGAATCAGGCTGGAGCAAACCGATCATGTGTTTCAGCAGCACACTCTTGCCCTCTCCACTGCGCCCGATGATCGTCGTGAGTTTTCCTTCCGGCACGGCAAGATCGACGCCCCTCAATACCTGCTGCCCACCTAGTGTCTTCGTCACCCTGACAAGCTTCAACATGATTACAGGTTAAAGAGGAGGGCGGTCAAAAAATAGTCCCACACGAGAATCAGGACCGACGAGAGTACGACCGCTTCGGTCGTAGCGTTCCCCAGGCCCTCTGCACTCATTTTGGTAAAGAACCCCTTATAACAACAAATCCAGCTGATAATCAGCCCAAAACTGATGGATTTCAGGATGCCTCCATAGACATCTTTCCACTCAACCGCAGACTCTATGGAATTCCAATAGGTCCCGGCATTCACGCCAAGCAGCTCCACTCCCACGACATGGCCACCGTAAATTCCCACCACATCAAAAATAGCGACCAGGAGCGGCACGCCGATCAACCCTGCAACCAATTTTGGCGCAATCAGGTATTGGAGCGGATTGACGGCCATGGTATCGAGCGCATCGATCTGTTCCGTGATCCGCATAATTCCGATCTCCGCCGTCATGGCTGACCCGGCTCTCGCCGTCACCATCAGCGCTGCCAACACCGGCCCCAACTCACGAATCATGCTGACCGCCACAGCTGCGCCAAGCAACCCCTCCGATCCGAACTTCCGCAACGTATGATACCCCTGCAAGGCCAGCACCATACCCGTGAAGGTTGCCGTCAACACAACGACAAATGTCGATTTATAGCCGATAAAATGGAGCTGTTTAACGGTTTGAATGGCTCGAAACGGGGGACGTGCCAACCAGCCGAAGGCCGACAGCACGAAAATCAGCATCCGACCCATTTCAGCCACAGAAGTGAGAGCCCAGCGGCCTAGTCCTTCAAGAAATTTCATAGTCACATCGAGGTCGACGCGCGTTCTCGTCCTTGATGAGCCCTCGTCGTAGCATACTGCCTAAAAAAACCGGTCAACGCTTCCGCGGCGATGATACTCTGCCGACGAAGCCGACCAAGCCCCAAGAGACAGGACGGAGCGGCTAGAACAGTCCCAATCCCTTTGAGCCACTCAGTGGGCCTGAGAAAAAGATTGAAGTCAAGCGGAAGATCTTCCTCGAGAAGATCCGACACCGTTCGAATAATGATAAATGGCGTACGGACTCGGTTGGCTTCGACCGCCAAGGCTGCGCTCTCCATATCAAGGCCGATTGCCTGCGTCTTGTCTGCAAACGCTCGTTTTTCCCGAGCAGTCCCGATCACATGATCAGTTGAGACAAACCGACCCATCTGCACCGCAGGTATTCTGGTCTGAGTGTACTCGACTACACGATCCCGTTCTTCGCCAAACACACTGATAGGAAGTACGGACTCCGTACTTTTCTCACCGCTGTACACTACCTCATGACCGACTAAGAGCGCACCAATATCTACTGCGATCAGTGCGCAGGCAAACCCTGTGGAGATTATGAGAGAGAAGGACTGGTTATCAAGCAACCGGGCAGCACATTGCCGTGCCTTTTCTGGACCGACACCAGTCTGAATCAGACAATATTCTTGCTCCCCGGCAACATGCACAAGCGTCTGAATTCCACCGACAGTGCGTTTGACCACAGGATGAAACGCTGAACGTATGGCTCTCATTTCCCATGGTGTCGCCGCAAAAATAGCGACGCGTGTGCCCGGCTGCCCATTCAAAGACAATGGAGGGAAAAGACCGGCGGGGGTCAATGCTCGGCCCGAGGGAGGTCAGCTCCTTTGAGATGATGGCGCAGTTCGTCGGCCCGTGTTTTCCCACGAGCACGCAGGTTGCGATACATCGCCAACGCCCATAAGGGGAAGTATTGACAATACCAATGGTACCGAAGGTAAAAGACGCGAGGAAATCCCGTCCCAGTGTGGGCAATCTCCTGCCATGATCCATCCTTCGTTTGCTGCCGAAGCAGGAACTGTACACCACGCGCCACACTGAAGGAATCAACCGCTCCGGCCGACATCAGGCCCATCAGTGCCCATGCGGTTTGGGATGGCGTACTCTCTCCTTTTCCATGATCATCACCATCGTCTCGATAGGAGAGACAGGATTCACCCCACCCGCCGTCAGGATTCTGTTTTGATTCAAGCCACGACACGGCACGGCGAATATAGGGAGCCGAAAGATCCTCACCGATGGCACGCAGACCGGCTAACACGGACCATGTCCCATAGATATAATTAACACCCCACCGCCCATACCAGCTTCCGTCCTTCTCCTGCTCTTTCTTCAGAAAGGCCAGCGCCGGTCCAGCTGATGGGTGGGTCTGGTCATACCCTAAAGCGCCGAGCATTTCCAAACACCGTCCAGCAAGATCAGCCGTGCTGGGATCCAACAGCGCCTTGTGGTCGGCAAACGGAATATAGTTGAAGACCACTCGGTTATTGTCTTTATCATAGGCTCCCCAACCGCCGTCAGAGCCCTGCATGGCCAGGACCCATTGCATGCCACGCCGCATGGACTCGTCCAGTTCACATTCCTGTTCAGGGATCTTCAATTTTGAGAGCGCCATGATGACAACCGCGGAATCGTCGACATCTGGATAGAGTTCATTCTCAAACTGAAAATACCACCCCCCCGGTTCTGCACTCGGTGAGGAGATGATCCAATCCCCTACCGTCTTGGCTTGGCGGGACATCAGGTAGCGGCCTGCCTTTTGGAGCAATGGATGATCCTGCGATACACCAGCCTCGATCAACGCATTGGTCAACAACGCCGTATCCCAAATAGGTGAAAAACACGGCTGCAAATGCACGGTGGAGACGGACTCGCCATCCATCATGACCGAATCATAGACTTCCAGCTCCTCGATTTCACGCAGGGCTTTGACGACGAGCGGATCATCGGCCTTGTAACCCAAACATTCGAGCGCCATGATGGAATTCGCCATCGCCGGATAGATCGCGCCGAGCCCTCCAGATCCTTTGATGTGATCCACCATCCAGGACGCGGCCTTCTGCAATGCCTTCTCCCGTAACGCCCGCATCGGCATACGGTCATACAACTTCAACATCGCGTCCAAGGCGACAAAAAAGTTGTGCGGGGTAAACCAGGCCTGATCTTTATTGAACGGAGGATACTTCCAATATCGCACTTCTTCGCGCGGGACGGAATACAACTCGTCGATCCCCTGATCCCGTGGAATGCGACAGACCGGCCGGTGAGCGAAGACAATCAGTAACGGAATCAAGACCGCCCGTGACCAGTAGGAGATCGCATAGATACTGAAATAGAATTTCTTGGGAAGCAGCATGATCTCCACAGGCATGTGGGGGACCCCTTCCCAATCATACTGATCGAACAACGCCAGCGTGATTTTCGTAAACACGTTGGCCTGGAGGACTCCGCCCATGGCCAAGATACGTTCCTTGGCCCGAATCATGAACGGTTCATCTGCCGATACACCGCCCAGCTTCAACGCAAAATAGGCCTTTACCGAAGCGCTGATCTCTGACGGTCCTCCGTAATAAATGGACCATCCTCCATCAGGAAGCTGCATCGACTTGAGATATCGAACCGCCATCACTTCTCGTTTTGGATCCACCCGATCAAGGAAGCGGCGAAGCATCAGATATTCTGATGTGAGAGTGGTATCGGCTTCCAATTCCGCAACCCAGTAGCCCTCAGCATGTTGGCGAGCAAAGAACCATGATTGGCTCCGCTTGATTGCCTCATCAACCGAATCAGGCTGTCCCACAGCATGACCAATTGGCCGCCGGCCTGCGGCGGTATCTAAAGCGGGAAGCACGACCGGCTTCTCCGACACCAACCGAAGCGGTGTCACGGGGTTGAACTCCGTTGCGTGATCCAGCCTCCCCGGCGTCCCAGAGAGCAAGCTGTCAGAGAGGCGGTTAAAAAGCGCCTTAATGAGGTTCATGAATGGTTAGGACTCAAAACAATAACGATCGGCAGGCAAGAAACCGTCATCTACAACAGGTCTCCTTGTGTGTGTTTGAAAAAACCTACACAAGCACTGCTGGTTTATAACAGACACCCAAAATCGAGTCAAGCGCGAGAGATACAGAAGTGCCTGATGTTCCCGCCAGATTCGAATCCGGTAGGTGATTGAGAATAGTATGGTGGCTACGGTGATGACGAACAGCCTATTGGAAAGCTATGTTGAGGCACGACGTGGGACCACTCTAGATATTAGAGAGGAACTCACGTGAGTCTTACTGCGGGAGAAACGGATCACCATATCAAGACGACACCCAGGAGGATAACGCCCCATAGGACAGCCGATAACTTCAGCCCATTGATCACTCCCATGGCAGGCGCCAAGGGATGATCATCAAACGCCTCCAGCCTCTCCACATCTTCTCGGCGAACCAGCGTTCGGTCTCTCTTCCCATGTAAAGTACAGAGTGTTTCCAAGATCACCTGAGCACGAACGAGACCGTCGACTGATTGCGGATACGGGTGCCTGACTGGTCCTTGGACAGGTGTCATGATTACCTCCTCGATAGCGGTAACATCTCCCTGTTGCTACACTTACAGAATACCCGAGCCTATCCTCCTCCCATACGAAAACCATCTTTCTTTCCGGTTGAGGCTGAACGGACATCACCTCATTTGCGTACGGTCGTAATCGCCCACGCCCAGCCTGCTCTGCATGATCCAAACACACTCCTGCTTGTACCCAACGATGCGTTACGGAGGGGAGTCTGCCTTGCCACACAAACAACACTACGCCATCATTATGGGTATCGAGGGATCTCCTCTGTGCCGCTAACGGATTCTTCATGCGCCTATGCGGATGCACCGAGTCACGTTCCCATTATGACTCCTGAGCATCTTCATCATAACACTCACCTTCGGCTCTGTACTCAAGGCAACCGTCTCAACGATCAAGACGGGCTATCGAGTCACTAAGAGCACCGCCAAAGGAACCGTGTGGATCGTACGCGGAACATATCAATTCACGAAAGAGGCGACCAACCTTGTCTACCACGTCGAGAAATTCACCTTTGAAGTTGTGCGGGCTCCGTTGGACATTCCCTTGGTCAGGGATGAAATCCAGACCATCGATGGCCTCCCTGTCACAGAAGCGATTCGGCTCGGACGTGTGAAAACCGCTCCCTATACCGTCAACGGCTCCCGCTATATCCCGATGACGGTGACCAGCGCGCAGATCTACGAGGAAACGGGTTTGGCCTCGTGGTATGGAGAAGAAACCAGACGGTTGCCAGGCGGCTCCATGAGGACCAACGGCGAACTGTTCAACCCAGACGGATTGACGGCAGCCCATAAGTATTTGCCGCTCCCGACTCACGTGCAAGTGACGAACCTCGAAAACGGACGGTCAATCATGGTGAGAGTCAATGACCATGGCCCCTTTCCCAGTCGGCATAACCCTGCCTCGGGAAGAGAATCATTGATGTAAGCCGAGGGGCAGCCGAACAACTCGGGTTCGTCGAACAAGGTACCGCCCGAGTCCACGTCGAAACGATTCAGCTGCAAGAAGGGTAAACAGTGCCTAGATAACCGCTCATTCAGCAGCTGGCCCAGCAGCGCCGCTTCAATAATTCGCGAAAGAGAGCAAAGGGCATTGCGCCTCTGTTACGGCGCCTACCGTTTAAGCCGGCTGGAGATCGCCGAGCCTGACGGATACAAGCTTCGACACACCGGGTTCTTCCATCGTCACGCCAAAGAGCGAATCAGCAATGCTCATCGTACGTTTATTGTGCGTAATGACGAGAAATTGAGCATTCTGTGCCAGGTCTTTCAAGACCGCCGTAAAACGCCCGATGTTTTCCTCGTCCAGCGGCGCATCGATTTCATCCAACAGGCAGAACGGAGTCGGCCTGATGAGAAAACTCGCAAACAAGAGCGCCATCGCCGTCAGCGTTTTTTCTCCACCCGACAGCATGGTAATGCTCTTCAGCCGTTTGCCGGGAGGTTGAGCCACAATCTCGATGCCAGGCTCTTGATTACCGGATGGCTCACCGTTTTCCAAAGGCGGTTCCTCGACCAACTGGAGCTCGGCCCGTCCACCGGGGAAAAATTGCCCAAACACCTCGGTGAACTTCTGCTGCAATTCGTCGTAGGTGGCGGCAAACATCTCCTTCGTCGTCCGGTTAATCCGCTGGATGATCTCCTTCAGCGAGGCAATCGAGTTCGAAAGGTCTTGCTCTTGCGCCGACAAAAAGTTGTGCCGCTCCTCCAATTCTTGGTGCTCGCTGATCGCAGCCAGATTGATGGGCCCCATGCGATCCAGGCGATCGCGGAGTTTCTGCAACTGTTCTTTCAGCTCCGCATCTGAACGCTCGTCTGTCTCTTGCTGCACGGCAGCCTCCGCCTCGCCCGCCGACTCATCTGATTGCGGCGGAGCATCGACCAGGGTCAGTGGATCAAGCTGATAGGTGCCGGTCAGCGTACCCTCCACCGTCCCCAAGTGCAGACGCACCTCGGCACGACGAACCTCCACGGTCATTCGAGCCTCTCGAACAACCGACATCCCTCGCCGCACCTCCTCCAAACCGGCTTCAAGTGTTTGACTCGCTGTCATGTGCTGCGCCTGTCGCTCCTGAGCCGCAACCAATTCACCCTTGACCCGCCCGGCAGTCACACCGAGATCTTGGCACAGCGTCTCTTGCCGGACCTGTTCCTCCCGGCTCTGTTCGATCAAACCCTTCAAGCTGTCGAGGTGTTCACCCAAGGTTCGCCGCCGTTCTTCAGCCTCCCGTATCTGCTGCGTGACACGAGCACGATTCAGCTGTTCATGTTCCCGTTTGGCCCGCAAGCCCTGTACGGTCAGCTTGGCTTGAGTGACATGCTCCTGGTGCTGGTTCATCGTCTGGTCAAGCAGCCCCAGGCGCTCTCGTACTCGCGCCACCAAGGCATCCTGCCCGTTTTTCTCCGCAATCCATTGTCCCAATTGAGCCTGCACGGACTGTGACTCTTCCTCTACTCGCCCGCGCTCAGTGAGGCCTTCCTGAATCTCTGCGTCCACAGCTTGCACGCGATGGTCAAGATCAGTCAGCTTGTGTTGGAGCTGTTCTTCATCTTTACGCAACGACAGATTCTGCATTTCCGCTTCGCGCAGAGCATCGCCGAGCTGGCGATCGCGCTGGGTGAGCATCTGAATCTGTGCAAAGACCATCTCCCGCTGTTGCTTACTCTGATCAAGCTCCGTCACAAACGACTGTCGTTTGGCCTCGAGATCGATCACCTCTCGACGACGTTCCAGCAGACCGGGGGTGCTTTGCACCTGGCCACCCGTCACGATACCCGAGGCATCCACCACTTCCCCATCCAACGTGACGAGAGTCGGTCCGTGAGGAGCGCCCCATTCAGATCGCTCCCATAGCTGCAACGCCTGATCCAAAGAACGAATGATCACCACGCGATCGAACAAGACGTCGCGAGCCGCCGTTCGTGCGGCGTCCGTTTGGACCAGATCGACCGCTCGCCCCACCACACCGGGTTCCGCAGCGATCGTCGACCACCACGAGGGGGGCGAGGCCCCGTCCCATCGAGGACACTGCGGGATAAAGCTGCCTCGCCCGAGCGTCTCTTGCTGGAGAAATCGAATCAGCCGTTTGCCGACCGACGGCTCATCTACAAACCATCCGCGCACACGCTCCCCCAGTACCGCCTCAACCGCACGCTCCATCCCCGACGGAACGACCAGCCACTCGGCGACCGCGTCCCGCACGCCCTCGCAAGACTTCAGGGCAGGACCTTGCTGGACACCCTGCCGGCCATAGCCCATTTCTTCACGCACCACGCTTTGGAGCGCCTCAAGACGTGAATCGACTCCTGCCAATTCCTCCGAACGGCGCAGAATCACCTGATCCAACGATTGCAGGCTCCCCGCAGCTTGAGCGGCCTCTTCCTGCACCGCCCGCAGCTCCGCACGCAGTTCCGACACCCGCCGATCGGCCTCTCCATACTCGTTCCGCAACGACTCATGCCGTTCGATCGCCGTCGTACGCTGGCCGCCGAGCTCCTCTCGCTCCGCCGTCAACCGTGCACCCCGCCCCACGAGATCTTCCATCCGTCTCGCCAGTTGTGAGATGGCCTGTTCGGTATTCGCCACAAGCACGGCCAGCTGGAGCACATCCTTGCGGCCTCGCTCCTCCTCCGCGACGGCTGCCGCCCGCTGACCGACCAATCGCATCAGCTCCTGATCTAATTCCTCGAGCGCCTGAACCCGAAGCGTCATCTCCTCGTCCACTGACCGCAGGGACGTCTCGATCGTCTGCAGCGTCTCGGAAACCTGCCCCTGCACACAGCCCAGCTCCTCGAGTTCAACCGACTCCTGCACCTGTTGTTGTCCAAACAACTGCCCTCGACTCCGTTCGACTTCCGCCGCAGTCAACGCCTGGGCCTGTTGTTGCTCAACACCTGCCAATTCTTCACGAATCTTGGCGATAGTGTCGGACATGGTAATCGCATCGAGCCGGGCTTGTTCTAGATCGGTCGTGAGCCGAGCCTGCTCAGCCGCCTTCTCCGATTCTTGCTGGTCGAGATTCAGCACATCACTCTCGACCTCCTGCAACGCCTGCCGCAAGGTCCGGAACTCCTTGGTCAGCAGCGTCACTTCGATCTCACGTACCTCTCCTTGCAAGGTCTGATAGGTTCGGGCCTGGCGCGCTTGGCGCTCGAGGGAATTCAACTGCTTTTTGACCTCAGCGACAATGTCTCGGACACGGAGAAGATTCTGTTGGGTCGATTCCAACTTACGCAGCGCTTCAGCCTTTTGCTTTTTATAGCGAACGATCCCGGCCGTCTCCTCGATCAATTCACGGCGATCCTGGGGAGACGCGTTTAAGATCTGATCGATCTGTCCCTGGGCGATCACCGTATGTCCTTTGCTTCCCGCGCGCGTATCGAGCAGCAAACTGCGAATATCCTTGAGCCGGCAGTGGACTTTATTGAGGAGATACTCGCTTTCGCCGTTCCGGTACAATCGGCGAGTAATCATCATCTCCTGCATTTCGGTCAATTCGTTGGGGAGACCGGAGGTTCCATCGAGCTTCATCATCGTGGGATCAAGCCCACCAATGACCAGAGAGACTTCGGCCATGCCCAGGGGCTTTCGGAGTTCGGTCCCATTGAATATGACATCTTCCATCTTTTCACTTCTGAGTGTCTTTGTGCTCTGCTCACCCAACACCCAGAGGATTGAGTCCACGACGTTGCTTTTCCCGCTTCCATTCGGACCGACGATCGCCGTCACACCCTCGGGAAATTCGATCTTCGCCTCGGCAAACGACTTGAAGCCCGTCATGCTCATAGTCTTTAAATGCATCAGCCCCCCTTAACTATGGTTACGTGAGACACTCACACTCCACGAGCACACCCCTGGGAACGGAAAACTCCGCGACCTTGTACCATAGCAATCTGAGGAAATCAAAATCAAAACACAGCATGTAGGGGGCACCAAACGCGCCCCCTACAATTCATGGATTTAGATAGGATTAGGAACTAAATGGCAGCGGTCACCAATCAACTGCCCTCAATACGGAGGAGCAGATCAGCGATCTGCATTCTCACATTCCACACTATCGTGGAACGCCAGCCATCGGCTTCTTCGAAGACTCGATTTGAACCAGTTCCTTCGGCAACAGGAACTCGACATCTTCCTCAATGACGGTTAACTCTTCGACTTCGAACGGCTCCGACGCTCTCAAGAACGCGACCACTTCCGTGACTAGAATTTCCGGTGCTGATGCACCAGCGGCAATGCCAACGGCTTTAGCCCCTTCAAGCCAGACAGGATCGATATCGGCAGCCGAGTCGATAAGGTAGGAGGGGATGCCGCACTGCTCTCCCAATTCCCGCAACCGGTTCGAATTGGAACTGTTCGGAGACCCGATCACCAGAATGACATCCACGAGACGCGACAACTCTTTGACGGCATTCTGCCGGTTCTGCGTGGCGTAACAGATATCCTCTTGATGGGGCCCTTTGATGTTGGGAAACCGCTGATGCAACGCCCCCACGATGTCCCGACATTCATCGACGCTCAACGTGGTTTGCGTGACATATGAGAGGTTGACCGTATTGTCCACCTTCAGTTTTTCCACGTCTTCGACGGACGACACTAAGTGAAATTTATCAGGAACCTGCCCCAACGTCCCAATCACTTCCGGGTGACCGGCATGACCGATGAGGATCAGTTCATAGCCTTGGGTATAGTCGCGGTTCACCTCATTATGAACCTTGATCACAAGTGGGCAGGTCGCATCAATGACATGGAGACGCCGTTGATTCGCTTCTTCCCAGACCGACTTCGCGACACCATGTGCGCTGAAAATCACCACCGACCCTTCAGGCACCTCGTTCAGCTCCTCCACGAAGACGGCGCCCTTCCGGCGAAGGGTATTCACGACATGGCGGCTATGGACGATCTCATGCCGAACATAAATCGGCGCGCCGTATTTCTTGAGCGACAGATCCACAATATCGATTGCCCGATCGACACCGGCGCAAAACCCACGAGGATTGGCGAGATATATCTTCATGGTCGTCGTAGCTCCTTCGTTCAGGCTCTACAAGACAGCCTATTTCTCTGACAGTATTAATCGCTCACGATACGTCAGATCACTAGGGTCCGTCAACAGAATTGCCGGGCAACATCATGTACCGGCTGCAACTCCATACTCGCCCGCTTGACTCGCCCCCCTACTCCGTAGGCTCACTGCTGCGTGAAACTTCTTCTCATTGCGAGCTTCTTAATACTGTTGTCTCTTCGATTCTTGATTTGTAAAAGGAGGCACCTCACATGGCTCAAAGACCTTTTCAAGCTGGCGTAGCGGTCAATCTGGATGCGGGGGAAAGCGTCAAGGATGTTGCTGTGTGTACCGTTCCCCCCCCAGAAAACGATTCGAGATCAAATTCGTCGACATCAATGGTTTGGACATTCGAACCAGCCCCTCTTCTACGCCGTACAGGTCACGACGAAATCCCTCCTCGGCATCTACCCCATTGCACCGGCGGGCATGGCTGAAATAGCCGAGCCGGAATTTCCGATGAGGTATTTTGGGAGTCAGGAAATGATGCTCTATGCAGACCAGAAGTCCGACCTGATCTTTACCGTCGCCCGGAAAGACACCACCGGAAACGTTCGGGTACTCATCAATCTCTGTGGACTGCTCGTCGATGTTTGAGACCGAGACACCAGCATATCGTTGAACAGAATTCTCAACGAAGAACTCTTCGCCGCAACGAAGAGATCCTGTTCGTATGAGTCATTCTCCAGGCCTCTCATCCACTTTGCAGCCCACCTTTGGTTTTTGTGGGCTCTAAGGTCTTACTCATGGCGGTCGATTCGGCGATGCATTCGATTACACCGGCGCCGACTTCCGCCGATGGTGTTGCGAGGTCGACTTCACACGGTTCGAAGTCATGCCCCTAGCCGGACCATCCACTGCGGCAGTGGCCTACAAATGACCCTCCAAAATCAAAGAATACCTCTCTCTGCTGGAGCCTTTGGCAACAACGCTGCAGTCAGCCTGGCCCCAATTCTCCCTAGTATCGACCAATCGAAATAGGATAACTATGAGGCCAGCACGGCCTTCGTTGCAGAGTCAGGGAGATAGGCAGGAATTGGTATTCGTGGAATGGCAGCTAGTTGGGGAGGGTGAAAGCACCTCAATTATCGTTTTGATTGTGATTCGTCGATGGCAGTTCGTTCGCGCAATTTGTTAACCAGCTCTTCATACGAGCTTTCGCGAATGATCTTCTGAAACTGACTCCGATAGTTACTGACCAAACTTACGCCGTCGATGATAATATCGTAGGCGGACCAACGACCATCCTTTAAAGAAAGGCGGTAATCCATCGGGATCGTTGTTTTTTCAGACCGGAACTCCGTCCTCACCTCCGCATACGGGCCTTCAATCCGTTCCGTCAGATACCGCACTTCTTGCTTTCGTCCGGTATAGTCTTCGATTCGTCCGGCATACTTGTCCGAGAGAAAGCTCCGGTACAGCTCGATAAATTCTTTCCGCTGAGCCTCCGTCAACGGCTTCCAATAACTGCCCAGCACGCGTTTCGCCATCTCCGCATAGTCAAATCTGTTGGCGGCAATGTCTTCCAACTGGTGACGACGCTGCTCCTGCTTACTCGGATCTTTCAGCTTAGGATCGTCCAGGACGCGGAGCACCTGGGTGACGGTCTCGCGCACCGCTTGCATCGGAATCTCTGTGCCTTGCGGAGAAGCAAACGCAGAAAAAGGTACGGCAAGCACAAGGACAAGCCCAACAATCAGCAAACGCCATACGCCACCTATTGTCTTGCCTAGACTCAACACATGTAAGTCGTTCATCTTCGTAGGTCGTCAACCCAAGGTAAACGTTGTTTTTAAGTCTACACGATACAGCGCCACTTTCCCATTCTCGGCCGCGACATGTTGCTCCTGCACCCAAACTGACCTGATAGCGTGGATCCTGCTTGGATACCTTGGCAATTCGGTACTGATCTCAATGAGCTTGGCAACTGACATCGTCCCTCTCCTTTCAAGACAGACAATTCTGCGCACGGGAAGCCTCTTGATCCCCTTGCTCGACATGACGTGATCGCCCACCTATGCATATATCCAGCAAGGCCGCCGTCAAAACAAATCCGACCTCCACCTACGTGCTCCCGTGAGATCGCCAAGGGTCAGCAACGGGACAGAATAGGAAGATCACCGAAATTGATGAACAGTGCCACGGGGTAGCGGTGCAGTCTGCAGCAAAAAGAACCAATGGATACATAAACAAACCGGCTGCTGACAACTCTGATTTATGAATCCTTTTTTGCTGATCGGTCTCACAAGGGTAGCGAATGAGTCGGAGACTTCACGGAAATGGACCGATGCTTGCTTGGGACAGTGGGTTGAGCTGTTGGGACGTGGTCAGCCGACCGACATGGTTGCAGTCAGACACCCACGTTTCCATTCGCCATCAAGAAAGGGAGTGATTATGCATATGCAGAAGGGAGTAGTTGTCGGAGCCATGGTCCTTGCACTGAGTGTGGTGATGTTCTCGCCCCCTCTTCTCTTTGCGAGCGATCACTCTCGCGCAAAGGAGCTCATCCAGGGGACCTGTGCGCAGTGTCACCGATTCGAGGGTGTTGCGGAATCACGGTTCAAACTTCACGCTCCTGACTTGATCTGGGCCGGCAGCAAATATCAACGCTCCTGGCTCATTGGTTGGCTGACCGGGAAAGAGGCTCCGCTCTACGCGAAGGGGTATCTGTGGGATCTCACGAACGTTCCGACCAAGCACCTGATCATCACGGAGCCGGAAGCGAACACCCTTGCCGACTATTTTGCCGAACACCACAAAGATCCGCGCGTGAACGTTGGGACGTTTGATCTAGCGAAGGTCACGAAGTTCGATGTCAAACTTGGCGCAGCCGCATTTAAAGCGCATGCGTGCTTGGGCTGCCATACGATCGAAGAAAACGGCAAATTGATCGGAGGACCGCAGAGCGCGGCGCTGCAACATGCCGGCCGGCGGTACAACGCGGACTGGCTGTATCGTTTCGGCCTGAATCCGCAAGACTTCACCACTCATAACGGGGAATTTCTCGCTGATGCGACCGACGCGCAATTGCGGGCGGTGATCGGCTACCTTGCCGTACAAGGGGTTGATGACTTCAAGTACTATGAGCCCTGGACCAGTCCGGAATTCACCAACGCGAGCGTGGATCGAGGCAAAACCCTCTACAAGGAATATTGTGCGCAGTGCCATGGATTTACAGGCAGGGGTGACGGTCCCGCCGCATCCGGGATTGAGCCGAAACCGGCCGTGCATGCCAACATCCCCTTCGACAAACTGCCGATGGACTATCTCTACAACGTGATCAATCATGGCGGCCCCGCCGTCGGCAAGTCGCCGAACATGCCGTACTGGGGATTGACCATCGGGCAGCAGGGCGTGGCCGACGTGATCGCGTACTTGAAAGTGACCTTCAAGGGCGTGCCGGAGATGGCCACGTCTCCAAGCGGAGGTCAAGGCAGTGCCTGTGTGCAGCCGCGCAAGACGGCCAAAGCGCCGAGTGAGTTCCTCACCAAGACAAATGCGCTGCCGTCAGCCTCCGCTACCGTTCAGGCGGGAAAGGAACTGTTTCTCAGGACGGCCCAGCCTGTTGCCTGCGTCATGTGCCATGGCGAACAGGGGGACGGCAAAGGCGTGATGGGAGCTGCGTTCGTGCCACCGCCACGAAACTTTACCTGTGGAGCGATGATGCGCGAGATCCCGGACGGCCAACTATTCTGGATCATCAAGAACGGCTCGCCGGGAACCGGGATGATGTCATTCGCGTCATTACCGGACGAACAGGTCTGGCAACTGATTCACTATATTCGAAGTCTTGCAAAGTGATTGCGCCCATGCAGCGCGTGCGAGTTCGATGAATGGGCAGAGCGGCACGCCGCTTCCGTGGGGAAGATCTTCTGGAAGGGGGTGGTTGGGCCAGTACAGACGTGTGGGGTCTGAAGACAGTAATAAGAAATGATACGGGGTGAACAGTGCTCTATCATCATACAAAGGAGGCAGAAATGGGTGTCCGAAGAAAGGGGCCGGCTTTGTTGGTCGTTCCGCTGGCCGCTGCAGTATTGACGGCCTGGAGTGGTGGGTCCAGCCTGGTGTACGCACAGGCCAAGGGGATGGAGGCCCCACCCTCAAAACTGGAGATCACCATCAAGGACCGGCAGCACGGCTATGAGACGGCAGGGTTCACGATGCCTTCGCAGGAGACAATCGTCGTCGTCCGAAACCAGGATTCCGTGACCCACGGCTTAGCGTCCACGTTGTTCAAGGACGTGGCGGTGAAGGTGGAGGGAGGGACTGAGGTCCGAGGGAAACAATTCAAATCGTTTCATGTCGACGCAGGAAAGACCATGACGCTCCGCTTCTCCACGGCGCCCTCAAATTTTGACCCGCAAACCGGTGGAGCCGAAAGTATTCGACACGCGCTGTGGTGTGATATTCATCCTGAAGTCAAAGGTGAATTATTCGTGATCGAAACACGAGGCGACATCGGAGGGGGCTGAGCCGGAACTACGTCCCGGTCCGACACCTACTCTTCCTACCGAGCAGAATCAGGAAGCTTCCCTCTAGAGGGGGAAGGACGATGAGGATTCCAGTCCTGGCCGGTAAGCGATCGCGTGAAACTGAGCCAGGACTGGCGATCCTATTCTCGGATGCGTGATGGGATGTGCTGATGAGCGTCGAGCCTGTCGATGCGTAAAGGGAACAACAGATGAGGGAGCGGAAGAGGCTCTATACTCGACCCGTGGGTGCATGGCTTGGATGTGTGATCGCCGCTGGAGCGATGATCTGGCCATCGACCGGATGGGCGAAGGAGATTCTGTTCGTGGCTCGTGATCTCGACGATCAGCAGGCGGTGTGGCTTCCCAGAGACATTATCCTGCAACCAAGTACAGATTTCACAGAGCCATTGATCTTTCGGTTTGACAATCCAACGGCAAGGACTCACGTATTCGAAGCGCCGGGGTTATTGGAGTCCGTAGAGGAGGGCGGCCTTCGGATCAGCAGACCCATTCGGATTACCATTGCGCCAGACGAGACCGAACAGATCGTCGTAGATAGCAGTCGCATCACGAGTGATGCACTGACTGAGGGGAAGCCATTCACCTATCGCTTCTACTGTCCTCTTCATCGGGCCGATGACGACATGGGAGGAAGCATCACCGTAATGAAGTAGTTAGGGACAGCGAGCGGCACGAGGTGCGTAAAAGGGAACAGCAACTGTCTTGGTTTCGTGTATTGCCTGGAGGTTGTTGCAGAACAGGATTCAGTCGTCTCCAAGCTGCCCTCTCTTGTCTGCTTAATCGATCTACTCAGGAGGCTGCCTTCCGCATTGACGCGGGTGGCATGTATGGGAACGAGACGTACCATACTATGCTCAAAGACGACAGCCTGAAAAATAGTCACTTGCTCGTTGATGCCGCTGATTGACTTGACACTCCATCCCCTCCCCCGTACGCTGAACGGCATCATGGAAGCAACTGCGGGCAAGAAAATTCTGGTCGTTGAAGACGAGCAGGATATTGCGCAACTCGTCCAGCACTACTTACAGAAGGACGGCTTTCGATCTGTCACGGCCATGAACGGAGTCGAGGCCTTGAAAAAGGTCAAGGCAGAGAAGCCGGACCTCATCGTCCTCGATCTGATGTTGCCCGAAATGGATGGACTCGAAGTCTGCAAGCGCGTGCGTTCCGCGCCGGAGACCGCGATGCTTCCCATCATTATGCTGACGGCCAAAGCTGAAGAGTCCGACACGATCGTCGGCTTGGAATTGGGTGCCGATGACTACGTCACCAAACCCTTCAGCCCCAAAGCACTGGTTGCCCGCGTGAAAGCTCTCCTGCGTCGGGTTGACCGCACCCCATCAAACGGAGCGGAGCACTACCGGTATGGTGCATTGACGATGAATTCGACTCGGCATGAGGTCAGCCTCAATCAAGTGGAAGTACCTTTGACGGCCAAGGAATTCGGCCTCCTCGAGCACCTCCTTCGTCATCGCGGTCGTGTCCTCACACGGGAGGTGCTGCTCAATGCCGTCTGGGGATATGACTACTATGGCACAACCCGAACAGTGGACGTGCATATCCGCCGACTGAAGCAGAAGCTGCCGCCCCTGGAAGACGCCATCGTGTCCGTGAAGTCCCTTGGGTATAAACTGAAAGACTCAGATTGATCGGCATGTCGTCGTCGATTCGATGGAAGATCGCGGTAGGCACGCTTGTGGCGGTGGCCTGCGGTCTGCTGATCGCCGGCTGGATGATGATCCAGGCCCTTGAACAGCGCTATCTCACGCAATTCGGCGAGACCTTGGAGACAAAGGCAAAACTCGTCGACTACGGATTTTTGGCGCTGTTTCACGCGTCCAATCCCTCAGTCACGCCTGCTCGCCTACAAGATATTGCGCGTGAACTCGGCAACCGATCCTCCACACGCATTACCGTGATCGCGGCTGACGGCACAGTCCTGGCAGACACAGCCGTCCGTGATATCGATATCCCCACCCTGGACAATCACGCATCCCGCCCCGAAGTGACGCAAGCGTTCGCGACCGGCCAGGGGCAAGATGTTCGTCCCAGCCATACAACCGGCGAACGGACGATGTATCACGCGAGACTGCTGAAAGTACCGCACGACACAGCCCCGTGGGTAGTGCGCACAGCGCTTCCACTCGCTCAAGTAGACCGCGCAAGTAACGAATTCAAGCGCCAACTCGTTCTGGCCATCGGAGTGGCCTTTCTCCTTGCCGTCACGCTGAGTATCTGGCTGGCTCACAGTATTACAAAGCCCCTCGCCGAAATTGCCTCTGCGGCTCAAGACTTGAGTCTGGGAAATTCCACGAGGCGCATCAAGACGACGACGCAGGATGAGGTGGGGCTACTCGCGTCAACGTTGAACCATATGGCCGACCAACTCCATACCAAAATTGAAGAACTCTCTGAAGACCGTGCACAGCTTCTGGCCGTGCTGACCTCAATGGTCGAGGGGGTCATGGTACTGGACGCCCGCGGCCATGTGCTGCAGATCAATCCCGCGCTCGAACGGATGTTCGGCATTTCACGTGTGGAAGCCCGCGGGCGTCCTTGCGCTGAACTGTTTCGTCATCAACAGCTCAACAACCTGGTGGCAATGATTCTTCAGGCTCGTACCCCTCATGAGGATGAGATCGTGCTCCCGCTCAGCGGGCGCCATCTCCATATCGAGGCCTCTCCCGCGGGAGGTGAGCGGGACAACGAAGCCTGTATCGTCCTGGTGTTCCACGACGTCACGGACTTACGCAGGCTGGAAAAGATTCGGAAAGATTTTGTGGCGAACGTCTCTCACGAGCTGAGAACCCCGTTGACCTCGATCAAGGGATATGTGGAGGCGCTGCTGGACGGCGGCAAAGACGATCCCTCGGTTGCCGGACGATTCTTGGATATCATCCTGAAACAGAGCGACCGGCTCAATCTGATCATTGAGGACCTGCTCGAACTCTCCAAGATTGAATCGGGCCAGATCTCGCTCAGGGAAGAACCGATCGACGTGCGAGCTCTGGTCGACCGAACGCTGTCCACCATCAAACCGATTGCCGACCGAAAAGGCCACCGACTTGTGACCGCTCTCGATCCATCGCTACCGCTGATTGCAGGTGACGACGACCGGCTGGTGCAAGTCCTCACGAATCTGCTTGATAACGCTATCAAATATACTCCCGCAGGCGGAACCATCACGGTCGGTGCCACACCAGCGCACTCAGCCCACAGGGCCGAGCCCTCTCCCAACGCCATCGACCTGATCGTCGGTGACACCGGAATTGGTATCCCCGAACGGGATCGCCCTCGTATCTTTGAGCGGTTCTACCGAGTGGACAAGGCTCGATCGCGAGACATGGGTGGTACTGGCCTGGGACTCGCCATCGTGAAGCACCTCGTTGAGGGCCACGGTGGCCAGGTGTGGGTAGAAGCCAATCAGCCTCAAGGCAGTCGTTTCGTCGTTCGACTACCGATCAAGGGCGGAAAGAGATTGCTCACTCAGTGGAACCAGGACAGTACCGTATAAGCACCGGCTCCCAGCAAGGCGGCACCTGGTAAGGTGAAGATCCAGGCCGAGAGAATCTTGGTCGTGACCCCCCACCGCACCGCAGAGAGACGTTTGGTCGAGCCGACCCCTAAGATCGACGAGGTGATCGTATGGGTCGTGCTCACTGGCAGCCCAAACTGAGCCGTAAACAGCAAGACCGTCGCTGCCCCCGTCTCAGCGGCAAATCCATGCACCGGTTCGAGTTTGACCATTTTCATACCCAAGGTATGGATAATGCGCCACCCACCGACGGTTGTTCCCAGCCCCATCGCCAAGGCACAGGACACAATCACCCACGTCGGCACTTCGGTCGATGTCAGCTGACCTGAAGCCACGAGAGCCAGTGTGATGACGCCCATCACCTTTTGCGCGTCATTCGCCCCGTGACTGAACGCCATGAAACTCGCCGAGACAAGCTGAAGCCGACTGAACAGTTTTGTCGCCACGCCTCGATGAACACGGAAAAACGACCAGCTCACGAGCGCCATGATGAGAAACCCCATCCCAAACCCCAGCAGCGGGGACAGGACCATGGCTTCAAGAATCTTGTTCAACCCCTTGAATTGCACGACCGCCCAGCCTCCATGAGCGACCGCTGCGCCCACAAGGCCGCCGATCAATGCATGAGACGAACTCGTCGGAAGCCCCAGAATCAGTGTGAACAGATTCCAGCAGATAGCACCCGCCATCGCACCGGCCACGACGACGTTTGTAATCGCGTCTGGAAACACAATCCCCCCGCCGATCATTTTCGCAACGGCGGTCGAAAAGAAAGCGCCGGCAACGTTCAGTGCCCCGGCCAGCAAGACCGCTGTCAGCGGCCTCAGGACGCGCGTGGAAACGACCGTCGCCACGGCGTTCGCACAATCGTGCCATCCGTTCGAAAAATCGAACAGCAGAGCCAACACCACGGTCACCAGCAATAATCCGCTCAATTCAGGCATGGGCAATCTCGTTCTTGTTCAGGAAAACAGAGTGGGGGCACTGACCTGGGTGGGAGGTTCTCCTACCCGTGCACTCTGAGGGGTCAGGTCCGGATAGCACCACCTAGGCCTGCTTGAGGACGATACATTCGATCACGTTGGCAACATCCTCACAGCGATCGGTTCCCTCTTCAAAGGTCTCGTAGATCTCTTTCCACTTGATGACGGCGATCGGGTTCGTTTCTTTTTCAAAGAGTGCGGAAATCGCGTCACGTGAGACTCGGTCGGCTTCGTTCTCCAAACTGTTCACCGCCACGCTATATTCTTTTACTTCTTCATGCGACATGCCGATCCGATCCACTCCGCGCCCCACCGCCACGGATGCCTGATAAAGAATATCCGCCAACCGAACGGCGCAAGGAGTCGGCTGCTCGATCTTGTAGATGGCGAACCGATCCGCCACCGCTTCAATCGCGTCAAGAATGTCGTCCAACGCGCTGGCGAGATCGTGAATATCCTCCCGATCAATCGGCGTGATGAACGTTTGATTGAGACGCATGGCGACATCATGCGTGATACCGTCGCCGATATGTTCCACCTCTTTAATACGCGCAATCTTTTCTTGAATATTCGTGTAGTCTTCCATCAAATCCTTGAGCAACCGACTGCCCTCAATCACATTACGGGCCGCCTTCTTAAAGAGTTCGAAGAAGGCTTCCTCTTTGGGAAGTATGCCGAAGATCATGATTCTCTGTACTCCTGAATCAGGTACTCATTCGAAAGGAAATGCAGGCTCATGTCGACCTCTGTTGATCATCGGCGTTACCACCGAACAAGGCTCGTTGCCCAGGTGAGCCCTCCACCAAAACTGCCCAGGAGGACTAAATCTCCCGGTGAAATGTGCCCATGCCGGACTACATCATCGAGCGCGATGGGAAGCGAGGCCGAAGACGTATTGCCATAGCGTTCAATCACCGATGCGACTCTCGACCGCTCGATCTCTAACCGATCGGCGATCTGATCCAGGATTCGTCCGTTCGCCTGGTGCAGCACTACCTGCTTGAGATCGCCCGACTGTACACCGAACTCCTTCAAGATCTCGTGCACAGCCTGCTCCACGCGTCGAATGGCCACCCGAAACAACGGCGAGCCTTGCATGTGCAACATATGCTCTCCCTTTTTCACCGTATCTGCCGATGCAGGACTCCGCGATCCCCCACTGGGGATTCGAATGAGCCCATGAGAGGCTCCGTCCGCGTACAGTCTGACTCCAAGGATTCCTCGCCACTCCGGGGTGGAATCGTGCTCTCCTCGAAGGATGACGGCCCCGGCGCCATCCCCGAATAACAGCGCAGTCGCAGGATCCTGAAGATCGAGCGCGCGAGACTTCACTTCAGCCGCCACTACCAGACAGGTCTTCGCCTGGCCGCTTTGAATCATGGCTTGTGCCATAGAGAGCCCATACAAAAATCCCGAGCAGGAGGCAGACACATCAAACGCCCCCACCGGCTTGCAGCCTAACCCCCGCTGCACCAAGCAGGCCGTCGAGGGGAAGGCCATATCCGGTGACGTGGTAGAAAGGACAATGGCATCAATGGCCGAGGCCTCACAACCGGCAGCCTCCAACGCCCGGCGCCCCGCAGCAATCGCCAGGTCCGATGCCGCTTCCTGCTCCCCTGCCCAGTGACGCGACCGAATGCCCGTCAGCCGTTGAATGTGGGCTGGGGATACTCCGACAACCTGGGCAATCTCCTCGTTCGGCACGACCCGAGACGGGAGGTAGCTGCCCGTTCCAATTACTCGTGTTCTAATCATGGCCCTGCTCGAACCACTCCTGAATCAGTCGGGCAAACCCGATATGAGACTCCAGATGTGGAGCGGGATTATAGGGGCGGCAAGAAGGCAGGTCAACAAAACCACACACCCAATTGCTTTTTGTCTATATCCTTGCTATTTGTATTCGATATGCAGATGGGTCTCGTGCAAGCAGGTAGTGCCCCTCGATTCACACCGTCCAGGCTGTGCCTGATGACTTCGCTCGGCCTCTACTGCCTGCTGTTCTCCTCCTGCGCCGGCGACCTTACAGCCAGCGACGTCCGAAGTGGGCTCAAAAAGGCCCTCAGCAGTACGGATGAGCAAATCTTTCTCGGAGACACGGTCGATAACCATTACCATCCCAATGTGATCATGAAACGCGGCGAGGCCTACTTTGAAAAGGAAGAGTATTCGGAAGCACTCGTCGAATACAAACATTTCCTAGAACTCCACCGGAATCACGTGCTCGCTCCCTATGCCGCCTTTAGGATTGGGGAGATTCATGTCAAGATGGCAAAAACGATCGATCGCGACCCTGAACCAATTCAAAAGGCGATCGCCGCATTCGACCAGATGCGGAAAGAATTTCCCGGCAGTCGGTATGATGCGCAAGCCCAGCAAAAACTCGAGGAGTGCCACGATTGGCTGGCGCAGATGCATCTCTTTGTGGGTCAATTCTACTATCGAAGAGGCTCATACCTGGCGGCGGCGCACCGGTTCGAGCAAGTGCTCAAGACCTATCCGGACAAGCCTGTTGCAGCGGACGCGATGTACTTCATTGCCAAGTCATATCACGAGATGGGTGCCGATGACTGGGCAAGAGACCATCTCACGGTGTTGGCGGAAAAATACCCAGACAGCAAATTCGCCGGCGACGGGAAACAACTGCTCGCAAAAATCAGCCCGGCTCAGCCAAACACGTTGTTGGCGCAACAGTCTGAATCCTCATCCCTCTCGGATGCCGGACCAGGCCTAGCACGAAACGGCCAATCCAGCTTCTTATCTCAATCCCCTGCTGGCTCTCCCCCATCATCTACGATGGGAATATTTGGCATCCAGCCGTCCCTCGATTCTCTTGGTGCCGCGGCAACCCATTCGCTGAAATCAGGGTTCACCGCCTGCCGCCTTGGCGCCTGGTGCTAATCCAAGAAGACCTGAGTACTGAATATCGAGTGCTGAGGTAGAAGAAAGACTACTCGGAGAGGGTTGGCGACCAAACGAGCTGATACAGCATGTCATTGCCCCAAATACCAGCCTATCCCGTACCGCTCCAAGAAGCTGGTGATCATCGTTAACGAGTTGGCGTAGATCATCACCCCGACGACGATCAACATTACTCCGCTCACGGTCGATACACCCCACAAATAGACTCGTACTTCTTTGAAGTAAGCCAAGAATCGATCGACACCCAGTGCCGTCAGAAATAACGGCAGCCCCAACCCCAATGAGTAGAAGGTCAGTAACACAACCCCACTGAACAGGGAATCGGTTGTACTCGCATAGAGCAGAATCGAACCCAGGACCGGCCCGACGCACGGGGTCCATCCGGCCGCAAAGGCCACCCCGATCAGGAACGATCCCAAGTACCCAGCCGGTCGATTGCGAAACTGATACCGATGCTCCATCTTGAGGAATGTGAGATTGAGGATCCCGAGCAGATACAACCCGAACAGAATGATCACGACACCGCCAATGCGGCGAATGAGATCCTGGTGGCTAATCAAGAGCTGTCCCAGAAAGCTCGCGGAAGCACCGAATGCGATGAACACCGACGAAAACCCGCCGATGAAGAGCAGCGAATTCACAATGATCGCCTTCTTGAACTTTTCTCGTTCAGAGGCGTCAGTAAGTTGCTCGACCGAAAGTCCGGTGATGTAGGAAATATAGCTCGGCACCAGCGGCAGCACACAGGGGGACACGAACGAAAGCAGCCCGGCAGAAAAGGCGGCAATCAGCGAAATCTGTGGAATGGATTGCATCATCACTAGGACTTCATCAGAGCCTGAATTAAGTCACGGGCCTCTGGTGAGTCCCAATCTCGGGCGCCAAAGATTTTCTGTCGCACGACGCCCTGGCGATCGACCATAAACGTGACGGGGATCGTTCGGGCCCCATAGGCCAGCCCAACCCGATACTCCGAGTCATGAAGAATCGGGAACGTAAAGCCCATCCGTTTCTGGAATGGCCGCGTGACCGTTGCTCCCTGGGCATCCGTCGATACGGCCAAAATTTCGAACTCACCTCGCGGCAAGGTGCGATAGAGTTGTTCCATCGCCGGCATCTCGACACGACAGGGTCCACACCAGGTCGCCCAAAAATTCAGCAGCACGACCTTCCCCCTGAGCTGCGAGAGACTCATGGCATTCCCGGCGAGATCCCGCAATATGAAATTCGGAGCCTCATCCCCGACTTGGACGACTCCGCGGGCAACAGCCAACTGTTTGACCGACTGCGGCGGTTGAGCCTCAACCACAGATGCCGCGACCAGCCCACCAACTGCGAGCAGCACTGGAAGAATCGAGATCTTTCGAATCAACTTCATATTCAACACTCAGAGCACAATGCTGAGCAATTCACCTTCGCAAGAGCGAGATCGTATGTACATGGTGACACATTCACCAACACCCAGCTCACGCTGTTCCCTCCATCCTCAGGTTATGTTACAAGTCCCTAAAATCCTGAGTCAAGTAAACGAGGCTTGCCTTTGCTCCTGAATAAACCACATGAAATGATGGACAAAGCCAAGCGATTTCCTCTAGAATCTGTTTCGCATGTTCGTGGCTTGTCACTCGCCACTATTTTCTCACATTACCAGACTCCGTAGACAGACCGACGTTAGATTTCTATAACCTCAACCCACGAGGGACCTATGCGAGATAACTTTCTCTTTACCTCCGAATCAGTGACTGAAGGACATCCTGATAAAATTGCCGATCAAATCTCCGACGGCATCTTGGATGCCATTATCGCTCAGGATAAATACTCCCGCGTGGCCTGCGAGACGATTCTCACCACGGGTATCGCGCTGGTGGCGGGAGAAATCTCAACCAAGGCCTACGTTGAAATCCCGGATATTATCCGGGAAGTCATCAAAGACGTCGGCTATTGCGATGCCTCCTGGGGATTCGACTATCATACCTGTTCCGTTCTCACCGCGATTCACCAGCAATCTGGTGATATTGCGATGGGCGTAGACTCCGGCGGAGCCGGCGATCAAGGATTGATGTTCGGGTACGCCACCAACGAAACCTCTGAACTTATGCCGATGCCGATCGTCTTGGCTCACCGTTTGACCAAGCGTCTCGCCGAAGTGCGCAAGAAAAACATTCTCAAATGGGTGCGCCCAGACGGGAAATCCCAAGTCACGGTCGAGTACAAAAACGGCAAGCCTGTACGGATTGATACGATCGTCGTTTCCACGCAACACAGTCCCGAAGTGACCACGAAGCAAATTGAACGGGACATCATGGAAAAGGTGATCAAACCGGTCATGCCGAAGGGCCTGTATGACCCGACCGGTGTGAAGCATCACATCAACCCGACTGGTCGATTCGTCGTCGGAGGCCCCATGGGTGACACCGGTCTCACCGGGCGTAAGATCATCGTCGATACCTACGGCGGCCATGGCAGCCATGGCGGTGGAGCCTTCTCCGGGAAAGATCCAACAAAGGTCGATCGGTCCGCGTCCTATATGGCGCGCTATATCGCCAAGAACCTTGTCGCTGCCGGGTTAGCTGACAAGTGTGAAGTGCAACTGGCCTATGCCATCGGCGTCGCCGATCCTGTCTCCGTGCTGGTCGATACCAAGGGCACGGAAAAGGTATCGGTTGAAAAGCTCGACAAACTCGTGCGCAAGCACTTCCCCATGACGCCACGTGGCATCATTGATCATCTCAAGCTTCGACGGCCCATTTTCAAAAAGACGGCGGCCTATGGACACTTCGGTCGCAACGAGCCGGAGTTCACCTGGGAGAAAACCGACAAGGCCAAGGTCCTGAGCAAGGACGCCGGGCTATAAGCTTCGTGAGCCTTATCACGTCAACGCTAAGGGGGACGGGGTGGTTACCCGTCCCCCTTGTCATGACGGCAAGCGACACCCCACCAAATCACAACCGACAACTTTCAGAAGGAGGATCTCCGTGGATTATGATGTGAGAGATATCAAGCTGGCGGATCAAGGCAAATTGAAGATCGAATGGGCTGAAGCCACGATGCCCGTCTTACGGCTGATTCGTAAGCGGTTCAAGAAACAGCAGCCATTAAAGGGCGTTCGTGTGACCGCCTGCTTACACGTCACGACTGAAACGGCGAACCTTGCCATCACGTTGAAGGCTGGTGGGGCTGATGTCCGCCTCTGTGCCTCAAATCCATTGAGCACACAAGACGACGTAGCGGCAGCCTTGGTGCAGCATGAAGGGATTCCGACCTTTGCCATCAAGGGCGAAGACAATCCCACATACTATCGTCACATTGAATCGGCCATTGCCCATCGCCCACACGTCACCATGGATGACGGGGCCGATGTGGTCTCGCACCTCCACTCCAAACGGAAAGAACTCTTGAAGAACGTCATCGGTGGAACAGAAGAGACCACCACCGGTGTCATTCGCTTACGGAGCATGGCGGAGAAGAAAGTGCTCAAATTTCCTGTGATCTCCGTCAACGATGCCGATACTAAGCACATGTTTGACAATCGGTACGGCACAGGCCAATCCACCATGGATGGCATCATCCGGGCGACAAACCGCTTGGTCTGCGGCTCTGTGGTAGTCGTGGTCGGGTATGGCTGGTGCGGACGCGGCATCGCGATGCGCGCCAAGGGTATGGGGGCCGATGTCATCGTGACTGAAATTGATCCGTTGAAAGGCCTGGAAGCCGTCATGGATGGCTTCCGCGTGATGCCGATGGAATTAGCTGCCCCGGTCGGCGATTTCTTCGTCACCGTCACCGGCAACATCCATGTCATCCGAGGCGAACATTTCGCCGCCATGAAGGATGGCGCCATCGTCTGCAACAGCGGACACTTCAACGTCGAACTCGATATCCCGGCTCTCGAAAAAATGGCCGGTAAGCGCCGGGTGGTTCGCACCGGCGTCGAAGAATTCACCATCAAGAAAAACGGGCACCGCGTCAGCTTGCTCGGCGAGGGCCGGCTCGTCAACCTCGCCACTGCTGAAGGCCATCCTTCCAGCGTAATGGATATGAGCTTCGCCAACCAAGCACTCGGCGCGGAATATCTCGTCAAGAATTACAAACAGCTCGAAAAGAAAGTCTATCCGGTTCCCGAAGTGATCGACAAGGAAATCGCCAAGCTGAAGTTGGCAGGCATGGGCGTCGCCATCGATACCCTGACGGCGGAACAGAAAAAATATCTGGCATCATGGGAGATGGGAACATAGAAAGCATGGCTCGGTGGGGACACCCACACTGCACCATCAAGAAGAGAGAGAAGAGAAAGGCCGCCTCAACTGAGGCGGCCTTTTAATTTTCGGTTCCCCTCCTCTCCTTCTCCAAGAAAACCTACGCTATTCTCAATCCAACTCCTCCTGAACTGGCTACGGTTGCAATCTATAGCCAAGCCCTCAATTACTGATGGACATAGGCAGTGGACTTTAGCGATCATGCGGGCATGAGATGTTCACCAGATTTGCGCCAACGGGTCGTGGATTTTGTCCGAAGTGGGGGAAGCAAGGCC
>WBZQ01000523.1_pt1 | contig 30343 bp, 30 predicted proteins | sample 5204251 | NCBI WGS metagenome assembly WBZQ01 (sample SAMN12412402, study PRJNA552823) | activated sludge metagenome | isolation source: activated sludge from nitrification reactor of wastewater treatment plant... | place: USA: Virginia | collected 2017-09 | reverse complement strand
GATGTAGTAGGCGTGTTGGTCGGTACCGGTCTTCCGCAGAGTCAACGTTCCGACCGCATTGGAACTACTGAGGCTGAGGGCTGCCGGCGTCACCTGAATCGGACCGGTGGCGACTGGTGTCGGAGCCGGTGCGGGCGGAGCGGGGGCCGGCGGAGGCGGCACGGCCACCGGCGCGGGTGGCGGAGGAACCACCACGGGAGTCGGGGGAGGAGGCGGCGTCAACACTACAGGCTTGGGAGTCGGCGTAACGGCTGCGGGAGGAGAAGGAGGCGCCGGCGGCGGTGTCGCGACTGGAGTGGCGGTGACCGTCAAGGTGACCGGAATGCGAAGCATGTTGCTGAAGTTGTTCGGCCCTGATTCTACAACATAGACGATGGCGGAATAGGTTCCCGCCGCGAGCCCGCTGGTCTGCGCCGTGATCACCAGCTGATCGGTTTCAGTTGTGATGGTCTGGGTGCTGCCGTAGGGCGGGTTCATCCACACCCATGACTGGTTTGTGCTGAGATAGTAGGTGTGTTGATCGGTGCCTCCCTTGCGCAAGGCCAGGGTTCCGACGGCGGTTTGGCCCTTGACGGCGCTCAACGTTAGCGCGAGGGGGGCTGTCACAATCCCGGATGTGGGCGTCACAGTCGGCGCGGGTGGTGCCGGAGCCGGTGGCGGCGGAACCACCAGGGGAGTCGGGGGTGGAGGAGGTGTCAGGACCACCGGCTTTGGCGCAGGGGTGACAGCCGCGGGTGCCGGGGGCGGGGCCACTGTTTCGGCGGTAACGGTAAACGACACCGGGATGCGGAGCATATTCGTGAAATTATTCGGCCCGGAATCGACCACATACACCACCGCCGAGTAGGTGCCTACGGCGAGATTCGCCGTTTGCGCCGTGATGACCAGCTGATCGGTCTCAGTGGAGATGGATTGGGTGCTGCCGTAGGGCGGGTTCATCCATATCCACGACTGGTTTGTGCTGAGATAGTAGGTGTGTTGATCGGTGCTGGATTTCTTGAGTGTGAGGGTGCCGACCGCGGTTTTCCCCTTCGGGGCCGTCAAGACCAGTGCGGCGGGGCTCGGCAGGATGGGTGCCGTTCCGCTGCTGAGGGCTTTGGTGATGGCCGCGTCAAGGGACGGTTGCTGCAGCAAGCTCAATGAGGCTGAGGTGTCTGCGGCAGCGGCGGTTGAGACCACGGCTGTTGCGCACAGCGCAGATGATAAACAACCGGCAACACTGAATACAAACACGCTCCGTGGCGTCTTCATGGTGGTACCTCCGGGAAAATCAATTCGCCTAAGGAGCAACCGGCATGCCAGCCAGGAATATCAGAGAATCGGCAGAAAGCCTCGTCAGAGGCCGATTTGCAGCGATTTCAGCGGCGGCCTGCTGTTCAATTTTGGAAAGATGTCCAAGTTGGAGCAATCGCTGCAGGGGAAACCCTTCGTTGGCCGTCGAAGGCCTACAGTTCGAGCCGTGGGATGTCGCTGTGAGGGGTTGATTCGATCGAGTGGGCGGAACAGTGTCCGGTCGGGTTCTCGCTATGTTGCGGCGTGGCGTGAAATCCAGTCTGTGAGCAGGGTCAACATGCGTTGGAAGTCCGCAGGTTTCGTGAAGCGGTGATCCGCGCCGGACAGGATTTCCAATTGTTTTTCGCCGGGCAGGGCATCAAAGAGTCGTTGGCTCTGATGCAAGGGAACAAATTCGTCTTCATCGCCCTGCACAATGAGGGTGGGGGCCGTGATCTTGCGCGCCGGGTCGTAGGCAATCTGCCGGAGGCAATCCTCGTAAAACGCGTAGTGTAGAGGGATACGGGTGGGGCCGCCGTGAAGGTCCGGAATGCTGTTCGTTCGTTTCCATTCTTGTAGCCCTTGTTCGCCGAGTTCAAGGCGAAGCTCTTCTCCAAAGTCCACCACGGGACATTTGAGCGCGACGCAGGCCAGCGGCGGAACGGTTCCAGGGTGCGCACGATGCGCGTCTGTCCATGTAGCAGCGGCGAGGATCGAGAGCAGTCCGCCAAAACTGGATCCGACCAGCGCCAGCCGCTGGTATCCTCGTGTCACCAGAGACTGCAAGACACTCACCGTTTGCGCGACTCCGATTGTGGTCGTGAGGTTGGCAAAAGGGCCGTCGCTTTCTCCGTGCCCGAAGCAATCAAAACGGCATGTGGCGATGCCTCGATCCATCAGCATCGTCGCCAAGGCTTGGTTGCTGGTGCTGTTTTTGTGTGACAAGAACCCATGACACAACACCGCAATGTAGTTGGTGGCCGGCTTAGGGGTGGCCAGTACGGCGGAGATTCGAGCCCCTGACCTATCCTGCAGAACGATGGTTTCTTCCATGGGAGAGGACCAGTGACCCTGAGTCAGGATGTTGCGATTCGTTCGTGTGCGCGTTCCTGCCCCGGGGTGGTGCTGAGGGCCTGGGTGATTTTGACCGTGACCAGGGTGAGGTGCGCGAGCAGGAAACCCAAGCTGCCCAAGGTGGCGGTCTGAACCCACGGGGAGGAGAGTGGAAAGTTCCACGTCAGGGAGGCCACCAGCACCAGCCCCAAGGCGCCGAAACTGACAGTCGCGACCTGAAGTGCGCGCCAGCGATTCAAGACCTCCTCAACGAGGCTCCGATAGGCTCCCCGTTTTTTCTGGTTCGAAACCCGTTGTGCGGCAAGCAACGGGGGAAGCGCAGAGGAAAGCCCGCCGACAATTGCCTGCAGGAAAAATCCCAGAAACGCGGTGTGGGTGTAGGCCACTAGGTGCAGCGTTCCATAGGGCAAGGCCGGTGGGGTCGATAGGACATTGATGCCGAGTGCTATGCCGATACAGGTCATGATGAGCAGGAAGCAGAGTGCCGTGAGTAGGTGATCGGTGGCGGCTGAGCCGGGCTGCCCGGCCTGACTCCAGGTGCGGATGAGGTTGAGGCAGCAGAGGGCCAGTGTCAGCAACAAGCATCCTCCCGCAACCAACTGGATATGCACCGAGGACAGGAGGAAACCCGTCACCAGTCCTGCGGCACAAGCCGGCAGCAGGAGCAGGACAGCCTGCGCCCATGCCGTACTGTGTAGCGGCCGATTGAGCAGGAGTGGGAGTGTCAGTTGAATGGCTCCGACAGTGGCCATCGTGAGGAAGATCAAGAGGCCGGCGTGCAGATGGCCGAGCCGAATCATGCCGTGCCAGATTGGATACCAGGCTCCCGCGAGGAATTCTCCAAGGAGTATGCTGCCGAAGAGTCCGAACAGCGAGAGTCCGAAAAAGAGGGGAGCAAGTGACGTCCAGCTCGAACAGGTTCGCAGCCCGTGAAGCAGGTGCCGCGCAACTGGCACACAGATCGCGGCCAGCAGCAATCCGGCCAGCATGGTTAGGTTGGGATCCCGCAGTCCCGCACCGGCGGTGAAGCCAAGGGCGGTAAGATTCATGCCGACAAACAGTAGGCGGTGCTTGGCGCGGGTTCCTTCCTGCCCGGCGAGATCACTCGCCGTGAGGGCCAGCCCCGTCATCAGTTGAAGGAGCCCGCCGATGAGGACCCCGTGGACATGGAGCAAACGAAGGCCTGGCGGCAGCGGGGCGCCCCGGACGATACCCCAAAACGTGGCGAGTCCCAAGAGCGATGTCAGCAGCAGCCAGCCCCATCCAGCCAGCAAGAACGACAATGGTGATCCAAGCCCGCGACTCATAGCGTCAGCTACCCCTGGTTCAAGAAGTAAAAGTGATTGGTCGGTCCCTTGCCGTGCCCGATCGCCAGGCTATGCCTGATGGCTTCGGTGAGATAGGTCTTGGCGGTTTGCACCGCGTCGGGAACGGATTTCCCCCTGGCGAGCTGCGCTGCAATCGCCGACGCCAAGGTGCATCCGGTACCGTGGGTATGGGGAGTGTCGATGAATTCCCCCTTGTAGATATTAAAGAAGCGCCCGTCATACAGCAGGTCGGTGCCGCGATCCTTGGCCAAGTGGCCTCCTTTGATCAAGACATTGGCGCAGCCGAACTGGTGAATGATCTTGGCGGCGCGCCGGGCATCGGCCAGCGAGGTGATCTCAATGCCGGATAGCTGTTGGGCTTCATGGACGTTGGGCGTCACCAGTTGCGCGAGCGGAAGAAGGTCCTTCTTGATGGTATCGATGGCATCCGGTTTCAGCAGGGGTTGTCCGCCCTTGGCGATCATGACGGGATCTACGACCAGGTGTTTGACCTCTTGGGGCTTGAGGAGTTTGACCACGGTCTTGATGATCTCCGCCGAGGACAACATACCGGTTTTGACCGCCGCGACCTCGAAATCATCGAAAATGGCATCGAGTTGTGCGGCGATGATGGAGGTCGGGAGTTCGAACACCTCGGTGACTTCCTCGGTGTTCTGGGCTGTGACGGCGGTGATGACTGACATGGCGTAAACCCCGTTGGCCGACATGGCCTTCAGGTCTGCCTGAATGCCCGCGCCGCCGCCGGAGTCTGAGCCCGCTATCGACAAGACTTGTTTAATCATGACAGTTCCCTGTGAAAAAAATCGGAGGTCCTTGGCTAAGGTGTGGGTGGCGCCGTGTCCGACTTTGCGGATGCACCACTGTCGGTTGGTGCGGGGCTTTCAACTTTGAGCCCGTCCAGCGTGATGATCCGGTCCGGTCGCGGCGAGGTTTCGTGGTAATGCAGTGTCACGGGGCCTTTGGGGGACTGGTTACCTACGAGAAACGACAGATTCGCCCGTTGCTGCCGCCTGGGTGTAAGTTCAAGCCCTCGGGTGCAAAGGCCTTCACGATTTTGGGCGACGTCCTGTTTCCACTGCTCGCCTTGCTCACTCACGAGATACGTGTCGAGCAGTTGGCAGCCGATCTTGACCGGATGCGTCGTGCGGTTCAGGAACAGGAGATCTACCTCGATATGATTATCCAGCCGGGACATTCCCACGACAGTGATTTTATAGGCGTCATTTTCATGTGCGCTCAACACCGGGACGGTGGATTCCGTTGCCGTTGCTGAGATCTGGGGCTTGGGAGCCGCGGCCTGTTTGAGCAGGGCTGCCAATGGGCCGGATTTCGGCACGATCGTTCGGGAGGCCCCGACTGGGTAGACCGTATAGGGGCCAATCAATTTGGCGGTGACCTGGACACCTTCGGGGAGTTCGAGGTACGCGCCGGTGACGTACAGATCGGCGCGGAGTGCTTTGGCGACTTTCTTGGCGGCCTTTGCCTGTGAGGTATCCAGGTGGGTCAGCTGGTGTTTTTCCATCGTGGCGATCAGGAGCTTGCGATCAACCACTTTGAGCTCTCCGGCCACGAGCAGATGTGTCGCCAGTTCCTCCGCGAGAAATTGACCGATGGGAGTCACTTCCCCTGAGCTATCCACGAAATCCAGGAGCGCGAGACGCGACTTTTTCAGTTTGATCGCCTCGGCGGCCACGCCTTCGGCCAGTTCCTTCACGCTGTCCTCGTATTTCGAGGCGGCCTGGGAGGGGGAGTGCCAGAGGCCAAGCAGGAGCAGGCACCAGAGCAGACGGATCATCGAACGTCACTCATCTCTACGTTGTGCATGGCCCACATTATACTCACGTCGCTGATGCTGTCCAGCCTGTGCCGCGCTACGAGGTCAATCGTGGCAGCAGGGCTTTCGCCAAGGCTCGCCCCATCCCGTAGCCAAGCGGCAAACTGACCACTAGCAGAACGGGAAGATAAAAATAGGCCAGGGCGCCCTGAGCATCCGGATAAATGAGCACGCTGATGTGAGTCCAGCCTGCAATGGTCAGCATGAGGAGCTCGGCGGCGAAGAGCCCCAGCGCACGGCGATGGGCGATCAGCGCCTTCTGGCTGTCGATGGTCCCCAGATGCAGGAGTAGGAAGATCGCGAGGAGGACAAAGGGAATCGCCGTTAAGATGCCCACCAGAAACAGATTGTAGCCGGGGGCGAACAAATGCAGGGTGAAGGATCGCCAGGCTCGGGCCAAGGGAATGCCGTGCACCAACGTATCCACACCCAGCATGATGGTCCAGGGGAGGAGAACACCACTCAGCAGGGTGAACCAGAACCCCAGTCTGGTGAACAGGCGAAGCCGGGATGCTTTTTCCGGTGCAAAGGAGGTCATCGGGGGAGTGCTCCCGGGGCAGTCAGGGGATTCGGCGAGGTTCCGGAATCCAGCGCGGCGACAGCATCCGTCACGGCGGCCTGGATGATCGGATCGGAGTCCCGGTGTTGTCGCAACGGTAGCAGCGTCTGCTTGGCGCCCTGACCCATGCCTGCCAGGGTTTCCACTGCCAGATATCGGATCAGTGGATGTTCATCATCGAGCAGGGGGAGCACCGGGGTCTGGGCATCTTGTGCCGCGGGGCCCAGCTGCGCCAACTGGTGAAGCGCATAGTCACGTGCGGTGCTATGCCCGAGCATCATGCCCAGTGCCTCGATGTGTGCCGCATCGCCGGCTTTCGGTTTGTCCAGTGCGGTGCGCGCCAGCGTCGCGATCCCCTTGTCCGGATCGTTCACGATCGGCGTCAAGGCGGCCGCTGCCTCCTCAGACACCGGAACCGTAAACGCAAATTGCGCGACTGCCGTCTGGCGCACGAGTGACGAAGAGTCACGGAGACCTGCCAGAAGGGCCGCGCTGATCGGGCCTGGAGGAATGCCGATGCTGGCCAATGCGATGAGCGCGTTGCGGCGCACGAGTGCGTCGGCATCATGGGTCGCGGTGACAAGGGCGGGCACCGCTGGTTTGGCGATGGGTCCAAGGCTGCCCATAACCGCGCAAGCCGTCCGGCGTTGTTGGACATCCGTGTCCTGAAGCCTCGTGACGAAGTGGGTCATGACGCGACGGGAAGCGGCGAGGTCGATCCATTTCAAGGCTGCGGCGGCGGTGGTATTGGCATGCTGGCTGCCGTCTTGGGTGGCCTGGTGGAGTAATTGGGGAATGGCGCTCTTGGCCGCCGGGCCGATCTGTCCGAGTTGCTCCGCGGCGACAATGCGAGTCGACGGATCATCATCCTTCAGCATCTCGATCAGGGTGGGCACGACCCGCGCTCCGGTCGACAGCCAATACCAGAGTCCAAGCAGGGCGAGAATGAGCACCAGTCCAAGGAGGTGGAGCTTGATCTCACGAGGGGACAGGATGGTCGGTGTTGAAGCGGTATCAGTCATAGGCAAGGTGACGATGGTGCTGTGTCGTAACGCCTCAGCCTATCATAACGCACGGTGAAATCTGAGGGGGCGAATAGTCGACACCCCAATCGACCACCGGAGGAGCCTTGATCGTCCTGGGGATGTTGTCTCCAAAAACCAGGTATTTCCCGCGTAGTGACTACACGGGGCTGGGGCTAGGATGTGAATAGAGACAACACAAACCCGGGAGGTCAATATGCCAATTTATTTTCTCGGCGCATTGACGATTTTGATCCTGGTGATCGCAGTCTGGGCCACACTCACCGATGACGATGACGCGAGGGAGGCGAGTCAGTACGAACCGGAGTGGGAGCCCTTTCCCAAAGAGCAGACGTACCGCAAGGCGAGTTAGTCGCTTCGCTGAAGCCGCGTCTCAAACGGGGGCACGCGCGAACGTGTAAGCACGAGTGTGCGCGTGCTCCTCGCATTGGATGTGTGACCCGCTCGGGGCGCTGGCACACCTGCCCCCCTCACACCGGCCACTTCTCTTCGTTCCACGCCATTTCCCAAAACATCCACTCGTATTTGGAACTGATGAGAAAGGCCTGCTCCATTCGCTTCTTTTCTTCGTGGCCGGCCGTTCGCGCCCAGGTGTCGATTCTGGCCCGCATCCATTCCTGGACGGCTTCGAACTCCGGCGAGGCGTAGAGCATGAGCCAGTCACGGTAGGGATGTTTGGCCGGTGGAGATCCATTCTTGAGCAGATGTTTGCCGACGACGCAGTAGATCCAGGCGCAGGGGAGCGCCACGACGGCAATTTCGGTCGCCGTGCCGCTCTGGGCGACGGCGAGCATGTGGCGGGTATAGGCATAGTTGGTTGGAGCCATCGGCTCGTTCAGCATCTCCTGCGGCGTGAGTTTCCAGCGTTTGCCGTAGTTTTCATGGAGGCTGCGTTCGACGGTGATGGTTTCTTCGGCCAGCTTGGCGAAACGCAGCGCAGCTTCAGCATCCGGTGCGCGTAACGAACCGGCGGCAAAGACCCTGGCTAGATCGGCGAGAAAGCGGGCGTCCTGGAGGATATAGTAACGGAACTTCCGTTCCGACAAGGTGCCTTTTCCGAGCGCCAGCACAAACGGGTGGGTCAGTTGTGCGTCCCAGACGGGCTGCGCCAATTTACGAAGATGGGTTGAGAACGACATCCGGGTCCTCCTTCATGGCCTGAACAGGATCCAGCCATGTATGAGATACGAGATACGCGTTACGAGAGACGTGGTGGCTTCACGCTCTCGGGGTCCAGGGTCTGGGGAGCTGATTGATGCCATCTAATGCGGCGACTCGATAACATTCCGCCAGGGTTGGATAATTGAACACCGCATCCACGAAGTAGTCGATCTGGCCCTGATACGCCATGACCGTCTGGCCGATGTGGATGAGCTCCGTGGCGCCATCGCCGATCGCATGGACCCCGAGCAGTTGTCGTGTCTTGTTGTGGAAGAGCAATTTCAGCATGCCGATCTCGTCGCCAATAATTTGCCCACGCGCGATCTCACGGTATCGGGCGACGCCGACGGCGTACGGCACTCCATTCTTCGTCAGGTCGTCTTCGTTGCGGCCGATCATGGAGATCTCCGGAATCGAATAGATGCCGTAGGGCATCAGATCCGACTGCGTCTGGCAGGGGATGCCGAAGGCGTGACAGGCGGCATGACGACCCTGTTGCATCGACGTCGAGGCGAGCGCGGGAAATCCGATGATGTCCCCGGCGGCATAGATGTGGGGAATGGACGTTTGATAGTGCTCGTTGACGGTGAGTCGTCCACGCTCATCGGCCGACAGCCCGATGGCTTGCAGATTGAGCGTGGCACTGGCTCCGGTGCGGCCGACGGAGTACAGAACGGTTGAGGCGGCGATCTCCTTGCCGCTTTTCAAACGAACGATGACCTGTTGCCCCGCCATTCGTTCGACGGAGACGACCTCCTCGTTGAACCGGAGCACGACCCCAATGCTCCGCATGTGATACTGCAGGGCCTCGATGGTTTCCTGGTCCACAAACTCCAGCAGGCGCGGGCGGCGTTCGATCAGGGTGACGTGGATGCCCATGGTCGCCAGGATCGACGCGTATTCGGCCCCAATGACGCCACCGCCGATGATGGTGATGGATTTGGGCAGATCTTTCAGTGCCAGGAGGCCGTCGGTGTCGATGATGGTCTGCTCATCGAACGGAATGTGAGCGGGTCTGGCCGGGATGGTGCCGCAGGCAATGACGAAAACATCGGCCGTATGCTCCACCCGGTCATCCGGACGTTCGATGAGCAGACGGTGCGGATCGAGGAACGACGCCGTCCCGAAGCAGAGATCGACGTTGTTCCGGGTCATCTGGTTTTGAATGATCTCGATTTCTCGGGTGATGACGTGGTTGGCGCGGAAGGTCAGGTCCGCCATGGTGATGTCCTGCTTGACGCGGTAGCTGGCGCCGTACAGGCTGCGCTGATGGAATCCCGAGAGGTAGAGGGCGGCTTCGCGCAGGGATTTGCTGGGGATGGTGCCGGTGTTGGTGCAGACGCCACCGACGACCCGTTTACGCTCGACGATGCCGACTTTCTTGCCGAGTTTGGCCGCCTGAATGGCAGCTTTCTGCCCCGCCGGGCCTGTGCCGATCACCAGCAGATCATAGTGCGCCATGATGTCTTGGTGAGTCTCCGAAGTTCGTGAAGCGTGGCGCGTCTCTCGCGGGAAAGCAGCGCCTCGGCCTCATACAGCATATCACCTGGAAGCCCGTGCCAGAGGCCCTTCTTTGCATTTGCGAGAGACGAACCAGCGGTAACGGTGGACGCGGTCCTCAACTTGCCGTGACCAACTTGCGTGCGAAGCGGAAGGCTTCTTCCAGATCCGGCAGTTGTGCCAGCTCGGGGGTGATCTGGAGATAGCGCACCTTGTTGTCCTTGTCCACGACCAATAACGCGCGGCTTAGCAGGTGCAGGTCTTTGAGCAGCAGGCCGTGGGCCTTGCCGAAATCTGCCGCGCGATAGTCTGACAGGAAGGTGACATTTGTGATCTTGGCCTCTTCCGCAAAGCGCTTTTGTGCGAATGGCGTATCGACGCTGATCGTGATGAGCTCCACCATGCGGTCGAGCCCCATGTTTTTCTCGCTTAAATAATGGGTTTGCTGCTCGCAGACTTTCGTGTCGAGCGACGGGACGATGCTAATGATACGAACCTTTCCTTTTCCCTTCGTCTCGTTGATGGGAATCATCGACAAGTCTGGCTGGGCGAGTTTGACGTCGCGCAGCTTGTCACCGACTTTCACGCCCATCCCTGTCAGCATCAAGGGCTTCCCTTGGAACAGAATGTTATTGCCTTCACCGGCCACGGCGCTCCCGTCGGCTACGGGCATGTCTTTGTACGAAAACTCCGTCTTGCCGTGACCCGATAGGGTGCCGCAGGCACTAAGCCCAAGGCAGAGGAGAGTGACCAGCACTCGAGAGAGACGCGCACAGTGGCACACCGAAGATGTATAGGCGGACATAGGGGATCTCCATAGGCAGGGGAAGGACCTGCAATCGCTCAGTGTGCCACTCTATGGCCGGCTGCCGGCTCTGTCAAGGTTGGAGGAATTCTGTGATATGCCGGTTGACGGTCTGGGGCTGCTCCCACTGCGGGATGTGGCCGGCGTTGGGGATTAGGATAAGTCGGGCACCAGGGATCGTCGCTTGCAGATCGCGAGCCACCTGGGGAGGAAACAGGCGGTCCTGTTCCCCCCACAGAATCAGCGTGGGATGGCTGATCTCCTTGAGTCGCGGGGCGAACTGCTGTTCCCAGAGCGGCAGGCTGTCGCGGAGTGCCAAGAGCGGTGTGACCATGTCCTCCCGCTGCCGGTTCCGGTTGGAGCGGTCGAGCACCAGCGGCGTCACCAGGCTGTGATCGTAGACAATTTCTTTGAGCACGGCCTCCATTGCGCGGGTTCCGAAGAGCGAGGCGCCGAAGCGGGCCAACCAGGCCGGTGCATGGGTGTTGACGGCACGCCGCATCAGCGGGCTGACCAGGCGTTCCCGCACGTGGTCCGGGAATCCGTCGATCAGCACGAGCCGATCGACTCGATCCGGGTGAGACAGTGCCAGACCAAGCGCGACGCCGGCTCCCATGGAGCTCCCCACGAGGGTTGCGGTCGGCAGGCCCAGGCTGTCCATGAGGCCGCGGATGGAGCCGATGAGTTCTTCAGGGCGGTAGTCGATGTCCGGTTTATCGGAAAGACCGGAGCCGATCAGGTCCGGCGTGATGACGCGGAATCGTTCCGTCAGGGGGCGTTGGTATTCCCACTGCCAAATGGAGCCGCCATACCCGTGGATGAGGATCAGCGGCGGGCCGTGCCCCTCGTCGAGATAGGCGATGCGATGACCATTGACGGAGGCGGTATGGACGGGAATTCGCTGGATGGCGTCGAACCAGGGAGGGATGTCTGGTGCGGCCGCGCAACCACTCATCAAGACACTCACAAGCAGCCAGGCCCTGGCATACTGCGGCGTGATCCTCGTGAAGTGGAGGAGGAACGCCGCGCGCATCAGCGGCTAATCCAGCTGGATGACGGTTTCGTCGATTTTGACGTTGTCCCCTTCGGCCGCCAGGATCGCCGTGACGCGTCCATCCATGGGGGCCGGAACCTGGCTTTCCATCTTCATCGCTTCGATGATCAGGAGCGGATCGCCGGTCTTGACCTGGGCGCCTTCCGTGACGAGGATCTTCACGACCCGGCCGGGCATGGGTGGGGCGACATCGCCGGGCTTGGTCGGCCTGGGGCGTTTCGGTTTTGAGGTGCTACCGGCTTCGGGAGATTCCGGCACGCCGGCGAGCACTTCCTGGAGAGGCTCCAGGGATACTTCCTGCAGGCGGTCGTTCACGCGAATGTAGTATGGTTTACGCCCGTCGGTCGTGCGGCCGGATCCCGAGACGACGACATGGTAATTCTCGCCGTGCACCGTGATGTTGAATTCTGCTGGGGCCAGATGGAGATCGTGCGCCACGGCCGGACCTTTGGCTTCGGCCGGTTCGAGCGGTTCGGGATGAAGATCACCCCGTTCACGGGCCTCGAAGAAATCCCTGGCGATGGCCGGGAAGAGGGCGAACGAGAGTTGATCCTCCGGGGTGGTTGCCGTTGGAGGCATGTCTTTTTTCAGCTTTTCGAATTCCGGTTCCAGCCGGTCTGCCGGCCGTCCCTTGACCGGTTCTTCATCGCCAACGGCGCGAGCCATGATGCCCTTATCGAGCTGACCCGGGGCGCGACCGTACAAGCCCAGGAAATAGTTCTTCGTTTCGGTGGTGATGACCTTGTACCGTTCGCCCTGCTCGCCCGTCAGCACGTTCAACGTGGCTTGCGTCCCGACGATCTGGCTGGTCGGCGTGACGAGCGGGGGGTAGCCCATTTCTTTCCGCACGCGCGGGACTTCGTCGAGCACTTCTTTCATGCGATCCAGGGCATTTTGTTCGGCCAATTGCGCTGCCAGGTTCGACAACATGCCGCCAGGGATCTGCGAGGTGAGAATTTCGGCATCCACGCCGGTGAAATCGCTTTCAAACTGTCGATACTTTCGGCGCACGTTGCGGAAATGCTCCGTGATCGGCTCGAATTGCCGGAGGTCGAGTCCGGTGTCGTAGGGCGTGTCGCGTAGACTGGCGATCAAGGTTTCGGTCGGCGGATGCGAGGTGCCGCCTGCCAACGGAGACACCGAGGTGTCCAGCATGTCCAGGCCGCCCATGATCGCCATCAGGGCCGACATGGAAGCCATGCCGGACGTGTAGTGGCTATGGAGATGGATGGGCACACGCACTGCTTTCTTCAGACGACGGATCAGATGGTAGGCATCCAGTGGCGCCAGCAGTCCGGCCATGTCCTTAATGCAAAGGGTATCGGTTCCCAGATCTTCCAATTGCTTGGCCATGGACACGAACCGATCGATGCTGTGGACCGGGCTGACGGTATAACAGATCGTGGCTTCGACATGTTTGCCGCAGTGTTTGACCTCGCGGATGGCGCGCTCCAGATTGCGCACGTCGTTGAGGGCGTCAAAAATACGAAACACGTCGATACCGTTGGCGGCCGACCGTTCGATGAATTTGTCGAGCACGTCGTCGGCGTAGTGCCGGTAGCCCACGAGGTTTTGCCCACGCAGCAACATCTGCAACTTGGTGTTCGGCATGGCCTCGCGTAGGGCGCGGAGGCGTTCCCAGGGATCTTCCTTGAGAAACCTGAGGCAGGTGTCGAAGGTCGCGCCGCCCCAGACTTCCAGCGACCAGTAGCCGATGGCGTCGAGTTTCTGGGCAATGGGCAGCATATCCTCCGTGCGCATTCTGGTGGCCAGGAGGGATTGGTGTCCGTCGCGGAAGGCGACATCGGTCAACAGGAGTTTCTTGCCCGGCGCTGCTTCCAGGTGAAGCTCGGGAGCCGTCGGATGCAATGGGCGATCGCCGCGTGAGACCGTCTTTCGGCTCGGCTTCGCGGGGGCTTTCTTTGCGGGGCTTTTCTTGGGGGCGGCTTTCTTCGTCTTTTTCGTTGCCATGCTGACGGCCTCGGGCGGCGGAATCGCTCGCGTAACAGGGTTGAGGTGGTGCTGCCTGGTGGCTGGGAGGTCAGAGTCCTTCGTAAGCGGCGATGGCTGCGGAGATCGCCAGCACCAGGTCCTCAGGCTCCTCGGATTCTTCGTATTGATACAGGTCCGGATGTGTGTCCAGGTATGATGTGTCGAACCGTCCGGCCTGGAAGTCCTGCTCCATCATCACGTTCTTCATAAACGGAATCGTCGTTTTGACACCGCGCAACACGTATTCCTCGAGCGAGCGGCGCATGCGGCTCACAGCCTCTTCCCATGTCCGTCCCCGCACGGTGAGTTTCGCCAGCAGCGCGTCGTAATACGGGGGGATCGTGTAGTCACGGTAGACCGCGCCGTCAATGCGAACCCCGATGCCGCCGGGAGATAGATAGGCCGTCACCGTGCCGGTGCAGGGCATGAAATTGTTGCGCGGATCCTCGGCGTTAATGCGACATTGAATCGCATGGCCCTGCAATGTGACGTCTTTCTGCCGGATCTCCAGCGGTTTCCCCGCCGCGATCGAGATTTGATTGCGGACGATGTCGATCGCCGTGATCTGTTCGGTGACGGTGTGTTCCACCTGCAGGCGCGGATTCATCTCCATGAAGTAGAAATGGCCTTCGTGATCGAGGAGGAACTCGACGGTGCCGGCATTGTCGTAATTGACGGCTTTCGCGATGGCAATGGCGGCTTCACCCATCTGTGCGCGAAGTTTCGGCGTCAGGACCAGGGACGGGGCGATTTCGATCAATTTCTGATGGCGGCGCTGGATCGAGCAGTCCCGTTCACCCAGGTGAATGATGTTGCCATGCTTGTCGCCCAGGATTTGGAACTCGATATGATGGGGACGCTCGATATATTTCTCGATGAAGATACTGCCGTCGCCGAACGCCGCCAGGGCTTCCCGGGACGCGACTTCCATATTCTCGCGTAGTTCCTGGTCCGAACGGACCACCCGCAGGCCGCGACCTCCTCCCCCGGCGCTGGCTTTGATCATGACCGGGTAATTGATGCGGTGGGCGAAATCCAACGCCTCCTCGACGCTGGTGACGCCTCCTTCGGTGCCGGGGACGATCGGGAGACCGGCCTGTTCGGCGATCTGCCGGGCTTTGACCTTGCTGCCCATGAGGTCGATCGTTTCGGGGGAGGGGCCGATGAACGTAATCCCCGAGGCATGGCAGAGTCGGGCGAATTTGGCGTTTTCGGAGAGGAATCCGTATCCGGGATGGACTGCATCCGCGCCGATGCGCTTCGCAATCTCGACAATCTGTTTGCCGTCCAGGAATCCTTTGACGGGGCCAGGGCCTACAAGGTAGGACTCATCGGCCTTTTTGACATAAATGCCGGAGGAGTCGGCCTCGGAATAGATCGCCGCCGTCGCGATGTTGAGCTCGCGGCAGCCGCGGATGATGCGCATGGCGATTTCGCCACGGTTGGCAACAAGGATCTTCCGGAACATGATGGGATTACGAGAGGATCGGAGCCGCAGCTCACCTCCGGGTCGCCTCCAAAAAGATCGCGTAACCTAGCATAGGGTCAGGAGAGTTGTCGAGACGAACGAGGGTACAACAGTGAATCCGAGCAGGGGGAGGCGGGCAGGAAGGGAGCCTCCTGCCCGGAGATGCGCTTACTTGGATTGAATGAGCAGTGGCTTCGATTGCGCGCTGCCGCCACCGGCCACCACGATGATGAAGGACATGCCGGCTTTGGCCTCCGGCACGACGGCTTCGATCGTCGTCTCATTCACGAATTGATACTCGATCTTGTCCTTGGGCGCGGCGCTGAAGGTCACGCCATGGAAACATTCTTTGCTGCCGAAATTCTCGCCCTTGATCGTCACTTTGTCGCCGGGTTTGGCTTCATCCGGCTCCACCTTGCCGATGGAAGGGCGCTTGGAGCGATCGCAGACCGGGTCCTTTTCCAGCTTTGACGTATCGGACCCCTTAATCGATTCAGTATTGAACATCGTATACCCGGCACCTTCCACCATGGCCCCTTCCTGGGCATGCCCCAGGGTAAGGATGGTGAGGCTGGTGCCGGAGGCCAGAGCGACGCCGAGGAATAGGGGAAGATAGATGCGCATAAAAGCCTCCTATTAGGGAGATGATGACTTGGGGAGCGGTGTATAGGATTCGCTAAGAATCTTTTGCCCCTCGTCCGACAGAGCGAATTGCTCGAACGCTTCGACGAGTGGGTCCGGCTCATTGTTCGACAGTAGCAGCACCGGCCGCCGCAGGGGGTATCGACCGTCTTTGACGGTAGGGGTTTCCGGCTCGACCTTATCCACCGGAAGCAGGCGAACCGGCACGCCGGAGGCCACGGCTTCCAACGCCTGGCTGAGCGACAGGTAGGTCACGGCCGAGTTGGGCGGCAGGGTGCCGGCGACCGTTTTGATCACCTTCTCATCCTTCGCGATGACTTTAGTCGTGTCGGGAATCTTTCCAACGATGCCGAGGAGTTGCTCAAAGGCGTCGCGGTTATTTTCGTTGCGTGGCCGGTCCAGCAGCAGGATCTTCGTGTCCGGCCCGCCCAGGTCGGCCCAGAATTTATATTTGCCCGAAAAGAGCTCAGCGACTTCCTGTTTGCTGACTTCCTTCGTAAAGTTCGATCGATGGACCATGATGGCAATGCCATCCCATGCGATCTGAGCGGATCGGAATCCATTCTCGGGACTTCCGGTCACGGCGATTTTGACCTGCTTGGCCTTGAGCATGTCGAGCGGTTTGGAATTGTCATCCCAGACGACGTCGATATAGGCGCGAGGGTTGGCTTTTTCAAAGGCGTGGGCCAGCGACTCTATGACCTGTTGTTCGGGGCCGTGACCGGCCACGACCATCGAGCCGGCCACTTCGGCTGAGGCCGGCAGCACACTGAGGAGCAGGAGGAAGGCAGAAAGCAATCCGCTGATACGGGAAACCATGCTGAACGACTCTCCTTGTGCCTCTGAGTGAGTTCTCTAAGGCCCTCTTGGCCAGCCGGAGGCGGCCCGGCGGCGATTCGGGACGGTCGTACGGTGTTGCGACGGTTACGGAGGGGTATTTTCCGTCGGGGTAACCGCGCCGGCCATCATTTCCGGAGAGACATCCACGCGTTTACCCATGGCGGGAGGCAGTTTCGAGAATCGATCCATGCGCTCATTCAGCATGTCGTAGGCCTTGATCTCCTCGAACCCTGGTTTATGACTGCCTTTCACCTTCGAGGCAAAAGAGGACAACATCCGGGTTGCGCCGAGTTTGTTGCATTTGGGACAGACCGTATCCTCCGGTCGGGCGTGCATGGACTGGGTGGCTTCGAACTGGTGAGTACATTGTTCGCAGCGATATTCGTACACCGGCATGGCCGACTCCTTGGATAACGTTCCACCGCCTCACCCGGGCCAACTGGGCGAGATAATGGCATTCTCTGTGTGGAAACCCTTGACCCTGTGCGTAACTTTGCACTATTGTACCGAATCTGTGTGTCGAAACGCGAGCCACATTTAGAGGAGCGGTTGAAATGCCCCTGTTAATTCGAAAGTACAAAGGTAGCGGCGGTGTGATGCAGGAAGAGCGCATCGACGATCCGGATCGGATCGAGCGGTATATGCGGTTGTTCGAAGATAAGGACGTCAAGAAGCTGGAAACTGGCGTCAAGACCGTGATCGAGAAGGACGAGTGGCAGCTCCTGCCCTAACGCGACCTCCTGGTTTGATCCCACAATCTCATGCTCATTGCCGTCACGGGGCCGTCGCGGTTCGGTGATTCCTGCGCGTTGCTCTCCTCGGGAGGGGCGTGATAGGGTTGCATTGCGACGGTGACGACGGCGGAATCCGACGGGGTATCATGGTCTATTGGATTCACATTGCACGCGCGATCGATCGAGTGACGCTTCATCGGGATCGTTGTTCGGAAGTGCCGTCCAGTGTCTCCAGCAGCGATTTCTGGGAGGGTGGCTGGTTCGACTACCCGGACAAGGAGCGCGCGCTGGCGGCCATGGAAGTGGCCGGGACCAGCGACGAACGCAAGTGTGCGCTCTGCAAGCCCTAACATCAGGAATGATTATGCGTGAATGTTGAGTGGTGAAGGACGGATGGCGGGGACACCGCCCGGTCCGTCCTTCGTTTGTTCTCATTCCGCATCTCCCATTACCATGCCTCAACTTGCGCTGCTCCTCACAACTGTTGTGTGGGGGGCAACGTTTCCGGCCACGAAGGCCGCACTCGACCAAATCTCTCCGCTGTCATTCCTCTTTCTCCGGTTTCTTCTCGGCACGTGCATGGTGTTTGCGGTGCTCATGCTCATGCGCCGTGGACTGACACGGAATGCCGAGATGTTGCGGATGAGCGTGGTTGCGAGCAGCTGGCTCTTTCTCGGCTACGTGTTGCAGACCGTGGGACTGCATTTGACGACCGCGTCGAACTCGGCGTTCATTACGGTCCTGTATGTCGTGTTTGTTCCCCTCTACCTCCGCAGGCTCGGCGCGCATACCTGGGTGGCCAATGGAATTGCTTTGATCGGACTGTGGTTCCTGGTCAAGCCAGCGGCCTCCGCCAACCTTGGGGATCTGCTCACCCTGGGAAGCGCGGCCGCGTTTGCCGCCCATATCGTGTGCCTGGAACGCTACACTCGAGTGACCGATGCGGTATCGCTGTTCGCCTGGCAATTGGTCATGATGACGGTGGCCATGTTGGGGGCGATGTGGTGGGAGCATCCCACGCCGGCCATGTTTGAGCCGAGCCGGGTGTTGGTGGTCGGGCTTGTGGTGACCGGGGTGCTCGCGACCGGTGCATTCGGGGTGCAGATGTGGGCGCAGCAGCTCTTGCCGGCCCAGCAAGTCGCGTTATTGTTTGCCGTGGAGCCGGCTGTGGCGGCGTGGTTGGCCTGGTATTTCCTGGGCGAAAACCTGGATGCTCAGGGGTGGTTTGGCAGCGTGATGATTTTGGGTGGGGTGCTGTTGGGTTCATGGGTGACGGGGGAGCGGGCAGCGACAGGGCCGGAGCCCGTGGCTCTGCGTCCGAAGGGAGGGGAACGTGGCTCAGAAGTTCGGGAATAGCCGATGGGTGCAAGAGGGATTTCTCGACAACCGGGAGGACGGGACGGTGGTCGGGCGAATCACATTTGCCGTGTTAGGACCTGTCGAGCTGTATTTGGCGGGAAATTGCCGCGGCGAAATCGCCGGCAAAGTCATTCGATTCAAGAACAGCCGGTTCGCCGATGAGGACCTCGCCGGTCAGGTGTTGGGCGATGTCGAGATACCCCAGATCGGAGACGCCAGTCTGATTTCTTTCGACCCGCACCCGCATCTGGTGCCGCATCCGTACATCGAATGGTTCTCGCTGAAGAAGAATCATTACCGGATCGAGCTGATGCCGGAGGATGCGTGGATTGCGACCGAAGCAGAGGTGGCGGAGATTGATCCTCTCAGTCGTGAGATTCGGGATCGACTGAGGTCACTATATGGGAGAAAGTCTGCGGAAGCGGATGAGTCAGAGTGGGTGTAGGGCGTGTAACGGGGGCGGACTTGGATGGCCGCCCCCGTCGTATCGTATCTTTTTAGGCGAGTTTACTCTTTCCTTCCCGAACGTGCGTCGGGACCTCACGGATATCCCACACCAAGCCCACCGCCTGCATTGCGCGTAGCATGTAGTAGGTAATATCGATCTCCCACCAATAGAATCCCTGACGAGTCGAGGCGGCATAGTAGTGGTGATTGTTGTGCCACCCTTCGCCGAGCGTGATCATGGCAAGGATGAAGTTGTTCTTGCTGTCGTCTCCCGTTTTGTAGCGCTGCGATCCATACACATGGGACAGGGAGTTGATGGTGCAGGTACCGTGGAGCAACGCCACCGTGGAGACGAAGAATCCCCAGATCAACATTTGTGGACCGTTCGTGCCGAGCCCCGGGGCATAGGCTTCCAGTAATTGGCCCAGCCCGAACATGCCGAACCCGCAGATGGTGGGCACCAGCGTGTCGAAGCGATCCAGGAAGCGCAGTTCAGGGAACTTGGCGAAGTCGCCGATGCTCTTCAGGCGCGGAGGGAAAAATTTCTTCGAGCTGATCCAGCCGATATGGGCCCAGAGGAATCCACCCTGGCGCACGGAGTGGGTGTCTTCCGGCTTATCCGAATAGATGTGATGGTGGCGATGATGGCCGGCCCACCACAGGGGACCACGCTGGGCGCAGGATGAGCCGAGCAGTGCGAAGGCAAACTGACAGGCTCGTGAGGTCTTGAATGTGCGATGCGAGAAGTACCGGTGGTACCAGCCGGTGATGGCGAACATGCGGATGAAGTAAAAGGCGGCGCAGACGCCGACCGCGACCCAGCTCCATCCTACGATAAACACGCCGAGGCAGATGAGGTGAACGGTAATGAGGGGAATGGCGCGCAGCCAGTCCACCGATGCCGGGGCAGCATCGGTTTTCATGTTCTCGATGCCGGCCCAGGAATCAAACCAATGCACGATGGTCAGCCAGGGCGAAGGGCTCGTAGCCTGTTCTGCAGGTTGTTCGGCAGTTTTGGACAGCTCACCGGTCTCGGGTAAGGTGAGCGGATGCAGGTCACTACTCATGCCACCTCCACAGTTGTGCGATTCAAGGATGCGTTACCGAGGGGTCGCGCCGCTCTTGCAGTCGCGGGACGTTATCTTTGCGGCGCTGGCAAGTGATGCGATAGGCAGGCCGCTGAGTACACTGGATTGTGTCGAGCAGTGAGTGATACTCGTGCTTCTAGACACGTGCGATCATTATACACGCATCCGCAGGAAAAAGTCGTGAGATTTTTGTGCCTTGGTCTATGAAATTGGGCCCACGAGCAGGAGGCGAAGCCGCGACGGTTCGTGGTGGTGGGTGGTGGTGGTATGGGGCGGGATGAGCGGGTGATCGTGTCGTGTTTGAGGTGAGATTGTTTGACTCTGTTCCGACTGCCCCTCTACAATGCGCCCCACTATGAACGATCGATTTCTTAAAGCGTGCCGGCGCGAACCGGTTGATTGTACGCCGGTCTGGTTCATGCGCCAGGCGGGTCGCTACATGATCGAGTACCGACGCCTGCGGGAAAAGCACTCGATTCTTGACCTGTGCAAAACGCCGGAATTGGCGGCGCAGGTCACCTTGCAGCCGATCGACCGCTTTGCGCTCGATGCGGCCATTATTTTTGCCGACATTTTGTTGCCGCTTGAGCCGATGGGCCTGTCCCTGGAATTTGCCGAGGGGGAGGGACCCATCATTCACAATCCGGTGCGCGATCGCGCCGCTGTGGATCGGCTCAAAGTTATTGATGACGGCGGCCTTCAATATGTGATGGATGCCCTCAGCCTGACCCGCAAGATGCTCGCCGGACGAGTCCCCTTGATCGGGTTTGCCGGGGCTCCCTTCACGCTGGCGAGTTATGCCATCGAGGGGGGCAGCTCTCGGAACTACATTCATACGAAGCAGATGATGTATGGCGAACCGGAAGTCTGGCATCGCCTGATGGATAAGTTCGCGCGAGTGATCACGGGCTATCTGCGTCGTCAAATCAAAGCCGGTGCGCAGGCCGTGCAGCTATTTGATAGTTGGGTGGGCTGTCTTTCGGCCGGTGATTATGCCGAATATGTCATGCCGCACGTCCAATTGATTTTTGACGGTCTCAAGCATGAGGGGGTGCCGCTCATTCATTTCGGCACCGGGACGACCGCTATCCTCAAGTCGATGCGCCAGGCGGGTGGTGATGTGATCGGCGTGGATTGGCGTATTCCGTTGGATGAGGCTTGGGCCATGGTGGGGCATGATCGCGCGGTGCAGGGGAATTTGGATCCAGTGGCCCTGTTTGCCCCGATCCCCGAAATCGAGCGACGGGTGGTGGACATTCTCCGGCGGGCCGGCGGGCGTCCAGGGCACATTTTCAATCTGGGGCATGGAATCCTCCCCAATACACCCGTGGAGCATGTCGCCGCGACTATCGATCTCGTCCATCGATTGAGCAAACGATAATCAGGCATTCTGGCTGGAATGCCCTGTGCTCCTTCCCAACGACCGGTCCCGTGCGTTGATGACCATGAAGCCTGACAGGAATCTCGTACGCACCCAGTTGGAGCAGGCCAAGGGCATGCACCTGGAACAAACGTCCATACTCAACGCCTCGGCTCCATTGCTCGACATCCCGACGTCGGTGATGGAGGTATGCGAGTCCTCGCGGGTTCATTAGCGGCACCACCTGTGGCGCGCACTCCAAAGTCAGTCATCATCATCGGTGGAGGCATCTCGGGCCTTTCGACGGCCTTTGCCCTGCTTGAGCAGGCGGCGTCAGCCGACCTGCCGCTCTCCTGTACTCTGCTCGATGCCGCGCCGGTTTGGGGTGGGAAGATCGTGACCCATCGAGTCGGCCGGTGGGTGATGGAGGCAGGGCCTGATTCCTTCCTCTCGCAGAAGCCCTGGGCCATGGACCTTTGCCGGCGCCTGGGGATTGCCGATCAGCTCATCAACACCAATCCGGTGGAAAAGAAGGCGAGTGTCCTCAGGGGCGGGCAGTTGCACGAGTTGCCGGAAGGGCTGGTGACTTTCACGCCATCGCAACTGGGACCGTTTTTTCGCAGCGGGCTCCTCTCCTGGATCGATTTGGCCCGTATGGGCTGTGATGTGTTGATTCCGCCGCGACGGTCGACGGACGATGAATCGCTGGCCGCGTTCTTCCGCCGCCGGTTTGGGCGGCATGCGTGCGAGCGGGTCATGGAGCCGTTGATGGCCGGAATTTATGCCGGCGATGCCGAACAAATGAGTCTGCGCGCGACCTTTCCTCGATTCTACGAGTTGGAGCAGACGCACGGCAGTGTGATCCGTGGCATGATGGCGGCTCGCCGTGCCCGCGCGCAGTCTGTCTCCGACGGTCGCCCGCGCCATACGATGTTTGTGACGTTGAAGAACGGCCTGGCGGATCTGGTCGCGGGAATGACCGCACGCATTCAGCAGAGCGGGGGTGTGCTGAAAACCGGAGTGCAGGCTGAGGCGCTGCGGGTTCGGTCGCATCAGGCGGGACGATGGATGTACGATGTGATTTGCTCCGATGGAACGGCGCTTTCGGCGGAGGCCTTGGTCTTAGCGACTCCCGCCTATGTCAGCGCTGATCTCGTTCGGCCCTTGAGTCCCCTGGCTGCCGGATTGATGGAGACGATTCCGTATGCCTCGACGGCGACGATTTCTTTGATTTATCCGGCCACGGCGGTTGGGACCACCTTACAGGGGTTCGGTTTTGTCGTTCCGCGGATTGAAGGCCGTGATTTGATTGCCGCAACCTGGACCTCGCTCAAGTGGCCCCACCGTGCACCTTCGGACGAAGTGTCCGTGCGGTGCTACCTGGGTGGTGTGGGCCGTGAAGCGATCCTGGAGCATGACGACGAAGCGTTGGTTCGCTGCGTGCGAGAAGAATTGGCATCGATTGTCGGGCTCCAGGCGACGCCGCAGTATGTGGAGGTGAACCGGTGGCATCGGGCCATGCCACAGTATACGATCGGGCATCTCGACCGCCTGACGCAGTTGGAGGCGGCGGTGTCCCGATTCGGTGGTTTAACCATCACGGGCGCCGGTTATCGGGGCGTCGGCTTGCCCGATTGCATCAGGGACGGCGCGGAGGCAGCTTCCAGGACACTTCGTTATCTGCAGTCGGCCTCGACCGGTAGGCCGGAATCATGATGATGCGCGACACGAGAGAAGGAATGCTGACATGTTAAATGACCAGTTGGTGATCTCCAATGTAACCGGCCCATTTCGTGAGCCGCGTGAGCCGGTGTTTTCGTATGACTATTCCATTCAGCGGGCGACCTGGGCGGCGACCCATGCGGTGCGTGTGAAGATCGCCCTGGCGGAAGAGTTGGAGTATGTCAAAGGCAAGCTCCTCGGCACGGTCACCGGCAGTCCGGGGCAACAACTCATGTTGAACAAACTACTCTCGCGCAAGATCGGGGATCAGAAACTTCGGATTGCCGAGGCCGAAGGCTGGCTGAAAGAGCGAGGTGACGTCTTAGTGCCCCCTTTCACGGGTCCACTGGCCCATCACTTTCCGCAACTCGATGCCTGGCTCCAGGCCGAGCAAGAGACCTTGCGGGCCGAGGTCAAACAGACGATCGGTCTCGGGGCCTAATTTCCTCTCTTCCGTGCACCTGCCACGCGCATTCCCTCCACGCACAGAAACTGTGGATAAGCATGTGTATATCAGCTTCGGTGCCGTCCCAGGCCCTCAGCTGAACGGCCCTTGAGCGGCCTGCACAAGTTTTAGGCATTGGGGTCGGCGTGACGAAGGCCACAATAGGCGGTAGAGGATGAAAACCCTTAGGGGCATATCTGACACTCCTGATGAGGCTGGGGATAGCGAAGGCCTTGCTGGAGCGGGTTTTCGTCTGCGGGGCTTAAAAAATACGTCGATACTGTTTGCTATGGACGCCGGATTCGTCGGCAAATCCGATGGCACCAGTATCGGGATTGCTCGTATCGTTCAGGTCGATGCGGTAGTGGCCGCGCACCTGTTCCATCGCCTCTTCGAACGGAATCGCCTGCGGATAGAGGTTACCTGGAGCATGGGCCCCGCGAGCCAAGGTCCCGACGACTTCCGGCGTGGCATATTTGGGGTCCGAAAAAATGTAGAGATCCGCGACCGCCTGGTCGCCCAATTTGTGGCCGGGGCTGGTGGCCGGAAGCATCGACAGTAGGCTCTGATCTAACCGCGCTTCCTTGAATCGTTTCAGCAGGCCGACGACTTGACTGGTTGTGACCTGCGGTGGCACGACGATGCTCACCGCATTAAATTCCGTCAACGTGGCCTGAACCTTGTACATCACGGGTGAGGCATCAGGATCTTCCATCACCACTTGCGAAATTTCCGGGCCGGTGGCCTGCTTCTGTTTCCCGCTGGGCACGGCAAGATTGATGAGCAGCCACATGATCAGAATGGCGCCGAAGATGACAATGAGCGGATGAATCCCCGCGCGTTTGCCCTCTTCGTATGAATTCTTTTCAGTCGTCATGAGGAGGTGTGAGTCGACTGTGTTGAGGATGCCGGTGTGGAGTCCGTCTTAGTCGCCCCCTGTGCTTCACGCTGTTTGGCGGTATTCCAGTAGGCATCCATTTCCGTCAGGGTCAGGTCAGTCACCGTGCGGCCGTTTCGTGAGGCCTCCTGCTCGATGAACTGGAAGCGGCTCGTGAAGCGATTTGTCGCCAGCCGCAAGGATTCTTCCGGATTTACCTTGAGGTGCCGCGCCACATTCACCAGTGAAAACAGCAGGTCGCCCAACTCGTCTGCCATGGCCGTGGTCGGTTCCGTCTTGGGGCTGGAGGTCGTCTGCGTGGAAGTCGACGCGTCCTGGATGGCCTGGCGAAGTTCACCGAGTTCCTCATCCACCTTATCGAGGACGGCAGACAGGCCCTGCTGGCTGTCTGGCCAGTCGAATCCGACTCTCGCGGCGCGCACCTGTGTCTGGTATGCGCGCAGCAATGCCGGCAGGGCCTTCGGAATATCGTGCAAGACGGAGTCCGGCTTTCCGGCTTGTTTGCGCTCGGCCCGCTTGATGTCTTCCCAGCGATGCACGACTTGGTCAGAATTGAGGGCCTGGGCCTCTGCCGCACTGTCGCCAAAGACGTGCGGATGGCGGCGCACCAGCTTCTCGCCGAGTTGTTCGAGTACGTCCTCAATTGTGAAGGTGCCGGCTTCTGTGCCGATCTGGCTATGGAACAACACCTGGAGCAACACGTCTCCCAGTTCTTCCTTGAGCTTGGGGAAATCGTGCCGATCAATGGTATCGAGGGCTTCGTAGGTCTCCTCAATCAGATAGGGTTTGAGGGATTCATGGGTCTGCTTCCGATCCCAGGGGCAACCGCCTGGCGCCCGGAGCCGGGCCATGATACGGACAACTTCATCGAAACGTGTCGACATGCGGATTCCCTTCGTGGCGCCACTCTAACCGAGTTTGATCCGGCCTTCAACGGGGCCTGCCGCCTTGCGTGCTCTCAAGGCCTATGGTAGGGTACGCGCGCGTTGTGATACGGGTGTTTCATCGGAGGGACAGGGTATGGGCGAGGAGCAGGAACAGGGGTTTGTCATCCGTGATCGCCGTGGACGTGGAGAAGAAACGCCTCCGGCAGCCTCGGCCCCCAAGCCTCCAGCCGCCGAGCCTGCGCCGGCCGAGTCTCAGCATGCCGATGCGCATGGGCATGCCGGACACCTGCCGGTTAATTTCTCCTCTTTCGTGATTTCCATGGGAAGTTCAGCGTTGATGCTCATGGGCGAGCAGCTGGACCCTCAGCAGCCGACGATGCCGCTGAACCTTCCGCAGGCGAAGGAAATCATTGATCTTCTCTCGATGTTGGAAGAAAAGACGCGCGGCAACCTGACGCCGGACGAGCAGGTGGTCATGAAGGACATGCTCTACGCTTTGAGAATGAAGTTTGTCAGCCTGACTGCCGGGAAACCTTCGATTCATACCCCATAACGTGCGACCGCGTCCAGTCTACGTCTCCACGTCTCTCCCGTCTCGCCAGCCACGCATGGATTGCCCGTCCGTAAGATGATCATTTCCCCCCGCGCGTTGTTCGGTACGACCAACCGGTGCCGTTCGACTTTTGAGACTCTCCGAGGAATTCGTTATAGTGAGGCAGGCCCGCAGTGGTCGGGAATGAGTCGGAGCAGCCGCAATGCCTGAGTCGACGGACATGACCAAGCTCCTCCCCCCGGGGGTGCTGCGCGAACCAGAACCGTCCACGCCCGCGTCGCTCGAGCACGAGCGGCGCAAACGCCATGTCCGGCCCGTGTGGATCGTCCTGATCCTGCTGCTCCCGTGCCTCGCCCTGACCTTCTATTACGCGCAAATGGCCGTTCCGGTCGGGGATGAGTCGGACTCGTTCCTGCCCAGCACCGGCTATGCCTTTGTCCTGCTGCTGGTCAATCTGGATCTGATCGGCTTCGTGGTTCTGACGCTCCTCCTGTCGCGCAACCTCATCAAAGCCTATTTCGAACGCCGGCATCGTCTGGTGGGCTCCGGCTTTCGTGCAAAGTTGGTGGCGGCCTTCATTGGGTTCTCCCTGATTCCCACCGTTCTGCTCGCGTTGGTCGCCAGTGGATTGGTCAACAAGGCCGTCGATGTCTGGTTCAACGACCAGATCGAACATGTGATGAAGGATTCCTACGAGGTGGCGCGCATGCACCATGCCGGGCATGTGTCCCTGGCCATCAACAGTGCTCGCGCGATCAGCCATGAGATCTTTCGCGAGGAATTGTTGCTGCCGGAGCAGCGCGATCTACTGGTTGCCGCCATCGCCAGGAAACGAGCCGAATATGCCACGGCCGGCATCGAAGTATTCTCCTCCAAAATGGAGACCCTGACGAAAGCCCTGGATCCCGAAGTGCCGGTGACGGTGCTCGATTTGCCGATCGGCCAGTTGGTGTTGCAGGTCATCAACGGCAAACAGGAGCTGACCTCGGTGCAGGAAGCACAGACCGGGCGGCTCGTCCGGGCCGGCGTGCCGATCGCGTCCAGCGTGCGTCGCGGAGAAATTGACGGCGTGGTGGTGGTGGATGCCTATGTGCCGGAATCGTTGCTCGGGAAGATGGAGAGCATCGGCCGGCAATACGCCGAGTACAAGCAGATGAAGGCGATGAAGAACCCCATCAAGGCGGGTGCCTATCTGCTGGTGGCCGTCATCACCGTGATGATTTTGTTTAGTGCCACCTGGTTTGGCTTCTACGTCGCGCGCGGCATCACCGTGCCGATTCAGCGGTTGGCCGAGGCCACCGAAGCCATCGCCCAAGGGGATCTGTCGGTGCGGATCGAGGCGAAGGCGACGGATGAAATCGGCACGCTGGTCGAATCCTTCAACCGCATGACGGCCGATTTGCAAAGCAGCAAGAGCAAGGTGGAAGAAGCGAACGTGTCGCTGCGCCAGTCCAACCTCGAACTGGACCGACGGCGTGCGTATATCGAGACCGTGGTCGATACCATCGCCGCAGGGGTGCTGTCCATCGACCGGCAGGGGATCATCACGACGTTTAATCCATCGGCCGAACGGATGTTGGGCTTGTGGGCCGACCGGTTTCGCGGGCGGTCCGCCAACGAGGTGTTCAAAGAGTATAAGCTCGATTTGTTCCAGTCCGTGTACGACCGCATGTTGGCCGACCAGCGGGATAACATGGCCTTGGAAGGGCAGTTGGATTTGCAGGGACGGTTCCTCACCATGGGTGTGCACTGCTCGCGGATGCGGGACGAGTCGAACAAGGATCTCGGGTTCGTCTTGATTTTCGAAGACCTGTCCGAGCTGATCAAGGCGCAGAAGGCGGCGGCCTGGCGCGAGGTGGCGCAACGAATCGCCCATGAGATCAAGAACCCGTTGACGCCCATTCAGCTATCGGCGCAGCGGTTGCGGAAGAAATTCCAGGACAAGGCGCCAGACTTTGATCGGATTTGCGACGAGTCGACCCAGGTGATCGTGAATGAGGTCGGCAGCCTCAAGCAGATGCTGGACGAGTTCTCAAAATTTGCACGGATGCCGGCGCCGCACATGACGATGAACTCCCTCGACGATGTCGTGAAGGAAGTCGTGGCCTTGTACGACAGCGCTCATCGGGAAGTGGTCTGTGTCGTGTCGCTCGATCCTGATCTGCCGCCGTTTAACTTCGATCGTGAGCAGATTAAGCGTGTCCTGGTGAATTTGTGTGACAACGGCATCCATGCCATGAATCACAAGGGGCGTTTGTGGATCACGACCCGCTATGACACGAAACAGCGGCGCGCCGTGGTCACCGTGGCCGATGAGGGGACCGGTATTGCCCCTGAGGATCAGGAGAAGTTATTCGTGCCCTATTTTTCCAGGAAGAAAACCGGCACCGGCTTGGGCCTGGCGATCGTCCGCCGGATCGTGACGGATCATGACGGCCAGATTCACGCGGGGAACCATCAACCCAAGGGAGCCCTGTTTACGTTCGAGTTGCCGGTGTGACCGTTGCCGACAGCCCTCAGCGGTGCATTGCCAGCACCGTCGGTGGCTGGGTGTACCGCTCAATTCCTGACTGATTGTTGATAGTGCAGCGCTGACAGTTTTGCCTCTGGAGCACCTATGTCTGCCTCGATTCTCATTGTCGATGATGAAGTATCCATCCTGAATTCCTTGAGCAGCATTCTTGAGGATGAAGGCTATGACGTGAGTGTGGCCAAGAGTGGTGTCGAGGCGCTGAAGCTGTGCGCCACGAGCCCGCCGGAACTCATGATGCTGGACATCTGGATGCCGGAAATGGACGGGTTGGAGACCCTGCGTCGGTTGCGGGAACTGGTGCCGAATACCCAGGTCATGATGATGTCCGGACACGGGTCGATCGAGACGGCCGTCAAAGCAATCAAGCTGGGTGCGTACGACTATATCGAAAAACCGCTGTCCCTCGAAAACGTCACGCTACGAGTGAAGCATGCGTTGGATCAACACCGGCTCGAGCAGGAGAATCGCAGCCTCCGCACGAAGGTGGAGCGGAAGTTTGAACTGATCGGCCACTCGCCGGCCATGCAGCAGTTGAAACAGATTATTGAAACAGCCGGACCGACGAACAGCCGCGTCTTGATCGGCGGGGAAAACGGCACCGGCAAGGAATTGGTGGCCAGGGCCATCCATCAGCACAGCGGGCGGGCCACCCGGCCCTTCGTGGCGGTGAACTGCGCGGCGATTCCCGAAACGTTGATTGAAAGCGAATTGTTCGGCCATGAGCGGGGTGCCTTCAGCGGGGCGACGACGATGAAGCGCGGGCAGTTCGAGCAGGCCGACGGCGGCACGCTGTTTCTCGACGAGATCGCAGACATGAGTCTGAGCACCCAGGCCAAGGTCTTGCGGGCGCTGCAGGAGCAGCAGTTCACGAGGGTGGGGGGAACCAAGCTGATTAAGGTGGATGTGCGCGTCTTGGCCGCCTCGAACAAAGATCTCCTGCAGGAAATTGACAAGGGGACGTTCCGTGAAGACTTGTTCTATCGGTTGAACGTAGTGCCCATCGTGGTGCCTCCCTTGCGCGACCGCCGGGAGGATATTCCGTTGCTCGTGAAACATTTTCTGCGCGTGCATGCCGAAGAGCAGGGGTTGAAGCTGAAGCAAGTGTCGCCGGAAGCCATGGACGTGTTCATGCAGTACGAATGGCCCGGGAACATTCGAGAATTGCGCAATCTGATCGAGCGGCTGATGATCATGGTGCCGGGACCGGTGATCGAGGCATCGCACGCGTCCGTCGCGCTGCAGGTGCGTCCGCAGCTGTCTGCCGCGCAATCGGCCGGTGGGGCACAACCGGCGAATACGTTGCTGACCAGACCCTATGATTCGCTGCGTGATGCGCGGAATGCCTTTGAAAAGGAATTCATTGCCCGGAAGTTGCGGGAGCATCACTGGAATATTTCCCGTACGGCGGAAGATCTCAAAATCGAACGCAGCCATCTGCATCGGAAGATTAAGTTGCTTGATGTGGAGATGCGCCCCGAAATGTAACCGGGCCGCTGAAACAGCTCCCCAATGTCGTTCTCGGCTCGAATCGATCCTCAACGTACCCCAGAGGGTACGCCTCCGGTTCTTTCTCGCCTGCGGCCTTGTTGGATGACCTGTTTGATCAGCCCTGACAGCCTTCTTGGTGGGAACCCCACTCGGAGTCTGCGTGCATGAGACTATTGTTGACCCACTATCAGTCCGCTCGTTAAGATGCCACCCCAATGACTACTTATCGTGATGCCGGGGTCGATATCGATGCCGGC
>WBZQ01000522.1_pt1 | contig 30353 bp, 36 predicted proteins | sample 5204251 | NCBI WGS metagenome assembly WBZQ01 (sample SAMN12412402, study PRJNA552823) | activated sludge metagenome | isolation source: activated sludge from nitrification reactor of wastewater treatment plant... | place: USA: Virginia | collected 2017-09 | reverse complement strand
AGGCGTAGGCGTTCTGGAGCGCATTGGAACCGATCGCCGAGCTGCCGAAGCTGTTGACCTTGGCGTTCACGAAGACTGCCTGCCCGACTCCCGTCATATCCTCCCCTCCTGGGAAGCCCGCCCCACCTGCCTGTCCTAAGATGGTGCAGAACCGGCAGAAGGTGCTGTCTCCAGCTACGGCCTCCACGCCGATGATGACGTTGTTGTAGCTGGAGTTCCGCTTGCCTAAGCCGTAGCCCGCACGCTTACCCATCACCACGGTCTCGCTCACTGAGTTGCTCCCCCACTTAGCCCGGTACAAAGCCTTGGGACCGATGCCGATGTTGTTCCACCCGTATGGGTTGTAGTAGCCAGCGGAGTCGCCGATGTATAGGTTTGCCAGGTAGGTCTCACCGAAGGGGATGGGGTCGTACTTGTTGCCCTTGATCTGGAAGATGGTGTTCCCGGCGCTGTCTCGTGCGTCGATGTAGGCGTTCTGGTAGATATGATCAGAGGCCCAGGTTCTCGGGAAGTTTATCCGAAGGCCCCGAGCGTTGGGAACTCTGGCCGCTTCGTCAAAGTAGAAGGACCCGTCGCTCTTCAGTACGTGGTCCTCTCCGATGTATGGCACCGTCTTCTTGGTCAGCGTCTCCACCTTCAGCTCTCCAGCTACCCGCAGGTCTTCACCTACTGACTGGGTGCCCTTTACGGCCACGGAGGTGGTCACTGATAGCGCTGGGTTCTGGAGCACAAAGCCCGGCTTTCGTGAGTCGTCGGCCGAGTAGTATGCTGAGTAGTACCTGGCGGCCACGGTTCCCTTCGATGGCTGGAACTTCATCCGCAGGAAGTACCCGTCGCCCCAGTTCACATCGTCCTGGTAGTTCACGAACATCTGGTTGATGAGGTTGCCATTCTCACCGGTGGCCACGATGCGATCAGCCAGACCTACCTGCGCCCAGGCTCCAGGGATAAGAAAGTGACCGTTAAATACCCACTTGATGCTGGGCTTCTTTTTGATGAGCTTGTCCCACATCTCCTGCCCGGAGTTGTCGGCGCTCATGCCGTAGCTGATGCCGGAGTAGGTAGAGGTATCGGTGGCCAGCTCACCGTAGACGTCGATGTAGGCGTGGGTCACGATCATGACCTCCCGATCAGGCTCTACCGCGTACACGCTGTCGATGATGTGCCCAGCCCAGTCCAGCACCACCTGCCGCGGCAGAAACTCCAGCCCGACCGCCATGTACTTCTTTGAGCCGACCGTCCACTTCGTGAAGTAGTTCTCATCGCTGCCGGCATAGTTTCCCACGTAGTAGCTCTTGCCACTGTTGAAGGAGCTCGCCCAGGCCTTGTACCTGGTAGCATCCCGCCCGGCTGGGTTGAAGCCCGTGCCGTAGTCGTGGTTGCCAGGTGCTACCTGCACCGGGATGGAGCTCGGTATCTTGTTGAACCACGCCGCCACGGTGTCCCACTCGGCTGCGGTGTTCCAGTCGGTAAGATCTCCCACCTGGAGGACCGCCTTCACGTTGTAATAGGCAGCGCTGTCACGAAGCCAGTCGAAGATGGGGCGGCCGTAGGCAAAGTTGTAGCGGACCATGTTCTGAATGTCCGGGATGACCACGATCTCATAGTCCGGGTCGGTGGAAGGTTTGGCCATGATGTTGTTGACCCCCAAGGTATCACTGACCCAGAAGTTGCCCGAGGCCTTGAAGCGAGCCCGCTCCTGGTTGTTGGTGATCAGTACCAGGTCGTGGGCTGAGGTGGCCCCCAGCTTAGGGTCATAGGCCAGGCTGGTCAGGTTGTTGCCTTGGGTGTTCCAGTCTACTGGGCCGCCGGCGGTTACTACTGCACCCACGTGCAGGCTATCCCAGCTCACGGTCTTAGGGTTAAAAATCCAGTACCGGTTGGCGCAGCTGTCGAAGTAGGTGGCGGCCATCTTAGGCACCAGGTCAGCAGCGGCCGGAGTGCTTGGGTTACCACAACCGGTGGGCATCATCAGGATGCGCTGAACTGCCAGCCCCTTCTCATACTTTCCGTAGAGGGTGGCAGGCTGAAATATCTGAGCCCTGGAGGCGAGAGTAGCGACCAGGGCAAGGGTAAATAGTGCGATTTTTTTCATGTTCTTTTTTGGTTTATGCTTTAATAATTAGCCAAGTTACGGTAACATCCTGGACCTCTCCAGTGATCTCCTGCATGGAGCAGTAGAACCGGTCCTTCTTGATGGCGGCATTGCCATCATGCCACCAGGTAGGGGTGGGCATTTTATTGTTTTTTGCGTAGTTGGCTGGGTTTGCTGACTTCACGGATAGGAAGACGTTGTAGTCGCCGGTGATGTTTAGGTTGTGGACGATGGTGAACGAGGGGTCGCCAGGGCCCACATCTCCCCAGTAGGTGTTCCCACTGCCCAATACGGTGCCAGCTGGCACTATTGAGGGGTCGGGGAAGATGCTGTCGCAGAGGTACACCACGTTCCAGAAGGCCCCATCGAAGGAGAACATGGCCTCCCGTCCGCTCTTCAGTTTTAGCTCGGCCTTGTTCGCACCGTCGATCCACTTCAGCGGCTTGTTGGTGAACTTGATGGTGGCCTCTCCAGTGTTGCCGAAGTGCTGGAAGGCGTAGCCGTACCCAATAGGCGGGTCGATGGCATACTCATAAGTCGGGCTGCCACTGAACCGCACCAGCTTGCGCAGGTGAGTCGCATCGTACACGGTGTTGGCTGCTACATCCAGGAAGCCGCCGAACCACTTGCCCACCACGCTGTCGTTGACCACGGTGGTGACCACCTTCGGTTGCTGCAAGATGGTGAACTCCTCGGCCGGGTCTCCGCTGAACACATCCCCATCAAGCAGCAGCTGCCACTCACCGGTGCTGGGTTCGAATGAGTAGTGGATGCCTGGGTGCAACATTCCGACGCCGTTGCGCATGATGATGAACTCGTTTGTGTTAAGTCCAGCCAGCTGCGGGGTGGTGGCTGAGTTGTTACCTGCCAGCGGGGTGTCAGGTAAGCCGTCCCCGATCTTAAACCGGATGGGCTGGAAGACGGTCACGATGTCGATCTTCGGCTCTGCATTGAAGGAGTGCAGCAGCGCATTGCTGTCTACCGAGTACATCTTCAGGACGTGCACCACCTTGTCCAGTCCGTTGAAGATGACCGTCGCCGGTGCCGGGTGTCCTCCTCCTGGATCTTTCGCCAGGGTTTGCGTGTCTACGTGCGCGCCTGGTGTCGTATTGCTCGCCTCGTAGATGTAGATGATGAAGTCCTCGTCAATAACCGACGGACTCACGTGATACTTCAGGACCATGTTGTCAAAAATTTAAGTATAAAAAAATATGTCTACCCGTTCTCCTCCACTTCCAGCACCTGCACGGTGGCAGCTGGGCCGAAGAAGTCGGTCTCGTACTCGTAGGCGGTCACCACTCCAGGCGTCAGAGGAGCCGTGTCTGAGAACTCCAGGCTCATAAGGTTGCGCGCCTCCACTATCTCCAGCGTCGCTCCAATCATGGGGTACCCCTTGACGCGGTTGATGTCCCACTTGCTGTTCTCGGTACTCTGGTACAATTTGCCCACCTGGCCAGGTTTGCCCAACGCGATGCGGTCCATCACCCAGATGCGGTTCAGTATATCCACCGCCCACTCTGCCACGCCTCGGGCATCACCCACCCATAGCTTGTAGGTCCTGGCTGGTACCCCTTTTAGGGTAGCCGTATCGAGGACCTGGTTCACGTAGGCCGTCCGATCTCTGTCCGGGGTGAACTCCATGATGGCCGCCTCGATGAAGAAGTACATCTTCAGGCCATTGGTGAAGACCAGGTCGAAGTCGTTGAACGTGTTGTAGTACTTGATCATGAGCAGGTTCGGCCCCCAGTCATCCTTCACGTGGATGGGTTCGGTGATGGCTGCAAAGCTGATGCTCAGGAAGTCGACCAGGGCATACAGATAATAAACACCAGGGTCCAGGTCAGTGAAGTCCACGATCGCCTCATAGACCGCGTAGGTGCCCGCATCGAACACTACCCCCCACTCGATTGACTTCACTACGTCGCCATTCTCATCCACCACCATGAGGTCCTGGGGGGCGATGCTACTCTCTACCTGCACCGGTGTCGTCCTGGAGCGGATCCACTTTTGCCGGTAGATGGCCTTGGTCTCGAAGTCTTTAATCCGCTCACACATCCAGGCGTCATCGAAGTGGATGCCTGGGTCGCTGGTTGATGGAACGAACCAGAAGGGGTTGGCCTTGGGAATTTTGAAGTAGTTCATTTATATGGGTTTTTTAAACTTGCTAAAATCATTCTCAGGTACGGACAAGAGCTGCCACTTCTGGGCCTCATGGGTGGCTGGCTTGATGCCACCGTCGAAGAGGAACCCATGGAATACCTCGCCCTCTACCTTAAACCTGACGCGGCCGTAGGGGTTCAGCTTGATGGAAGCCAGCACGGTCTGCGGGACCTCTGTCGTGAACCCTATAAACACCGGTTTAAAGATCGCAGGAGTCAGGTCAGCCACCACTATGTCCGCGTCCTCATCCACCACCACGCCGGCGAGCTCGGTGTAGAGTTCCCGGTTCTTGTCGGCGCTGGCCATCTTGATCACCTTAGTGTCCAGCAGTGGCAGCATACTGTGGAGGAGAGACGCGCTCCCCAGGAGTGAGCGCTTAGGACTCAGCTCCACGTTGAACATGCTGTCCGGGTGACTCACGCCGGTGATCACCGTGTACGCTGGCCGGTTGAGCTTATACACTGGGTTGGTCAGGAAGTCGATGGTGGCCACTACTGCCGCCTCACTGACCACGGCCGTCGTGAAGGTGACCAGCTGAGTGTCGCCTTGGGGAGTTACGGTGGCCACCGTCTTGTCTCCGTTATTGCTGACCGTACCGGTGAACCGCATCACCCCAGTGGGGACTATGTTGAGCCAGGCAGGTGCTACCATACCGGTGCCAGCTGTAAAATAAAGCGATGCCTCCACGGTGCTCGATACGGCCTGAGTGTTGAGCAGGAACGTGTCGTTGTCACTGCTGGAGTCGGTGGTCTTCTTCTGCTCGAAGTTAATCCGCAGCAGCTCGATGCCCAGGGGGTCCTTGCGATAAGGCGATACCATGTCAATCTCCTTGATTACCTTGGTGATGGGCATGGTCCATTGTTGTCCCTGGTTTACCTCTTCCCGGCCATTGACGTCGGTGTACTCGTTCGGCTTCTGTCCCACATTTACCACGTTGCCAAGTAGATCCTCGGCGATGCTCAGCTCTGGGTCTTTTACTTCACCCAGGTCAATGATCAGGTCCTCCCGGAAGAAGTAGCCCAGCCGCTCCATTCTCAGCACGTTATCCTCGACGGCCAGGCCAGCGCTCTCACCCGCTTCATCCTTGGGCAGCGTTCTCATGGACTGGAAGAACTCGGCCAGGCTGGTCTTGATCACTGCTCCAGGTATGCGGCGAAGAGCGTCGCCGGAGGTGATGATCAGGTCACGCTTGCCACTCAACCAGGTAGAGGCTGCTCCATACTTTCCGTCGGTCATCTTGCGCACAATCAACTCGAGAAGCCGGTCAGGGTAGAAGCCGGCCGCGTATGAAGTGACGAACCGGTAGACGTAGTCGAAGGTCATCTTCGAGCTCTTGACGGTGAACTGGGTGGTGGCGTCCGTTGGAGAACCCCCGAAGACCTTCACATTTATTTTTGTGTTCGCCGGCAGGGTGATCGTGATGTCAAAGGTGTAGGTCTTGGTGCTCCCAGCTGGCTGAGCTCCTCCTCCTGCCACGAGGTTATACTGCGGGAATCCGCCGGTCGTGCCGTCATTGGTCTCTATTCTCAGGATGGGGGTCACGCTCTTGTTGAAGTAGATGGTGACGTCCCCGACGATGCGAACGTCCCGACCTCGGTCGGTACTCATCACCCACGCGTCGTTGGGATAAACTGCACCAACTTGTGGAAGAATGTCCTGAAACTGTACGTCTGGCACGTTGCCCTCCCTGGAGGTCTCAACCATGCCCAAATAAAAGTTGTTAGTGCCACGAATTTCTTGGTCAGGCACGGCCTCAAAAACGCGGTTGTAGTCGAACTCTCTGCCATCGAGTTCAGCGTTCACGTGGAACGGGTCGTCCTGGATCTTGAACTCGTAGGTGGTGTTCTCGTTGGCTTTGAGGTACTTCAGCAACCCACCCTCCAGGGCTTCGCAGGTGACGCCGGTCAGGTTCTCCTTGTACTTTGCCAGGTTGAGCTCGCTCAGGTAGTACTTCTCATAGTGGTAAGGGACGGCCAGCCGGTTCAGCCGAAGGATGCCCAGGTTTGAGGTGTACTCCAGGCCATGGGTCCACATCAGGTACCTCATGATCGTGGCTCCGTCTCCCACGAACTTCATCGGAACGGTAAAGTCACGGAAGACGCCCCAGTACTTGGTGTTCCTGCCGTACTTTATGAGCGTATCGCGCCACCCCTGGGGTGAGAATTTAAGATAGGCAGGCTGGCCGTCCGGTTTCAAAAACGTCGAAGCGTCACCCTCTTGGACGACGCCGAACTCATTCACGTATAGCGGGCGATTGTTCTCGCTAAAGATGTACTCTAAAAATGTTTTCCTTGCCATTAGTCTCGGATGTGGGTTTGGTACCACGCCGTCGTGGTGATTTCTCTCTGGTTGTATATTGCCAGCGGTGGCTTCCCGTTCATCTTCCGCAGCTCGTTCACCATCGCCTCCGTCTGCTGAATCAGTTCGGACTGGTCAAAGCCGAGAATCATCGGACCGTTGCCCAGGTGTCCCTCCATTCCGAGCGCGTTCATGATATCCTTGGTCCGCTCGTGTGGGATGATCGTCTCTCCACCCATCAGTTGCACCAGGCTGGCCTTGTTTGGAGATAAGGAGAGCCGACCCTTCCGGTCGACCATCATCTCCTGGCCAGCCTCTCCCCAGATACCCAGGCCTGCGGGCGCGTTGTCAGTTCCGTGCCTGAACTTCGGCAGCGGAGTGGCCAATAGTGCGACCAAGTTGGCCGCAGAGGTTGCGATCGCGATCGGGATCTGAGCTGCGACCAGCGGGATGAGGGGGAGCAGTAGCGGATTGCTCGCTGCTTTCGCGGTCATCTCGGCCAGCGTCAGCTTGATCTTGCCCACGCTCTCGATGCCGGAGCTGATGATCTGGAAGCCCTTGAAGGCTCGGTCAAAGATAGCCTTGCGACGGTCCAGGTCTCGCTGCTTTCTCTCCAGGGCCTCCTTGTCGGCCTGAGCTTTGGCCTCGATCAGCTTCACCTTGGCCGCTTTCTTCTCCTCTGAGTCGGCGCTGGCGTTCACTCGGTCGATCTCCTTGGCCTTCAGCTCGTCGATCTTATCAATCTGCTCCTGGATGCGGTTCTTCTGCCGGTCAAAGATCCCGCCGATGACGTTCTCGAAGGTGTTGACCAAGGTGTCCTGGAGCTCTCCGTACTTGTCACTGAGTTGCTGCACCAGCTCCTTGCGCCGTTCATTGATGGCCTCCTCCTTGTTTAGGTTGGCAATATCCAGGTCGGCCAGCTGGGCCTTGATGTTGGCGATGGTGGCCAGCGCTGCGGTAGTGTCTTCTCCGTTAGCTTGTAGCAGTTCGAGCTCCTTCTGGTAGAACCTTAGCTGGCTCTCCAGCAGGGTCTTCTGGTAGCCGGTCTCGATCTCCAGCTTTCGGGTGTCGAACTCTTCCTTGGTCTTCAGGCCCTTCTTGTAGTTCTCCGCGTTGTTCACCAGGTCCTGGTCCCGGAAGGTAGCGATCTGCTGTTGCTCCTTCTCGAAGGCTTTGGCCCTGGCGTCGGCGGCCTTTTGCTCTCGCTCAGCCATGTCCTGCTTGAAGTTCTCCTCCGCATCCAGCGCATCCTGCCGGCGCTGGTCCAGCTCCTGCTTGTAAATTTCAGTAATACGGGACGCCAGACCGCTCTCCAGCTTCAGCACATCGCTGTCATACTTCTCGATGATCAGCAGGCGCTGGGAGTAGGTGATCTTATCCTGCGCCAGGTCGAACTCTCGCTGCGCCTTCAGGATGGTCTTCTCTGCTTCTGCTGCCTGCTTCGCTGCTTCCACCCTGGCAGCGGTGCCAAGTGGGGACCCGTCCTGCGCCCGAAGGTTCTGCTCCTCGATGATCAGCCCCTGCCGAAATTTAAGCAGCTCCAGCGCAGCCCGGCGCTCATTCTCCGCGTATTGCTTAGCGTTCTCCAGGGCCTTCTTGTCCGCCTCCTTTCTCTTGTCCACATTCTCCTCGTAGACCTTGGTCTTCTGCTGCTCAGTGAATAGCTGTATCTCCAGCTCCTTGTCGTAGACCGCCTTCCTGGCCTCGGCAGTTCGCTGGATGACCAGGCTCTCCTGCTTCTGTATCTCCTCGGCGTCCTTCTTGCTCATCTTCAGGTTGGCAACGCGTTTTTTACCGAAGGCTTTCTCCAGTTTTTCCCTCAGCTTGTCACGCTCTTCCCGGTACTTTATCTCTGCATCAAAGGCCGACTTCTCGACCATCTTCAACTCCTCCAGCTGCTGCTGCTTATCGCTCAACTCATCCTCGAAGAGCTTCTTCTCATCGGCCCCCTGCTGCTTTAGCTTCTCCCTCCTGATCTGGCCAGTCTTATCGTAGGCATCGGCCACCCTGTTGATGATCTCTGCCTGGAGTTCCAGGGCCTTGCTCAGCTTCTCGGTCTGTTCTTTGGCCTCCTCACTCTCTCCTCCGAAGATGTTGAGCTTGCTGGCTAAAAAGCTGATACCAGCGATCGCCAGACCGATGCCGCTCAACTTCAGGGCCGCGTTGAACCTGTTGGCCGCCGTTACACCTGAGCCGAACAATATCGTCCCCTGCTGCACCACAAAGTTGTAGGCAATGTTGGCCGCCGTTCCGCGCTTGGTGATTTGCTCACCTACTTCGCGCACGCCGTTGGCGATGTTCTGGATGGCCACCAGCCTCTGGGTGACACGCTGCACGTCCTCGGTATTGGCTCCGAATAGGGCTGCAGCCCCGCTTGCTGCCTCGAACCCGGAGGCGATCACACTGATGGTACCCACGGCCAGGTCCAGCTTCCTGGTGTCAGAGCTGAGGGCGTTGATCTCGTCCTTCAGGTCTGCCGCGCTGTCCTTGGCTTCTGCGGCTCCTTGCTTGAACTCATTCAGGAACTCCTTGGACTGGTTGCCTGATTGCGCCAGGTTTGAGTAGGACCTGGTCACCTGTTTCACCGATTGATCGTAGGTCAGGTTCTGGTTGTAGGCTATTTTCTCCACCTCTACCAGCTCACCGATGGCGGCAGTGGTTCGGCGTAGCTGTTCTTCTCCACCTCTATCTTTGAAGCTGGACGGGTCACTGGAGCGTAGGTCATTGAGCTGCTGCTCCTCCTGTTTTAGCCTGGCAATCTCCCGTCGAACACCATCAAATAACCCACCCAGGCTCTCAGCATAGCGGCCTACGTTTGCGCTAAAATTGCCGGTACTCTTCTGGAGGTCGTTGATGCGGGTCTTCATGTCGTCCGCCTGCTTCACCAGGCTCTGGCCTCTTGCACTATTTCGTTGAGTCTCGGATAGCTTAGCGATGATGCCCTCCAGTTTTGTGTACTTCAGGCGCAGCTGCTCCAGGCTCCCCTCCTCTGAGTCCCTGATCTTGATGCGGAGCTGGATGGACTTGTTCAGCTCGTTGTTGGCTATCTTCTGGCGCTGGACGTCTTCGTACTCCTTCTGCCTCATCTTCTCGTTCTTCACCTGCTCGGTCGTCAGGCCCTTGACCAGGGCGATGGTCTGGCGAACTTGCTCCGCTTGCTTTGCCTCAACATCCACCAGGCTGGCCAGCCGTGCGGCCAGACTTCGCAGCAACTTGTCGTAGTTGATCGTGGCGTCAGCCAGCTCATCCTGCCCTTTAGTTGTTTTGCGCTGCGCTTCGTTCAGGCCATTAAGGTCCTGAGCGTTTCCCATTGACACTTTGACGCCCTCGAACTCCTTCAACTTCGCGAGCAACTTGTCAAGACCAGCGTCCAGGGTCTTCAGTTCCGCCTCAACGGCGGCGAGGTCGACGACGCTGTCAATCCTATCTTCTGCCATGGAGTGCACGTTTTACTTGGTGATTAAAAAAGAGGCGGACCAGCCAGCAGATAATGGAGGCCGGCAGCCCGTCAGTTATATGAAGCCGAAGCTGGCACCAGGTCAGGAAGGACGTGGCGCGTATCGTGGCTCGCTCCAGCCGCTCGGTGTCGATCAGTTGTTGGATGGTATTATTTGTTGCCATTGCCTTTTCGTTTTTGTGCGGCCTTTACCGCTTGATTATATCGAGCCAGGACCGCAGCATACTCGGCCACGGTCGTGGTAAACTTGTCGATTTTGTAGCCCTGGTGGGCGCTAAGCTCAGCCAGCTCCAGCTCGTAGGTCTCCCTGGTTTTCTTCTTCCCGCCGGTACCGGAGGTCGTCAGTCGTTGGTAGTCTCCCAGCAGGTCACCCCGTTGGTCGATCAGCCCCTTCGCCCTGGACCTTACGAAGCCCAGCTCCCGCTTGTACTGGAAGGGGTTGGCCGGGTCGAACTTGTAGTCATACCCGAGTCTCCGCAGCTTGGTGCAGGTTTCCGGGTGGGTAACCTGGCGCAGCGCGAACAGCTTCTCGAGGTACCCGACGGCGTACTCCACGTAGACTATCTCCCACTGAAGGAGGCCGAGGCGCTTGCTCATCTTTAGGATGGCGTCGCTCTTGTCGTTCTGGATGATGCTGGAGTACTCGGAGATAATAGCCTCAAACGCGTCCTGGAGTTCCATGACGCTCGGTAGGCCTGAGATGATCAGCGGTGCCAGGTTCTCCGTCACACTGATCTCAATGAATAGATGGAGCGGTAAACTATACGCGGAGCGGTGAAATGATGGCAAAGAAGAAGTAGCCGGGCTGTGGGTATCGGGTGAACTGGACACGACCGTGCTCGTCTCGGTAGAGGCCGACGAGGGTGTTGTTTTCTTTGGCGTATTGTTTCGCCTGTTCTTCAGCATTTCGGTCGTCCGTTTTTGCGGCGATCAATCGGTGCAGCTGGCCAGCGCAGTCTGGGCATGGTCTCATAACACTAACGCGGTTTTTACGTTCTTCAGAAGCCTCGGGCGGAGGCTGTTCTTCACATACTCCGTGCGCCTTGGTCGGTTGAGGCCGAAGATGACGCCGCCGTAGTCTTTTATGAGCTGGTTCGCTTTCTCGTCAAAGGAGTCGATCACGTAGGTCTCCTCCCGAACCTCCACGAATATCTCCCGGTGGAAGTTGTTCTTGTCTCGAAGCGTGACCCGGTCAGTGGGTTGTCCCTTGCGTCTCTTCTGGCTGATCGTCATCTCGGCGTAGATGTAGTCGGCCGGCTTACCTATGCGGTGGATGGGATGCTCATCCCTGTCCTCACCGGCAAACATCTGAGCACGTTGCGCGTCGATCATGTCAGACCTGGTCTGGTCGATACTTTCGCCAGCTAAAAACCCCACGTCTACCTTCTGGAGCCTGGTCTTTAATGTTCCGATTGTTGCCATTGTTTAAAATAGCCAGAGGGCCACCCATCGCTGGGCACCCCCTGGCTGATAGTTACGCCTTGGGAGCTTCTCCTTCGGCGGTTTTTTTGGTGGTCTTCTTCGGGGCTTCAGCCTGAGCTGCGGCTTCTGCCTCCTTGATTGCATCCACGCTTACTTCAGGCAGCACGGTCTCGTCCCCGTTGTATGCCCTCACGATCTGGTCGTGGGCAATCTTCAGCCACTCGTCGTGATCTTTAGGTTCCACATCTTCGGGAATCATGCCAGCGCCTTCTTTTTTGGCCTCGGCCATGAACTCCTCCAGGGTCTTCTTGCCCCAGTACTTCACGTTGAAGCTGGTGGTGTCGACCTTGATCTCTGTCAGTTTTGCCATGATGAGAGTATTGTGGGGCGGCTTACTGGTCCGCCCCTGGTTTACGTTTAAGGTTTAGTGATCTCCAGCGTGCCGATGCTTTCATAGCCATCCACCGAGTAGGTGGTAGACAATGTAGCCGTGTCGGTCAGGTTCACCAGCACTTTTGCACCGGAGGCCAGCAGCCCCCAGGCCGTGTTGTCAGCGGTAACGGTCCAGCACTTGTTGGTGTTATCCACTGCCACGGAGGTGATCGTGATCGCAGCGCCGGTGGCTTTATTGATAAGAGTCCAGGCTCCTACTACGGCCAGCTCGGTGTCGAACTTGTCGAAGAGGTTCTTCTGGTCTCCCACGTTGGTCACCTTTATCTTGAACACGTTGGTGGACTGATTGAACAGGCTCAGCTTCACATCCAGCAGACCGGTCACGCCGGCCAGAGATGAGTCGGCAACGATGAAGCCCAGGTTGTTCTTGTACTCGATGAGGCTGGCCAGTATCACGTTGAAGGGGTACTGAGCCGCGCCCTGCGGCGTCGCAAAGGTGGACGGATCCACGCTGAACTCCTGGAGGCTGTACCCGGCAAAGTAGCCGTTGCTGGCTTTTTTGGTACCGAACACCTGGAACTGCTGGTCGATGATGATCAGGCGCAAGCTCTCACGCTCGGCTTTGGTCAGCTTCGCATGGAAGAGCTCGCCCTTGTAGTGCCCGAACTTGAAGCCGGGGATGGCGTCCACCAGTTTGATGTTGACGGTCGACAAGTTGCCAGTGGTGCCACGGGAGGCCTCCTGGGTCTGGGGTTCGTAGTTTACCAGGTCCCAGATGGGATAGACACGGCCACCCCTGGCGGCGCGGGTCTTGGTCTTAACTGCTGCGACAAAGGTCGGCACGTCTACCATCTCAGCCGGTGAGAAGTCCACGTCCGCATCAGTCAGGAAGATGCCGTAGGGCACGTCCTTCAGAACGTCGCAAAGATCCACCCCTGTGTTGAAGGTGCTCGATGTGCCGCCGCAGTTGGGAAGATTAAGTATATCTGCCACGGTTAAAAATTTTGAGGTTTGCAAATTGGGTTTCTGATCGTCAACTTCGCGCCGTTGATCTCGATGCAGTCCAGGTAGTCGTTGAACTGGTTGCCCTCGTTTCCGTAGAGCCCAGTCTTTCCCCAGAATACACGGTCGAACCGGGTGTGGTCCACCTTCGCCATGGCGTTCACGAACTTACCGGACAGCCCGAGCTGCTTCAGAAGTTCGTAGTAGATGGGGTCCAGCACCGGGCGGATGTTGTGATCGTAGCGCTCGGGCGTGTTATACTCCGGCTTGGTCAGGTTGGCGATGCCCATGTTCAGGGTCACGTCCCCCCAGTAGATGTTGCTGGTGCGCACTACGGGAATATCGTGGAACAACATGATCAGCGGGAACCGTTCGAGCTTCTGGGTGTCGTGCTTCAGCTTCGCTTGAAGCCTGGCCACTATCTCCCGAGGATGCCCGTCCATAAAGTACACGGTCTGAGCAAAGCCGGCAGCCTGGAGCGCCACATTCGTCGCACCGGCCACGGCCTCAATGAGGTCGCGCACTATTACCTGGTTTTGGTTCAGCTGGCTCATATCCCGAACTGGTTGATCTTCTTACTGACGCCGCCGTAGCGGTAATTGTCGAACTCTGGGTACGTGTCACGGTTCAGCCGCAGGTAGTCGTGTAGCCTGCGAAGCATCTCCACCATGCGGTTCCAGGCGCTCTGGAGCTTCAGCTGCGGGTAGACCCGGTCAGCGTTCTCGCCCTTCGCCTGGACTTCACCGATGCCAGCCGTCTGAGTGATGCCGTCCTCTACAAATTTGTAGTACACGTAGTTGGCGATCGGTGAGATTTTCGTGGTATTATTCACAAAGCCCACCCACCGGTCCAGCCGGCCGAGGCTGTTCTGGAAGTCCGTCCCATCACGAAGCGCCACCCACTTGGGGTCAGCGCTGGCGATGTTAGTCTTCAGACCAGTGGCCAACTCCAGGCCGAGCGCCTTCTCCAGGAACTCGTCCTCGTACTGGGTGATGAACTGAGTGAGCAGAGCCTGCCCGTCCGCGTTGACGGTTTGGGGCAGGCTTAGCGTACCACGGAAATACTCGTATGTGATGATGTTGGCCATGACTTAGTTGTGGTCCCAGGCGCTTACCTCCGCCCAGGCTGTACTGGTTCCAGTTGTTGAAACGGTCACCCGGATGTAGATGAACTTGGCAGAGCCTTGTGTCTCCGCTCCCTTCACAAAAGTGTGGGCGAAGTTCTTGCTGGCGTCTGTCAGGTTATCGGTAGCGATCACGGCGAAGTCCACGTTGTTGTTGCTGACTTCCCACACTACCGTCCCGGCTACTGTCCCGGTGAGCTTCGTGAACTTCACGAAGACGTCGAGCTGGCTGTTCACCGACTTGCCGACCTTGAAGCTCGCGGACTCAGCATTGGTGAGCGAATCCCTGGTCAGGCCGTTGGAGCCCTTCAGGTTCTGCACCTGCGCCTGGCTGGTCTGGGCTATAAATAAGCCGCCAGCGATGGCGAGGATGGTTAAAAACTTTCTCATGTTGTTGAGTTATGAGTGCAAAAAAATTGTTTTGATCAGTGCGGGATCTTACCGCTAAGAGGTCCGGGAGTTACTCCGGGTCCTTCTTATCGTCTTTTTTGTCGTCGCCCTTGTCCTTTCCGTCGGGTTTTTTGGGGCCGTCCTTTGCAGGAGCTACCACCTTGCTGCCGGCCTGAAGGTCTGACGCGCCGTCCGTGGTTTTCTTGTCCAGGCTTTTCTCACGCTTGTCGTTCAGGAACTCGGTGATCTCACCCATACCTTTGGCCACGAGCGTCTTGGCGTGAACCTCGTGCAATGTCAGCGTCTCGCCTTCCTTCATGTGACGCTTTGCAGTTGGCACGTCCTTGTTGTACTTCACCTTGAACTTCACCAGGTCCTGGTGATTGTAAACGATTGACCCCTCCGGGGCTTCTCCTTTACCTGTGGCTTTCTTTGCCATATTTGAAAAATATTTGAGGATGAATAAATGAGGATCTACTGGATTTTAAAACAGCGCTACCGCTGCATCAGTTAGGGCTTTTCGATCGCGGCCTTGATCGCGGCAAAGTTGCCGTAGATCATACCGGCGCGACGGGCCTGGCTGATGTAGTTGTAAAAGTATTGCTCCACCACCATGCTGTACTGGTTTTTGATGAAGTCGTCCTGGTTGTAGCCCACGCGCACGATGATCTCACCCTTCAGGTCCACGTTGTAGACGTTGCCATCACCCACGAAGAAGTTGCCGGCAGCTACTGCGGGGTCTACGATCACCCGGCCGAACTCATACTGGGTACCGTTCCACTCGAACGGAGGCACCAGGTACTGGCCGTCGCCGGTTGATTTTGTGAGGCGCATCCTCCAGGCATCTGCCGGGCTAAGCACCAACACGTTGGGGGTGTAGAAGTTGGTCTGGAGCTGAGCGATAGCGGCACCGATGGCAGCGTAGTCGTCAGCATTGTCGACCTGATCATCCAGCCCGCTGAAGGTATAGCTCGCAGCCTGGCTCACCATGTCGGTCAGGATGAGCTGGTTCATCTGGAGGCGAACATCCAGGCGCATCAGCTTCTGGATGGTAGTCACCAGGCGGGGGAAGTCGTTGGTGAACTCGTCCGTGATCACCGTGTAGCCTGCGGCCTTGCGGTACTCAGCGGTCCGGCGTTCAAACTTATACTGGAGCAGCGGCTTAGTGGCTCCCTCTGCCACGATGGCGAAGGCACCCTCAGTTGCTACCTCCTCGAACCAGATGAGCGCCGGCGAGTCGGTCATGCCTACGTTCACGAAGTTGAGAATAAACGGCACGCCACGCTGACGCTCGAAGAGAGGGCCATCACCGATGCGCAGGAGCGCACTGGCTGATCCTTGCTCCACGATGGAGGCGTCACCAGCTCCGGGATCTACGGTCATGGTCACGGCTGCGGCCTTCGTACTGAAGGTAGAGCCAGACACTTCAAAGGCTTTGATGCCTGACTTGTTGCGCCTGATCTCAGCCAGCTCATCCTTCGCACCTTCCACTGACTCCTTGAAGGACTCCAGGGCGGTCTTCGTGGATGGTTTGTTGTTGAGCTTGTCCATGAGTTTACCGATCTCGGTGCCCTGGGTTTCCAGTTTGGTCATGAGGTCGGCGAACTCCTTCGCGGTCAGGCCGTCCTTCATTTCTTTGAGCTTCTGCTCCAGCGCAGCGCTGTCGATGGTTCCTTTCTTGGCATCGGCCACCGCGTTCATGGTAACTTTTTTGCAGGCGAGGACTACCTTTTGTTCGTCATCTGAGAGGCCAGCCTTCTCCTCATCGGTGAGGGTTACGGCAGCTGCTCCCGTAGCCAGGGCAGCACCTACCTCAGCGTGACCGTGATGGCCCAGGACGAACAGCATCGCAGCGGCGAACAGGCTCACGGCGATGCGGAAATAACGGTTCAAATTGAACTTTTTCATGTTGAACTTTTGGGGGTTTAGAAAAAAAATAGTTGCCGGGTAATGTCCCCAGCTGTCTCGGTCTAACCTACCTGAAGTTTGTCGGCTAATTTTTGCCAGTTGATTGACTTAGTTGTCGGCTTGTCCACATCTTTGAGTGCTTCCTTCATAAATTCGAGCGGCTCAACCATGGCAAGTGACAGGTGCTTAGCTATTAACTGGCGGAACTCCAACTGCTTCCGCGGGTTTAGTTTTTTTATGGCGGCCTCCATGTCTCTCATGGTAGCCTGACGAGCTGTCTCCAGCTCGATGCCTGACTTTACTCCGACGATGCCGGTCGCGTTATTGGCGGCGATCGTCACTACGCTGTACTCAAACAGCTCCAGCTCCTTCACAATGAACTGATCGTTCTCGCTGTCGTACTCGATCTTGTCCCAGAGGTAGTTGAACCCGATGGAGAAGAACTTCAGGGTCCCGCTCTTCTGCTGGGTCAGTGCTCTGTCAGAAAGGTCGCAGCCAGGCCCCTCGTCGTGGTAGCTGGAGGCGAACAGGCCGATCTCCCTCTCCTCCAGGATGAGCGGACGACCGATTGGTTCGTCTATCTCATGCTGCCAGAGGTAGGCGATCTCGGGGTTTGCAGACCCTGGTCCGCGTTCGCTGAGGCTCTTGGCAAAGCAGCCCTTGATCAACACGTCGCCCTGGCGGTCCTTGTTTCCGAAGATAGCCACGTAGGCGTCCACCGTTCTGCCCTCGACCTTGATGTCGTTGGGGACGAAGCCGAAGTTCTTGTAGTGGATAGGCAGGCCGCTCTTGTACGCGACGTGCTTCTCAATGATTTCTTGTACCATAGACTGATCGTTTTTCGAGTTGCTTCACCCTTGCCAGCTTCATGCCGCGGTTGCTGCCCATTTCCTCCTTGCCTCTGAGGCGCTTGTCGTTAGCTGTCACCAGTTTGCGACGCTTGTGGGCGGCCTTCAGTAGCTGCTTCTCAATCGGCTCGTACTCCTTGGTGGCGTTATTGTAGACCACCAGGTACTTGCGGCCGGTCTCGAGGCTCAGCCTGTCAGCTTCCCGTATCGCATCACGGAGGGACCCCATCTGCATCTTGGCCCGAAGGCGCAGGAGTTTCATGACCAGAAAGTCGCGCAGAGCGCGGAAAGGTGAAAAGATTATATTTAAAAAAGTGCTCATGCTGTTGTGTTGTCGGGTGTTGCGTTAGGATCTGGGGGCGTTCCTGGTGGTGGGTTCGGCGGTTCAGGCTTCGGCCCTTGTGTTGCCATCCTGGCCGCATCTGCTGGAGCCAGGCCGAACAGTATCTCCAGCGTCGCCTGCTTAGCCTCTGGTCCCATCGAGCTGGTCACCACGCTGATCAACCCTTGGGTGCCACCTACTCCCAGCGTGACGGCCAGCGGCACGTTGCTGTTGCTCAGGTCGCTGGCCCTTACCTGGCCGGTGTTGTTTGGCAGGGGATCTTCTCCGAGTGCTACCAGCCACTGGTCCAAGGTGATCAGGCCAGCTTCGAACTCCATCTTCTTCGCCTGGTTGAGCTGGAACCTGGTCTGCGCCTCCTCGAGCTTGTTGGCTTGCAGTACGGGCAGGTGGCTGAAGTCCTTCTGTATCTCCAGGCCATACTCTTCGGTCTGGAAGAAGTCGTTCCACTGCTCCATATTGCTGTCTGACTCGGGGATGATGGCGTTCTGGTATAGTCCCTTCTCGGCGGTGTTCTGATTATTGAATGAGGGGTCGATCAGACCCATCAGGTGCGGGGGATAGTTGAAGCCATCGCAGAGGCTCTTGGTACACTCAGCCACCTCCTCGATCAGCATCAGCTCCTTGGGAGCGATACCCATCGGCTGCCACTTCAGCGCAGCGCTGGAGATGATAAACTTCCACTGCTGGCTGGTAAGGCCGGAGCGCATGAAGTCACGCTGGAGCTCATCCTTGTCGTCCGGGTTGATTGGTGCCACGCCGAACTGGTCCTTCTCAGGGCTGAGGATCCCCAGTGCGCCTCGGTAGTTGATCAGCACGTTGCGGCTCTCCAGGGCTCCCAGGATGTTATTGACCAGCATGGCCATGGACTTCAGCCGGCTGTCCGGGATGACCAGGCTCTCGAATGAGGGAGTAAAGTCCCGCATGATCAGCACGTCGTTGACGTTGAGCTTTGTCTCCGTCTTCTTGTAGGTCAGCGTGATGCTCTCGATCATGCCCTTCAGGTCCGTCTGGTAAAATATCGCGCCGGTCTCCTTGATCTTCACCATGGTCGGCGGTATGTTCCAGAGGCTGGTGGCGTAGTAGTTCTCGGTGAACCCGATCGGCTTGATGGCCAGAACAGGACAGAACCCGAAGACCTGCTGGAAGATGTAGTTCTGGGCGTCGAACTGCTTCCAGGTTTGCAAGGGGTTGGGCCTGGTGAAGAGCTTCCGCAGGCGCTTAGCCACCTCTGTCTGCGCTTCCTTTCCCTTACGGTTTACCACGAACATCTTGCCATTCGCAAAGCACTGGGCCTTCCGGTTGATGATGGCCGTGACCGGTGGGCAGCTCTGGTAGGCCTTGGTGGCGCTGCCCAGGTTACTGAACGAGAAGAACTTCTCCACGTTGTTGCCTGGCCAGAACCAGGCACCACCCTGCTGGCTTACTGGGTTGGGATAACTGGAGGGGTCTATCATCTCTACCATCACGGCCGGGGGCGTGTTGGCTTTCGTGCTCCAGGGTTGGGTCACGCTTTTGACGAGCTGCTGCCAGGGGTTCTTTGTCATGTATAAAAAAAGAGGACCATCGCCTCGACCTGAGACGCTGGCCCTCTTGGGACTCTCTTGGGTTTTTTGCCTACTTGGTTGCCATTCCTGCTTCCAGGACGTTCATCGTGCCACACTTCGGACACTTGATCTCCACCCGGCCGGCCGTCACTTTGTGGTTCATTAACAGCTGGTTGCAGTTGTCGCAGCGCTTCTCAGTGAGCAGTCGCTTCTCTCTTACCTTGTCACTCGGATGTTCTGCGGGGTGGATAGTCGTGGTCATGTGCGTAAAATTAGATACAATAAACGGCCATAATGTCGGTATTCCGTGTTAATTTTTTCCACATTTGTGGACAAGGTAGCCATAGGTATCGACAAACATCCCCAGCTGGTGGGGCTGAATGTGCTCGAGAACGGCCTGGTGATAGTGGTCAGCATGTTGCTCAGTTTAAGATGAAGTTGGTGGGAGGTTCTCCCAACGGACTGGAGTCCTCCACTATCCAGACCACGCTCTCGTTCATGCCACGGCTGACCGCCACCTTCTTCGCTTCTTCCAGGTCCTTGGAGTTCTCGGTGATCAGGTACCCTCGGTAGTAGGTCCTGGCCATCGGGTAGTGGAAGCCGGCCGGAGCTGGTCCCATCACTATCTCCGCCACGGGGCCAGTAAAGCAGGCCCTCGTCATCCAGAGGCGCTGGGTACCGACCAAGATGGCAAAGGTCGCCCTGTCCATGTGTGGGATAGGGTTGAAGTGTTGGTTGAGGTCTGGCTTCACGGTCATGTCCTCCTCCGTTTTTTTAAGGCCTCAGCTCTCCAGTCGTGCCTGATGAAGCTCTTCTTCTGGAGCTGCTTGTGCATGAAGGTCGCCAGGCTTCTGGCGTCGTACATCTCCAGCAGCTCAATGCTCACGGTCATCGACTTGAAGCAGTTGGTCCACCGGGCCAGGACCGTCACCTGCTTGCTATCCTCTGGCAGGGGTACGCCTTCCAGGTCGCACTCCATCAGGAAGACGGTGGTCGTCACATCGGTGACCGCTGGCCAGGTGAAGATGCGCGCCTTGTGAATAAACGAGACGCCGATCGTGTCCTTGCTCAGCTGGAGCCGCAGCTTGTCGATAATGGTCTGAGGTATCATGTGGAAAAAATTGAACTAAAAAAAGGCGCGCCGGTTAAAGCGCGCCTCATTGTCGTGTTGCTGGCTTACGCTTCAGCAGCGGGTTGGTCTTCCGGTTGCCCGAAATTAACACCTAAGCCAACGGCTTCGCCTGATGTAATTTGCAGAGCGATCTCAGTAGAGAACTCGGCAACATTACCATCACCATTTACATCTTTGGCTTTAGCCTTCAAACGTAAAACAGTAGCTCCTGCACGCTTTGCAGTCACTGTGATCATAGTAGGGTCTTCCGCATCGAGAGACACTTCTGCCTTGTCAGTGTCGTCGATTGTTGCCTCTACCGTAGTTCCATCAAGAGGAGCTTGGTCTCCCCTGTCATCCGTTCCGACCAACTGGCCGAACACGAACTGGTTGTTTCTTAATTCCATGCGTAACACATCAAATTTATAGTTAAAAATAGAGAGACGAAGTCGGAGCCCCTTCTTTGGGTTATATCGTACTCGGGGCAAGAAGAAGATGCCGATCACGAAGAGCAGCACCGTGGCCCATATAAGGCCACCGATAAACGTGGTAAATATCGTACTCACTCTTCAGATTTTAAAGTGGCGGTACCGGCAGCGATGGCCGCGTCGGCTTTCTCCTTGTTGACGAGGGTGGTCAGCTTGTTGCCCTGGCCGTCGTCCCCCTTTACGAGGTAGGCCCCGCCATTGGTTTTGCTGATGATGGCGTTCTGAATTGGCACGCCCTTCTCCTTGGTCTTTACGTTGTACGCTGTCAGTTGCATGTTGTGAGGTTTTAGTAGGGTGGCAATATAGGGGGGAACCAGGCACAATACAAAATTATTTTTTTCTACCAGGTCCAGAAGAACGAAGACCCAGTTGAGAACAACCGGGTCTTCGCAATTTTAACGAATGTAAAACCGGCGGTTCAGCCGGTAGGAAACAAAGATAAGGGAGCACGATCTTATCGGTCCCAATTTTTTCGAGGTCCACGGTAGGCTCTGGCCATGATCAGCCCTACCAATACCCCAGCCAGGTGAGCCATGTGGGCCACCGTGCTGCCCTGGTAGTTGCTGAACAAGGTGATCACCACCATGATGGGAACGATCACCCAGATGTCCAGGACCAGAATGAAGAACAGCCTGACCTTTCTCCGCGGGTAGAGGTACATGGTGGCAGCCATCACGGCCATCACGGCACCGGAGGCTCCCATCATGGGCTCCTTGTTGATGGGAATGAGCAGGTAGAGGCAGGCTGCAGCCAGGGTTCCAGCCAGATAAATGAGCGCCAGCCTGGCCCTTCCCATCACCATCTCGAGCGCCTGCCCGAAGGATAGGAAGGTGATCATGTTCATCACGATGTGGAACCACGACCCGTGCGCGAAGGCATAGGTCACGAACTGATAAACACGGAAGCCTGGGGCCTGGAGTTGATGAAGTGCCAGCTGAGTCCCCAGACCTGGGCGACGTATCTGAAGCAGCCACACGATGGTGGTGATGACGATGATGGCCAGCGTGCAGGCGTTGGCCAGTGGTTTGTCCTTGGGGATGTGTCTCATGGTTACAAATTTAGGGTTTAGTTCCACACTCTTCCCTTGCCGGTGACGACGTACCTGATGTCGTCCATGGCGTGGTTGTATTCATCCTCGGGGGTGTTGGTCGGGTTCTTGTTCGCATCCAGGGCCCACCGGTAGTTCTTGTACTCCTCCCACACGTTGGTGGAGTTCTCGGTCACGAAGACCTCACGCTCCTGGACGATGCTGATGCCGGCGTTCACCGAGCCCTGGCCCTTAACTGCTCCGACCACGTAGAAGCCCTTCGTCAGCTGCGGGTACTTCTCCGCCTCACCAGGCTCCAGGTCCTTAGCCTTCCAGCCGGTCCTCAGCTGGTTGATGCTGAGCGGATCCTCTGAGTCGGCCACGATCACCTCGGTCTTCGTCAGCCCCAGGGTGCACATCCGCTTAGCCAGGTCCTTCAGGGTCATCGGCGCGTAGATGTGCTCCCGGACGTAGACCTTGTTCTTGACCAGCTTCATCTCCAGCAGGGCCATGGGCGACTCACTCCAGCCGAAGTCCAGGGCCCACACGCTCCTGGCGTCGATGGCCTCGAAGTCCTCGTCGGTGATGGGCCTCCAGCCCTTATAAACTCGACCACGTTGGCCCTCAGAGATGAGGCCCTTGATCATGGTGTAGAAGTAGTCCGGGTTCTTCTGCTCATAGGCCAGCCACTTGGCCACGGTAGTCTTCGCCAGGTTCTGGTAGTTGTCCTCGTAGGTACTGAACACGCTGAGCAGGTCCATGTCCTTTTTCGGCTGAGCTCTCCAGTAGCCTGGCACCTCGCTGTCCATGAGGTTATAAAATCGCCGCCATATCCAGTGCAGGCGGCCGGGTGGGTTGAAGATGCGGATGATCTCGGGGGCACCCTTGATGGTCCGAAGGGAGTCGTCAATGGTGTCGAACTCCTCCTCGCTTAGCTCATCGAACTCCTCGATGATGATCAGGTTGTACCCGGCCAGCGACTTCAGCTTTGCCGTCCTGCCCTTCTCGGCCTTTACCCCGAAGCTGGTGATCGAGTTGCCGGTGAGGGCATGGTAACCGCTGCACTCCTGATCGTTCAGTTTGAACTGCTGGGTGGTGCCGGTCTCTTCCATCCGGTCCTTGAAGTCCTGCCAGAGCGACTTCTTCACGTCCTTGAACACCTTCCGAACGAAGGCGCAGCGGCAGTAGCCTGGGGAGGTAAGCCTGAACAAGGCGTACAGGGTGGCCTCATGGGAGCCACCACGACCTCGCCCGCCCCATAGGTCCTTGTACCTGGCGCGGCTGGTGTAGAGCGGTTCGTACTCCTCCTTGGGAGCCATGGGGATGTTCACGTTCATGTGCCCTCTGTTTTATAGTTCCCAACATTTCGCTGGAACTCCCAGTTCTTCCGGTAAATATCAGCGACCTCGTCCCTGATCAGTTCCATGTAGATGTCGATGCGCTCACGGATCCACTGGCCGAGCCAGCTGGTCAACTCCTGGGAGTTCAGCGTCTTGTACCAGGCCGAGTAGTAGGATAGCTTTGAGGTCATGCGGATGAGGCTCATCGGTCGAAGCCTTCAGAGCGTTGATCATTGAGTGGATCCTGGCCAGCTCCTTCTGCACGTCTCCGACGCCTCCAGCCATGTACCACTTCAGGGCCTTGCCCAGCTGCTCCGGTTTACTGTCCCACCTCTTGGCGATGGTGATGCCGGCAGCGGTCTCGAATTGATGAACATGATCGCGCAGGGTTGCCAGAGTATTTTGCAGCTCTTCGATCTGGCGCTTGCCTGCATCTCGGCCTTGTTGCTTGGCCTGCTCGATGCGGTCCTCGATCTCCGACCGGTGCACGTAGTTGCTCTTGTCGTTGGCCCTCCTGAGAAGGCACGCCAGGAACGACCGGTCCATCACGATGGGGGTCAGCTTCGGCGCTGGCTTCATCACCACCAGGCGCTTCTTGACCACGGCGTACCAGCCCCAGTTCTCCGGTATCTCGTGCCTCATGGCCATGGTCTCGCTGGTAGTCAGAAGGTAGAAGTGGTCGCAATACTTAGCAATGTCCTCGGCCTTGGCCGGGTCTTTCAGCTCCCTCAGCCAGTCGTTGCGCGATCGCTTCAGCTCGATGCCGGTGAGGCTTAGCCCACGGGATGGCCAGAGGTTCATCACTATGAAGTCGGCGGACCGGTTACGACCGAAGCCTGCCGCATTGCTTACCTCCTCCATCAGCACGCACTCCTTCTCCGGGTAGTGGCTTCTGAGTAGTGGCCGCACGTCGATGTCGGTGTCCAGGGTTCTCTCAAATTTGCTGCTCATGGTTTGCAATTTAGGGGGGAAAATGAAAATAGAGCCGGGAAAGTTTGCAGGAACGATCGGCGGGGGACCCGTCTCTTACGGACTCGGCGGCTGAATTTTCACAACCTACCCAGGCAAGCTCCGGCGATACGTGCTCCAATTACTGGCGGCCTCCCCTATTGTTTGCGGTGGGACCGTGCCCTGCCTCGCGTTCCATTCGTTAATGTCTTCGCTTGCGCCTGGAGCGTCGGCACTCCTTCGTGTTGATGCAGACGTAGCTCTTGGCCTTGTGGTGGATCACTGCCTCGATGTTCAGCACGGTGCTCGGGTAGCTTCTACCGCAGAGGTGACAGCTGGCGCCGTGGTACTTTGGTAACTGGTGGAGCTCGATGTTCGGAAGACTGAGCTCGCCGATATCATTGGTCAGTGCCTTCATGGCCGTGTCCTTTTCGATGATACCCTCCAGGATGCGGATAGTCTCCTTGCTCGGTTGGTAGTTGGCAGATTGCAGCTGAGCCAGTGCGGCGTTAATTGCATCGGTATAGCTTGGCTCCAGGCTCAGGTTGAAGGTGTAGCTGTTTGGGATCTGTTGCTCGTCCTCAGCGCCCAGCATGTCCATCAGGAACTTCGGCACCATTGCCTGGAACGGTTTGAGGTGCTGCTTGCCATCTTTCTCCATGGTCCCGGCGCCGATCACCGTGCCGTCTTCTTCCACGAAGTAGATGCCAGCTGGGACCATGGTGTTCTTAGTGCAGGTTTTTAATGCGGTCAGGTCCTTGATGTCTGCCTCAGTCATGGGCCTGGGGCCGCCCTGTCTCTGTTGCTCCATTCGTGTCTGGTTTATTGGTGATTGTTAGGGGTGCGCTGAACTTGAGCGTCTTGCCATCCTGGTCCCAGGTGGCTGGTGTCCACTGATCGGATCCATGGACACGTACCTCCCACCCTCCGTCGATACCCTTGCGGACGTCGATCATCTTGATGTTATTGCCCAGGTCCACACCGCACTCGAACTGCTTCGGCATCATTTCAGAGAAGCCTGCATGGCAACCACCCAGCAGCTCCTTGGGTACGTTGAACATGGCAGCCACTCCGTCCACGCTGTTGGCCAGCTCGGTGAAGCCTTCCGTGTCCTGCGCCAGGTGCTTCAGATCCTTGCCCCATTGTGGCAGGTTCTTCATGGCTTCAAAGAGTTTCTGCATGGACTGGGGGGAGAACATCATCGAGGCGCGTCCTGCCTGGGCCATCATCTTGGACCTGCTCAGGTCGTGGATCACTTGGGTCTTGTGCACCTTGGCGATGGCATCCAGGAGAAGCGATCGCCCGAACTGCCTGCCGCCGATCATGATCTCGGGACCACGCTCTTCCACGTAGGCGAGCTTGCCCTGCTGATCACTACCTGGTGGGAACTTCGGGATCGGCCTGGTGGCTTCCACCTGGAGCTGGTAGGCCTCGATCATGATGGCCTGCATCAGCCTGAAGATCCTCATCACGTTCTCCGGTGTGGCGTTCTCACCGTGTCGGCCCAGCATGGCCAGGGTCCAGGACCTCTTGCCGAGTACCCGAAGACGGGCCTCAATATCTTGTCGCGTCATGTATGTATTGCCTCGCGCCACTTTTGCTCCCGCTCTGCGGGTGTTGGCTGAGGTGGTAAAGGTGTCCCTGGTTGGCGGATCACAATAGTCTGAAGATCTCGAACGAAGTCGTCCTGGCATGGCCCCATCATCATCTCGTGGGGCTTGGTGAGATCCACGCCGGTCCTGGCAGCTTCGGCCCAGAAGTCAGACCTCGGGTCCCTGAGCAGGAAGATCATGAACTCACGGTCCTGGATCTGGTCCACCGTCACCTTCCAGTGAAAGGCTCGGTAGTGCCGAACCAGGGGAGGCTGCACGGCGGCGCCTACTGTATCGGATGCCACTGACTCAGCTACCTCCACCAGGATGGAAGGGGCCACGAGTACCGCGGCCAAGGATCTCAGAAAGTCGGAACGCTTCATAAAGTTGTTTTTAATCCAACAAGCACCGGAGCCACCCTCGCCCATGCACGGCTGGAGGCAATGCGGGGTTTCCTATTACAGGCAGCTCGACGGTGTTTTATCTTGCGGGTCTGGTCCTTGTTTCAACCAGCAGCCTCTTACTGTTCTGTTTGCTCATCCGCCTCATCTGGAGGTGGAGCGTCTTTTTTTGAATTGCGGAACTTGATCTCGTGGGTGATGACGCCCTTCAGCGGTCCGCCACCTTTGCCGGTGTGCTCGTTGAACGTTCGGTCCTTGAACCTGTCCGGGTCGTGGGCCTTAGCCAGCACGATCAGCAGCGTGTCGGAGTACTTGCGGATCTGCCCCACCTTCTTGCCTCCCTGGTACACCGGCTCCACCACCCCCTCGTGCGCTCGCCTTACCATCTCATCCTCCAGCAGACTGGCCGCCACCTTCTGGCTATCATCGAAGGCTTTCTTGAACTCCGGGTCCTTCATCCAAGTGTGGTACACGGCACTCCGTGATACCTTGGCCTTCTTGCAGGCCTTGGTCACGTTGGCGCACTTCTCGAACTGATCGAGGAAGTCGTTCTGCTGGTCCTGCAAGGTGCGCCCGTCCATCTCTTTTTGTATGCGTGCGGTCGTGCGGGAGAACTTTATCACTTCGGCCCCCGCAGCCGTCCCCTCCTCTTGTCGTTTGTCTTCTGCCATTTCGTAACTCGTTGAGCCTTAATCGAGGCCACTCGATGCGGCTGGTGACTGATCGGTTCCGTCGGTCCGTTGTGGTCGTGGGAGTTGCGATCGTTGTGTGGTAAATATACGAGGGGACAGGGGAGACTTCCAAAAAATCCAGGGCGGGGCTTTAGTGGACAATGTTGTCCCGGTTGGCGTCGGTGATTACCTCGGGGGCATATCCCAGCGTCCCCGGCTGCGCCGGCTCTCTCTTCGCGTACTTCGGAGCGTCCATGGCGTTGAAGGCGTCAATCACTGCCTGGATGCTGTCGCCTTTCTGGAACCCGTAGTCGTTGATGTAGCCCTCGTAGGTGATCTTGGTGGTGTGGAGGTCTATCTTTATTTCGACCATGAAGGCCCCGCCCTGACCCTTGGCCAGCGATACCTTGCGAAGCTCCTGCTGGAAGCGAATGATCTCGGGGGTCTTGTACTTGCGCAGCCTGGCGCGTTGTTTCCATTTGTTCATTGAGTTGAGTTTTATGTGAGGGTTATGTGATACGTCTGCGGTGATGCCTGGTTGGCCATGCTGCTGGGTCGGCCATCTCCACGCCTTCGGCGAGTTCGAGCTCCTGCTCGTTCTCCTCCATGTGGACGAAGCGAAGCACAAGAAGCCAGCCGTGGTGGCCCTCAATCCAGTACTGGGGGTGTCTACTCCCGCCAGGCATGATGAGAACCTTGTGGTCGATGGCGGTATATTCCGAATATTCCGAAAGTTCCGGGCAGGCCATGAAGGTGTGGCCCTGGTCCACCAGCTCCTTGTTGTTGATCAGCATGACGCGACGCCTCCACTGGTTGCTCATTCGCCTCCCTCCTCTTCCGGGTACCGGTTCTGCATGTCTAAGGATGCACGCATGACCGCTTCGCCCATGATGCGAATAAACTGCGGGAAGGCGTTCAAGAAGTGGGTGAAGGTTCGCACGTGGTCCTCATCCGACCCGCGGTTCACGGTGTAGGTGTTCAGCGCTACCTGGCCGCCGTTTATCGACTCACCCAGGCGCACGCTGCTGACCAGGAACATGCTGTCGGCCTGGCTGAGCCCGTCCCTCTTCTTCTCAAAGTTGTCCCCGATCTGCTGCACGAGGTTGGTCACGTACTCCAGGTTGGGAGACTCGTCACCGGTCACGCCCATCTCGCTCTGCATGTAGCGGACAGACTTGAAGAAGTCCTGGTGGTATGGGTTATTTTTGTCCAGGTCCATCAGCTTCAAATTGTTTAAACTGCTGAGCCAGGAACTCCTTCTCCTGGTCGTTTAGGTTGTTGGCGTTGACAAATTTAATGCAGGAGGGAACCAGCTCGTGAACCGTACCGTCCAGCCGTTCCACGATTGCGACGGTAAAGTTGCCGGGACCACTCTCGAACTCTTCGTAGGCAGAGCCCCAGCACTGAAAGATCCCAGCCAGCTGAAAGTCTTTACTCCAGCACCCCGTGCCAGGTAGTGGCCGGTGACTTGTTTGGCAGTTGGTAGAGTTGGCCCCGTCCGGGTACTGTACGGGGATCCACTCCTGGGTCAGTACCAGGCGGAGGTTGTTGTTCAATGGGCTGAACTGGATGGAGCCGTCAGCCTGTACGTTAAGCATCCCCAGAGGTTTGTTGCTGTTGGTCATTGGTTGATGTTTTGGGTATTAGCAATTTAGTGGCCGGTGCCTTCTTCAAGTTGAGTGCTCTCCATGTGGGGCGAGCTCCTACCAGGTTCTGGATGGCGTGAACGTGATGGCGGAGCTCGTTGATGTCATCCTCGTGCTCCTTTGGGAGTTGGACCGCAGCGTTCCAGAGAGCCACTGAGTGGTCAAGTACCAGCTGCTCCTGGGGTGTCAGGTTTGTGTTGTTCATGCGTTAAAATTTAGGGGTTATTGTTTAGGTGAACATTGCCATGATCTCATCGCGAACGTCGTCAGCCTTTCCGAGTGCCTGCTTCGCAGCGTCGACCTCCTTGAGGGAGTCGATGTAGTTCACGAGCGCCTGGATAGCCCTGGCCTGAGCTACCATCAGTTCACTCTTCTCCGGCCTCCAGTTTGGCATGAGTGCGGCCATGCTGTTGTAATTCCTGGCGCGGTTCATGATTTCCTTGGCCGCCATCTCCAGGTAGTTACGGTCCAGCATTAACAGGTATGGGCTCATCATGCTCATCAGGACCGCCTGCTGCTGGGATTTCTCGACGTCTGGCTTTATTATGTTGGTATCACTTGTTGCCATCTTCTTCGGTTGTAGGGTTAGAAAAATCCAGGCCACTCTTGATCAGTACGCTGTGCAATATCCTGATCAGGCTGGCCTTGGTGTTGTCGGTTGCTATTTTGAGAAAGTAGTCGCGGACCTCATCCCCGAGCATTGCGTCCTCGGCGGTTGCCTTCGGGTCGTTCAGTAGGGCATAGACGACGGCCGTCACGTACTCATCCTGGCTCAGCGCCTGGGGCCTCACCGGTTTATCCACTGGTTTATCTGCCTGCTTCGGAGGTTCTGGTATGGTAACCTTTGCGCGCTTCTCCACGTCAGTGGCCATCGTGTTGAAGTTTTGGAACATCACCCGGCTCATGTTGGCCAGGTGCACCAGCATGGTCATGGTCGCCTCCAGCTCCTTCAGCCGATGCTCTTCGCTGTTGTAGTGCTCCAGATTGTCATCTATGTAAAGACCTCGGCCACTCGGAGGGAACTTTACCCGCGACCACTTGGGGTCGATGACCGCCCCGTAGAGACTGTTGCCTGGTTCGTAGATGATGATGGAGGCGGCAAAGTTCCTATTTTTCACCATCGCCATCATCCGTTTAAAGGTTCTGATCAGCTTCCGGCTCGGTGGGTCTGGTTGCTGGGTTTTGTCGCTGTACATGGTTGGTCAAATTTTGGGTTTTCGTATCGAACCGCAACCCAGCCGCCCTTGTAGGCGACCCGCTCGCGGTTCTTGATTATTGTCTCGAGGCGGTTGATGCTGGCCAGACCGAGCACGCGCGCGGCCAGGGCCTTGGACTCGGCGATGAGGCGCTTCTCCCTTCTCTCCTCTACGTCTTCGATCGAGAGGTCAAAAATAGCCACTTTCACGGAGTCCATGTGAACGGTCAGGAGGGTCATTGGTTTCATTCATTACCTCCTTCTTTTTTTTCTGGCGTGCTGCTTTCCTTCCTTTCGTGCAGGTAGCTGGGAGTGATCACGCTGTTGCCATCCTGGTCAATTTGTGACCCTTGCTTCCAGGCCTCCAGTATCTCCTTGGTCTTCTTTGTATCAGCAAGTGGCCGGTCGTTGCCGCTCAGGAAGTTACCACCCAGCCAGTAAAGGTTGAGGGGGTCGTGGTAGATGACCTCCACGTAGGGGGCGTCTGCCTTCTTCTCCTGGACTGCCATGTTGTAGTGATCAGTCCAGCGCTTGAACCGGTCGAGCTCCTCTGGAGGGACCGGGATGGTCACGGTGTTGTGCTTCACGTTGTCAGATTTTAGGGTGAACATGCTGGCCACCTCCGCGTCAATCTCGGCGGGCTCCTTGTAGTTGAATAGCGGGGTGTCCGGTTGTAGGGCGTGGAAGCGCTTGTAGGTCTTCCAGTGCTTTGAGCAGTACAGGTAGTTCCTGGTCAGGTCCACCCACTCCTTCCGGTAGCGCACGACTGGGAAGACCCCGAAGTGATGGACCCGAGCATACCCCTGGCAGTCCTTAGCGCAGCATCTCCACTTGGCGGTCTCGTGCGGGACCAGCATCAGCTGCTCGTGGTTAAGATGGAAGAGCTGAGAGCCTACGTCTCCGAGCTCCAGCCTGGGTGGGGTGTTTCTGCTCATTTTTCTGGCTCGATTG
>WBZQ01000385.1_pt2 | contig 30405 bp, 35 predicted proteins | sample 5204251 | NCBI WGS metagenome assembly WBZQ01 (sample SAMN12412402, study PRJNA552823) | activated sludge metagenome | isolation source: activated sludge from nitrification reactor of wastewater treatment plant... | place: USA: Virginia | collected 2017-09 | reverse complement strand
GACTGTCGGTGACCACCGCCCTGGAGCGGCTGTTGGCCGTGGAAGTCGAGGCCACCGCCGTGCGGCGCCTCGCCGGGCGGCTGCGGTTCGCCTGCCTGCCCACCCCGCTTCAGCATGCGGTTGAGCTCGTGGCGGGCAACCCGCTCATTGGGAGGTCTTGCGACGAGGTTCGCGCCGGCTACCGGCGGCATACCGCAGGATCGCACACGCTCTATTGCCGCGTTGGTGCCGGTGGAGAGCCGATCGACGTAGTGCGCATCCTCCACAAGCGCATGGATGTCGACCAGCACCTCGACTGACGTTCGGCAGCCAGGGCCCAGCGAGTCGGGATTATCGTTCGGACGCGTCAACTTCACTGATACCCAACGGCGTTTCCGAATCCCAATCTTGCTGGCGCTCCCCTGGGAGTGACCGCCAACTCAACCCAGACCGGACAGGACCGTAGGCACGCCGCGCAGGACATCGAGATTCGCCTCGACCCGAGCCTGCGTCGTCACTGAACCCGTCGCCGATCCGCTCGACGTTGCCGAGATCACCGCGGGCGCAACCCGTCGTTGATGATGTCGTCGAGCTGGGCAAACACCTCCAGCGGATCGAGACGGTGGCGGTCGGCGCGCCAGGACAACGCCAGGACCCCGTTGAACATCGCCCAGAGCAGCGTCGAGGTCAGCGCAGGATCGATGTCGGACCGGATGGTGCCGTCGGCGATCCCGTCGCGCAGGGCGGCCGCGAGCTTCCCGTTCTGCTCGTCGGCGAGATCGGCTATGCCTTCGAGCGCTTCGGGCAAGTCGGGCGGGTCGAGCAGCAGCCGGAACTGGTGGGGCCGCTCGATCGCGAAGCGGGCGTACGCCAATGCCGCAGCTCGAACGCGGTCACTGGGGGTACCCGGCTCCCGGTACGCGGAATCCACGTAGACGCGGTTGGCCGCATAAGCACGCTCAGCCACGGCAAGCAGCACAGCGTTCCGCCCGCCCACCCGGTTGTAGATGGTCTGCAGCGCGACGTCGGCGAGGTTCGAGACCGCGGGAAGGGTTACCGCGTCGGGTCCACCCTCCTCCAGAAGCCGCTCCGCCGCATCGACAATCGTCTCGCGCGTGGCGATCCGCTTGCGCTCCTGACGCGAATGAACGTCATCGGTTCGGGGCATGGGGTTCTCCCAGGGTTCGTCGACGGTTTGCACACTCACCCGAGCGGGACGTGGCGGGCGAGGAAGTCGAGTTGATCGCTGACATTACGCTCGAACCACTCCCCGACGTAGATGTCGAAGTGGCCGGCGTCGTATACCGTCACCTCACCCTTCGGGGCCTTCGCGACATGCTTCTTCGTCTGCTTCGCCGGCGCGACGGTATCGCGCTCGCAGACGATCACCAGCAGCGGGCAGTCGACATCCTTGGCGTGACGTCCGGGGAAGTTCCGCGGAATCTGCAGTGCGATCCGGGCCGCCACCTCCTTCGAGTCCGTCGAATACGACGCGTCGTCCGGAATCATTGCCTCGATGCCGGCGACGGCGTCGGGCGCGTTCATGAGCGCCGTCGACCCCGGCGCGCCGCACATCGGCACCAGCACGGGCGGGCGGCCCAGTCGGGCACCAATCTCGTCACGAAGCGCCAGCGCAGTGAGCTTGACCGCGACGATCGGCCCGGTGGTCTGCGACGAGGCGAGCCCATCGGTGAACGGGCACTGGGCGATCACTGCGTTGACGCGCTTGTCCTGCGCCGCAGTCACGATCGAGTGTCCACCGCCGAAAGAGGTGCCCCAGACGACGACCCGGTCGGGGTCGACCGTCGGAAGGCTACGGGCGAATGCGATGGCCGCCTTCCAGTCGGCGCGCTGGCTGGCCACGTCCAGAACCTGACGGGGCTCACCGCCGCTGGCGCCGAAGTAGCGGTAGTCGAAAACGAGGCAGGCGTAACCGGCCTCGACGAACCGCTCCGCGAACGCATCAAGGCGTTCCTCCTTCACCCCACCGAGGCCGTGCGCCATGACGATGATCGGTGCGGGCACGTCCGGCTGCTCGCCGGCAGGAGCGTACAGCCAAGCTGCACAGATCGTTTCGGCGGACAGGAAGGTGACATCACTGCGGGTCCAGGTGGACTCGGCCATGGGGATCGCCTGCTTTCGTGTTCGGTTCGGAGGTTCGATGGTCAGGATCGTCTGCCCACACACCCAGACTAATGGATGACAATCCAATACTGGAATGCCACCCAACTATGGCTCTCATCGCACTTACTTGGGTCGCTGCGGCCCGGGGAGCCCCCAGCTGCCTGCAGGTCATGCCGGTCGGGCAGGATGCCGGAATGAGCGCTGTCGCCGAGTTCGACTTCGTCATCGTGGGCGCGGGCAGCGCGGGCTGCCTGCTTGCCAACCGGCTCAGCGCCAACCCCGATTGCCGAGTCCTGCTGATCGAGGCCGGGGGCAGTGACGACTGGTTCTGGATCAAGGTGCCGGTGGGCTACCTGTACACGATCGCCAACCCTCGCACCGACTGGTGTTTCGCGACCGAGGAAGACCCGGGTCTGGCCGGCCGAAGCATTCACTACGCGCGAGGCCGAGTGATCGGCGGCTGCTCGTCGATCAACGCGATGATCCACATGCGGGGCCAGGCCGCCGATTACGACCTCTGGGCCCAGGCCACCGGTGACGATCGATGGCGATGGGGCGGAGCGGACTCCCCCGGTGACACCCTGCGCATCTACAAGGAGCTCGAAGACTACTTCGGCGGCGCCGACGACTGGCACGGTGCCGGGGGCGAGATCCGGGTGGAGCCACCACGGGTGCACTGGAAGATCCTCGATGCCTGGCAAGCCGCCGCCGCGCAGGTGGGCATCGCCCCGATCGAGGAGTTCAACCGCGGCGACAACGCCGGAAGTGCGTACTTTCACGTCAATCAGCGGCGTGGCCGCCGCTGGTCGATGGCGGACTCCTTCCTGCATCCGGTCGCCCGCCGATCCAACCTCACCGTCTACACGCAGACGCAGGCGTTGCGGATCCTGCTCGCTGACGAGGTTCGCGAGGATCAACGCAGAGGTGCCTGGACCACGGCGCAGCAACGGGCCACCGGGCTGCGGTTGCTCAAAGACGGCCACATCATCGACGTCCGCGCCCGCCGGGAGGTCATCCTGAGCGCCGGTGCGATCGGCTCACCGCATCTCATGCAGCTCTCGGGGCTGGGCCCGGCCGGGCTGCTGGCCCGGCATCAAGTACCCGTGGTCGTCGATCTACCGGGAGTCGGCGAGAACCTCCAGGACCACCTGCAATTACGAACGATCTACCGGATCCGGGGCGCGGCCACCGTCAACACGCTGTACCGGAATTGGATCAGCCGCGCCGGCATGGGCCTGCAGTACCTGGCCTTGCGGGCGGGCCCGATGACCATGCCGCCGTCCACACTGGGGGCCTTCGCCAAGAGTGACCCCGCGCTGGCCAGCCCCGACCTGGAATGGCACGTCCAGCCATTGTCCTTGCCGAAATTCGGTGAACCCCTGCACCCGTTTGCGGCGATCACTCCCTCGGTCTGCAATCTGCGACCCAGCTCCCGCGGCCACGTGCGCATGTCGAGTGCCGATCCCGTGGCCAACCCGAAGATCTGCTGCAACTACCTGTCGACGGAGGCCGATCGCCGAACCGCGGTGACCGGCCTGCGGATGACCCGTCAGATCATGGCGGCGCCGGCCCTGACCCGCTACCACCCGCAGGAGCTGCTCCCCGGAACGCAATTGGTGAGCGACGACGATCTGCAGACGGCGGCCGGCGAACTCGGTACCACGATCTTTCACCCGGTGGGCACCTGCGCGATGGGATCCTTTGACGCACAAGGTCGTCCGCATTCGGCCGGTACGGTGCTCGACACCGACTGTCGGGTGTATCGCGTTGCCGGCCTGCGCGTGGTCGACGCCTCGGCCATGCCCACGATCACCTCCGGCAACACCAACGCGCCGGTCATGCTGATCGCGGAGCGCGCCGCACGCGCGATCGTGAGATAGAGCGCTAGGCCGAATCCGACTCTGCGGCACAGATTTCGGCTATGGCACGCAGGTTCGCCCTCATCCCCTCGCGCCAGCCGGCGAGACGACGATCGATGATCCGCGCTTCCTTCTCGGGCATCTGATCGATGACCTCGCTGAGGCCCGAACGACCCGGCCCCATTCGTCCCCACTGCCGCACCAGTGTTCCGCCCCGGTCCGGTTCAACCTCGAAACCCCAGGACGCCATGGGTTGACCGCCGTCTCCCTGCACGTCCCAGACCCAGCGTCGGCCTTCCTCTACCTCCACGACGAGAGACTCGGTGGTCCACTGCCCACGAGCTGGGTTGCTGTTGTGGCCGCGGAAGCGGTTCCCCACCGCCACCGTGTCGCCGTGAATCCACTCGACGGCGGTCAACTCGGCGGAGAACTTCGCGGGCATGGTCACGTCGGTCACCAGCTCCCACACCCGCTGCGGATCGGCCGCAATGACCACGGACTCCTGAACCGTCGGCGAATCCCGGTATCTCATTGCATCCCTTCCAAGGCGGTATCGAGCCACTATGGGGTCCAACGGTATCTTGACCTTGATAGCTACCTAGGTCGCACTGGGGTATGAAACTCAGTGTCAGCCTTTCCGACGACGATGCCACCGCGACCCAGTTGGGCCTGGGCGTGGTGACCGTCGTGCCTGTGACCAGCAACACCGAGAAGGTGTATCCCTTCCAGGTTTTGATCTCACGCGGCCCCAGCGGTCTCGACGTCGACTCCAAGGCCCAGGCTGAGCAAGTCAGATCGGTTGCGGTACAACGCCTCACCCGGCTGATCGGACGCGTGTCCCCCGCGGAACTTCGTGTACTCGACGACGAGCTCAGACTTCACCTGTCGCTGTAAGGCACTTAGCTACACAGGTATTGCCGGTTGAGCACGCAGTTCAACGGCGGTGTGTAGGTGCCGGACAGCACGCCTCGAATGCCACCCTTGGCGGTCCCGCCGGGCGGAATGATGCGATTCCAGTTCACCGGCGTGAGCACGTAGTGCGTACCGCTTTGAGCGATGTTGCTGCTCCAGGCGTGCGACACCGATTGCCCCACCGGCATGTCGAATTCAATCGTCCAATCGGTCAGCGGCACCGTGCTGTAGTTGACGATGGTGAAGTGCCCGATGAACCCAGTCTGCCACGTCGACGAGACCGACAACGTCGCCGCCGGCGCCGCCGCATGCGCTGCCGGGGCGAGCGGAAGCCCGAACGCCGCGAGGATCACTGCGGACACAGCAAGGTGAAGCGCTGCACGCCAGCGCATCACACGATTGCCCAGTATCGCCACGGCATCCAACACTAGGGGCAAAGCAGTGCTACTGGCGCTCGCGCAGCGGCTAAGCTGCCGTACCTTTGCCCAACCGACACCGTCGCGAAATCTGGCAGCGCACTCCCCTGCCCGGCTGCGCGGACAAAATCATCCGCGGGTTACAGCCCGGACGGCACGACCTTGCCGTTGACGGTCACCTCGACCGCTTCGGTCGTCGTGTTGAAGGTGATCTTGCCGTGCTCGAACGTCGTCGTCCGCAGATCGCCCTCGGTGGTCTCATCACTGGTGGGCGCGCCCAGGGGGCCTACCGAGCCGTTCTCACCGTTAACCGACGGCGTGCCGTCCGGGTCGCGCTGAACATTCCAGGCCTCCCGGATCTTGCCCCAGGTGATGAAGGCGGGGGTGCCCGGCTCGTCGTTCTTGGCGGTGATCACGCCACCCTCGAACTGTTGGAACAGCAGGCCGCTCTCCCGCGCCCCGGCGTTGTAGTCGCCGGTCAGCGGCTTACCGAGGGCTTCCTTCTCCTGCTCGGTCGCGGCCGAGTATTTGGCCGCGATCGGGCCGGTCAGGGTCACCTCGACGTCCCGCTCCCCGGTGAGCTTCACCTCGGTGGGCGCCGGTGTTTCGGGCGCAGACGTGGCCGATGCGGCGGCCGACGAAGACTGCGCCGACCTCGACGCGTCGTGTTCGTGGCTTTCGCTCTTGCTGCAGCCTGTCGCGATCAATGCGACGGCGGCCAGGCCGGCGGCGGCTGCCGTGCAACGGTGTGCGGTCGACCTCATGAGCGGCCTCTCGGGTTGTCCGGTGGGGAGTTCGAGTTGCGACTGAACCAGTCCCACTCGGCCGGACTATATCGGAATCCCCGATGCGGCAACCGGCGTTCGCGGCGGTCGTTACCGTCGGCCGGCCCTGCTGATGGAAGCTGAGTCAGCCGTCCATCCGGCGCCGCAGGGCAGGTACCCCGGGGCCACTCAGATCCTCCAGGGCCACCGAACGGCCGGCCGTCACCAGCAGAATCGCTTCGGCTGGCCCGCGGACCTCGGGACCGTAACCGGCGTGCCACGCCATGTCGGTGGCGGTGACACGCAGGCCCGGGATGCGCCGGTAGGCGCCGATCGGCGGCGCGACCCGCGCGAAATTCAGCGCCGAAATGATCCGGTCGGCAGCTGAAGGTGGACCGGCCTTTAGTGGATCGTCATCGGGCACCCCGGTGACCAGCGTCAAAGAACAGTCGCCCGCCATCTACGCACGCAGCCTCGTGGCGAAGGGGTTCGTGGTGCTCGTCTTCGACGCCACCTACCAGGGAGAAAGCGAAGGCGAGCCCCGCCTTCTGGAGGACCCGATCGCCCACAGCGAGAACATCAAAGACGCGATGTCGCTCCTGACCACCCGCGACGACGTCGACCCCGAGCGGATCGGCGCGCTGCGCATCTGCGGCTCGGGCACCTATGTCCCGTTCGCCGCGCAGACCGATCGGCGGATCAAAGCCGTGGCGACCATCAGCGCCGTCAACTTCGGTGACATGCTGCGCGAGGGCGCGGACCTCGCGGGTCAGGACCCGGCGATCCTGGCCGGTCAGGTCGCGCTGTCCAACCAGGCGCGCACCGACGCCGCGAACGGGAAGACCGTCGAACCGCTCCCCCTGCTCCCGATGTCCGAAGAGGAGGCCGAACAGACCCCCGAGCGCAGCATGATGCGCGAGGCCTACGACTTCTACCGGACACCGCGCTGCATGCATCCCAACGCTCCCAGCAAGATCGCGGTGCAGAGCTTTGACCTGCTCGCGCAGTGGGACGGCTGGGAGTTCATCACCGACATCTCGCCGCGCCCATTGCTGATGATCGCCGGTACCGCGGCCGAGACAGGGGTGCATTCCGAGCGGGCCATCGAACGGGCAGCCGAGCCCAAGGAATTGTTCTGGGTGGAAGGCGCCAGCCACGTCGACCTCTACGGGGACCGGGAGCAGTTCCGTCCGATCGTGGTCGACAAACTCACCGAGTTCTTCGATCATTATCTCGGAGCTCCGCCTCGCTGATCCTGCGCGGCTGATCGCCGGCGATCGCCCACGGTTCTTCGTTTCGTTCCCGGCGATCCTGTTCCCGGGCTCGGTCGGCCTCCCAGGCGTCTTCGAATCGAATACCCGGTCCTGCGCCGGGAAATCGGTTCATCAATCGGGCCAGCCAGCGGGGCGGTGCAGTCGGTTCCCATTGCGGAAACGCGGCACCGAATGCCGCAACGGTTTTGAGAATGACGAAGACGCCGAAGATCGCGTCCGGGATATCGGTGAGCGCGATCGCGGCGAGCCCGAGAATGAGGGTCAGGTGCACGACGACCATCCGACTCAGACCGCGTTGGGCACTCAGCTCGACCTGCCGGAACGACCAGCGGCGCAACGTCGGCAGTTCCATCAGGAAGTCGATCGCCAGCAGTGCCGCGATGGACACGCAGCCGATTCCCACGTCGCGCCAATCGACCTCGGCGATGTCAGGACGCCCGCTGCGGGCCAGCACCAGTAGCGCCGCGACCAGGAACACCCCGTGACCGATGCTGAACGCCACGGCTCGGGTCAGGAAACCAGTGGCGAACGTACCGGTCTGCGCGCCCGCGGGGCTCTCCGGCGGGACGTACCGAAAGTGGCCGTACCGCGGTGCCTGTCGCTGGTGCAGGCGAATACGCGCCCAGGCGAACAGGCAGATCAGCATAGTCTCCACCCAGTACACGACGAGGGTGGATGCGCCCGACCAGTCGCCGAAGAACCAGCCGGACAACGGCACCAACGCCGCCGCGAACAGGACCAGCGACGGTAGGAGGCGGGCCCTCATCGGCGCGGCCTCACTCCTCGGGTGTGACGGCCTCCGACTGAGGTGCGGCGGGCTTCTTGCGCTCGTCGAGCTTGTACTTCACCAGGGCGACGAGTGCCTTCGGATTTCGGGCCAGTGCGACGGCCCCCTGGACGCCGAATTTGACCTTCTGCCCGAACGTCAGTTCCTGGCCTGATCCCATGACATCGCTCCCTCGGAATGTGAGTTCCCGGAACTTTACATCCGGGCAGCCAACTGTTGCGCACCCGACCTCGGCCGGCGGAAACGGCCTGGGACAATCACGGCATGGTCGAGAAGAGCCTGTGGATGCAAAAGGTCGCCGAGGATCCCACCCATTCCCAGTGGTACATCGAACGGTTCCGGTCCATGGCGCGCGAAGGTATGGACCTCGACGGCGAGGCCCGGATGATCGACGCGATGGCCCCCCGCAATGCGCACATCCTGGACGCGGGGTGCGGGCCCGGCCGGGTCGGCGGCCATCTGGCCCGAGCCGGTCACCGGGTGGTCGGGGTGGACGTCGATCCCGAACTCATCGAGGCGGCCGGCACCGATCATCCGGGCCCGCAGTGGCTGGTCGCCGACCTCGCCGAGCTCGACCTGCCGACCCGCGGCGTCGACGAACCGTTCGACCTGATCGTCTCGGCCGGCAATGTGATGGCGTTCCTGGCGCCGAGCACCCGGGGCCTGGTGCTGGCCCGGCTGCGGGCGCACTTGAGCGTCGACGGCCGCGCCGTGATCGGCTTCGGCGCGGGCCGCGACTACTCGTTCACCGAGTTCTTCGACCATGCCGCAAACAGCGGACTGGTGCCCGACCTGCTGTTGTCCACCTGGGACCTGCGCCCCTTCACCGAGGACTCGGATTTCCTCGTCGCTGTCCTACGCCCGGCGTAGTCGATCGCCACGCCCGGCGGCCCCCGTTGGTGGACGCGGTAGCGTGAGGGACGTGAATCTCTCCTCCCGTGCCGTCGGCGTCGCGCTCGCGGCCTGCTCCGCAACCCTCGCGGTGACCCTGACCGGCTGCAGCCACGACTCCGACCACGCCGCCCCGGCCACCTCCTCACTCTCGGTGAACCCGGTGAGCACCGAAGAGGCCACCCCCGAGACCGGGTGCCCGATGGCCGCCCCGACCGGCACCGGAACCCCGGAGTGGACCTTCGCCGGGACCACCGGAAAGGTGGCTGTCACCGGATCCACCGACACCACCTCGCCGCTGGTCGAGATCACCGCGCCGTTTGCGGTCAACGAGACCCAGGTGCACACCCTGCGCGCCGGCGACGGGCCGGTCGTGCCCAACGACGCGACCGTGTCGGTCTGCTACGTCGGTGTCAACGGCCGGGACGGGAAGGTGTTCGACAGCGCGTATGAGCGCGGCGAGCCCGCCGAGTTCCCGCTGACCGGTGTGGTCCCCGGTTTCCAGAAGGCGATTGCCGCCCAGCATGTCGGATCCACCGTCGCCGTCGCGATGACCTCGGCCGACGGCTATCCCAACGGCCAGCCGCAGGCCGGCATCAAGCCCGGCGACACCCTGGTGTTCGCCATCAAGATCCTCGCCATCACCGGCTGACCCGCACCTAGGCACCGCCGATGAATCGGGGCCGCGCCGTCGTCGTCGCGCTGTGCGCGTTGGCGGTGCTCGGCGTCGTCGCGCTGCTGTGGTGGCCGGGCCGCGAATCGGTACCGCCATCCCACCCGGCACCGGCACCGAGCTCCGCGCCGACGGCAACCCACGGCTCGACCGCCGCGCGCGGTGCACTGCCGGACTGCGCCCTGTCCGAGCTGCCCCGGGAGGCCACCGACACCGTCGAGGTGATTCACCGCGGCGGGCCGTTCCGCTATCCCCGCAACGACGGGGTGGTCTTCGGCAACTACGAGCACCGGCTGCCGGCGCGGGCCAGGGGCTACTACCACGAGTACACGGTGGTCACCCCGGGCGCCAAGAACCGGTCCACCCGGCGGGTGGTCACCGGCGGCACCCCGGTCACCGATCCGCCCGAGTACTACTACACCGGTGATCACTACAACTCGTTCTGCCTGATCACGGACGCGAAGGGGCGATGAGGATGCCGATCCGAAACTCCCCCGTAGCGTTCCGATTGGATGGCCGAAAAGTCAAGTCACGCAACGATTTCTATGCCGAGATCGGCAGGGCGGTGAACGGCGCGGGCGGCTACTTCGGCAATAATCTCGATGCGCTCGCCGACTGCCTGCGCGGCGGCTTCGGCACACCTGAGGACCGCCCGTTCCGATTCGTCTGGGCCCACAGTGCGGCGTCGCGTCGCGCGCTGACCGAGGCCGGTCAGCGCGGGTTCGTGGACTCCGTGCGCCAGGTCTTCGACGACACCGGCGTCGATCTCAAACTGCGCTGATGCGGTGCGGGATCACCCGCCGAAAATCGGTCGGCAGACGGTCCCGAACGGATCCCAGTAGTTGCCGGCACCGCAATCGGGCGGGCTGTTGAAGTTGCTCCAGGCGCGACACACGCCCACGTTGGGATCCCACCAGCCGTCGCCGCAGTCCGGGACGGCGTTGCTCACCGCGGGGTTGAGGCCGACGGCCACCGCCGCCGGCGCCATCGCGATGGCCGTCGCGGCCGCCAGGCGAAGAACCGTTCTCGTCATCAGCGCATCTCCATACGGTAAGTCTGCTCGCCCATCGAATCTCAGGCTACGGCCCGAGCCATCACTGCGCGGCCGGGGTGTCCGGTGCGGCAGTCCCCGATGCCGGGGCAGTTCCCGTCGGGCTCGCCGCGGGCTCCCCGGGTTGGATCGCGGGTGGTTCCGGCTTCCCCTCGGCTCCGCGGCCACTCGCTTCGCTCACGTCCACTCCGCCGAGCCTCGCCGAACCACCCGGTTGGCGGTACTCATATCCCGGCGGCGGCGGGCCGTCGAGCGAGTAGTAACCGGGCGGCAGCGCCGGTCCCCCGGTCGTGGATGCCGTCGACGCGGTCTCGGAACCGGGTGCGTTGATCGACACGTAGCCGGGCGGCAGGGCCGGGGCGGGGCCGGCCCCGGCCGGCGGGGCGGCCGCGCCGACGGTGGCCTCGGATTGGTTCATCCCGTATGGGTCGTGGGCCTGGTGCCACAGATCCCGCAGCGTGCCCAGCGGGCCGGAGCCGTACTGACCCGACCCGTACACCGGGTTGGCGATCTCGGGCACCTTCTGCGGTACGACGGCCGCCGCCGGAGCGGGGTCGGCGCCGGTGGCCGCCGGGGCCGGATCACCCGGCGGGGTCATGGCGTCGCCCGGATCGGCGCCGGCGAACCCGGCCAAACCCAGCCACGCTCCGGTCAGCACCGCGACCGCCGGATAGGCGGTCAGGAGGCGCCGTCGAACCGTCATCGCGCGGGAGGCCATGGGATCAGGCTAGCGTCCCGCCTGCTACAGGGTCGCCTGGACCGGTCCGAGCAGCTGGCACTCCGGGGATGCCTCGGCGAACCCGACATAGGCGCCGCAACCGCGGCCGGTGCCGACGTACACCGCTCCGGGCCGCAGCGGCTCCAGCACCCGGGCCGTCGCCGCACCGTCGGCCGGCACGCAGGTCGTCGGCAACCCGGCACCCAACTCCTGCACACAGGCGATCGACCGCCGGGACTCCGCCGGCCAGCCACACGACACCGGTTCCACCGACACGCTGACCTGCGCCGCCCCGTCGACCTGCACCACCTCCGGGCCGGAAATGGCGTAATCGCACGGCGCATTCAGCCCGGCATGCGCGACCGCCGCGCCCGGCACACCGACCAGCCCCAAAACGAGCATTGTCGCCCACGTGATCACCCAACGCCGCATCCTCGGATGCTAACTCTGCGCGGGCGCGCGCACGGCCTTATGCTCGTCGCGTCGTAAGGGGCTTACCTCCAGAAGGACGCATGGATCCGATAATCAAGCTCGTCCTGGTACCCGACCTGTCGACCGTTGTCGGCACCGCAGACCCAGAGCGGGTGACGTACTGGCTGCGGGAAGTGGCACTGCCCGGCGACCGGTCCCGCGCACTGGCGCGACTGTCCGCCGACGAGCTCACCGCGCTGGCCCGGTTCGCCGCCACCGACGACGCGGTGGAGCTGCTGGACTCCGTCGACGACGAACTCGCCGCACGCTTCCTGCGCGCCGCCGAGGCCGACGATGCCGTGCGTCTCCTCGACGCCCTCGACAGCGACCTGGTCGCCGATATTCTGCGCGAGCTGAAAGGCGCTCCCCGCCAGCGCATCCTGGAGCTGTTGCCCGCGCAGCGCGCCGACCGGATCCGCGGGCTGCTGAGCTGGCCGCAGGACAGCGCCGCCGCGCACATGGTGCCGGAGATGTTGACCGTCTCCCCCGGTGTCACCGTCGCCGAAGCCATCGCCATGGTGCGCGCCGAGGCCAATGCGCTGCGGACCGACGCCCGTACCGGGGCTTACGTCTTCATCGTCGACGACGACGCCCGGCTGGTCGGCGTCGTCGGGTTCCGCGATCTGGTGCTGGCCGAACCCGAGACACCGGTCGACGCGCTGGCGGACACCGATGTGCGTACGGTGAACGCTCTCGACGACGCCGAGGATGCCGCCCGCGCGCTGGACGCCTATGACCTGGTGGCGGTGCCGGTCGTCGACGAGCACGGTCGGCTGCTGGGCATCGTCACCGAGGACGACGCCGCCGACATCGCCGAGGAGGAGGCCACCGAGGACGCCGAACGCCAGGGCGGTTCATCGCCCCTGGACGTGCCCTACCTGCGGGCGTCGCCGCTTCTGTTGTGGCGCAAGCGAATCGTCTGGCTGCTGCTGCTGTTCGTCGCCGAGGCCTACACGGGCACCGTGCTGCGGGCGTTCGAGGACGAGATGGAGGCCGTCGTCGCACTGGCGTTCTTCATCCCGCTGCTGATCGGCACCGGCGGTAACACCGGCACCCAGATCACCACCACCCTGGTCCGTGCCATGGCCACCGGCCAGGTGCGACTGCGTGACGTGCCCGCGGTGCTCGCCAAGGAACTCAGCACCGGGTCGATGGTCGCGTTGACCATGGCCCTGGCGGCCGTGGTGCGCGCCTGGACGCTCGGTGTGGGCCCAGAGATCACCCTGACGGTCGCGCTGACGGTGGCCGCGATCGTCATGTGGTCGTCGCTGATCTCCTCGATCCTGCCGCCGCTGCTGAAGAAGATCCGCGTCGACCCCGCGCTGGTGTCCGCGCCGCTGATCGCCACCATCGTCGACGGCACGGGTCTGATCATCTACTTCATGATCGCCCACGCCACACTGTCGCAACTGCAGGGCCTGTGAGACACCGCAGGCCGGCGTTCGGCAGTATCGGGTAGGTGAGCACACCGCTGACCATCCCGGCCCTGCTGCACCGCAGCGCCGACCAGTTCGGCTCGGCGACCTACCTGGTCAGCACGAACGGCGCTGCCACCGACCGGCTGACCTACCGTCAGGCCGAGCAGGTTTCCGCCGACGCGGCCCGGCAGTTGCTGGCCATCGGGGTCGGCAAGGGCACCCGGGTCGGCGTGTTCTTCTCCAATGGCACCGACTGGATCGTGTGGTGGCTGGCGGCGTCGCGCATCGGCGCGGTGGTGGTTCCGCTGAGCACCATGTACCGGCCGGCCGAACTGGCGAAGGTGTTGCGGCTGGCCGATATCACGGTGCTGGTCAGCGGGGCGCGGGTACTCGATTCCGAGGTCCCCGAAATGCTGGAGGCGGCCCTGCCGGAACTGGCCGATCAGTCCGCCGGCCGGCTGCGTCTGGTCGCCGCACCGTTTCTGCGCACCATCGTGCTGACCGAACCGACCGACCGGACGTGGGCGAGTACCCCGGGCGATCCCGACGATGTGCCGGCGGCGCTGCTGACGGCCGCCGAGGCCGAGGTGACGCCGGCCGACCTGGCCGTCATGGTGCACACCTCGGGGTCGACGGCCGACCCCAAGGGCGTCCTGCACACCCACGGCACCCTGGTCCGGCAGACCTCCACATGGCCGGCGGCCGCCCGCTTCGTCACCGGCTCGGCGACCGAGGCCCGGGTGTTTTGCGCGATGCCGTTCTTCTGGATCGGCGGGCTGCTGGCCGCTACCGGCGCACTGCACGAAGCCACCACGGTGCTCACCCTGCCCAGGCTGGAACCCACCGCCGCGCTGGACCTGATCGAATCCGAGCGGGCGACCGGGTTGATCGGCTGGCCGGCGTTCACCCAGAAGCTGCGTGAGCACCCGTCGTTCGCCTCCCGCGACCTGTCGGCGGCGCCGCTGCTGCGTGACGGGCCTCTGGACATCGCGATGGTCGATGTGCCCGACGGATTTCCGGTGCACCGCACCATGTCCGAGACCGCCGGTGGTTTCGGGCACACCGACATCGCGGTCGTCGATGACGACGGTGAACCGGTCCCCGACGGAACCGTCGGCGAGTTGCTGGTCCGCGGGATCGGCGTGATGAGCGGCTACAACAAGCGGGAACGTCACGACACCTTCGACGCCGACGGCTGGTATCACTCCGGCGACCGCGTGTACCGGCGCAGCGGCGACCCTCGGATGTTCTACGTCGGGCGGCAGACCGATCTGATCAAGTCGGCGGGAGCCAATGTCTCCCCGCTCGAGGTCGAGGCGGTGCTGCAGGACTGCGACGGCGTCGCGACCGCGGTGGCGTTCGGGCTCGATGACCCCGAGCGCGGTGAGGTGGTCTGCGCGGTGCTGGTGCCCTCCGGGAACGGCCTCGACCTGGCCGCGGTCGCCGGGTATGCCCGTGAGCAACTCTCGTCGTACAAGGTGCCGCGCCGGTGGGCGCTGGCGACCACGGATCAGATCCCGGTGCTGGCCAGCGGCAAACTCGACCGCAAGGCCCTACCGGCGCTGGTCACCGCCGGCGCACTGGCGCTGGTCGCGGCCGGCTGAGTTCCGTGCCCCGACGGTCAGTGGGTGGCGCGCACCCGGTAGGTCATCGGCCAGGATTTGCGTGACTCGTCGCCGGTCAGTGGGATACCCATCGCGCCGAGCTTGATGTCGTAGGCCTCCTGCCCGTCGCGCACCTCGCGGCCGGCGCGTTCGCGGGCCAAGAAGTACAGCTCGTCGATGGCGGCCTCGCTGTAGGCGACGAACGTGGTCTTGCGTTCCTCGTCGTCGAGGCCGACGAGCATCCGCTCCGGCAGTACCGCGGAAATCGCCACTCCGCCGGCCAGCAAGAGAGCCGGGATCACCCAGTAGAAGACGAAGGACAGGGGTACGCGGGCGTCCAGGATCGACGCGCTGTGAGAGACGATCGGCGGGATCGCCGCGGCCACCGTCATCGCGGCGAACAGGCCGATCCAGATCCAGCTCATCCGGGTCGCGGTCCGGGCGAACAGATCACTGTCGGTGACCTCCGGCGGGAGCCCCGACTCGATGAATTCCCCGACGAACGGCCGCCCGATCAACACTCCGGTGAGGGCCACCGCCAGGATCGCGGCAAAGCTCAGCGGTTGCATCCACCGCTGCAGGAACTCGTCACCGAGCAGAGAGGTGAGCGCCGTCAGCACGGTGAAGGTCAGCACCGCGCCGATCTGCAGGGTGTGCCCGGTGTTGCCACGACGCCAATCCACGACCAGGGTGACGATCGCGACGGCGAGGGCGCACAGCACCGAGGCGGCGAACGGGATGTTGCCGACGAGTACCCAGTAGACCAGCCAGGGGGCAAAACCGAAAAGACTGCTCATGGCTGGAGTCTATGGAGGCGCCCGTTCAGGCGATGATGCGGACCAGATACGGCGTCATGTTGTTGGTGCGGACGGCCGACAGGGCGACGCCCCGCTCGGTGGTTTCCACCATCTGGCCGTTGCCGACGAACAGCGCCACGCTCTGGGTTCCCTCGGGACCGTAGAACAACAGGTCGCCGGGCAGGGCCTGCTGCGGCAGTACCTTCTGGCCGACCTTGTACTGCTCCCCGGAGGACCGCGGCATCTTGATGCCGGCGCCGGCGAAGGCGTAGACGATCAGGCCGGAGGCGTCGAATCCGACGACGTCGGAGGACGGGGTCACGGCCTGGGTGAGGCTGCCCAGCAGCGACGGCGTGGTCGTGGCGACGGCGCCCAGTCCCTGGCCGGGGCTGGACTGGCCGGGCCCGTTCTGCGGCGGTTGGACGGCGGGCGACGACGGAGTGGTCGCCAGCCCCTGGGAGACCCCCTTGGTCGGGCCGTTGATGTCGCCGCCGCCGTAGGTGTAGGGCACCCCGCGTTGGGACAGGGCGCGCTGTATCACCGTGTTGACGGCCTGTTGGTTGATCGGCGAGCGAGCGGTGTCCGCCGATGCCGCACCGGGGACCACCAGCAACAGTGCTGCCGCAATAGTCAGGGCAAATGCGCGCTTCATCTGAATCGACCTTCTCTCCACACCGCGCATGTCGGTTATCAGTAGCCACAACAGCCACTTCATTCACTTTTACAACACGCAGCGCGGACTGGCGAATCGATGAGGGGGCATCGGCCGGGAGATTCTTCGACTGTGACACAACGGTGACGGTGTCGTGATTCCCAGGCGGTGCGCAGGCCCGTCGGGCCTCGGCGCACGACGCCCCGCGGCCGGCGGCCGGGCGGGGTGAATCGGGTTCAGCCCACCCGGCCGCGGCCGATGACACCGATCAGTGATCCGAAAGGATCAGATCGCGGCGAGTGCGGCGTCGTAATCGGGTTCCTGGGCGATCTCGGGAACCAGCTCGGTGTAAACGACGTTTCCGTCGGCACCGATGACGACGACAGCACGCCCCAGCAGGCCGGCCAGCGGGCCGTCGGTCATGGTGAGGCCGTAGTCCGAGCCGAAGTCGGAGCGGAAGGTCGAACCGGTGCTGACGTTCTCGATGCCCTCGGCGCCGCAGAACCGGCCCTGCGCGAACGGCAGGTCCGCCGATACGCACAGCACGGTGACTCCGTCGGAGCCGACCCGCTGGTTGAACGTGCGCACGCTGGTGGCACACACGCCGGTGTCGATGGACGGGAAAATGTTCAGCACCACCGGTTTCCCGGCGAACGATGCGGAGGTCACCTCACCGAGATCGCTGCCGACGAGCGTGAATGCCGGTGCGCTGCTGCCGACCGCGGGCAGCTCACCGACGGTGTGGATGGGATTTCCTTTGAATGTGATCTGTGCCATGCATCCCAGTGTGCCAAGGACGATTCTGGTGTCGATGGCCGGGTTGAAGATCCCGCGACCGCGGGGTCCGCGGACTACCATGTGATTCGGGCCGAGGGTCGGGATGACGCGAGGCGGTGGATACATGCGACCCAGCACACTAGTTCGACACGCAGTGCGCGGCGCCGCAGCCATGGCGTTGGCGGCGGCCGGACTGGTGCCGGTGGGGATGAATGTCGCAGTGGCCGATGGCTGCCCGCACGCGGAGGTGATTTTCGCCCGCGGCACCGGCGAACCTCCGGGTCCCGGTCAGGCCGGGCAGAGCTTCTACGACGCACTGGTTGCCCGCGGGGGCGAGGACACCGTCGACCTCTATTCCGTCGACTACCCGGCCAGCATGGACTTCCCCACCGCCTCCCGCGGGATCGTCGACGCGCGAAACCGGGTGGAGGACATGGCAGCCCGATGCCCGGACACCAAACTCGTACTGGGAGGATACTCGCAGGGCGCGGCGGTGATCGGCTACCTGACCGCCGACCACATCCCGCCCGGAGTTGATCTGCCCCCGGACATCACCGGACCGATGCCGGCCGCCATCGCTGATCATGTTGCGGCCGTAGTGCTTTTCGGTGAGCCGTCATCCGGGTTTCTTCAGATGATCAGCGCCCCGCCGATCATCATCGGTCCGCTGTATCGACCCAAGACCATCAACCTGTGCGCCGACGGCGACTTCGTCTGCGGTGACGGCAGTTCCGGTGCAGCGCACGAGAGCTACCCGTTCAACGGGTTGACCGACCGTGCCGCGGATTTCGCCGCCGCGCGGATCTGAACGGGCGAATCCTGCGCCGGCGCAGACTGGTCCGGCCCGCCGCGGGCGACCCGTACCAGCAGCTCGTGCCACCGCGCGGGATCGCTGACCGCGAACCGGTCCAGCTGCCGGGGATCGGGTGCCGGCGGCATCGGGGCGACGGGAAGGCGGCCGTCGACCGGCGCCAGCATGCGCACCCGTTCGACGAGGTCACCCGCCAGACGCCCCAGGTCGCCCAGCCCGCAGTCGAAGGGCAGTTCGGCAAGAGCACCGGCCAGCGCCAGGCCCGCGGCGATGCCCAGGCTGCTCTCTCCCGGCGAATTCACCACCGCGGGAAGTCCGGTCAGCTCCGCCAGCCGCAGGGCACGCCGGACGCCGCCCAGCGCCGCGACGGAGAGCACCGCGATGTCGGCGTAGTCGGCCAGCCGCCTGGGGTCCGCGTCGGTCACGGGGGCGGCCACCGGCACACCGGCCTGCCCGCGCAGTCGGGCGATGGCCTCGGGGTGACCGTCGGTGACCTCCACGAACTGCACCCCGCCCGCGTCGTCGATCAGCGCCGCCAGCCCCGCCGCGGTGCCCCATCCGGGTTCCAGTACCGGCCGGAGGCAACCGTCGTCGCCGAGAGCGCTGCGCGCGGCCCGCAGCCGAGCGCGGTCCTGCCCGTCGGTGTGCGGCCGGGCTCCGATCGGCACCCGCAGGGTGCGAACCCCGGTGGCCGCGACGATCTCGGCGGCGACGGCCGGGTCGGCGGTGCCGACGGTGGCCGCGACCGGGATGCGTCCGCGGACCGGGTCGGGCCAGCCCACGGTGCCCGCCTCGGTGGCCGCGACGAACGCGCGGGACGCTTCGGCTTCACACCGCGGGCTGAACTCTCCCCACCCCTGCGGCCCCTCGATCAGCATGCCTTCGACCCCGGCGGTGCCCGGTACTCGGCCGGGCACCGCGAAAGCACGCGCGCCGCTCACATCGATCAGTGCCCTCACCGTCGCAGACACTAACCCCCGGCACACACCGTCCGGTCGATTCCCGATACGAATGCGGCGTTTCCTCTCTACGGTTCTTGTCATGGCGGCGGTGTGCGCAACACGGGTGCGTCACACCCCCCGAAGCCAACTCTTGACTCAATCCAAAAAAGCGCGTATTTGTGGGGCGATGAGGCATTCCTCGGGATCGCCGGTGGGGCCGCAGTCGTCCGGCGATCAGATCGCGGACTACGGCGATCAGCTGCGCAGCGCCGCCCTGCGGGTGACCCGGCCGCGCGTCGCCGTACTCCAGGCCGTCCACGCCAATCCCCATGCCGACACCGAGACCATCCTCACCGCCGTGCGCGACCTGGTCCCCGATGTGTCCCGCCAGGCGGTCTACGACGTGCTCAACGCGCTGACGGCCGTCGGGCTGCTGCGCCGCATCCAGCCGTCGGGATCGCTGGCGCGCTACGAAGCCCGGATCGGCGACAACCACCACCACGTTGTGTGCCGCCGTTGCGGTGCCATCGCCGACGTCGACTGCGCGGTCGGCGAGGTTCCCTGCCTGACGGCCGCCGACGACCTCGGCTACACCATCGATGAAGCCGAAGTCATCTACTGGGGCACCTGCCCCAGTTGCACCACCTCCCTCCAGATTTCGGAATCACAACCGTGATCACAGCCCGATCCACCACTGCCGAAAGGAAATCTTGTGCCCGAAGAAACCCCTCCCGTTGGTGAAGCACAAGCCTCCGGCGGTTGTCCCATGCGGCTGCGGCCGCCGGTAGAAGGCGGCAGCAACCGCGACTGGTGGCCCGACACCATCAACCTGAAAATGCTGCAGAAGAATCCCGACATCATCGATCCCGAGGATCCGGGCTACAACTACCGCGAGGTGGTCAAGACGCTGGACTTCGGGGAGTTCCAACGCGACTTCGACGCCCTGCTCACCGATTCGCAGGATTGGTGGCCGGCCGACTTCGGGCACTATGGACCGCTGTTCGTCCGGATGTCTTGGCACGCCGCCGGCACCTACCGGGTCACCGACGGTCGTGGCGGCGCGGGCCGGGGCATGCAACGCTTCGCCCCGCTCAACAGCTGGCCCGACAACGTCCTGCTGGATCAGGCCCGCCGGCTGCTGTGGCCGCTGAAGAAGAAGTACGGCAAGAAGATTTCCTGGTCCGACCTGATCGCCTACGCCGGCAACCGCGCGATGGAGCACATGGGCTTCAAGACCGCCGGGTTCGCCTTCGGCCGCCCGGACTTCTGGGAGCCCGAGGAGGACGTCAACTGGGGCGCAGAAGCCGAGTGGCTGGGCGCCCAGGACCGCTACCAGGGCAGTGACCGCACCAAGTTGGACAAGCCGCTGGCCGCCACCATGATGGGTCTGATCTACGTCAACCCCGAAGGCCCGGACGGAAATCCGGATCCGCTGGCCGCCGCCATCGACATCCGCGAGACGTTCGGCCGGATGGCGATGAACGACATCGAGACCGCGGCCCTGATCGTCGGCGGGCACACCTTCGGCAAGACCCATGGCAACGGAGACGCCGAGGCACTCGGCCCGGCGCCGGCGGCCGCTCCGCTGCAGGAGATGGGCCTGGGCTGGAAGAATCCGCATGAGACCGGCAACCCCAACGACCGCGTCGGCAGTGGGCTCGAGGTGATCTGGACGCACACCCCCACCAAGTGGGACAACAGCTTCCTGGAGATCCTCTACAGCAACGAATGGGAGTTGTTCAAGAGCCCAGCGGGTGCCCAGCAGTGGCGGCCGAAGGACAACGGGTGGGCCAACTCGGTCCCGACCCCAGATCTGAAGGGCCGGACCCACCCGTCCATGCTCACCACCGACCTCTCGATGCGGATGGACCCGATCTACGGCAAGATCACCCGCCGCTGGTTGGATCATCCCGAGGAGCTTGCCGAGGAATTCGCCAATGCCTGGTTCAAGCTGATGCACCGGGACATGGGGCCCGTCGTCCGCTACCTCGGCCCGTTCGTGCCGAAGGACACCTGGCTGTGGCAGGACCTCATCCCCGCCGGGGACGCCAACCTTTCCGATGCCGACATCGACGCGCTGCGCGCTGCGATCGCACAATCGGAGCTCACCGTGTCGCAGCTGGTGTCGACGGCGTGGAAGGCCGCCTCGTCATATCGCAACAGTGATATGCGCGGTGGCGCCAACGGCGGCCGGATCCGGCTGCAGCCGCAACTGGGCTGGGAGGTCAACGAGCCCGATGAACTCGCCCCGGTGATCCGCAAGCTCGAGGAGATTCAGGCCGCGTCCGGGACCCGGGTGTCGTTCGCCGATCTGGTGGTTCTGGCCGGCAACGCCGGCGTCGAGAAGGCCCTGAGGGCAGCCGGTCTGGATGTCACGGTGCCCTTCACCCCGGGCCGCGGCGATGCCACGCAGGAGATGACCGACGTCGAGTCGTTCTCCTACCTGGAGCCCAAGGCCGACGGTTTCCGCAACTACCAGGGCAAGGGCTTCACGCTGCCGGCGGAATACCAATTGATCGACCGGGCGAATCAGCTGAACCTGTCGGCCCCCGAGATGACGGTGCTGATCGGGGGTCTCCGCGTGCTGGACACCAACTTCGGCGGGAGCAGCCTCGGCGTACTGACCGACAATCCGGGCGCGTTGACGACGGACTTCTTCGTCAATCTCTGCGACATGGGCATCAAGTGGGAGCCCGCGCCGGCCGATGACGGCACGTACATCGGCCGGGACCGGGCCAGCGGCGAACAGCGGTTCACCGCCAGCCGGGTGGATCTGCTGTTCGGGTCGAACGCCCAGCTGCGTGCCGTCGCCGAGGTCTACGCCAGCGACGACGCCAAGGAGAAGTTCGCCAAGGACTTCGTCGCAGCCTGGACGAAGGTGATGGACGCCGACCGCTTCGATGTGACCGGCTAGGTCGTATCCAGCACAGGATCAGATCGATCGGACGACGGCGCCCCGCAGGCCACGGCCTGCGGGGCGCTGTTGGCTCGCCGGTCAGTTCTTCTTGCCCAGGGACCCGTCGAGGTAGCCGGCGCGGCAGGCGCGGCGGCGCAGCTTGCCGCTGGTGGTGCGCGGGATCGACCCGCCGGGCAGCACCTGGATGTCGGCGACGGCGAGCCCGTGCCGGCTCCGCACCGCGTTGCGTACCGCGTCGATCTCCGGCTCGGTGTCCATCCGCGCGGTGCCCGCGGCCCGCTCGCAGACGATGACCACGCCTTCGCCCCCGGCCCCGTCGGGAACCGGGAAGGCGACGACGTAACCGCGGCGCAGCAGCGGGGACGCGTCCGCCGCGGTCAGCTCGATATCGTCGGGATAGTGCACGACGCCGTCGATCTCGATGAGGTCGACCAACCGGCCCGGCACGAACAGCGCGCCGTCCACGAAGAACCCGAGATCCCCGGTGCGCAGCCAGTACGCATCGGCGGGAACCTCGCGGGCCCGGCTGCGCGCGCGCAGGCGGGCCGACAGCCGCGCCCGGAACACCGTCTCGGTCTCGGCCCAGCGCCGCCAGTAGCCGCGGCCGACGTTGGCACCGTGCAGCCAGATCTCCCCGACCGAGCCGTCCGCCAGCTCCGCACCCGTGCGCGGATCGACGATCACCGCGTGCAGGTTGTTGGCGAGCCGCCCGCAGGAGACGTGCGGCACCGCCGCGGGATCGTCGGCGTCGACCGGGACCGCGAATCCCCGGCCCAGCTCGACCCGGTCGAAGTGCCGAACCGAGGCGGGTTCCCCGGGCCCGGTGGTCGACACCATCAGGGTGGCCTCGGCGATCCCGTAGGAAGGTTTGATCGCGCTCGCCGGAAGCCCATGCGGCGCAAAGGCTTCGGTGAACGACTCGACCACGGAGAAGTTCACCGGCTCGGAGCCGATGATCATCGTCGCGAGGCTCAGGTCCACGACCTCGTCGCCGTCGGGCAGCCCGCGCTGCGCGGCCCATTCGTAGCCGAGATTGGATGCCGCGGTGACCACCGGCCGGCCCAACCGGATCTCGTCGGACATCGCCTTGATCCAGCGCTTCGGCCGGCGGATGAACGCCGTCGGCGACATCAGCGTGGTGTGGCCGCCGTAGACGGTCGGAAAGCCGATCATCGACAGGCCCATGTCGTGATACAGCGGTAGCCAGCTGACCCCGTGGGTGTTGGTGTCGCTGAGGTCGATGGCCAGGATCATCTGGACCAGGTTGGTCACCATCGCACGATGGGTGATCTCGATGCCGACCGGGGCGCGGGTTGCGCCGCCGCTGTACTGCAGGTGGCAGATATCGCCCATGTCGATGTTCACCGGGTTGAACTGTCGGGCCGCACTGTCGGGGAGTTCGTCGAGCAGCACGACCTGCGGGCGCGGCACCCCGGTGAGCCGGTCCAGGAAGCCCTCGATCAATTCCAGGGCCGACCTGGTGGTCAGCACCACGGACGGGCGGGCGTCGCGCATCGCGGTGTCCAGGCGTTCCGCCTGCCCCGCCAGTTCGGGGGCGAACAGCGGGACGGCCACCATGCCCGCCTTGATCGCCCCGAAGAATCCGGTGATGTAGTCCAGCCCCTGCGGAGCCAGAACGGCCACCCGCTCACCGCGATGGGCGTGGCGCTGCACCGCCGCGGCGACCGCGGCCGCGCGCACCCCCACCTGGTTCCAGGTGATCTCGGAGACCACCCCGTCGGTGGTCCGGGAGAAGTCGATGTACCGGTAGGCCGTCTGGTTGCCGACGCTGTAGATGCACCGCTCGATCAGCATGTCGAGTGTCAGGGACGGCGGAACGACCACCAGCCCGTCGCCGTCGAGACAGACGTCGACCTGCAGCAAACCGGGATACATGCCGGGAAGTCTATGGGCCGCCGGATTCGGTCCTCGATTCGGCCGCCGCCATCGTTACGCTCCGGTAGCTGCGCAAACGCAGGAATTCTTTCTTAGCAAAGCGTTAGTTACTGCTCCCCAAGACCTTAAATTCGCCGCCTACCGTTCATGGAACAAGAGGTCAACGCACGGTAGACCTGTCGGCACACGGCTTCGAGGGCGAGGGCGGTTATGACTGGTTACGGAAATCCCGCAATTATCTGTGGTGGTGCCCAGATTCGGGTCCAGTGCCGCCACCTGGCGACGGTGGTCACCATTGCCGGTGTCCTCGATGCCAGCAATGCCGAACAGGCCATGAGCGCCACCCGGCGGTTCGTCATCGCCGAGAAGCCCGTCGTGCTGGATCTGACTGCGGTGGTCTCACCCGCCGATGACTACCTGCCGCTGCTGGAGTTCCTCGACGACACCTGCCACGCGGCCGGTGTCGAGTGGTTGCTGGTCACCTCCCCCGCCGTTGCTTCCCAGGTTCGGATCGGTGAAGACACCGCGGCCGGGGTCGGCATCGCCAATTCGGTCCCCGAGGCGCTGCAGTGGCTCGCCGACGGGGTTACGTTGCGCCGGAGGCTGCTGCTGTCGGTCCTGCACCGCAGCGCATAACCACACTCAACGCGACTACGGAGCCAGCAGAATTCTGCTGAGCTCCGTAGTCGTTTTCACCCCGTCGTCATAGCCGCCATGGCCGCCGAGGGCGTTCATGATCGCCAGCGTGTAGCGCTGTCCGGGCCCGGCGAAGCCGACCGAATTGACCACCCAGCCGCCCTCTTCTGTCGACCAGCCGTTCTTGTTGCCCGGGGCCATCGCCGAGCCGGCGCCCCACACACCCCATTGCTGTTCCGGCCCGACCCGCTGCATCTCCGCCACGATCGCCGATGAATCAGCCGAACTCATCTGGGACAGAATGTAATTCATCAGGTTGTCGAAGTCGTCGGCGGTGCCCTTCTGAAATCCCCAGTAGGGATACATGGAGCCGAAGCCGGGCTGCGGAGCGACACCGGTCATGCCGAACACCGGGAAATCCGCGTTGAACACGGTGTGGTCGGGACCGCCGTACCGGGTCCACAGGGTGTCGGCCGCGTCGTTGTCGGAGTTGCGCAGCATCAACTGCATGAGCTTGCGGTCGTCGGCCGACAGGTGCAGTTTCCCGGCGCGTTCGCGGGCGAGCAGGTCGGCCACCATCGCGAGCTTGATCGTCGAGGCCGTCCAGATCGCCGTCCCCGCGTTGGAATTGCGGTAACGCGTACCCGTCGTCCGGTCGCGCAGCACGTAGCCGACGGTGCCGGGCCGGGTGGCCAGGTAGGCGTCCGCGGCGGAGATCCGTGACCGCAGGTCGCAGCCCGCACCCGTGGCGCGGACGCACTCGGCGCGGACCTGTGCCGCGGTGCCGGCCGCGATCGCCGCACCGGTTCCCGACAGCGCCAGCGCGAGCACGGCGGTCAATGCCGCTCTGCTCACCCAACTCATGGCCGAATCGTAGAGGCGGCGTTCCCCCGCCCCGGGCACTGACACGCCCGGGTTGTGCGTGGAATCACCGACTCGGTTTTCACCAGCATGGACATGTAACCGGCGGGTCACGGTACCCTGGCGGGTATGGGGATTGACCGCGCGATTGTCCTGGGGGTGTCGGCGCTGTTCGCCGGTGCCGTGATCGCGACCGTCCCCGCGTCGGCCGACCCGGACCCCTCACCGGGCCCCTCCCCGTCGCCGACCCCCGCGGCCACCCCGGCCGCCTCACCCTCGCCCAGCCCGTCGCCGTCGGGCAACCCGGGCGCCCCCAAGACCGTCATGGCGGCCGACGGCGTGTACAAGGTCGGCACCGACATCGTGCCGGGCAACTACAAGTCCGAGGGTCCCAAGGACGGCAAGCCCTGCTACTGGAAGCGCATCGGCGGCGACGACGGCGCGCAGATCCTGGACAACGCGCTGACCAAGAAGGCGCAGATCGTCACCATCGAGGCCACCGACAAGCAGTTCAAGACCAGTTCGTGCCAAACCTGGCAGTTGACCGACGAATCACCCCCGCCGCAACCGGGGGCCGGCGGCATCCTCGTCGGGCTGGCGGGAATTATCGGGTCGAATCCACAACCACCGCGCTAGAAGGATACACTTAGCCCGTGAAAGTACTCGGTATCGCAGCGGTAGCAATTGCAGCGACGACGATCGGTTTCGCCGCCCCGGCGCACGCCGAGGTGGACACCGACTTCGCGAACACACTGCACACCTACGGCATCTACGGTCAGCGGGATTACAACGCCTGGATCGCCAAGATCGCCTGCAAGCGCCTGAACAACGGCCAGGATCACGACGCCTACCAGTCGGCCGCCTTCGTCGGCAAGCAGCTCGACCGCAAGCTCAGTACCGAGCAGGTGTGGAAATTCCTGGGCCTGACGATCAGCACCTACTGCCCCGAACAGCAGCCGGTGCTCGACGCCGTCGCCGGACAGCACTGACCAAGGAGAACCGATGGCACGCAATCGCATGAAGACCTCGCTGCGCGTCGGCGCGGCTGCCGTGGTGCTCGGCGCCGGTCTGGCGACCTCGGCCGTCGCCTCGGCCGACGCGACCGACGACTACCCGATCCCGAACCGGGTCCTCAAGACCCCGTGCACCGCTCAGCAGTACCTCGCAGCCGTCCGGGATACCCGGCCGATCTACTACGAGCGCTACATGATCGACTACAACAACAAGCCGGCCGCCGACCAGGACGCCGCCCGCGACCGCATCAACTGGTTCTTCTCGATGGACTACGCCGGTCGCCGGCAGTACTCGGAGTCCACCGCCACCGACGCCTTCTTCGAGTCGATGGCGTGGCGCTGGCCGAACTGGGCGAAGCCGTTCTTCAACAACAAGGGTGTCGCCGCCGCGGCCACCGACGTATGCCAGAATTACCCCGACGACTACTCGGTGTGGAACTGGGACACCGTCCCGCACTGATCGAAGCGCAAAAAAATCCCTGCCCCGTCGAGGGGCAGGGATTTTTTTGGCTGTGCGCCCGGTGCCGGGCCGTTAGGCCGAGGGCACCGGCTCGCGTTCGGGTTCCGCCGCGGCCGGCGGCTCGGGCCACGGCGACGGGAGCGGACGCTGCCGGACCCGTTGCGGCCACCAGAACCACTTGCCGAGCAGGGCCGCGATGGACGGGGTCATGAACGACCGGATCACCAGGGTGTCGAACAACAGACCCAGGCCGATGGTGGTGCCCACCTGGCCGATCACGTGCAGCTCGCTGACCGCCATCGACGCCATCGTGAATGCGAACACCAGACCCGCCGAGGTGACCACCGACCCGGTGCCGCCCATCGCGCGGATGATGCCGGTGTTCAGCCCGGCGTGTATCTCTTCTTTGAATCTGGCCACCAGCAGCAGGTTGTAGTCCGCGCCCACGGCCAACAGGATGATCACCGACATCGCCAGCACCATCCAGTGCAGCTCCAGACCGATGATGTGCTGCCAGATCAGCACCGACAGACCGAACGAGGCGCCCAGCGACAGCACCACGGTGCCGACGATGACGGCGGCCGCGACGATCGAGCGGGTGATGATCAACATGATGATGAAGATCAGGCCCAGGGCGGCGATGCCCGCGATGATCAGGTCGTAGTTCGCGCCGGCCTGCAGGTCGTGGAACGTCGCCGCGGTACCGCCGAGGTAGATCTTGGAGCCCTCCAGCGGAGTGCCCTTGATCGCTTCGCGCGCGGCCTGTTTGATCGACGCGATCTTGGCGATGCCTTCGGGGGTCATCGGGTCGCCGTCGTGGGAGATGATGAACCGGACGGCATGCCCGTCGGGCGACAGGAACATCTTCACGCCGCGCTTGAAGTCAGGGTTGTCGAAGGTTTCCGGCGGCAGGTAGAAGCTGTCGTCGTTCTTGGACTCGTCGAACGCCTTGCCCATGGCGGTCGAGTTCTCCTGCATGGCCGACATCTGATCCTGCATGCCCTTTTGGGTCTGGTACATGGTCAGCATGTAGGCCTTCATCCGGGTCATGGTCGAGATCATCGACGGCATCAGCGCCACCATCTGCGGCATCAGCGCGTCCAGGCGCTCCATGTCCGGAACGATCTGCTGAATGTCGTCGGTCATCGTGTCGATGCCGTCCAGGGTGTCGAAGATCGACCGCATCGACCAGCACACCGGGATGTCGAAGCAGTGCGGTTCCCAGTACAGGTAGTTGCGGATCGGTCGGAAGAAGTCGTCGAAATCGGAGATGCTGTCCCGCATCTCGGCGACGTCCATGGTCATGTCCTTCATCTTCACGACCATGGAGTGGGTGACCGCGGCCATCTGCTCGGTGATCGACTGCATCTTGGTCATCGTGTCGATGGTCGTCTGCATGTCGTTGGCCTGCTTGAGCATGTTGGCCATCATGTCCTGCTGGTACTTCTCGTTCATCTTCTGCGACACACCGTTCATCGAGATCTGGAACGGGATCGACGTGTGCTCGATGGGGGTGCCCTGCGGCCGGGTGATGGCCTGGACCCGACCCACCCCGGGCACCCGGAACAGTGACTTGGCGACCTTGTCGATCACCAGGAAGTCCGAGGAGTTGCGCAGGTCGTGATCGGATTCGATCAGCAGCAGTTCCGGATTCATCCGGGCCTGTGAGAAGTGCCGGTCCGCGGCGGAGTACCCGGCGTTGGCCGGCAGGTCCGCCGGCAGGTAGTTGCGGTCGTTGTAGTTGGTGCGGTAACCCGGCAGGGCCAGCAACCCGATCAGCGACAACGCAATCGTCGCCACCAGGATCGGTCCCGGCCACCGGACGACGGCCGCACCGACCTTGCGCCACCCCCTGGTACGCATGGCGCGCTTGGGCTCCAGGACGTTGCCGAACTTCGTCGCGACGGTGATGATCGCCGAGCCCAGGGTCAGCGCACAGAACACCACGACCACCATGCCGATGCACAGCGGGACGCCGAGGCTCTTGAAGTACGGCAGGTTGGTGAAGTGCAGGCACAACGTCGCACCGGCAATGGTCAGGCCCGAGCCCACGATCACATGTCCCGTGCCGTGGAACATGTCGTAGTAGGCGTCCTCCTTGCTCATCCCCCGGGTGCGGGCCTCCTGATATCGGCCTATCAGGAAGATGGCGTAGTCGGTCGAGGCCGCGATGGCGAGGGTGACCAGCAGGTTCGTCGCGAAGGTGGAGAGCCCGATGACGTCGTGGTAGCCGAGGAAGGCGACCACGCCGCGTGCGGCGGCCAGCGACAGCACCACCAGCAACAGGCTGAGGATCACCGTGACGATCGAGCGGTAGACCAGCAGCAGCATCACGATGATGACGGTGAAGGTCAGCGCCTCGATCAGCGCCATGCTGCGGTCCCCGGCGACGTGTTGGTCGGCCGACAGCGCCGCCGGGCCGGTCACGTAGGCGTGGACTCCCTCGGGCGCCGGGATGTCATTTACGATCTGCTGGACGGCTTCGACCGACTCGTTGGCCAGCGCCTCACCCTGGTTGCCGGCGGTGTAGACCTGCACGTAGGCGGCCTTGCCGTCGGGACTCTGGGACCCGGCCGCGGTGAGCGGGTCGCTCCAGAAGTCCTGGACGTGCTCGACGTGACCGGTATCGGCGCGCAGCTTGGCGATCATCTGGTCGTAGTACTGGTGCGCGGCGGCGTCGAGTTCGTGGTCGCCCTCGAGCACGATCATCACCGAGCTGTTGGATTTGAACTCCTGGAAGACCAGGCCGACTTCCTTCATCGCGATCGTCGACGGGGCCTTGTCGGGCGACAGCGACACCGACTGCATCGCCCCGACCACCTCGAGCTGCGGTGCCGCGACGTTGAGGCCGACGATGATCAGGATCCAGCCGATGATGATCGGGACCGACATGGTCCGGATCCACTTGGCGATGCCGGTGTGCTTTTCCGGCGGCACGGTCGAGATGGCCTCGGTGGGCGCGTCGTAGGGAGTCGTCATGCAGATTTCACCAAGCAGTAGGTATGGGCGCTGGCGCCGGTGGTGGTTCGTTCGTCCTTGACCTCGTCGTCGACGGTGATGCGGCAGGTGAGCGTGCTGCCGTCACCCTGGGCGACGATGTTCGGGAAGACCGACGGGGCGGTGGACTCCAGGGTCAGCGTCCACGGGAGGCTCGCGCCGTCGACGCGTTGCGGTTCGGCGTCGAGGTCCAGGTAGTTGATATCGGCATAGCTGCCGTTGCCCCAGATCTCGTACTTCACCCGCTTGGGGTTGAAGGGCTTGGTGTCCTCGAAGCGGGTACTGCCGGCGCCGGCGGCACCGTCGACGCCGAACAAACCGCGGACGCGGTAGACGGCCGCGCCGGCGATGATCACCACGATCACGATCACCATCGGCAGCCAGGTCTTCTTAACGAGCTTCAGCATGCGGTGTCATCCCAAGTCGGTACGGGGGTTCGGCCCAGGGCGATGCAACCCATCAACAACATCCTCATATCAAGGTCTTTAGGTCAGCTTAGACAATTTAACTTATCTGGCTCGCACTCCCCCATGTCGGAATACGTGTTGGTCATCACGGTTGCTCCGGGCGGGCGCTCAGACGCTAGCGTGTAGCCGGTGATCGTGGTGTTGCCGGTGCCGGCGAGCGTGAGCGTGCGGGCCTGGTTGTTGTCGGCGAGCGTGAGGGTGCCGCCGGAGAGGGTGAGGCCGGCGGAGTTCGTGTTGGT
>WBZQ01000519.1_pt1 | contig 30420 bp, 27 predicted proteins | sample 5204251 | NCBI WGS metagenome assembly WBZQ01 (sample SAMN12412402, study PRJNA552823) | activated sludge metagenome | isolation source: activated sludge from nitrification reactor of wastewater treatment plant... | place: USA: Virginia | collected 2017-09 | reverse complement strand
CCCGAAGCCGGTGGCCTAACCCCTTGTGGGAGGGAGCTGTCGAAGGTGGGATCGGCGATTGGGACGAAGTCGTAACAAGGTAGCCGTACCGGAAGGTGCGGCTGGATCACCTCCTTTCTAAGGAGCACCGATGCCGAATAGGTTCCCCCGCCCCCGCAATCGTGTGGGATCTGGTGGTTGGGATAGGTGCCAGGGTCCTGTAGTGGGATTTTGGTGGGTGCACAACAAACATTGAGGCGCGTCCCGGTTTCGGGGGGTGTCACCTGGTCTACGGGAACGTGGGGCCGGGGTCGCTGAACACACTGTTGGGTCCTGAGGCAACAGGCCCGCAGGCTCGCCCCCCGGTTTTTTGGGTGTGGTGGGTGCTGGTCCCTGACTGTTGGTTGGGGGTTCTGATTGTCGCCCTGCTTGGTGGTGGGGTGTGGTGTTTGATTTGTGGATAGTGGTTGCGAGCATCAAGCCGCACGATGTGGCCGGCTCTGGTGGGGCTGTCTCTTTTGGGGGATGGTTTTTCGTCAGTGTTGGTTGGTGTGGTTTGTTGTAGTGTGATTCTTTTTTCTCATTTTTCTTGGTTTGTTTTGTGTTGTAAGTGTTTAAGGGCGCATGGTGGATGCCTTGGCACTGGGAGCCGATGAAGGACGTAGGAGGCTGCGATAAGCCTCGGGGAGCTGTCAACCGAGCTGTGATCCGAGGATGTCCGAATGGGGAAACCCGGCACGAGTGATGTCGTGTCACCCGGCACTGAATACATAGGTGTCGGGGGGGAACGCGGGGAAGTGAAACATCTCAGTACCCGTAGGAAGAGAAAACAATTGTGATTCCGTGAGTAGTGGCGAGCGAAAGCGGAGGATGGCTAAACCGTGTGTATGTGATACCCGGCGGGGGTTGTGCATGCGGTGTTGTGGGGCCAGCGTTCTCAGATCCGCCGATCTGGGCAGCAGTGAGAAAAGTTCGTGTTAGTCGAAGTGGCCTGGGATGGTCTGCCGTAGACGGTGAGAGCCCGGTAGGTGAAAACTCGAACTCTGTTGTCGTTGGTTCCCGAGTAGCAGCGGGCCCGTGGAATCTGCTGTGAATCTGCCGGGACCACCCGGTAAGCCTGAATACTTCTCAGTGACCGATAGCGGATTAGTACCGTGAGGGAATGGTGAAAAGTACCCCGGGAGGGGAGTGAAATAGTACCTGAAACCGTGCGCTTACAATCCGTCAGAGCCTTCGTTTTTAACGTGGGGTGATGGCGTGCCTTTTGAAGAATGAGCCTGCGAGTCAGGGGCATGTCGCGAGGTTAACCCGTGTGGGGTAGCCGTAGCGAAAGCGAGTCTGAATAGGGCGTATCCCCGTATGGGGTGTAGTGGCATGTTCTGGACCCGAAGCGGAGTGATCTACCCATGGCCAGGGTGAAGCGCGGGTAAGACCGCGTGGAGGCCCGAACCCACTTAGGTTGAAGACTGAGGGGATGAGTTGTGGGTAGGGGTGAAAGGCCAATCAAACTCCGTGATAGCTGGTTCTCCCCGAAATGCATTTAGGTGCAGCGTCACATGTTGCGTGCTGGAGGTAGAGCTACTGGATGGCCGATGGGCCCTACTAGGTTACTGACGTCAGCCAAACTCCGAATGCCGGTACGTGTAAGTGTGGCAGTGAGACGGCGGGGGATAAGCTCCGTGCGTCGAGAGGGAAACAGCCCAGATCGCCGGCTAAGGCCCCTAAGAGTGTGCTAAGTGGAAAAGGATGTGCAGTCGCGAAGACAACCAGGAGGTTGGCTTAGAAGCAGCCACCCTTGAAAGAGTGCGTAATAGCTCACTGGTCAAGTGATTGTGCGCCGATAATGTAGCGGGGCTCAAGCACACCGCCGAAGCCGCGGCAATACGTAAGTATTGGGTAGGGGAGCGTCCTGCATCCGGTGAAGCAGCCGTGTGAACGAGTTGTGGAGGGTGTGGGAGTGAGAATGCAGGCATGAGTAGCGATAAGGCAAGTGAGAACCTTGCCCGCCGAAAGACCAAGGGTTCCTGGGGCAGGCCAGTCCGCCCAGGGTGAGTCGGGACCTAAGGCGAGGCCGACAGGCGTAGTCGATGGACAACGGGTTGATATTCCCGTACCCGTGTGTGAGCGTCCCTGATGAATCCGTTTTGCTAACCGCCCAAAAGGCTGGTGATGGTCTCCTTCGGGAGTCCGCTCCGGCCGGCTGCGCGGGACCCAGGCGGGTAGTAGTCAAGCGATGGGGTGACGCAGGAAGGTAGCCGTACCAGTCAGTGGTTGTACTGGGGCAAGCCTGTAGGGAGAAACCTAGGCAAATCCGGGTTTCATTAATCCTGAGAGGTGATGCATAGCCGATTGAGGCGAATTCGGTGATCCTATGCTGCCGAGAAAAGCCTCTAGCGAGCCAACACACGGCCCGTACCCCAAACCAACACAGGTGGTCAGGTAGAGAATACTAAGGCGTACGAGTGAACTATGGTTAAGGAACTCGGCAAAATACCTCCGTAACTTCGGGAGAAGGAGGACCCCCTACTGTCAACACCCTTGCGGTGGGCAGCGGTGGGGGGTGGCACAAACCAGTGAGAAGCGACTGTTTACTAAAAACACAGGTCCGTGCGAAGTCGCAAGACGATGTATACGGACTGACGCCTGCCCGGTGCTGGAAGGTTAAGAGGACCCGTTAACTGTTAAAGGTGAAGCGGAGAATTTAAGCCCCAGTAAACGGCGGTGGTAACTATAACCATCCTAAGGTAGCGAAATTCCTTGTCGGGTAAGTTCCGACCTGCACGAATGGCGTAACGACTTCTCAACTGTCTCAACCATAGACTCGGCGAAATTGCACTACGAGTAAAGATGCTCGTTACGCGCGGCAGGACGAAAAGACCCCGGGACCTTCACTACAACTTGGTATTGATGTTCGGTACGGTTTGTGTAGGATAGGTGGGAGACTGTGAAGCTCGCACGCCAGTGTGGGTGGAGTCATTGTTGAAATACCACTCTGATCGTATTGGACCTCTAACCTCGGACCGTATATCCGGTTCAGGAACAGTGCCTGGTGGGTAGTTTAACTGGGGCGGTTGCCTCCTAAAATGTAACGGAGGCGCCCAAAGGTTCCCTCAACCTGGACGGCAATCAGGTGTTGAGTGTAAGTGCACAAGGGAGCTTGACTGCGAGACCTACACGTCAAGCAGGGACGAAAGTCGGGACTAGTGATCCGGCACCTCTGAGTGGAAGGGGTGTCGCTCAACGGATAAAAGGTACCCCGGGGATAACAGGCTGATCTTCCCCAAGAGTCCATATCGACGGGATGGTTTGGCACCTCGATGTCGGCTCGTCGCATCCTGGGGCTGGAGCAGGTCCCAAGGGTTGGGCTGTTCGCCCATTAAAGCGGCACGCGAGCTGGGTTTAGAACGTCGTGAGACAGTTCGGTCTCTATCCGCCGCGCGCGTCAGAAGCTTGAGGAAACCTGTCCCTAGTACGAGAGGACCGGGACGGACGAACCTCTGGTATACCAGTTGTCCCACCAGGGGCACCGCTGGATGGCTACGTTCGGACAGGATAACCGCTGAAAGCATCTAAGCGGGAAACCTTCTCCAAGACCAGGCTTCTCACCCTCTAGGAGGGATAAGGCCCCCCGCAGACCACGGGATCGATAGGCCAGACCTACACGCACCGCAAGGTGTTCAGGGAACTGGTACTAACCGGCCGAAAACTTACAACACCCACCAACCCCCACAAAAGGGCTGGACCGGGAACAATGTAAGCCAAAACCAATGACGAAAAACGAAGACACACTGTCTCGCAACCACCACAAACCACCCACACCCCACCACCAAAAACACACTTCAATGGTGACCACAGGTGAACACGGGCCGGCAGCACCCCCACAAACGGGACCGCGCCACCCAACCCACCACCAGGACACCAACACAAAAAAATAGAGTTACGGCGGCCACAGCGGCAGGGAAACGCCCGGACCCATCCCGAACCCGGAAGCTAAGCCTACCAGCGCCGATGATACTGCCCAACAGGGTGGAAAAGTAGGACACCGCCGAACACACACAAAACCCCCCGCAAAGCGGGGGGTTTTGTAATACCCAAAAACAGATCACCAGAAACGAAACTCACCCAACTTTCTTCGTGAGCCGAATCTGATAATTGCCCAGTCCGCACCCATTGTCGGAACCGGTCAGGGTGTTGTTGTCGATCGTCATTGTGCACGCAATGGTGGTTCCATCGTCCAAAGTTTCGTTGACGACGCTGGTCCAGGTATTGCCCTGCAACCGTAATTCACGGGCGCCGTTCTGAGTAGGGACGCTGAGGCAATTCGGACCGCACGAAGTGAAGACCCACTCGCCCTTCAACTCGCCTCCGCTCGCATTGATGTATGCGCCGTCATAGGTGCCGGCGGTCAACTCGGCATTGGCCGGGCCGGCCAACCCGATCCCCGCACCGATGAGTGCGGTGGCGGCCCCCGCAATTCGAATCGTCTTCATTTTCCCCTCCGATCTCCGGGACGCCCCCGCGTACCTGTTTCCGCAGGCTAACACCATCACAGGGGTGTCACAGTAGAATCACAGGGACACCGATTGGCGACGAGGGCTGCGGCGACGGGATGAGACGATTGGTGCGTGGAACCCGAATCTGCGACCGCGGACGGTACCGAGCCGACGGACGACGGCGAGGACGTCCCGCCGGACCATCGACCGTGGCTGCGGGCCGGCTTTCTCGTCGGCGCTGGGGCCGGGGCGGTCGCCGTCGGGCTCCGGATGCTGGGGGCCGTGCCGTCGTGGTACCGATCGGGTGGTTCGTGGTGGACCGGAGCGACCGTGGGCCGCTTGGCATTGGTTTTCGCGGCGGCCACGCTGTTGCTGGCGGTGGTGCGGGTGGCGGCGGCGAAGTGGCTGCCGGGCCGTCGGGCACGGGCGGTCGTCGCTGCGGGGGCGATGCTGTGCGTCGCCGGTGCGGTGGTCGCGCTGCGCTCGAGCGGTGTGTTCGATGCGCTGGCCGGAGTAGATGCGGTCCGTGACCTGCCGGGAGTCCCCGATCTGCGGTTCGGGTTCCGGTGGGTGAGCCTGGTATGTGCGGTAGCGGTGGTCGGGATCATCCTCGGCGCACGCCGCGACAAGCTGGGCGGCTGGCGCCCGCGAGCGACCGCCGTGGCGGCGTTGCTGACCGCCGGATGCGTGGCTGCGGTGGGGATGGTCGGTATTGCGCGGACCAAGCCCGGACCCACGGTGTCATCGATGGCCACCATGTATTCGAACACGCGCTCCTCGGGGATCTCGCGAATGGTGCGGGTGGATCCGTCTGCGGAGCCGGGCAAGAAGATTTCCGCCGTCGTGCCGCTGACCGGAGGGGTGGCCGTCGCCGCGGATCGGGTGCTGCGCGCCTACGGCCCGGACGGACGGACCTTGTGGTCCGTTGAGTTCCCGTCTGCGGTGAGCTACGCCGTCGGCGGGGATCTGCGGTACGAGCGCGACGGACCCTGGTTGCTGGTGCAGACCGAGCGGAGTTGGCCGGTGGTGCTCACCTATGGCATCGAGGCGGCGACCGGCCGGATCGCCTGGACCAGTGATGCTTTCGGCCCGTTGGTGTCGGCCGCCGGCGGTCGAACCTACGGCGCTGACTGGCGCTGGGTCTTCGCGGCCTTGGTCTCGGCGAGCCGGTTCGACGATACCGGGTTCATTGTCGGGACCGACCTGGTGATGATCGATGCCGCGACGGGGGTGCCCACGCCGAGCCGACAGTTCCGTGCCGCCGCGGACAGCCCCAGCCAGCGGAACACCGATTGTCGGGTTCCCACCGACGTACACCTCGCCCGCACGTCCAGCCAGGCAGTGGCGATGATGGTGCAGGGTTGCGGCGGCACCGATGAATCGCGGTTGCTGACCTTCGCCCTGGACTCGGGTGCGGCGGTGGAGGACACCGGAAGCCCCGCGCACGACTCCCATGAACGGCTGGTTGTCCTCGACGCGTCGGGCGGAACCCGGGTGATTGGCGTGGCGTCGTCGGGCGGGGGGCTTGTCAGCGGACATGAAAAACTGCCCACTGGCGGCCATGAAAGTGCCCGGTAGCGGCCAATAAGTTCTGCCCATCAGCGGTCACGGAAGTGCCCGCTGATGGCCATGAATCTGCCCAGATGTGTTCGAGCTGTTCCGGCGCGTCAGCGTTGGGGCGGCCTCTCCTGGGGTTTCGATGTCGATGCCTAGTCGATGTCGAGAACCCGAGGAGAGACCTACGTGAAGTCTGACGGAGAAATCATGGAAATTCTGAATGCCTACGATCTGACCGGGTCGTATCGGGCGGCCGCGGACCTGTGCGGGTGCTCCCATCACACGGTGAAGAAGGCGGTCGCCGACCGCGCCGCGGGGTTGCCTGCGGCGGGTCGGCGGGCCCGGCTGATTGATGATCAGCGCCAGCTGCTGGAGGGCTGGGTGCAGGAATCCCGCGGCAAGATCCGCGGGGACAAGGCGCATGAGAAGCTCATCGCCTTGGGGTACACCGGCTCGGAACGCACCACCCGGCGTGCGCTGGCGGAAGTGAAAGCCCAATGGCGGCTTGGGAAGTCACGTGTTCATCGGCCGTGGATCACCGAGCCGGGACTGTGGTTGCAATACGACTTCGGCGACGGCCCGATCGTTGATGGGCGTAAAGTCGTGCTGCTGGTGGCGTGGCTGGCCTGGTCCCGTTTCCGGGTTGTGCTCGCGTTGCGGGACCGCACCGCCCCGAGTGTGTTCGCCGGTCTGGATCGGATCTTCCGCATGATCGGCGGGGCTCCGACGTATGTGCTGACCGACAACGAGAAGACCGTGACGACCGGGCATATCGCCGGGGTGCCGGTGCGCAACCGGGCTGCGGTCACCTTCGGCCGTTACTACGGGGTCTCGGTCCAGACGTGTGAGCCGGCGGATCCGGCGACCAAGGGCGGGGTGGAGAACGCCGTCAAGCTTGCCAAGGACGACATCGTGCCGAAGGAGACGAACCTACGGCCTGTCTACGAGTCGTTCGCGGCGGTGGAGGCGGCGTGCGCGCAGTTCACCGCGACGGTCAATGCCCGCAACCATCGTGGGACGGGTCGACGGCCGGTGGACATGCTGGCCGAGGAGCGCAGGGTGCTGCACGCGATCCCAGAGCTGCCACATACTGCCGCTCTGGGGGTGACGCGCCGAGTCCCGGACAACACGGCGATGATCAGCTTCGAAAACGGCCAGTACTCCGTTCCCGACACCCTTGTGGGACAAACGGTTTGGACCCGATGCCACCCGGGAACCGATGAGGTGATCATCTGCGCGATCGATGACGGTGGACCCGCCGAGGTGGCCCGGCACCGCCGCACCGGCCCGGGTAACCCGGCAGTCGATCCGGCTCACTTCCCCGGCCACACCGACAAGACCCCCGGGGACTACCGGGTGCGCCCGCGCAACGCCGAGGAGACGACGTTTCTGGCGTTGGGCCCCGGGGCAGGGGTGTGGCTCACTGAAGCCGCCGCAGTGGGAACCGAGCGGATCCGCCAGAAGATGGCCCACGCGGTGGAGCTGGCGGCACTGGCCAGCCGCGCTGATGTGGACTGGGCGCTCGGGCACGCCGCGGTGCACGGCCGGTTCGCCACCGGCGACCTGGACTCCATCCTGGCGGCCAAAGACACCGACCCGACCCGTCGACGCGGCAGTGAGCACACCTCGCTGGCTCAAGGCACCGGCGGCTGGGACTTGTTCGGCAGAACCGTCATCACCGAAGGAGGCAACCAGTGACCACCACCACCGCCACGATCACCAGCGCGCCGCTACCGGCGGAGGTCGAGACGTTGATGCGCACTCTGCGGTTGCCGCACGCCCGCGCCGTCGCCGCCGACGTGCTGGCCACCGCCCGCTCACAGCGCTGGGACCCCGCCGAGGTCCTCAAAGCGCTGCTGGCCGAGGAGACCGCCGGCCGGGCGCGCTCCATGCTGGCCACCCGCCGCAAAGCCGCCGGCTTCCCCACCGGCAAAACCTTCGAGGCCTGGGACCCGGCGGCCTCCTCGATCCCGCTGCCCACCCAGCAGGCGCTGCAAACCCTGGAGTGGGTGGGTCGGCGGGAGAACGTGGTGGTCTGCGGGCCCGCCGGGACCGGCAAGACGTTCTTCCTCGAAGCGTTGGGGCAGAAGGTGATTGAAGCCGGGATGCCCGTGGCATGGTTCACCCTCGAACAGATCGGGGTGCTGGTGCGCGCACACCGCGCCGATGATTCCCTGGGAAAGGCCATCGCCAAGATCGTGCGCGCGGAGCTCATCGTGATCGATGACGTCGGCCTACTGCCGGTCGGCGCGGACGCCGCCGAAGGCCTCTATCGCATCGTCGAAGCCGCCTACGAACGCAAATCGGTGGCGATCTCATCGAACCTTCACCCCAGCGGATTCGATGAACTGATGCCCAAGACCCTGGCGACCGCCACCGTCGACCGGCTACTGCACCACGCGCACCTGTGCCAAACCAGCGGCGACTCCGTGCGCCTGGCCCAAGCCCTGCAGGGGAAAGGAGTCAAGCCCCTGAACTAGAACCCGGCCGGTGGCGGCCACCCCACCATGGGCAGATTCATGGCCGCCACCGGGCAGTTCTTAATGACCACCTACGGGCAGCGCACCTGTCCGCCCACGGGCAGCTTCAGATGTCCGTTGACAATCCTCGTTCGGGTTCTGGTTCGGGTCAGATTCGGGTTCTGATTTCACGCCGATTCGCGGTTCCCTGACCCCGTTCCGACGGCTGCCACGGGCCGTGGCCCGTGGCCCAAAAGCGGTGGATTTGAGTTTGCTACGTAAGTCGAGAGCAGATTATGCGGCTACAGCATCGCAGGTCAGAGTGGTTCGTCACCGGGGGGCGCACGATTTTCTCGCGTTTGCTGTGGATCTATCTACCATTTCCTTCTAGCGCCTTTCCTTTCTACGAACCGGGGCCTCTAACTCAACACCGAAAAATCGGAGGTTACCAATGTCCATTTTCACGTTTGCTCCGCTGGCCCCTGCCGTGTGCGACGGCGCCGACTGCCTGCCCGCCCCGACGCTGGCCGACGTCGTCGGCAACGGCCAGGGCCACCTGCTCGGTGGCGGCGGGCTGGATCGGGTCGCTGAGCACCTCGCGCAGCTCGGCGGGGTCACCCCCGACCCCATGTGGCCCGCCGCGGTCGCGGCGAGCTTCGCGGTCGGCATCGTGGCGCTCTTGCTCGCTGCGTACATCGGCTACGCGATCCGTGACGCACGGAGCGTGAAGTGAACCGCCGCCGCGCCGTGACGCTTGCCGCCGCGCTCTTGACCGCCGGACTCCTCGGTGCGGCGCCGACCCCGACGGCGAGCGCGTCGCCGAGCTGCGGGCCTGGTGAAACGTTGATGAAGAACTCGCGCACCGGTTTCACATGGTGCGCCGTCCTCCAGTGCCCGCCAGGGAAGGTGCTGCAGGGTCTGCTCTGCGTGCCGACGGGCACAGCGCCGAGCGCGCCGTCCACCAAGTCCCCGCAGAGCAGCGGAGGGGTTGCAGCATGACCGCGCCGTATGACCCCGATGACGACGGGTATGGCACACCCGACCACGCGGCGGGTTACCCGTTGCGCAGGCCGCGTCTCTGGCACGCGCTTGTCCTCGGCGCGGCGGGCGCTTGGGCGCTGAGCGCGCTGATCGGTGTCGGCGGGAAATGCGATGCGCTTGCCTCGCGTCCCGCGCCGACGCCGAACTTGTCCAGCATCACGACCACGAGCGTCGCGCCGCCGAGCACGGTGCAGGAAAAGCCGGGCTATGCAGGGCAGTACGCGCAGTGCAGACGATACGTGTATCACTGTAGCACGATGCTGTACGGATTGGATAGATTGCACATTCTGTATAGTGACGCGCATGGTGCAGAGCGAGGATGTGGCTATCGGAGCGGCGATCCGGCGGCGGAGGGAGGCGGCGGGCATGCAGCAACAGGTGTTGGCCGCGGCTGTCGGCCTGGCTCCCGGGGTGATGGGGCGGGTGGAGCTGGGAACCCGCGCGTGCCGCGCCTCCGAGCTGCGGATCATCGCCAAGGAGTTGGGCACCACGACCGACGAGTTGCTGCGGGACGTGACTCCGATCAGCACCGCCGAGCTGGTGGAGCGCGCCGAGACCCGACGCGACATCGCGTACAAGGGACTGCGGGAGTACGCCGAGGCGGTCGCCGACGCGATGCGCGCCGTGGCCGACGAGTCGGTGCAGCTCGGCGACGACGAGCTGAGCAGTCCCGCCGACGTGCGCGAGCACCTGTCGCGGACGCAGCCGGACTACCTGGGGGTTACCGCTGAGAAGGCCCTCGTGCCCGAGATCGCCGCCGCGCTCGACGCGCTGCGTGCCTCGCTCCCCGTCAAGGCGCCGCGCAAGACACCGCTGATCGACACGGCGGGCAAGACGTTCGCCGAACTGCAAGAGGAGCTGAACCACGATGAGTGACGAGCCGCAGCGGCGGAAGCCGAACGTCTATATCGAGGATCGGTGGTTCTACACCCGGGGTGCGCGCAAGGGAGAGAAGAAGGACCGGCACGGCGTCGGCGACCGCTGGCGTGTGCACGTCGTCGGGTTCGACCAAGATCGGGAGTCGGAGACCTTCGACCGCAAGGCCGACGCCGAGGCGTACCGCGACGACGCGAAGTCGCGGCTGCTGCAGGGCAGCTACGTCACCGACCGCGCGGGCGCCGTCACCGTCGCGACTGTGTGGGAGGAGTACCTGAGCCACCAGAAGGCGGGCCAGACCAAAGACCGCCGGATGAGCGCGTGGCGCACCTGGGTGAAGCCGAAGTGGGCGAAGCGCGCGGTGCGCGACGTGAGCCGATCGGGCGTCAAGGCGTGGATCGTGGAGATGGGGGAGAAGGGCGCGACTCCGACCACCGTCGAGAACGCGATGGAGGTGCTGCGCGGAATCCTGACCGTCGCCGTCGACGACAAGCGGCTGGCGACGAACGTGGCGCGCGGCCTGGAACTCCCCGCCCGGATCGAACCGCCGAAGGCGTACCTGAGCCACCAGCAGGTGCGCGAACTCGGCGAGACCATCGACCCGCGCTATGTCACGCTCATCCTGTTCCTGGCCTATACAGGCTTGAGGTTCGGTGAGGCTGCGGCGCTCACCGTGCAGGACGTGGATTTCCTGCGACGCCAGGCGCACGTGCGCCAGCAGGTGTCCGAGTCCAAGGGTGGGCTGAGCTGGACGCCGACCAAGGGAAAGCAGCGCCGCCACGTTCCGATCCCGCGGTTCCTGATGGAGCCGCTGAGCGTGCAGGTGTCGGGGAAGAAGCGCACCGACTACGTGTTCACCGCTCCCCGTGGAGGCGTCTTGCGGCTGAACACGTGGCGCGACCGCATCTGGAACCCCGCGCTGGACACTCTCTGCGGGCGCGACGACAAGGGAGTCGCCCACACCGACTTCCCCGAGGCGACCCCGCACGACTTGAGGCACACCGCCGCGTCGTTGGCTGTGCAGGCTGGGGCGAACGTCAAGGCTCTCCAGGCGATGCTCGGCCACAAGAAAGCCACGCTGACCCTGGACACCTACGCCGAGCTGTTCCCCGAGGACTTGGAGCAGGTGGCGGCGAAACTCGACGACGCCGTGACCGCGCTGGCGCTCGGACGGCACGGGGCCTGAGTTTTTCCACTGCCGCACCACTGCCGCACGGAACCTCCGCCCGCCGAGACGAAGAAAGACCCTCCTCCCTGCGATGCAGGTCAGAGGGTCTTTCTCACTGTCGGGGTGGCGGGATTCGAACCCACGACCTCTTCGTCCCGAACGAAGCGCGCTACCAAGCTGCGCCACACCCCGTGTGAAGCGTCGACAGCCTATCGCACGGGGGTGCCGGGAAGCCAAACGGCCCGGCGCCGGTGACTCCGCCCACACCGACCTGGGGACTCGTTGGCAATCACATAACGATTCGGGATGAACGGGGAGTGTCGAGACGGTTAAACCCACACGGAGCGAAAACCTTGTGGTGGACCTACGGGCCGCTCGTCGAGTTTCCGGACCAGGGAAAGGATCGCCGACCATGACCGCATTGGGTGCCGGCCTCTACGGTGGCTTCTTCGTGATGGCCGCACTGTGGCTCATAGCGACCGCGGAATCGTCCGACGAGATCAGTGACCGCGCGAACGTGGTCGACGGCAAGCAGCGGGTGCTCGTCGATCACCGCTGAGGCGATAACCCCGGCTATCTGGTGGTGACGGCCGCCGGCTGCTTGAGCTCGTGCCCGCGGTCGGCGTCACGCCCACCGGTCGGCGCAGCGGTCAGAGTCAGCAGCGTGGCCTCCGGGCGGCAGCAGAACCGCAGCGGCGCGAACGGCGACGTGCCGATCCCGCCCGAGACGTGCAGTGCCATATCCGCACCCCACCGCGATGCGCCGCGGGCGCGGGAGCGGTCCAGATCGCAGTTGGTCACCACCGCGCCGTAGAACGGCACGCACAGCTGACCGCCGTGCGTGTGCCCGGCCATCACCAGCTGGTAGCCGTCGGCGGCGAACGCGTCCAGCACCCGGGTATACGGCGCATGCACGACACCCAGGCGCAGATCCGCCGCCGCGTTGGCCGGCCCGGCGATGGTCTCGTAGCGGTCGCGCTGGATGTGCGGATCGTCGACACCGGCCGCCGCGATGGTCAGCCCGCCGACCTCGATATCCCGACGGGTGTGGGTCAGGTCCAGCCAGCCGCGCTCGGTGAACGCCGCCCGCAGGTCCTGCCACGGCAGCGGATTCCCGTGCACCCGGTGGTCCTTGTCGGTCAGGTACTTGGCGGGGTTCTTCAGCGTCGGGCCGAAGTAGTCGTTGCTGCCGAACACGAACACCCCGGGCACCGCGAGTAGATCGCCGAGCGCCTGCACGACGGCCGGAACCGCCCGCGGGTGCGACAGATTGTCCCCGGTGTTGACGACGAAATCCGGCTCCAGCGCGACGAGTTCGCGTAACCAGGCCTGCTTGAGCCGCTGCCCGGGCCGCATGTGAATGTCCGACAGGTGCAGCACCCGCAGCGACGACGACCCCGGCGGCAGTACCGGCACGGTCACCTCGCGAAGGGTGAACATGTTGCGCTCGATCAGCGATGCGTAGCCGATGCCGGCTGCGGTAGCCCCCAGTGTCACCGCGGCCGTCGTCTTCAAAGCGGAGAGAACACGCATGGCGTCAGCGTACTGTGCGCGCTTTTGCGGTGCCCGGATTACGGGGGCGGCGGCCCGAGCACCGGCACCGTGATCGGCGGCAGACCCGGGATCTCGACGACCGTCGAACCGATCGCCGGCGATTCGATCGACGGCGCGATGGCGACCGGAGGAGGCGGCGGCGCCGGCGCGATCCCGTTCGACAACAGGATGGTGATGATCGACCCGGGGATCGTCTGGCCTCCCGGTGACGTGCCGACGACGGTGCCGTAGGACGCGCCGCTGTTGACGTACTGGGGCTGCTCGGCGACCTGGAAGCCGACCTCCTTGAGCCGCGCCCGGGCCTGGTCGGGGGTCAGATCTGCCACATTGGGCACCCGGGAGTTCGAGCCGCCCTCGACGTAGCGCGGATCGGTCGGCGGCAACGCCACGTCACCGAACTGGGTGGCGATCGGCTTCATCGCGGTGAACCAGGTGCGCGCGGGCTCGTTGCCGCCGAACAGGTTTCCGTCGCCGCACTGACGCAGCGGGAACGAGCACAGCTCACCCGGGTCGGTGGAGTCGTCGTAGATGTAGTTGGCGCCGGCGATGGTGTTGGTGAACCCCAGGAAGCCCGACGAGCGGTGCGCTTCGGTGGTTCCCGTCTTGCCCGACATCGGCAGGTCCCAGCCGGCCGCGCCCGCGGCACCGGCGGCCGTGCCGCCGGGCGAATGGTCCTTGCTCAGCGCGTTGGCCAGCGTGTTGGCCAGCCCCTCGGGGACGACCTGTTCGCACGTCGCTGTCGTGACGGCCACCTTCTTGCCGTGCCGGTCGAAGACCTGGTTGATGGGGTTCGGCGGGCACCAGGTGCCACCGGAGGCCAGGGTCGCCGCCACATTGGACAGCTCCAGCGGGTTCACCTCGAACGGGCCGAGGGTGAACGACCCGATGTTCTGACGCTTGATGAACTCCGACAGGCTCTCGGCGCTCTCGGGATCGTAGGCGCGCGCGGTGCCGGGATCGTTGTAGGACCGCAGCCCCAGCTTGACGGCCATGTCGACCACCCGCGGCACGCCGATCTGGGAGATCAGCTTGGCGAACGCGGTGTTGGGCGAGGTGGCCAGCGCGTCGGTGACGCTCAGCGGCGACCGGTACGACGAGCCGCCGGAGTTCTGCACGCACCAGGTGTCCTTCGGGCAGCCCTTGATGCCGCCGCTGCCCAGCCCCTTGGCGTCGAACCGGTTGGGCACGTCGAGCTTGAAGTCGATGCCCATGCCCATCTCCAGGGCCGCCGCGACGGTGAACACCTTGAAGATCGACCCGGCGCCGTCGCCGACGAGGGAGAACGGCTGCGGCTGCATGGTCTGGCCGGCGGCGCCGTCGAGCCCGTAGGTGCGGTTGGACACCATTGCCAGCACCGGGTGGGAGTCCTTGCCCGGTTTGATCACGTTCATCACGCTGGCCACACCGTTCAGGTCGGGGGCGGCGATCGAGTCGACCGCACCCTTGACGGTGGCCTGGATGTCGGGATCGAGCGTGGTGTCGATGCGGTAGCCGCCCTTGGCCACCTGCTCCTTGCTGATCCCCGCGCGCGCCAGGTACTCCTGCACGTAGTCGCAGAAGAACGCCCGGTCACCGGCGGCGATGCAGCCGCGCGGCAACTCCCGGGGCTGCGCCAAGATGCCCAGCGGCTCGCCCTTCGCCGCGCGCAGTTCGGCGGCGTGTTCGGGATAGTTGGCGATCATGGTGTCGAGCACCAGATTTCGCCGGGCCAGCGCGCCCTCGGGATTGGTGTAGGGATCCAGCGTGGTGGTCGACTGGACCATGCCGGCCAGCAGCGCGGACTCCTGCCAGTTCAGGTCCGAGGCGTTCTTCCCGAAGTAGGTCTGCGCGGCGTCCTGAATGCCGTAGGAGCCGTTGCCGAAGGACACCAGGTTCAGGTACCGGGTCAGGATCTGGGACTTGGTGAACGTCTTGTCCAGCGTCAGCGCCATCCGGATCTCGCGCATCTTGCGCGCCGGGGTGGTCTCGACGGCGGTGCGGCGCTCGGCGTCGGTCTGCGCGACGACCAGCAGTTGGTAGTTCTTCACGTACTGCTGCTCGATGGTGGAGCCGCCGCGGGTGTCGTTGTCGCCGGAGGCGTAGCCCGCCAGCCCGGTCAGCGTGCCCTTCCAGTCCACCCCGTTGTGGTCGCCGAAGCGTTTGTCCTCGATCGAGATGATGGCCCGCTTCATGGTGTCGGCGATCTGGTCGCTGGTCACCTCGAAGCGACGCTGCGAGTAAAGCCAGGCGATCGGGTTGCCCTTGGCGTCGTACATGGTGGTGACGGCGGGGGCGTCGCCTTCGAGGAGTTGGGCCGAACCGTTGGCGACGACGTCGGTGGCCTGGTTGGAGGCCAGCCCGAATCCGCCGGCGAACGGAAACAGCAGCGCAGCGACCAGAACGCTGGCCAGCAGACAGCACCAGGCCATCTTCACGAGACTCACGGCCAGCGGCGGTCGCTCCGACATGGCTACAGCGTAACGGCGCCTCGCGGCGGTCAGGTGGTAGGGCAAATTCGGCCGGGAATGCGGCGTCTCGGCAGGTCGGAACGTCCGTCCCAAAAAAGGGCAGAACCCGGTGTTGCGCTCGGCGGCCCTCAAGTCCTACTTTAAACACACAATGCGACATACGTAACACACGTATACGCAGTGTGGCGTAGATCGCAGCTTCGGTTGAACAACGATCTGCACGCAGAGGTGTTGCGCCGCCGCAGGGCGGCCCGAGCGATAGGGGATCGCTGGTGTCAGGTAGCCGGCCCGCAGCGCGTAGGACCAGTACTTCGGCCGTCGGTGGCGTCCTGCAGGGCGCCGAGGCCGAAGCCCGAATCGCCTGGGTATCGCAGGCCAGATGCCGGGGGGCCGACCCCGACGAGCTGTTCGTCCGCGGTGCCGCGCAGCGCAAGGCCGCGGTGATCTGCCGACATTGCCCGGTGATCAGCGAGTGCGGCGCCGACGCGCTGGACAACCGCGTCGAGTTCGGCGTGTGGGGCGGCATGACCGAACGGCAGCGCCGCGCCCTGCTCAAGCAGCACCCCGACGTCGTCTCCTGGGCCGACTTCTTCGCCGCCCAGCGCAAGCACCGCACCGCCGGCTAGTCGCAAGCAAAGCCGGAGGCACGGAGGCTTTGCGCAGCGGGCTGGCCGTGACGACGCCGGCTAGTCGCAAGCAAAGCCGGAGGCACGGAGGCTTTGCGCAGCGGGCTGGCCGTGACGACGCCGGCTAGTCGCTTCCCTCCGGCCCACGTTCGGCGGGACCGGGCGCCGGTGGACCTTCTCTCAGCCGGGCAGCGGCCCGGTGATCTGATCGGCGATGGCGCGCAGCGCGTCGAGATCGGAGACGTCGAACGGCAACGACGGCACCCCGGCGATCGCCACGTGCGGGTTCGCGCCGGTGAACCGGGACAGCAGCCGCACCTCCCGCTTGGCGGTCAGCGCGCGATCGGCGTGCACCCGCAGCACCCCGGCCGCCAGCGACGACGGGTCGTCGCGCTCCAGGTCCTCGGCACCGTCGGTGGCCCGCTCGACCGTCAGGTCGCACAGGGTGGGATGGGTCCGGTTGAGGATCAGCCCGGCCAGCGGCATCGACTCCCCGGACAGCCGGTCGACGAAGAACGACGCCTCACGCAAGGCATCCGGCTCGGCGGCCGACACCACGACGAACTGGGTGCCGCGCCGACGCAGCAGTTCGTAGGTGCGATCCGCGCGGGCCCGGAAACCGCCGAAGGTGGCGTCCAGGGACTGCACGAATTCCGAAGCATCGGAAAGCATCTGGGAGCCCAGCACGGTGGACAGGGCCTTCATCGCCAGACCCACCGCGCCGGTGACCAGCCGGCCGATACCGCGGCCCGGCGCCAGCAGCAGCTTCCACAGCCGGCCGTCCATGAAGCTGCCGAGCCGTTTCGGCGCGTCCAGGAAGTCCAGCGCGTTGCGCGACGGCGGGGTGTCCACCACCACCAGGTCCCAGCGGTCCTGGGCCAGCAGCTGGCCCAGTTTCTCCATCGCCATGTACTCCTGCGTGCCGGCCAGCGAGGTCGCCACGGTTTGGTAGAACTGGTTGTTCAGAATCGCGTCGGCGCGCTCCGGGTCGGAGAACTCCAGCACCATCTCGTCGAAGGTGCGGCGCATGTCGAGCATCATCGCGTACAGCTCGCCGGACACCCCCTCCTCCAGCGGCACCCGCTGCGGGTTGTTGCCCAGGTCCTCGATGCCGAGCGCCTGCGCCAGCCGCCGGGCCGGGTCGATGGTCAGCACCACCACGTTGCGCCCGTACTCGGCGGCGCGCACCGCCATCGCGGCGGCCGTCGTCGTCTTGCCGACGCCGCCGGCGCCGCAGCACACCACCACCCGGTTGGTGCGATCGCCCAGGATGGCCGCCATATCGAGGGCCGGTCGAGTTCCGGTCATGGTCAGCGCACTCCTTGCTCGGCCAGGCATTCGGCCAGTTCGTAGAGACTGCCGAGGTCGATCCCGTCGTTGATGGCCGGCAGCGCCAGCCGGGGCACGTCGATCGCGTCGAGCTGGGCCGCGCTTTCGCTGCGCGCCCGGATCAGCGAGGCGTGCTCGATGACCTCGGTCAGCAGACCGGCGAACTCGTCGTCGTCGAGGTGGATGCCGACCTTGACCAGCTCGGCCCGGATGGTGTCGGCGTCGACGTCGCCGTCGGCGGCGCGCTCGAGCACCTCCGACGGCAGGAACGACGGGATGTTGCGGTTGACGATCACACTGCCGACCGGCAGGTCCATCGACCGCAGCTCGCCGATCGCCTCGACGGTCTCCTGCAGCGGCAGCGCCTCCAACAGGGTCACCAGGTGCACCGCGGTCTCCTCGGAGTGCAGCAGCCGCACCACCGATTCGGCCTGCCCGTGCACCGGCCCGCCCTTGGCCAGCTCCGACACCGCCTTGGTGACGTCGAGGAACTTGCCGATCCGCCCGGTCGGCGGTGAATCCACCACGATCGCGTCGTACACCGGCTTGCGGTCCTTGCCGACCCGCTGCACGGCTTCCTTGATCTTGCCGGTGATCAGCACGTCACGCAGGCCCGGGGCGATGGTGGTGGCGAACTCGATGGCACCGATCCGGCGCATCGCCCGTCCGGCCAGGCCCAGGTTGTAGAACATGTCCAGGTATTCCAGGAACGCCGACTCGATGTCCAGGGCCAGCGCGTTGACCTGCCCGCCGCCGTCGGCGGTGGCGATCTTCACCTCTTCGTAGGGCAGCGGAGGCACGTCGAAAAGCTGCGCAATCCCTTGGCGCCCTTCGACTTCCACCAGCAGCACCTTGCGCCCGCCGGCGGCCAGAGTGAGCGCCAGGGCGGCCGCTACGGTCGATTTTCCGGTACCGCCCTTGCCGCTGACGAAGTGCAGCCGGGCGTCGGTGAGCCGAGCCGGCCAACCGACATGCGAAGTGGACGCCATGTATGCAGCCTAAACAACGGGTGTTGGCCGCGGTTAAGCTCGGCCATATGAGCCAACCGAACGCCTGGGAATACGCCACCATTCCGCTGCTGACGCACGCCACCAAGCAGATCCTCGACCAGTGGGGCGCCGACGGCTGGGAACTGGTCGCGGTGCTGCCCGGCCCGACCGGCGAACAGCACGTCGCCTACCTCAAACGGCCCAAGTGAGCCCGCGGTGACCAACTCGCAGCGACTCGCCGACCTCGGCATCGAACTGCCCGCGGTGGTGCCGCCGCTGGCCGCCTACGTGCCCGCCAAACGCTTCGGTGAACTGGTCTTCACCTCCGGCCAACTACCCGTGCGCGACGGGACCCTGCTCGCCACCGGCAAGGTCGGCGCCGACGTCACTCCCACCGAGGCCGCCGGCCTGGCCCGCCAGTGCGCGCTCAACGCGCTGGCCGCCGTCGACGCGCTGGTCGGGATCGACGCCGTCGTCTCCGTGGTCAAGGTCGTCGGCTTCGTCGCCTCCGCACCGGGATTCAACGGGCAGCCCGGGGTGATCAACGGTGCCTCGGAGCTGCTCGGTGAGATCTTCGGCGACGCGGGCTCGCACGCGCGCTCGGCCGTTGGGGTGTCGGAGTTGCCGCTGGACGCCCCGGTTGAGGTGGAGCTGACGGTCGCGGTCGGATAGCCGATGACCGCGTCCCCGGAACAACCGCAGCACCCCGCCTACGGCGTGCTGCGGCCGGTGACCGCGACGGCGTCGGTGCTGCTGTGCGACAACCCGGGCATGATGACCCTCGACGGCACCAACACCTGGGTGCTGCGCGGCCCCGGCAGTGACGAGATGGTGGTCGTCGACCCCGGTCCCGACGACGCCGAACACCTGGCCGCGCTCACCGCGCTCGGCCGCATTTCCCTGGTGCTGATCAGCCACCGGCACGGCGATCACACCGACGGGATCGACACCGTCGTCGCCACCACCGGCGCGGTGGTGCGATCGGTGGGCAGCGGCTTCCAGCGCGGGCTCGGCGGCCGGCTGACCGACGGTGAGGTCATCGACGCGGCCGGTGTCCGGATCACCGTGCTCGCCACCCCCGGCCACACCGCCGACTCGGTGTCGTTCCTGCTCGACGACCCGCGCGGGGAACCGGGCGCGGTGCTGACCGCCGACACCGTGCTCGGCCGCGGCACCACCGTCATCGACTCCGAGGACGGCAGCCTGGCCCACTACCTGGATTCCCTGCACCGGTTGCGGGGTCTGGGGCCGCGGCCGGTGCTGCCCGGGCACGGGCCGGAGCTGCCCGACGTCGTCGCCGTCGCCGAGGAGTACCTGGCACACCGGGCCCAGCGGCTGCAGCAGATCCGCGACGCGCTGGTCGTCCTCGGCGAGGACGCGGGCGTTCGCGAGGTGGTCGAACACGTCTACGTCGACGTCGACGAGAAGCTTTGGCCGGTCGCCGAGAGCTCGGTCAAGGCCCAGCTGGACTACCTGCGCGCGTGAACTCGCCGAGCGTGGGCCGTACTGGCCGTGCGGGTTGGTGTAGCGCCACGTTCGGCGAGGAGGGGGTGGTGTTGCGGGCCCACCCTTCGCCGACCGTGGGTCTTACTTGCCGGGGAAGTTGATTCCGGCTCACGTTCGGCGGGAAGGGGGCTACCTGGCGCGGGCCGGGATGCTCGCTCGGGCGCGCCTTGGCACTACCTCGCTCGACGGGCCAACCGCTCGGAGTCGCTGATCAGCACGCTCTTGCCCTCCAGGCGGATCCAGCCGCGGTGGGCGAAATCGGCCAGCGCCTTGTTGACCGTCTCCCGCGACGCACCGACCAGCTGGGCGATCTCTTCCTGGGTCAAATCGTGGGTGACACGCAGCGCGCCGCCCTCCTGGGTGCCGAACCGCTGAGCAAGCTGCAGCAACTGCTTGGCCACCCGGCCCGGGACGTCGGTGAAGATCAGGTCGGCGAGGTTGTTGTTGGTGCGGCGCAGCCGTCGGGCCAGCACCCGCAGCAGCTGCTCGGCGATCTCCGGGCGATCCTGGATCCAGCCCTTGAGCGCCTCGCGGTCCATCGACACCGCGCGCACCTCGGTGATCGTCGTCGCGCTGGAGGTCCGCGGACCCGGGTCGAAGATCGACAGCTCACCGAACATGTCCGACGGGCCCATGACGGTCAGCAGGTTCTCCCGGCCGTCGGGCGACTTGCGGCCCAGCTTCACCTTGCCCGCGGTGATGATGTAGAGCCGGTCCCCGGGCTCACCCTCGGCGAAGATGGTGTGTCCTCGCGGGAAATCGACGGGTTGCAGCTGCTTGGTCAGCGCGGCGACGGCCGTCGGATCGACTCCTTGGAAGATTCCGGCCCTGGCCAGGATCTCGTCCACAGTGCCCCTTAGATATCAGCGGATGGTGAGGTGCTCGCAGACCGAACGTGATCGGCAAGGCCAGCGTTGGCCAGTGTAAACGCCGTCACATCGCACGCCTACATATTTGGCCCGGCCACTTGGTGCCAGAGGCTACACACCGTCGACGCGGCGGGATGGCTGAAACTGCGGATTGACCACCGACGGCCGGAATACCCGCGTCGGCAAACCCGGTTCGCCGTCGAGCACGCTGGCCATCGGATAGCCGCGGTGCCCGGAGCTGGTGCCCGGTCCGGCGCCGAGGGCGCGCGGCCGGGTCTTTTCAATCAGCTCCATCAGTGCCAGGTCGCGGTTGTCGGTCTTGCCCAACAGGGACTCGACGCGATCCAGCCCGAAGGTTCCGAGCATCAGCATGCTGGGAACCAGAGTGGCGAGCAACCAGGACACCCATGGGAGTTAACCGCCCGAAAATCTCAGGACGGTCACGTTTTGTCACCCGGTCGGTCGCAAAGCGGCGCGCCGTGTCTTCCGCGCGGGTTGCCCGGCACCGGGATCCCGTCGCGCCCGAGTCGCTTAACCTTGATCGGGTGAGCAGAGGCAAGCCGGAAACCCATCTCGGGCTCGTCCGGCGGGCCCGGCGGATGAACCGCACGCTGGCCGTGGCGTTCCCGCACGTGTACTGCGAACTGGACTTCGCCAACCCGCTGGAGCTGACGGTCGCCACCATCCTGAGCGCGCAGAGCACCGACAAGCGGGTCAACCTCACCACCCCGGCGCTGTTCGCCCGCTACCGCACCGCCGCCGACTACGCCGGCGCCAACCGCACCGAGCTGGAGGAGCTGATCCGGCCGACCGGCTTCTACCGCAACAAGGCGACGTCGCTGATCGGGCTGGGCCGGGAGCTCACCGAACGTTTCGACGGCGAGGTGCCGCGGACACTCGACGAGCTGGTCACCCTGCCCGGTATCGGCCGCAAGACCGCGAACGTGGTGCTGGGCAACGCCTTCGGGATCCCGGGCATCACCGTCGACACCCATTTCGGTCGGCTGGTCCGGCGCTGGCAGTGGACCGAAGAGGAGGACCCGGTCAAGGTCGAGAAGGCCGTCGGGGAACTCATCGAACGCAAGGAGTGGACCCTGCTCAGCCACCGGGTCATCTTCCACGGCCGCCGGGTCTGCCACGCCCGCAAACCGGCCTGCGGGGTGTGCGTGCTCGCCCGCGACTGCCCTTCGTACGGAATCGGGCCGACCGACCCGCCGACGGCCGCCGCACTGGTCCGCGGCCTGGAGACCGAACACCTGCTCGCGCTGGCCGGACTGTAGCCCGATGACCGTCGCCGGACGCTGGACCCTGGCCGGGCTGGCCGTAGTGGCGGCGCTGGTCGTCGCACTGGCCCTGCAGCTGCGGCAGCCGACCGCCCCGACGGGCCCCGGCGACGTCGCGCCGGACCCGGCCGCGCTGGCCGCCGCCCGCGAGCACGCCGCGCTGCCGCCCTGCCCGGCGGGCACCGGCGACATCCCCGCGCTGCACGGGATCAGCGTGGGGTGCGCGGCCGACGGCAGCACAGTCGCCGTCGCGCGGGCGCTGGCGGTCGGCACCCCGGTGGTGCTGAACCTGTGGGCCTACTGGTGCGCACCGTGCGCCCGTGAACTGCCCGCCCTGGCGCAGTACCAGCGCGACGCCGGGCCCGCGGTCACCGTGGTGACCGTGCACCAGGACCCCGCCGAGGTGACCGGGCTGGCCCGGCTGGCCGACCTGGGGGTGGCGCTGCCCACCCTGCAGGATCCCGACCGCCGCATCGCCGGGGCGCTGGGCGTTCCCAACGTTATGCCAGCAACCGTCGTACTGCGTTCAGACGGTAGCGTTGCTCGGGTCCTGCCCCGCGAGTTCGACTCGGCCGCGCAGATCGCCGACGCGGTCGCCGCTGCGCTGCGATGAACCCGTCGGGCACCGGCAAACCGTCGTGCAACCAGGTGGAAGGAGTGTGGTGAACAGCCCCGCGTTGCTGCCCACACCCGAGGCCAGCCCGGCCTGGCTGCGTCCCCTGGTGGAGAACGCCACCGAGATCCGCGGCGCCTACCGCAACCGGGTGCCGCGCTCGGTGCTCGCCGCGATCACCGCGGCCAGCGCCGCGGCCGCCCTCACCGGCGACAAACGCGACGCCGCCGTGCTGGTCCTGTTCTCCGGGTCCCCCGACGGCGGCGCCGACGGCACCCCGCCGGCCGACGCCGACCTGCTGGTCACCGTGCGGGCCGGCACCCTGCGCCATCACGCCGGCCAGGCCGCATTCCCGGGCGGGGCGTCGGATCCCGGTGACGCCGGCCCGATCGCCACCGCGCTGCGCGAGGCCACCGAGGAGACCGGCCTGGACCCCGGCCGGCTCAATCCGCTGGCCACCCTGGACAAGATGTTCATCCCGCCGTCGGGCTTCCACGTCGTGCCGGTGCTGGCCTATTCGGCCGACCCGGGCCCGGTCGAGGTGGTCGATCCGGCCGAGACCGCCCTGGTGTCCCGGGTACCCCTGCGGGCGTTCATCAACCCGGACAACAGGATCATGGTCTACCGTTCGGCGAATACCCGCCGCTACGCGGGCCCGGCGTTCCTGCTCAACCAGATGCTGGTCTGGGGCTTCACCGGCCAGGTCATCTCGGCGCTGCTCGACGTCGCCGGCTGGGCGGCCCCCTGGGACAGTAAACGGGTCATGGAACTCGACGATGCGCTGGCACTTGTCGGTGGAGAGGACATAAGCCGATGACGTCATCGCAGTGGTTGGACATCGCGATCGTTGCGGTGGGCTTCGTCGCCGCGGTCTCCGGATGGCGGTCCGGAGCGCTGGGATCGGTGATGTCGCTGGTCGGCGTGGTGCTCGGCGCCGTCGCCGGCGTGCTGCTGGCACCGCACCTGGTCAACCACATCGACGGCGCTCGGATGAAACTGTTCGCCACCCTGTTCCTGGTGTTGGCGCTGGTGGTGGTCGGCGAGATCGCCGGTGTCGTGCTGGGCCGCGCAGTGCGCGGGGCGATCCGCAACCGCGGCCTGCGGGTCATCGACTCGACCGTCGGCGTGGCCGTGCAGCTGGTCCTGGTGCTGGCCGCGACCTGGTTGCTGGCCACCCCGCTGACGTCGTCCGGTCAGCCGAATCTGGCGGCCGCGGTGCGCGGGTCCAAGGTGCTGACCCAGGTCGACAAGCTGGCCCCGGAGTGGTTGCGCGGGGTGCCCAAGCGGCTGTCGGCGCTGTGGGACACCTCCGGGATGCCCGACGTGCTGGAGCCCTTCGGCCGGACCCCGATCGCCGAGGTGGACCCGCCGGACCCGGCGCTGGCCAATGAGCTGGTGGTGGGTGTGGTCTCGCCGTCGGTGGTCAAGATCCGCGGCGTGTCACCGGGCTGCCAGAAGGTGCTCGAAGGCACCGGGTTCGTGTTCGGGCCCAACCGGGTGATGTCGAACGCGCACGTGGTGGCCGGTTCCGACAGCGTCACCGTGGAGTCCAACGGCCGCAAGTACGACGCGACCGTCGTCTCCTATGACCCCAACGAGGACATCTCGATCCTGGCCGTGCCGGACCTGACGGCCCCACCGCTGGAGTTCAACGACGAGCGGGCCAAGCCGGGTTCGGACGTCATCGTCCTGGGCTACCCGGGCGGCGGCGAGTTCCAGGCGACCCCGGCGCGGATCAGGGAGGTCATCGAGCTCAACGGCCCGGACATCTACCAGACCACCAAGCTCAACCGCGAGGTCTACACCATCCGCGGCACCGTGCGGCAGGGTAACTCCGGTGGCCCGCTGATCGACCGCAACGGCAAGGTGCTGGGCGTGGTGTTCGGCGCCGCCGTCGACGACGACGACACCGGCTTCGTGTTGACCGCCAACGAGGTCCAGCGCCAGCGCGACAAGGTGGGCAACAGCACCCGGGTCCCGACGGGATCCTGCGTCAGCTGAGTTCAGCGCGACCGGGTGAGGAACTCGGCCAGCAGGTCGTTGACCTCGTCGGGGGATTCCTCGTGGGTGAAATGCCCGGCGGCGGCCAGCGTCACGAACCGGCCGTCGCGCGCCCAGCGCCGGCTCTCCGCCACCGCGTCGGCCAGCACGTAGGGATCCTGCGCGCCGCGCAGGTGCAGCGACGGGACGCCCAGTGGCTGATCCATCGCCCGCATGAAGCGGCGGCCCTCCGGCCGCAGCTGGCTGCGCACCGCCCAGCGCTGGTATTCCAGCGCGCAGTGCGCCGCACCCGGGATCTGCATCGCGCGGCGCTGGTAGCCGACGGTTTCGACGAAGTCCGCGGTGGCTTGCCAGGCCGGGCCGGTGCGGGCCCGCATCAGCGTCTCGATCTCGGCGCCGTCGTCGCGGGTCAACTGGTGTTCGGGCCAGCGCGGCAGCTGGTAGGCCAGCAGGGTCGGCAGCAGCGCCCGGGCCTGGTCGGGGTGGGTGGCGACGCAGTGGCGCAGCGCCGCGGGGTGCGGGGAGCCGACCACCGCGATGGCGGCGACCACCCGCGGGTGCAGCACCGAGGTGGCCCAGCAGACCAGGCCGCCGTCGGCGTGCCCGACCAGGGTGGCCGAGGTGTGCCCGAGCGCCCGGATCAGGCCGGCGGTGTCTGCGGCCAGCGTCCAGCCGTCATAGCCGCGCGGAGGCTTGTCGCTGCCGCCGTATCCGCGCAGGTCGACGGCGACCACACGGGCGCCGGCCAGTCCGCGCAGCTGGTGGCGCCAGGACCACCAGAAGGTGCCGAAGCCGTGCAGCAGGATGACCAGCGGCCGCGACGACGGCGCCACCGCCGCGTCGGCGTCGGTGTGTGCCTCGGCCTCCACGACGTGGAAGCGGATGCCGTTGGCGTGAACGTCGAGGTGGCGCCACGGGCCGTCGATACGGACTAGCGACGGGTCGGGCGGCGCCAAGCCGTCACCAACCGGACGGGTCGCGGGGGGCGACCGCCTGGCCGGGCACCGCGCCGGGCCGCTGGTCCCCGCTGAACGCGGCGCGGGTTTCCCTGACCGTCTCGATGGTTTCCTGCGGCCCGCGGATCCGGCGCACCCGCAGCCAGCCCAGGAACGCCAGCGCGCCGGCGGCCACCACCATCAGCAGGAACACGATGCCGAACGCGGCCCACGGGTAGAGCCAGTTGTCCAGCGCCTCGGCGAGGGTGAAGAACAGGAAGAAGGTGGAGTACAGCAGGATCACGCCGGCCAGGATGAACAACACCGAACCGGTCAGCCCGCGCTTGAGGTCGCGGGTGATCTCCGAGCGGGCCAGCTCGACCTCGGCGCGCACCAGCGTCGACACCTGGGTGCTGGCCTCGCGGACCAGGTCGCCGATGGATGCGTCCGGCGTCAGCTGGTGCGGGTCGATCAGCGGGATCGACGCGACGGTCGCGGGCACACCACTGTTACGGTCAGGCTTGCTCACGTACGGTCCTCCCGGGGTGACGGTCGGTCTTCATGTTGCCATGCGCGACCCCGCCGCACGACCCCGGGCGCGCCGGTAACGACTCGGCCCGCGCCCGCGACAAACAGGGCATGCCGGAGCTCGCCGGTAGACTCGTTGGCTGGTGTGTTGCGGTCTGTCGTTGTTTGGGACCCGACCCAAACGGAATCGGGAGGATCCTGCTGTGCGGACCGTTGCTGTGCTCGGCCGGTGTGCGGCGGTCGTCGGCGCCGTGGCGTTGCTGACCCCGACCGGCGTGGCGGAGGCCGACGGGCCCGTCGTTCTCGGCGGCGGGTCGGGAATCGTCATCGACAATGACGCCTACTGCACCCTGACCACCATCGGCACCGACAGCCGGGGCGACTTGATCGGGTTCACCTCCGCGCACTGCGGTGGGCCCGGTGCCACCGTCGCCGCCGAATCCGACCCGGCCGCCGGGGTCGTCGGCACCATGGTCGCCGGCAACGAGGCCCTGGACTACGCGGTGATCCGCTTCGACCCGGCCAAGGTCACCCCCACCAACAATGTGAACGGCTTCGTCATCAACGGGCTCGGGCCGGACCCGACGTTCGGCCAGGTGGCCTGCAAGCTGGGTCGCACCACCGGCCAGTCGTGCGGCGTGACCTGGGGACCGGGGCAGGACCCCGGCACCATCGTCAACCAGGTGTGCGGCGCGCCCGGTGATTCCGGTGCGCCGGTGACCGTCGACAACAAGCTGGTCGGCATGATCCACGGCGCCTACACCGACAATCTGCCGACCTGCGTGATGAAGTACATCCCGCTGCACACGCCGGCGGTGACCATGTCGTTCACCACCCAGTTGGCCGACATCACCGCCAAGGACCGGCCCGGTACCGGATTCCGCCCCTACGGCACCTGAGCCAGGAGGCGAGAGGTTACTTCGCCGCGCGGATGGCCTCGAAGACGCTGGGGTCCAGCAACGTCGAGGTGTCGCCGAGCGGACGGCCCTCGGCGACGTCGCGGAGCAGCCGCCGCATGATCTTGCCGCTGCGGGTCTTGGGCAGCTCGGGGACGACGTGGATCTCCCGCGGCTTGGCGATCGGTGAGATCTCCCGGGACACCTCGGCGCGCAGCTCGTCGATCATCTCGTCGCGGGACCGCTCACGGGCGTGTTCCTTGAGGATGACGAACGCGCAGATCGCCTGGCCGGTGTGCTCGTCGGTGGCGCCGACGACGGCAGCCTCGGCCACCCCGGCATGCCCGACCAGCGCCGATTCCACCTCGGCGGTGGAAATCCGGTGCCCGGACACGTTCATCACGTCGTCGATGCGACCCAGCACCCAGATCTCGCCGTCGGCGCCGTAGCGGGCCCCGTCACCGGCGAAGTACCAGCCCTGATCGGCGAACCGGGACCAGTAGGTCTCGACGAAGCGCTCGGGGTCACCCCAGATGCCGCGGGTCATCGCCGGCCACGGCTTGTCCAGGACCAGGTAGCCGGTGACCGGTTCGGCGTGGTCGGGCATCGGGGCGAGTTCTTTGCCGTCGTCGTCGACGATCTTGGCGGAGATGCCGGGCAGCGTCCGCATCGCCGAGCCCGGTTTGCAGACGGTGATCCCGGGGATCGGGGAGATCATCGCCGCGCCGGTCTCGGTCTGCCACCAGGTGTCGACGACGGGCGTCTCGTCCTCGCCCATCACCAGGCGGTACCACCGCCAGGCCTCCGGGTTGATCGGCTCGCCGACCGATCCGAGCAGCCGCAGGCTGGACAGGTCGTGCACCAGCGGCAGTTCGCGGCCCCAGCGCATGAAGGTCCGGATGACCGTCGGCGCGGTGTAGTAGATGCTGACGCGGTACTTCTCGATCACCTGGAAGTGCCGGTGCTCGTCGGGCGAGGCGGGGGTGCCCTCGTAGAGCACCTGGGTGGCGCCGTTGGCCAGCGGTCCGTAGACGATGTAGGTGTGCCCGGTGACCCAGCCGATGTCCGCCGTGCACCAGAACACGTCGGTCTCCGGCTTCAGGTCGAACACCTGGTAGTGGGTGTAGGCGGCCTGGGTGAGGAAGCCGCCCGAGCTGTGCACGATGCCTTTGGGTTTTCCGGTGGTTCCCGACGTGTAGAGCAGGAACAGCGGCTGCTCGGCGGGGAACGCCTCGGGTGTGTGCTGCGCGGATGCCTTGGGCACGGTCTCGTCCCACCACAGGTCGCGGCCCGGGGTCATGTGGCAGTCGATGCCGGTACGACGGGCGACGAGGACGTGCTCGACGGGGCTGGCGGCGCCGAGCCCGCCGAGGGCCTCGTCGACGTGCGCCTTCAGCGGCACGGCGGAGCCGCGGCGGAACTGCCCGTCGGCGGTGATGACGAGTTTGGCGCCGGCGTCCTCGATGCGCGCCCGTAGGGCCGCGGCGGCGAACCCGGCGAACACCACCGAGTGCATGACGCCCAGGCGCGCGCAGGCCAGCATCGCGATGACCGCTTCCGGGATCATCGGCATGTAGATGGCGGCCCGGTCGCCGGCCTTCAGCCCGAGTTCGGTCAGGGTGTTGGCGGCGCGGCACACCTCGTCCTGCAACTCGGCGTAGGTGATGTCGCGGTCGTCGCCGACGGGCTCGCCCTCCCAGTGGATGGCGACCCGGTCCCCGTGGCCGGCCTCGACGTGGCGGTCCACGCAGTTGTAGGCGACGTTGAGGGTGCCATCGGCGAACCACTTGGCGAACGGCGCCTCCGACCAGTCGAGCACCTCGGTGAACGGGGTCGCCCACGACAGCCGCTTGGCCTGCTCGGCCCAGAAGCCGAGCCGGTCCGCCTCGGCCCGGTCGTAGATCTCGGCGGTGGCGTTTGCCGTCGCCGCGAACGCGGCCGACGGCGGGTAGTGGGTGGGGGCTTCGGTATGCGCCTCGGTCATGCGAGTGAGCTTAATCACTGATGGTTGCACGGGGGTTGCCTGTCACAGAATCGGTCGATGCCCGGCTGGTTTCGTTGCGGCCGAACCGGTTCCCGTAGCGTGACCGGGGTGAACCCCGACCCACTGGCCCCGCTTGCGGCGTTGCCCGGTGTCGCCGAGGCGGCCGAGGCCGCGCGCGACGAACTGGGCCGCGCGCATCGGCATCGGGCGAACCTGCGGGGCTGGCCGGTCACCGCGGCGGAGGCGTCGCTGCGTGCGGCCCGGGCCTCCTCGGTGCTCGACGGCGGCGCCCTGGCCCTGGACGAGGATTCGGCGAGCGACCCGGTTCTTGCCGGGGCGCTGCGGGTGACCCAGGCGCTGGAGGGCGGTGAGGGCTCCCTGATCGGCGTGTGGCGCCGGGCCCCCATGCAGGCGCTGGCCCGCCTGCACATGCTGGCCGCCGCCGACCTCGTCGACGACGACGAGCTGGGCCGGCCCCGACTGGACCCGCAGGTGTCGCCGCGGCTGGATCTGCTGTGCCGGCTGGTGACCGGCGGTTCGCGCGTCCCGGCGCCGATCCTCGCCGCCGTCGCGCACGGGGAGCTGCTGGCGGTGGCCCCGTTCGGCAGCGCCGACGGCGTGGTGGCGCGGGCGGTGAGCCGGTTGGTGACCATCGCCAGCGGGCTGGATCCGCACGGTCTGGGCGTTCCCGAGGTGTACTGGATGCGCCGGTCGGCCGACTACCGGGCGGCCGCAGCCGGATTCGCCGCCGGTACCGAGCAGGGGCTGACCGACTGGCTGGTGCTCAGTTGCCGGGCGTTGCAGGAGGGTGCCCGCGAGGCCATCGCCATCGCGGATCTCAAGAAGTAGACGGCGAAAGCGGCTGTTTCCGTGTGGATTTCGCGTTGAGTCAGACGCTACGCCGGGAAAACGTCGATAGTCACCTGCGCCGGTTCTGAGTCGACGGGGAATGGCTAGCCGGACATGCGAAGCGGGCGACGACCCGAGTAACTCGGCTCGTCGCCCGCTAGCACGGAATTCCGGTTACCAGGCGTGCTAGGTGGGTTGCGCGGGGTGGCCTCGGCGTAGTTGCGACACGCTACGAGTACGACCCCACCCCTGGGGTCCGGTGTACCGTCCGTATTTCGCAATTCCGCAGGCCCGCAACACTTCTGCCCTGTCAGCGGCTATGGCTCCGCGTGGGTGCCGGGGTCCGTGCTGGGTAGTCCGGTACGGGAGAGCGACCCTTCTCTTTCGGATCGATCTTGGCCTTCCGGGCTGCCGTGCTTCCTTTGTACTACGTGATCG
>WBZQ01000214.1_pt1 | contig 30462 bp, 38 predicted proteins | sample 5204251 | NCBI WGS metagenome assembly WBZQ01 (sample SAMN12412402, study PRJNA552823) | activated sludge metagenome | isolation source: activated sludge from nitrification reactor of wastewater treatment plant... | place: USA: Virginia | collected 2017-09 | reverse complement strand
AAGGAATTTTCCATCCACCGCCTTGGCAACCACATCCGCATCTAACCCTGCTCCGATGATGAACTCCCGGGCGTCCTCTGCGGTGTAGATCCTGGTCGGTTCGATGCTCACCTGCTGAAACCCGGCGGCCGTCAATTTGCCCAGGTAGTCCTCCTCGTCGAGTGCTCCAGCCACACATCCGGCCCACAGTTCGACGCTGTGACGGATCTCCGATGGAATGGCACCACGCACCACGATGTCCGATACGGCCAACCGCCCGCCGGGCTTGAGCACTCGAAATGCCTCCCGAAATACGCGCGACTTGTCAGGAGAGAGGTTGATGACGCAGTTCGAGATAATCAAATCCACAGAATTGTCCGGAAGCGGGATGTCCTCGATCTCTCCCTTGAGAAACTCCACATTGGTCACACCGGCTTTGCGTTGGTTCTCACGTGCCAAGGCGAGCATGTCGTCCGTCATATCCAGCCCATAGACCTTCCCGGTTGGGCCGACTCTGCGCGCCGACAGGAACACGTCGATCCCTCCCCCGGAACCGAGATCCAGCACCGTCTCCCCTGGTTGAATCGTGGCCAACGCCGTCGGGTTTCCGCATCCGAACGACGCCATCACGGCCTCGGATGGGAGGCCGGCGGTTTCTTCTGTGGCGTAGAGATTTTGGGTAATGGGATCGAGCTTGCCGTCCTCCAGAATACTGCCGGACCCGCAGCAGGACGCTTTGCCCTGCTTGGCCTGACGAGCTGCTTGGCCGTATTCGGCTTGAATGATCTGCTTGAGCACCTTCTCATCCTTCATGGGATCACCTCTTATCAATAATTATTGATATATTGATGCAAAAAAAATCACTCGCAACAGGTCGACCGCCCGCGCACCTTTGAAGCCGTCTTGAGGAGCCCTAGAAACTCTTCTAACACTTCCAGTCCCTCCGGATTCAGCGAGTAATACATCCAGCGCCCTTCCCGGCGATCAAGCACCAACCTCGCTTCCTTTAAGACCTTCAAATGGAAGGAGAGTCGGGATTGACCGGTCTGGAACGCATCAGTGAGATCGCAGACGCATTGTTCCCCTGCCTGAAGCTGCTGCAGAATGCGCAGCCGGGTTTCATCGGAGAGGGCGTGGAAGACAAGGGCCGCGTGCTGGACGTCTTTACTCCGTAACGTGATCATGGCGGGATAATACATCAAATACTTTTGATACGTCAAGGCACCGCGTCCTCGTACACGCCAAGGTACACGACGCACGCTGGAGACTCTGTGGGGGCAATGGCGAGGGGTAAAACGTGAGAAGAGTGAGTTGGTCGGGGCGAGAGGATTTGAACCTCCGACATCCTGCTCCCAAAGCAGGCGCGCTACCGAGCTGCGCTACGCCCCGACTGAGCGGTGTTCGGCCATCATGCGTTGTAACAGTGTCCTGGCCTGATTGAAGGCGCGGGCACGATGGCTGATTTGATTCTTGAGCTCCGGCGACAACTGCGCCAGAGTTTGACGGTACTCCGGCAAGAAAAACACCGGGTCGTACCCGAACCCATGGGAACCCGTTGCTTGTTCGGCGATCACGCCCTCCAGGACTCCCTTTGCCGACAGTCGCGCACCTTCCGGCGTGGCGATGGCCGCGACGGTCACGAAGCGGCCACTGCGTCGTTCGGTCGGGGTGCCCTGAAGTTCCTGCAACAACTTCCGACAATTATCTTCGTATGTAGCATGTTCACCCGCGTAGCGGGCGGCGAAGGCACCAGGGCGCCCCCCCAAGGCATCAACCTCCAGCCCCGTATCGTCTGCCACCGCCGTAAGCCCCGTGTATTGGGCAATTTCCACGGCCTTCTTCATGGCATTGGCTTCGCAGGTCTCGCCGTCTTCCACAACGTCCGGCGCTTCGGGAAAATCATCAAGCGTGCGAATCGTGATATCCAGATCGCGCAACAAGGCCACGAGTTCCTGTTTCTTGTGTTGATTCCTCGTTGCCAACACAATCTGCATGCTTAGCTCAAGGCGCCGATCAGCGTCTGCTGCAGATCCACCAATTCACGGATCGCCTTCCAGCCTAAATCAAGGAATTCGTCCATATCTTTCTTGTTGAACGGAGTCCGCTCAGCCGTCCCTTGAACTTCGACGTACTGCCCGGCGCCGGTCATGACCAAATTCAGATCTACTTCGGCGTGCGAGTCTTCCTCATAGGCCAAATCCACCATAACATGGCCGCCGACCTTGCCGATACTGATCGCCGCCAGGTAATCGGTCAGCGGATTGACCTTGATCAACTCCCGCTTTTTGAGCACAGCGACGGCGTCAGCCAGGGCGATGAACGATCCAGTGATGGAGGCCGTTCGGGTCCCGCCGTCGGCCTGGATGACATCGCAATCGATCCAAATGGTCCGTTCTCCCAACCGGCTCGTATCGATCACGGCGCGCAGCGCCCGCCCGACCAGCCGTTGAATCTCCAGCGTGCGGCCCCCTTGTTTGCCCTTCACCGATTCGCGAGGCGAACGGTCGTGCGTGGCCCGAGGCAGCATGGCATATTCTGCCGTGACCCAGCCGGTCCCCTTCCCCTTGAGAAACGGCGGAACCTTTTCCTCAACCGAGGCGGTGCAGATGACCTTGGTATCCCCCATCTCGATCAGGACGGAGCCTTCGGCATGTTTCGTAAAATTCCGCGTGACCTTCACTGGCCGGATCTGATCCCGCCGTCGCCCGTCGATACGCCCCAATCCTGCACCGCTTGCCATTCAGTTGCACTCCTTCATCGCCTGCTAATCCAAAGGAGCGGATTATAGTGAAGGGCCCCTCAAAGAGCAAATGCACCACGCCTCAAACCCGCGAAGTTCACAAACTGCGTTTCGGCTGGCGTTCATAGAGGGCCTCTGTATAATCCAACTCATGTGTCGCAACCGTACAACGTCCAGTGTGTCTCGCACCGACCATCGTCAGAGTTGACAGTACCGTCACTGTCCCTTCTCCGGTACCTGTAGGATCTTGGCGCAGAGGTGAATCAGAGCCCCCCTCTGCTGGCCTCCTACGCGCCCACAACGCAGCCTCTCGGCAGGTGAGCAGGTGGCACAGAAGGTGCAGACTTTGAGCGTGTTCCCGCGCACTTCAGACTTAGGACCCGACAGCCGATACAGACGCTACACCTGAGACCCTCTCAGGAGCGCCTCTCGATTACCTCAACCAGCGAGCCAGGTCTATGAGCATCCCGAGCGTCAGTGAAGTAGCTACCCAGCAATCCATCCTCGAAAACCGCAACATTCTCATCGTCGATGACGAGGAGCCCATTCGTCGCCTGTTAGGCTATCTGCTGCAACCCCACGGCTACCAGGTCACCCTGGCCGGCGAGGCGCGCGAAGCCAGACAACGCATGGAGAGCGGCTCCTTTGCGATAGTGCTATGCGATGTGAACATGCCCGGCGAGTCAGGCATGGACCTCATTCGCCACATTCTCACGCAGTATCCCAGCACCGCCGTCATCATGATCACCGGCCTCGACAGCCCCGTGCTCGCGAACGCGGCGTTGGACATGGGTGCCTTCGGGTACATCATCAAGCCCTTTGAGGCGAACGAAGTCCTGATCAACGTGGCAAACGCCCTGCGGCGACGGAAGCTGGAGATCGAAAACTCCATGCACCGGGAAAATCTTGAAGAGGTCGTTCGGACCAGGACGATCGCCCTGCAGCAGGCCCTCGAATGGCTGGAGCGCAGTGAAAAGGAACTCCGCCTCTCACGTGAGGAAACGATTCAACGGTTGGCGATCGCCGCCGAATTCCGTGACAGCTCGACCGCGCAACACATTCAACGGATGAGTCACTACTGTGAGCTGCTGGCACGCCGGTACGGCTTGTCACCTGAGCGCTGCGACCTCATTCGCACAGCCAGCCCCATGCACGACATCGGCAAGATCGGCACGCCGGACCATGTGTTGCTGAAGCCCGGCAAATTCACGCCGGAAGAATTCAAAGTCATCACGCAACATACGGAAATCGGCTACAGGATTCTCGCCGGCTCAGACTCGGAATTGCTGAAGGTGGCCGCCCTCATCGCCTGGACACACCATGAACGGTACGACGGCACCGGGTATCCACGCGGCCTGAAGGGGGAAGAGATTCCGCTGGAAGGGCGGATTACCGCGATCGCCGACAACTTCGACGCCATTACGACGCAGCGGGTCTATAAGCCCGCGTATGACTTTGATCACGCCAAGGAACTCATGCTCAAGGAACGGGGCAAACATTTCGACCCCGATCTGCTCGACATCTTTTTCGAGTCCATGAGTGATGTCCAGCGCATCTATGATCAATTTTCCGACCCGAGCTGGCTCGCCGCCTCCCGGCAACGTTCGATCACCCAGGACCAGGGGGAGGCCCAATGAGCCGCGCATCTCGAAACTGGATCGCCTATCTCTGCGAAAACCTCGCCTCCTCCGGCATGATGCCGACATGGGAAGCCGCAACCTACCTCACCGACAATCTCTTCGGAGACCGTCCGAACCCGAGACTGTTGGGGACCGCGTGCCCCTATGAAGACACCACGAACCTGCTCCACCGCCTCTACCAACCGCTTGTGGCGGCAGCGACGCGCGACATTCCCATGCCGCAGGCGGCCATGATCCATGTCTTCACGGACATCAGCCTGACCGGAAAATCCGCCGTTTTGGTCGTGTATTTCCCGGGGCAGAATCAGCCTCACCAGCTGTTGCTGCTGGATGCTGCCAAAGCCTGGGAACTGGTGTTCGACAATTCAGAAGAGTTCAATGCCTGGGCGGAGGAACGATATCACTGGATCAAGACGGCGCTCACGAGCGTCACCGCTGGCATCCCCCTGTCTCCAACGATTCCTGCCCCTCTCGAAGCCGTCAAGAACTGAGCGGAAGATGAGAGCTGATGGCTGATCACGCAGAAGCCCGAGCCTTCCTCGCCCTTCTGACCGCCAGACACTAGAGGCTATCTGCCGTCGGCTCTTCGTGACTACGCATCGTAGTTGAGATTCGGCGCCAGCCAGCGTTCCACCTCACCCACGGCAAGCTTCTTCCTCGCAGCATAATCCTCGACCTGATCCCGATTGATTTTGCCCACCGCGAAATACTTCGCCTCCGGATGGGCAAAATACAGACCGCTCACGGCAGCTGCCGGCAACATGGCATAGGACTCCGTCAATCTGACGCCCGCGTGCGACTCTGCGTGCAGCAGGTCAAAAAGACTCCGCTTCTCGGTGTGATCCGGACAGGCCGGATATCCTGGCGCAGGGCGAATGCCACGGTAGCGCTCGCGAATCATGTCCTCGTTCGTCAGCGATTCAGCCTTGCCGTATCCCCACTCAGCACGAACCTGTTTGTGCAGCCATTCGGCAAAGGCTTCAGCCAGCCGGTCCGCCAATGCCTTGACCATGATGGAGTTGTAATCGTCATGGTCCTTTTCAAACTTCGCACACAGCGCCTCTACACCGATTCCCGCCGTCACGACGAATGCGCCGACGTAGTCCGTCCGGCCGGCATCCTTGGGGGCGACATAGTCGGCCAGAGCCAGATTGAACTGGTCGGCAGGCTTTTCCATCTGTTGCCGGAGCGTGTGGAACGTGGTGATCACCTCGCGGCGGTCAGGCGCCCGGTAGAGCTCGATATCATCGCCGACACTATTCGCCGGGAAGAATCCGTAGACACCCCGAGCCGTCAGCAAGTTGCCACGAATGATGTCGTCTAACAGCGTCTGGGCATCCGCGAGCAGTTCCTTGGCCTTGGGACCAACGGTGGGATCTTCCAAAATGCCGGGATATCGTCCGCGCAACTCCCAGGTATGAAAGAACGGGGTCCAGTCGATGAACGGCACCAGTTCCCGGAGGGACATGCAGTCAATCTGGCGCACCCCAGTGAAGGCAGGCACCGGAATATCCGCCACCGCCCAGTCGGTCGGCAGCCGGTGCGATCGGGCTGCCTCGAGGCCGATCAGCGCCTTGGAGCCGCGATCCTGATGCGCCTGCCGAATCCGGTCATAGTCGGCGCGAACCGAGGCGGCAAACTCCACCCGCTGCTGTGCATTGATCAAACTGCCCACGACGCCAACTGCGCGCGACGCGTCGAGGACGTGCACCGTTGCATTCCCATAGGAAGGCGCGATCTTCACCGCCGTATGGGCTTTGCTGGTGGTGGCACCACCGATGAGTAATGGCACCGTAAACCCCTGCCGTGTCATTTCCTTGGCCACATGAACCATTTCATCCAAGGACGGTGTAATCAAGCCGCTCAGACCGATCACATCCACTTGGCGCTCCCGAGCGGTCGTGAGAATGGTCTCGCAAGCCACCATCACGCCCAGATCGATCACCTCATAGTTGTTGCAGCCTAACACCACCCCGACGATGTTCTTCCCGATGTCATGCACGTCGCCCTTCACCGTCGCGAGCAGCACCTTGCCGTTTGCGCGGGACGTGCCCAGACGCTGCTTCTCGGCCTCCATAAACGGCATTAGATAGGCCACGGCTTTCTTCATCACCCTGGCGCTCTTCACAACCTGCGGCAAAAACATTTTCCCTGCCCCGAACAGATCACCAACGACGTTCATCCCCGCCATTAATGGCCCTTCGATCACATCGAGCGGGCGGGCGCATTTCTGTCTGGCCTCCTCGACATCCTGATCGATAAAGTCCGTCAGTCCCTTGACCAGCGCGTGCGCCAACCGCTCCTCGACCGGCTTTGCACGCCACTCGTCGTCTTTCACGGCCACCTTGCCCTTTTGCTTGACGGTCTCCGCAAACGCCACCAGCCGCTCCGTCGCATCCGGCCGGCGATTCAGCAGCACGTCCTCCACCAGCTCAAGCAAATCTTTGGACACCTCCTCGTACACGGCCAGTTGTCCGGCGTTGACGATGCCCATATCAAGCCCGGCCTGAATGGCATGGTAGAGAAACGCGGCATGCATTGCTTCACGCACTACATTGTTGCCGCGGAACGAGAATGAAATGTTACTGACGCCGCCGCTCACCTTGGCCAGCGGCAGATGCTGTTTGATCCACCGGGTCGCCTCGATGAAATCCACGGCGTAGTTATTGTGTTCTTCCAGTCCGGTCGCAACCGTGAGGATGTTCGGATCGAAAATGATGTCCTGCGGCGGCACACCAACCTGCGTGGTGAGCAAGCGATAGGAGCGTTCGCAAATCTCAATGCGGCGGGCCTGCGAATCGGCCTGTCCCCGCTCGTCGAAGGCCATGACGACCATGGCCGCGCCATAGCGGCGGATGAGCCGGGCCTGCTCCAGGAACTTCGCCTCCCCCTCCTTCAAACTGATGGAATTGACGATGCCCTTGCCCTGGATGTTACGGAGGCCTTCTTCGATGACCTCCCACTTGGAACTGTCCACCATGATCGGCACGCGTGCGATATCGGACTCCGCTGCCAGGAGTCGCAGGAACTTCTGCATCGCCGCCTTCGAATCCAGCAGGCCCTCATCCATATTGATGTCGATGATTTGCGCGCCACCCTCCACCTGCTGGCGCGCCACCGTGAGCGCCTTGTCATAGTCCCCGGCCAAAATCAGTTTGGAAAACGCCGGTGACCCGGTGATGTTGGTCCGCTCGCCGACATTCACAAAATTGGATTCCGGCCGGACCGTGAGAGCTTCCAGGCCACTGAGTCGTAAATATGGCGCGACCGGGCCGGGCCGTCTGGGCGACACCCCGCGCACCGCGCCGGCGATCTGTCGAATGTGATCCGGCGTGGTGCCGCAACAGCCGCCCACAATATTGAGCCAGCCGTTTTGCGCCCACTCACGCAACTGTGGAGCCAACGATTCCGGCGTTTCCGGGAATCCCGTCGGCAGGAGCGGATTCGGCAATCCGGCGTTGGGGTGACTGCTGACGTAAATGGGGGCTAGCTGCGACAACTCTTCGATGAGCGGACGCATTTCTTTCGGCCCCAGCGCGCAATTCATCCCGACGCTGAGCAACGGCACATGCGAAATCGAGTTCCAAAACCCCTCGACGGTTTGTCCGGAGAATCCACGATTGCTACCGGCCTGGATAAAGGTGACCGAGGCCATGACCGGCACCTGTCGGGCACCTTCGGCAAACAGCTGCTGGATCGCGAAAAACGCCGCCTTGGCATTGAGCGTGTCAAAAATGGTCTCGACCAGCAGCAGATCCACGCCGCCGTCCAACAGCCCGCGGACTTGTTCGGCATAGGCCCGTACCAATTCAGGAAACGTCGTGCCGCGGGCCGCGGCATCGTTCGAGTCGGTCGAGATCGAGGAGGTCTTGGTCGTGGGACCGATAGCCCCCGCCACGAAACACCGTCGAGCAGGCTGCGCGGCCGTGACTGCAGCCACGGCCCGCCGGGCACACTCAGCCCCGGCTTTCGAGAACTCATACCCCAGCTCTTCCATTCCGTAGTCGGCGAGCGACACGGACTGGGAATTGAAGGTGTTGGTTTCAATGATGTCCGCGCCGGCTTCAAGGTATTGGCGATGGATCGCCTCGATAACAGCCGGCTGCGTGACGTTGAGGAGGTCGTTATGCCCCTTCAGGTCCTTGGCCCACTGCTGAAAGCGCGTTCCGCGGAACGCCGCTTCGTCCAGCTTGTACCGTTGGATCATGGTGCCCATGGCACCATCGAGGATGAGGATTCGCTCTCGGAGCAGGGCTTCTACTTCATGTACCGGCATGACGACCTATGTCTTTCTGTCTCCGAACGTCAGGGGCACGCGCCGCGGGCGTCCGGGACTCGCGATGGAGCGGCATCATATCGGGAACGGACTTTTTTCAGCAAGCCATGACCGGCCGGTGCCTTGACTTCGCCTACCCTGGCCGATAGGATGCCCATCAGTGTCTGGCTCAAGCCTGAGTGATCATCGTATGGCGTTTCAGACAGTCACTCGCCTGCTTCCATTCTTTTTCCTCTGCATGTGCATCATCGGATCGGGAGCCCCTCCGGCCTGGGCAGGCCCTTATTTTGACGACGGTTATCTTGGACTCACCCAAACCGAGTTACACGACAAACTCGGCTTGCCGCAAGCGGTGCGGGACCGTAAGTCGGCGTTGCGCGTCTTTACGTATTACCCCATCGCCGATTGGGACCAGTACTTCAAAAAAGTCGCTTCACCGGAGAACGGCGAAGATGTCTACACGTTCAAACGCGACGGCGTGGACGTTCGCTATTCGTTTAGCTACACGTTCGATCCGAACGACCATAGCGAGCAGCGGCCCCTGTTCGTCCGACTCGTGGACATCGAGTTCACGCCGCCGGTTCCATTGAGCAAAATCCCGCAGCTGGTTCCCGAATTCACACCCTCGGATGAGGCGGCTGCGCCGGTCTTCCGCTCGAACATCATGTTGTTGTTTTTTTCGGGCAAACCGTCAGCGGAGGCGAGATTCATCGTCCGGGAGAAGGGAAAGGACGCGCTCGATTGGTCACTCGCGTTTCAAATGTTTGCACTCCAGGGCTTGCCCGATCCCCTGACGCTGAAAGCCCCGATCGACCGGCTCGAAATCAGCACCCAAAGTCTGCCGCTCGTGAAACTCCGCCAACGTACCACGCACGAACCGGTGCTGAATCCCTACTCGAAGGCCTTCGCGCAGCAAGCTCCGCCCGCTCCTGCGGCAAAAAAAATTCCGGTGCCCACGTATGCAGACTGATGCCCGTCAGGGCGTTGGTTGTTCAGCTGGTTCGACTTGGCGGGCCGTCCGTTCATCCTGCGCGCGGTAACTTCGCTCGGTTTGGGTCCTGAACCGTCCCAACACATTGTCCACGGCTTGCCCTGAACCCTGCTGAGGCGGTCCGGCAACGGCGTCCAGCGAAGGCGCCTCAAACGCCACCGCATGATAGAGCGCTGCTCCTGCGACGAGCACGAGCAGAAACTTGCACAGAATCCGGATTGCAGGATTGGCGCTAAGAAACAGCAGCAGGAGCAACAACACAGCGGCCACGCCTGCAACGATCGCCACCGCCGTCTGATAGGGCGTCAGCCCCTTGATGGCACGTGTCCCCAGTTTTCTGGCCACCGCATCAAGGAGGTCCCCCACCTCCCCTTTTGAGGCCGAATGGGACGCGACGGATGTCGCCGCGGCCGGTTCAGGTGCCGGAACGGCCGTCGAATCAGGACCGGTCATGGTCCGCACCCGTCCCCTGTACGCGGCGGGAACCTGTTCAAGATTGTCGGTTAAGACCGGCTGTCCCTGGGCGTCCGTGTAGACATAGAGGGACCCCGCCGTCGCAGGCATCCCTTCACCGGTCAGAAGCCAGCCCCCCACGAGAAGCAGCCACAGTAGGCCTCCCCACCAGTTCCAGTCCCGTCCTGCCATCCCAGTCTTCTCCATTCTCCACTAAGCATAGCAGGTCAAAAGCGGTTTTCACGGTAGAACGGCCCAGACTGAGGACCATTCCCTCCCTTGACGGAGTGAAAAACGATTGTTTAGCATGCAGGAGTACCTCGAAATGGCGCCCATTCGTTACCGGAAGGATACCCGTGACCGATCACACCACCTCGGCCAGTCCCGTTTCAGCCCTCCCCCCGGCGGAGGAACCGACACCGTTCATCCGGCAACGGCCGGTCCGGTTGATTATCAACGCATTCCTCGTGCTGTTCGTGGTGGCGCTCATTGCCTTCCGGTTCATCCCCGGCTGGCTCGATCCGGACTTCACCAAGCATATTGAGAGTCACCGCGTCATGGTCGGCATGGACCGTAAGCAGGTGCTTGACTCGTGGGGCTCCCCGAACACGATGAACGTCACACACACCCAGGACGGATTGCGACGGGAAGAGTGGATTTTTGAAGATTGGGAAAGTCCCGCGGTCGTGAAACACCGCTATTTGTACTTTGAGGAAGGCAAGTTGATCGGGGGGCATTTCTCTGGATCGGATGTACGCCTGCCTCTTCCAACGAATCCGGAACCGGTCAAGCCCAAGGGGCATCCCTAAGGGGACGGCCGCATCTCCTCCGTCACCGCGATCATCCCGCCTCTCCGGTAGCTTCACGCACCTGCAGGGCCAAACGACTCAGCAGAATTTCGGCGCGCTCCCGATCCCGCGAGTCGACCATCACCCGACAGCCTAACAGCGCTACCCCAGGGTACAGTGCCCCGACATGTTCATGCTGGACGGCATAGGGAATCCTGTTCCCGTCGAGCAGACTCTTGATCAACGCCAATTCACCCACATCTCCCGATTCGCACAGGGTCACAAAGGTGCCGGCTCTCTCAGGTTGCTGTCGTGGCGTCACAGGAGTCCTCCGGATGGTCGGTTCCACGCACCTACCGGCTCCGGCGAGGTGTGAACCGGCTCCAAGCTGCGAACAGTGCGTGATTCGTTGCAATTCAGTCGGATGGTCAATACACTCACAGATACGTAGCCGGGTGGGGGCAGCGTCTTGGCAGACCCTGTTCAAACCTGGCTGGCACCTCGGAAAGCACGCGGTGTTGGAGGGTAGCCCCAGGTATCCCGCTCACGGAGACAGCCTACGGGGTCTCGGTTATCTGCACCCGCCGTTCCTTCCCGGGGCCGCCGGACACCGTGAGGACGCGCTTCCACTCGCGAATCTGATAGATGGCCCAGGCTTGCGGCTGATCCTTGTAAAACGCATCCGGGTCTTCGCCGGAGGCATTCAGGTAGATCGGTTCCGTGAATCCTTCGTCGAGCACATAGTCCAGGAGGCAGTCGGTCGTAAACCCCTTGCCGCGCAAGGAGACCTCGGCGAGGAAATTGAGAATGTCATCTGAATTCTGAATGGTGATTGGGTTCATCTGATCGGGCCTGATTGTAGCCAGCGAGAAAGAAGGAAGGCAAGACATGGCACAGAAGCGATTGAGCCGCGCGCAATTTCTTGAGCGCCTGCTGTCCATCATGGATCGCAAGCATCACTGGGCCTGGCCGATTATCATGGGGTCCGGAATCTCCAAGGCACAGCTGAAACTCCACTACCAGCAAGAATTCCTCGTCTATGTGCGCGACTTCCCTGTGCTGCTGGCCCGCGTCCACGGCCAGAATCCTCCCCCCGATGTGCGACGCATGTTGGCCGAGAACATCTATGAAGAAGACACCGGCGGGCTCTCGTTTGGCCGATCGCATCCGGAACTCTTCAACGAAATGATGCAGGGGCTCGGGTTTAGCAGCGAAGTATTCCGGACCGCCAGACTACTCCCGGCCAGCGCACGCTACCGGAGGTGGCTGGAGAAGGTCACGGCAAGTCGCGACTGGGTGGTCGGTGCCGCCGCACTCGCGGTGTTTGTCGAAGGCAGCATCAAAGATCGCCAGGAGATTCAGGAGCCGTCCAAGCCGAAAAGTGAGGCGGAGATTGAAGCCTATATCGATGCCCATCCCCTCATCCGGCACCATAAGATCGGACGCCAGTCGATGGACCTCATCCGTGCGCATCAAAAAGTCGAAGCAGGCCATCGCCAGGATGCCTATGCCATGGTGGTCGGGTATGCTGAAACCCGGCGCCAACAGAATGCCGTCCTGGCCTGTGTCTCACAAGGGCTGACCCTGTGGACGGCATATCGGGACGCAATCGCCAAGGCCTGCAAACTGGTCAGACCATGACGATCAACCACATGTGGCCTCGCCTCGCGCTATGTGCCTGCCTGTGCCTGCTCCCCCTGGTCCACCCCGAGACAGCCTCGGCGGACCGCACACCACCTGATGACATGGTGCTGGTTCCGGCCGGTGAGTTTTCGATGGGTTCCTCCTCCGATGTCGGAGGTCTCCCTGACGAGCAACCGCTGCGCCTCGTCTATCTGAGCGCGTTTTGGATCGATCAATTTGAAGTGACCAATGCCGCCTATGCTCGCTTCGTCCAGGAGACGGGTTACCAAGCGCCGGCCAATGCTGCTCCCGCCCTGACGCTCTGGGAACATAACGCCCCCTTGCCGGGTATCGAACGTCATCCGGTCGTCAATGTGAGTTGGCTGGATGCCGTGGCCTACTGCCGCTGGGCCAAGAAGCGGCTACCGACGGAGGCGGAATGGGAAAAAGCCGCCCGTGGAACAGACCGGCGGACATATCCCTGGGGGAACGAGTGGAACTTCGAGCACGCCAACAGCGCGAGTTATTGGGCCAAGAAAACCATCGAATTTGCCGACAGCAGCCAATGGGAAGCCTTCTGGCTCCGAGGGCTTGGCGCGGCCATTTCCAAGGAGAAGGGCCTGAGGGGCGAAATCCTGACCCTGCCGGTGGGCAGCTTCCCTGCAGGCGTTAGCCCCTACGGAGCCCTGGACATGGCAGGGAACGCAGCTGAATGGGTCCAGGACTGGTACAACCCCAACCACTACCGGTCGGCGGTCCTCACCAATCCACAGGGGCCGGAGCGCGGAGCCATCAAGGCCATGCGTGGAGGGTCCTGGCTGAAACCAGCCATCAGTTTGCGCACGACCGATCGTGATTGGGGCACCATGGACAGCCGACCTTCCGGCACCGGTTTCCGTTGTGCGCGCGATAGCTACTAACGCACGAATGATCGCGAATAATTCAACGGCCTTGCACCACCCCGCATGAGGAAACCGCACCGCGCGTTTCCCCCGCTCTCACCACTGATCTCAGCCCGTCACAATTTCACGAGATTCTAGGTACCCCGGGCTTCAGCCGCTATACTGCTAGTGAGCCCGAGGACGCCCATGATCGCCCCACATCCCCATTCCATCCCAAAGGCACAGATGCCCACTTTTCGCATCCTTCTGGCGGACGACTCCGTGGAATCACACCTCGTGGTTCAAGGCTACCTTCGCGACACGACCTATCACGTCGAGGTAGTGTCCGATGGGGCACACGCGGTTGCCGCCTTCCAGGCCAACCCCTTCGATCTTGTCCTGATCAATGAGCAGATGCCCGTCATGGATGGATTCACCGCGACGCGTCTGATTCGCGAGTGGGAATGTGCTCACCGGCAGGTCGCAGCCCCTATTCTGGCATTAACGGCCCATTCGCTCGAAGAGGCGCAGGAACAGAGCCGGTCGGCGGGCTGCACAGGACTGCTCCTCAAGCCCCTGACGAAACAGCAGCTGATTGACGCCATACGCACCTATAGCCTCGCTGCTTCGACACCCGAAGACGTCAAACCGACCCAGTCGCGAGCGGACATGACTGTGGGCATTGAAGAGGAGATTCGGCGCCGGCGCCCACTCTTCCTCAACCACCGCCGCAATGATTTAAGAAAGATGCGTGACGCGGTTGACCAAAAGGACTTTGATAGCCTGACAAGCATGGGCCACAGAATCAAGGGCCTGGCCGGCTCCTATGGATTTCCGGAGATCGGTCTGGCGGGAGCGCACCTCGAGTCGGCCGCGCGGGCAAAGGATCTGGCCTCGGTTGAGCGGGCCATCACGGAATTGGCCCGACTCCTCGATCGAGCGCAGCAAGCGGCCTAGATAAGCATAGACCCGGCGAAGTGTAGGAGCGGAACCACGACATGAGCATTCTGATCATCGACGATTTTGAGGAACAACGAGAACTCCTGCACGCCATTCTGCAGCGCGCCGGATTCGGGCCACTCCTGCCGGTAGGCAGTGGTAGAGAGGGGCTCCAGCTCCTGGGACTGGGACAACGGAGGAAGCCGGCCACCGCGATTGATCTCGTCCTCATGGACATTGAGATGCCGGAGATGAGCGGATTAGAAGCCTGCCAGCAGATCCGGATGGAAGAACAACTTCAACAGCTGCCCATCATCATCATCACCGCACACACGGCGGCAGAGGATATCCAAGCAGCGTACACGGCGGGCGCGACCGACTATATACGCAAACCTGTCATTCCCGCCGAGTTGCTGGCACGTGTCGCGACCGCGCTCAGCCTCAAACAAGAAATTGATGCGAGAAAACTTCGTGAACAGGAGCTGCTCGAACGAACGAAGGAACTTGACCGTGCCTTCGAACACATCACGACACTCCATGGCACCATTCACATCTGTGCCAAGTGCAAGCGGGTGAAGAGCGAGGGATCGTTCTGGCAACGGATTGAAGACTATCTGCGGCGCCAGGGGCGCTCGACCGTCAAGGAAGCCGTCTGTGAAACCTGCTTACAGCAGGCGTACCCTCACCTCAAGCGAATGCCGTGACCACCGGGGCTGAGCATCCCTGAATCCTTGTCACCGCGGTTGGAGGGAGTTCTCCCGCAACAGAAACGCGACGGCGTCGATGCGCACCACCGGCATGATCAGCCCTTCCCCCTCGTCCTCGTGCGAAAAGTCATAGACCAGCGACTCTTCCTCGATCAGCCGTCCGGCCATCAGCACCTCAATGTCGATTCGTTCTCCCTGTTGGAGCCGCGTATTGAGGTGGGGCGTCTCGTCGCCGGCCAGCGCAATCAGTGTCGCGGGCAGATCCTCATGTTTGAACCGCACCTCGCCCCACCCGGTCCGATGAAACTTCGGCCCGAGCGCCACGCGAAAACCACCTTCCTCCTGATCAAAACGGGAAAGCTCCCCAAGCCACGCAAAGGCCACCACCCACTGGAGAGCGTCATTGCCTGCCCGGTTGGCATCACGTTCACGATTTAAGGCAAAGAGTCGTTCATCGTGACCCGGATCATGATGTCCCTGTCCATAGACCGTGGACCAGTCAGGCGGGTGCCGATCCAGCGCTGTGAGAAACTGTTCGATCGACTCGGGCTCAAGGAGCAGCCGGCTCTGGGGAGGAAGAGAAGCCAGCGCGGCGGACAAGTCACGTTGCAGGGGCTGCACACCGGATACGCCCTCTGCCCGCACGACCGCCGGCACGATACACGTGAGCAGGAGGAGGACTGCGGCACGGATCATCCACATGGTGGGACGATTCGTACAATCAGGCCACGGGTGTCGACAGGCGCTGAAAGACTTCACGAAGGTTTTTGGTTCCTGGATGATCCCAGGACAAGACCCCAGTATCGACCAACACCTGGAGACGTGGGGTCGGATCCAGTCGAGGGAACATCTCTGCCGGCACCGGTTGGGACTGCAACAGCTGCGTGTAAACCGCCATCCATGACTCGGTGACGGCACGCAGGCCTGGGTCGGTCGCCTTCATCCGACCGAGCCGCACTTCTTGCAGCAATTTGATCAGAGGATCCGACGGCAATAACGTCCCGATCGCACGACGCATTTGGTCTTCAGCTTGTTCCATCGATCAGCCTGCGTCCGGTTCAATTCATCGAACAGGCACCGGGACCACGTGGATCACCACAGGACCCGCACCCGCCACCGGAATTGGAGGTCACCGGCCATCCGCCGGTCGCCCCGACGCCGAAGGCGGAAAACTGCTTGTTCAACGATGTCGCTCTGCAGGAGGGACAGGCCGGCACGGTATTCCCCTGCACGATCAGCTCGAAGCGGTGGTTGCATTCCTGACAGACGTATTCGAAGATGGGCATGGGACTATACTCCTTAGAAGTTGAGGCATTATAAGTAAGGTCCGATTCACTTCGCAATTGCCAGCCGATGGGAGCCCACAGATGTGGTCAGAAGATAAATCGTTCGTGTTTCGCATCAGCCTGGAAGCCCAGTTTCCTGACGACTATGACGGTCCGCACGATGAACGGGCGTGGCTGCGGGAATGGGAGACGCAGATCAAGCCCGTGTTGATCAAGAACGTGTTTGACACGCTACGGGACTATCCGGCCTGGAAATCCCACGTACGAAACCGTGGCATCTCGCCCACCGACGAGATTGAGGTGGCCATGGTGCGTGATTTTCAGCAGCCCCCTCAGTGAACGAGCGATCATGCGGCAGGCGACCGATCAAGGTCTGTACATTCATGTGCCCTTCTGTCAGCAACGCTGTCACTTCTGCGCCTTTTACCTCGAAATTCACCACCCGCGCGCTGCAGCGGAATTTGTGGCCTCACTGCTGACGGAACTGCAGCTCTACGCCGAGACCTCCCCGTTCGACCCCGGTCCGTTGGGCTCGATCTATTTCGGTGGCGGGACGCCGACCACTCTCGATGCGGATGAACTGACGCAGATTCTCTCGGCAGCAGAAGAGGCGTTTGGTCTGGCGCCGGACGCCGAAGTGACCGTTGAGGCGCATCCGGGATCGGTGACCCCGGAAAGTCTGGGCACACTCCGACGCGGCGGATTCACCCGGATCAGCTTCGGGGCCGAATCCATGAACCAGGCCGAGCTGGATCTGGTCGGACGCCCAGGCTCCCCAATGAGTACCAGGCAAGTCGTCTGTGCCGCACGTCATGCCGGCTTCGAGAACATCAATCTCGATCTCATGTATGGCCTCCCCGGGCAGACACAAGACAGTTGGCGCACTTCGCTGCACCAGACCATCGAGCTCGCGCCCACTCACCTCTCCTGCTATGCCCTTACGGTTGAGGAGGGCACGTCGCTCCAAACAGCCATCCAGCGCGGCCTTGTCCCCGCCCCGGACGAGTCGCTGCAAAATGAGATGGAAGACCTCGCCGAGGCAGTTCTCACCACGGCCGGTTACAGTCGATACGAAATTTCGAACTATTGTCGCCCCGGTTTCGCCAGCCGACACAACCGTCTGCACTGGACCGGCGGCACCTATCTGGGGCTGGGTCCGAGCGCGCAATCGTATGCGGGTGGTCGACGCTTCGGCAATGTCAGCAACTTAACCGCCTACAATTCCGATCTTCGACATGGCCGGCTTCCGGTGTCGGAATCCGAGCAGCTCAGTCACGCGCATGAGGCGTGCGAACGCCTGATCTTCGGACTTCGCCTGACGGACGGTGTTGCAGTACAGGAGACCGGGGCCCTATCCATCCGAGGACTCGCCAGCACAATTGACGAATTGATCGCGGATGCCATCTTGGAACGTGACGGCAGCCTGGTGAAACTCACCCCCAAAGGCCGGCGTTATGCGGATTCCGTGGCAGTTAGGCTTCTCGCCAGTGTCGAAGGAGCCTCTCGCGCTTGCGCCGCTCTTGACTTCCATGCTCCGCCACGTCAACAGTGTACGGAGAGTGCGGACGACAGCGTCGAGGAGCGACACTCGGCCATTATGTAGTTGAAGATTTCGAGGAGGCCTGTGCCATGCCGGTCAATATGGATCCCAGCAAACGCCGCCGCCGTCAGCCGGCTGAAGCACAAACAGCAGCAGCTGAGCACGATACCGCCCATGCCAGAACATTTGGGGAAGATACGGAGGCGGATCGGGAGAAGGCGATTGCCGAAGCCGAATTGAAAAACCTCTGGGATGCCACAGAAGTCATCGATATGGATAGCTGGTAGACAAGCATCCCAGACGAAGCAGCAGACCTCCTATCCGTTCGACAGCCATTCCCGAATCTCGCACAGCAGCCACTGATCGTACCAACTCGATGACCGCCTCTCCTGCCCACCATGCCCTGTTTCATCCGTTCCACCTCTGTTCCCCGGAGACCCTGGAGCTCATACTCAGCTTGTACGACTCCGTCCATTTCCGGGATTACATGGCTCTCCGGTTGACACCACTGATGGGCACCACGGCGTACCAGGATCGCATGGGCGACAACCACCCGGCGCTCGTCACCAGTGGCAGGATCGTGCAGGGTTATCCGGTCTCCGGCCCCCTGGACGAAGCCGCGACCGCGGGGGTCGACCGGGATCTGGCTGACCCTGAATGGCGCGCCCTGTTCCATACGAGCCTACGCGAGGATCGACGCTTCCAGCGGGGGCTGTTTGACCTCACGCATGCCATGCCGATCGGCGGGGTGGTAGTCCCAGGCCCGGCCGCATTACTTCGCCTGCTGAATCCCGAACGGGCCTCTGATCGCTGCACCGTTGCCCTGGTGCAAGCCTTGGCGAAGCCAGGTTTGTCGTTAGAGGAGGCCTATCGCTTTGAGTACGGCCTGGCCCTGCTCAAGACGGCCGCGGCCCAGGCCTATACCATTCGCCTCGCCCGGACACACCACTTAATTCCCGTCACCGACTCCCACACGCACCACACCTTGCTGAGCCGAAGCTTGGCGCGAGAGCGCATCAATCTTCCACACGACGACCTCCGCCATTGATGCCGGCAACGGGCTGTTGCACTGAGCCCCATATCACCTGATACACTCCACCCCCGACGAGACGAGCGCATGAGCACCCTCACCCCAGTCATAACCCCAGAGGCTCTCGACACAACCGACGTGGGCACCGGTGACGATCTTGAAGCTCGCGTCATCGTCTTCAACTGCGAGTGCCATACCTACCAACAGGTCATCGCCCTATTCTGCAAATGGATTCCGGGAATGAACTCCTCCCGGGCCTTTGAATTGGCCTGGCGGATCGATCATGAGGGGCAGGCGACGGTCTACTCCGGTGCGCGAAAGTTGGCGGAGGAGATTGGTACCAAGCTGGCAGCCGGGGGATTACGGGTCGGGGTTCAGTAAGGAAGACAGACGCCGGTGCGTGCGAGTCTGCGTCGACCGTCTCGACGCAGACACATGTTACTTGGCGCGCTTTTTCGGGGCAGGAGCCTTCGTGGATTTCGCTTTCGTTGCCGGAGCAGCCAGCGCGGCAGGCTTCTTGGAGCCTCCCTTCGCACTGCCGTGGGTGGCTTGCGAACCTTTCGCGGCTTTCGCCGGCGCTTGAGCCGCCTTTTGCTCCTGGGCGGCCGCCGCCTTGTAGTAGGACTTATTCAGTTTGCTCAGCATCTCGCCGTTCAAGACACGCACCTGATATAACTCGAACAATTTGCTGATCGCTTTGGGATCACCCTTTCGGGCCAGACCCAACAGGCGTCGCCGTTGGTTCATTTCCTCTTCTTCAGTATGAGACGCTGCTCGCCGCTCCATAGCGCTCCTTTCACGGGATGCCTGAGACTCAGTGCACAGGTCAGGTCAGATTTCCTGACGAAATGCTTTGGATTGTAACAGATTCGGCCTAGCCAGCACTACACAAACCTGCGTCACAAGAAAGAAAACTTCCACCTCCGACGCACGACCCCGACGATTCGCCTCCCGTCTCGGGTTGTAGATGCCTGACGAAGGGCTCTATAATTCAGCTCCCGATCAACCACGAGACAAAGGAGCCTCCGATGGAACATGCTGCCGCGGTCGATACACCAGTGACAGTCGCCGACGATCCCCAGGCCCGTGCCCTGCTTCAACGGGCCTTTGAAAGCACCGCACGCTGGCAACCTGATTTTCGGGGGTTTTCTGCGGACTTGACCGTCAATACCAACGGCCAGCTGGTGACGGGCACTGTCATCGTCAAGGGACCACGCGAGGTCGCCGTGCACCTGCCCGACGAAACCATCCAAAAGTGGGCGCAGGAACAGATCGGCATGATCGCCGTGCACCGCGCGCCCCGCAAATTCGAGGAATCAGACGGCAAACACCGGCTCACGATGGAAGCGGGTGATGAGCATCCACTGGGCCGCCGGCTCGGCATCCATGGCGACGGCATGCAGTCCTTCTATCGCATCAAGGACAACCGCATCACCCAGATCAATCGGAAGATGCCGCATGTGGCCTTCACGATCAATGTGGAGGAGAGCAGCACCACGCAGGATCAGAAACAACTGACGACGAAGTACACCGTCTATTACTTTGCGCCGAAGGACGGCAGCCTTCGCAATGTGGAGAGCTTCACTGATACGCATGTGCGTGTCGGTGCGTCTGATCTGCCGGCAACACGGCGGATCATCTCGTATGAAAGCGGCGCGGTCCTCGTCCGAACCCTGACATTTACCAATCACAAACTGCTGGCCTGATGGATCTACGGACGACATTTCCGCGCAGTATGAAAACGAGGCTGGCTGGCTATGTCCATCTGGCGAGAATGATCGATAAGTGCCGCGCGGTGCTGGCCGGGACCGAAGGGGAATACATCTATCCCTGCCCGATGGATGAACGGCTACTGGACTATGCCGGCATTACGGCCGAGCAATTCACGGCTGCCGTGAAGGCCAATGCGACCGATGAGGGGATGGCGGAGTGGTTTCGACGCACCGCCACCCCGCATCGAGCAGCAGACCTCGAAGACTGGAACGGGAAATTGCTTGAGCGCGGGCCGAGTTCGCCGGAAAGTGCGGCGAAATTCGCCAAGTACCGCGATGCGGTCGATCCTTCGCGCACCGACATCACCGCCTGGTCGGACCTTCAAGACTTGGAAGAGGGCCGTACGGTTCCACTCCGAATCAGATAGTTCGTTCCCTCACCGACTCGCACCTCGATTTCCCCTCGGGAAGGTGGTCCTACAGCCTGTCCCTGATTCCGCTCAGTCCCGCATTGATTTCTCCTGCGGTGAAGCATAGGCTACTGCCAATGCCGGTGGCACCGCGTGGTTCTCAACCTAGACGGACCATCCGACGCTTCAGCGCCTCTCACCCGAGGGCAGCATGACTTTCCTCGTTCCCCAGAGCCCCCATCTCCCCCAATATTCTTGCATCCATGAGTCCGGCACAACACACACTCATGCATGGTGACATCATGACGACCACTGCGCCTCGTGACCCATCCCTCTTCGCACCGGATCCTGCTTCGACTCGCGCAGTCTCTCCGAAAAACATCCTCCTTGCCATCGACGATTCCAGCGCCACTAGCCGTGCCCTCTCCTACATTGCCGACTTGCTCCGTGAAACACCCTCTGTGACAGTCACTCTCTTCCATGTATTAAACCCCATGCCGCGGGAATTGATGGAACATGGCGGCTCCGAGAATCCTGACCTGGAACATCGGCTCGGCGAACAACTTCGCAAAGATCAGCAGGAATGGATGCAGATGGAGGAGACCATCGAATACCCCATTCTTGAGAGGGCACTCGAGCAACTGAAGCAAGCCGGCTTTCCCGCTGATCGAGTGACCCTGAAGCTGGGATATGCGGGCGATGTCGTCGACACCATTTTGGATGAGGTACGAGCCGGCGGATATGGAACCCTCGTCATCACGAGGCACGGCCCGCCCGGTGCCGCGCGTCTGTTCAGTGGCAGCGTTGCAGACCGTCTGTCACGGGATCTCTCCGGCGTTGCCCTCTGGGTCATGGAGTAAGTTCAGCGCCTCGTCATTACGCGCTTCCCGCACCGGGCGAACTCAAGGCCTAGTGCCGGCCTCCAGCCCCGAAGCACACTCCCCCCGATGCTTTCAGCGATCAATCCAAACATCTCATCCCGTCGTAGTATGAATAAGGGGCGAAAACCGGCCGACGTAACCCACACCATCTCATGAGATCGCCGGAGGAGTGATATGGCAGACCAACCAATACCAGCAGCCGTGCGGCATTATTTTAGAGCCATCGGGGAAATGGATGCAGATGCCTGGGTGAACTGTTTCGCCGAGGAAGGGACGAGTCACGAACCGGGAACACCGGCTCCGCTGAAAGGGCATGTGGCGTTACGCCAATTCCTCGTGGGGGTGCTCGGAGCGTTTGAGAAACTCAACCTGACGGAAGACCATGTGTTCCAGGCCGGGAACCGGGTCGCCATTAAATTCACGGGGCGCGGCACCGGCAAAAACGGTCGGCCAGTGTTCTTCGAGGGGATCGATGTATTCAAGATCAATCAGGAAGGAAAAATCGAAACCATGTGGGGCTACTGGAACCCGGCAGCGATGATGAAGCAGCTGGAGGGTTGAGGCGACAATACGCAGTGTCTTCGTTCAGGTCATATCAAGCATAAAGGTGGCCCGCTTGGGCTCCCACTGCGCGCGTTCAACGAGAGCCTTCTCTTTTACTTTTCACTTCCCACAAAGGGCGAGGTCGAGCAGTTCTTCCCTGCGCGCATGGGACGAGCACCTTCTTCGTGTGCGCGTTCTGCGAGCAAGAAGGACCGCCTGGCCGCGTCCTTGCCCCCTTCATCTCACAATCAGGATGGGCTGGTGGGTCCTCGACTGGGCGCGTCCAACGAGGGGAGTCTGCGACCGCGCGTTGCGCGACCAAGAGGACCCATCAGCCCACCCTCTCCCCTACTTCCACCCCTCCCCGCTCATCCCGCCGCCCATACCGCCGAAGTTGCCGCCGAATCCGCCTTGTCCGGTCCCCCAGTATTGTCCCTTTCGGATGCGGCCAAAGGGATGCCGCAAATCAGGACGGCTCAGCCACCACAGAAACCACAAGGCTCCACTCGCCGTAGTCACCGTGATCCAGAAGCCCAGTCCACGAAAGTGTGCCTTCTTCGTGGTGCCGACGCGGATCTCCTGCGAGACCGAGGCCAAGGCGACCACCGTTCGATAGAGACCTTCGTCAAAATGCCCGTTCTTAATTGCGGGGTCGAGATACTCATGTCCGACCTTGCCGACCACCTCCCCGCCCATCACCGGAATCATGCGCCGGCCCATGGTCACGGCCGCCTGCCGTTCCTGCACGGCCAACAGAATCAAGACCCCGTGTTCGTCCTGGGCGGAGCCAATGCCCCATTTCTGGTAAAGCCCCATCGCATAATCGTTGGCGGACGGATACGGCTTGAGCGTCGGCACGGTCACGACAACCATCTCCACGCCGGTCTTTCGCTCGAGATCCTGGCAGACCGACCGAATCCTCGCTCGCCAGTCCGTCTCAATGACGCCGGCATGGTCACTCACGTAGCCTTGCGGGTCATAGTTAGGAATCGGCTCACGCGCATGCGCAGAGGGAGCAACCATCACCAACCATGCCACCAAGAGGCTTGCAGCGCGGTTGATCAACACCAGGAACCCCCTCTTCATCGCGGCGTCACCATCCCCTTCGAATCGATCGCGTTCATCAACGAGGCGAGATTGTCGGCATAGCGTTCGTACAGCCGGGGGACCTCGACAGGTCCTGGTGAAATAATCCCTCGCTTGAGTTCCAACACATCGCCGAGTCCGGCAAGTTCCAGGCCCGTCATTGCACGAATTCCAGCGAGTAGCGCATCCGACTGATAGAGAGCCGGCTGCCCGGCCAGCCGCTGCAAACCGCGTAAGCAGGGCAGTAACGCCGTCAGGGACAGCGGCAACAACATGGTCATCGCTTCTTCCGTCCCGCCGCCCTCGATAAACCGCTGCCGCAGCCGCACCAGATTGCCCTGAATCCCCTGCTGGACCTGATAGGCCAAATGTGTGCGATCGATATGGAGACCGATAAATGGATCCCTTCCCCAGAGCACGCGATGCTGCTCCTGAATTTCCAGATATTCGAGTGGGAAGACAGTGCCAGGTTTGATCAATTCCGCTTCCGTCACCAGCAGCGGGACGACGAACTGTTCCCGACTCCAGCGCTTATGCGCCTTGGCATACCGCTTCATCCCTTCCCGGTCATAGCCGGAAAGCACCAGCAGGAGATTGAGATTGGAACGACCCGGCAAAAACTCCCCGCCCACCGCGCTGCCATAGAGGAGAATGCCCTCCAATTGCGGACCGAGCAGGCTGGTCGTTTCCTTGACGTATCGCTGCAGAAGTTGCTGAACTTCGGAGGGGACATCGAGCGCAGTCGGTTGGGTCACAAACACCTCTGTTGTATGGCTACGGAGTTCATCAGGCTCACTATCTCACAGATCACAACAGAACATATCCCCACAGGAGGCTCAACACGTTCGTCCGCAAGGCCGCAGCCAAGTGAGGAGCCGAGGCGTACCCTTGCGGTACGTTGAGGTTCTGAACGAGGTGAGAACGCCGCTGGCGGACGTTTTCAGCCTCCTGTCACACTCGCGCGCGGATCGGGCAGGAATCCCGCGGCCATGACTCGGTCCAATAAAGAGAACGGCGGTTGGCCTCGCAAGCCCGCGGTCGTCGTGAGCACACGATAGCGGAGCCGCGCGTTGCGATCGAGCGTGCGGAATACCCGATCGCGCAAGCACGCCACCAGCGGGTTGCCGGTGTTCCAGAATCGACATTGTTCATCGGCCAGCCGCTGCAACATGCTCACCTGCGGCCTCCTGGCGACCTCAAAGGCGCGCAAGGCCTCTGCGGACAAGGTATCGTTCTTCAGCCAACCGGGAATGAGATCAGCCACCGTCACGGCATCCACCATCGCTTGCATGCGCCCTTGAGAGGCATGTGGATTCATGGCGTGGGCCGCATCGCCAATGAGCAGCGCACCATCCGCCACCCACCGATCAGTGCGCACACGCCCGGTCGGCATGTAGCCGGTTTGGCTCCAATCGACAAGCCCCGGCACGACGGCTTCCATGCCCGGGTCAATCCGCACCCACGCGCGCCGCAACGCCTCGAGGCCCTGGGCTTTTACGGCGTCATACGATCCGGCTTTGATCATGTAAAAAGCATAGACCTGCTCTCCCGCAGCGGGAAACAACCCCAGAATCTCACGAGTACCGACCAGGTATCGTGCCTCATTGAATCCCGGCGGAGCCTTGAGAATCGCGATCAGGTAACTCTCTGGATACCGATACAGATCCGCCGTGATGCCAAGCGACTCGCGAACCTTGGAGAACGCCCCGTCTGCCCCGACGACCAGACGCGCAGACACGTCCACGGGCTCGCCCTGTCGTGACGCCTGCAAGCCGACGACGCGGCTGCCGTCGAATCGCAGGCCGGTGAACGTAGCATCGTACCAGAGCCCGCCGGGATTCTGTTTCTCCAACGCATCGAGAATGGCATGGTGCGCCACATTCGGCAGCGTCACCACCGCGCGATTGTACGGAGCAGGAAGGGCACTGTAGTCCACCGTGCAGAGTCGTTCACCACCAGACCGGCAAAAATTGAATCGATGCACCGACCGAACGGCCTGCGCAGGCAATTTGTCGAGCAGCCCCAGACGATCCAGCACCCGCTGGCCGTTCGGCTGCAAAATTTCCCCGCGTAGACCTTGCGGGGGACCGGCAGCCCGTTCCAACACCAGGGAGCGCACGCCTTGCTGCGCGAGCATCAACGCCAACACAGCACCTCCGCCGCCCGCGCCGACAATCGCCACATCCGTCTCAATCATCGCCCGTCCCATTCGCGCTCGCCTATTCCGTCCACAGAACAAACCGATCGTGGTCGTTCCACATGGCTAAAAATTTCTCACGGGCTTTGGTCGTCAGCCGTGCATCGGTGATGACATCGAGCCGCTCATCATTGTACCGGTTGCCGCTCGTCGTGTGGTTCGCTGAACCGGAGGTGTTGATTCTATCGTCGATCACCACCTGCTTGAGATGCATCAAGGCATCATGCCGGTTGATTCGTATGGGCACCCCCGCAAGCCGCAACGTCTTCACGGCGCTATGCTGCTTCGGATCATTGAGGCGCTCGCGATCGGTAATGACCCGCACATCGACACCGCGATGCTTCGCCTCCACCAACGCCTTCACCACTGACGGCGCCGTCAACCCATAGACCGACACATAGATGTAGGTGGTCGCCCCGTCGTACAGACTCACCACTCGATCAATCGGGTGATCTTCGGGAGCGTAATAGACATCGATCGTAGCAGCCGCGCTGACCGGGCCGTGTACAACGGCAACCACACTCACGGCAACCCACAGCAGCGGCTGAAAGGAATTCACCCAACGCATACGGGGAATTGAACGGATCACTCGAGGTCAAAAAGCGTTCGAAAATGGTCGTCAGATTCTTCCCACGCCTGGGGAGAGGTCGTGGATAACCAGTCGCGCAAAAATCCCTTCTGCTCCGGCGTCAACATCTGCTTGATCTGATGTGTGCGGCCTTGCAACGGCTGCAGAAACCCTGCGCGCGTTTTAAAGTCCAACGTGGCCGTGCGCACATAGAGATTGGTGTACATGGTGGGGTGCTCATCTTCTCCCTCTCCTTGTACCCATACGGACAGAAATTTTTCCATCTGCAGCCCGGCGCTGTCCAATGCCGGCTCGGCATCGTCATGAAAGAGTTCGTTCTCTGATTCTTGTAATGGCGCCGCTTCATGTGCGCGAAATAAGAAATTTTTCTTCCACATACCCTACCCTCCAACCGCGCGCATACTGTAAGCTAGGCCCAGTGAAAGTCAAGAAAGCGGGCGTCCCCGCCGTGCGACTCGCAGCAGGCTCCTGCTCTCGACCCGTTGGGGGTCCGTTACCTTGACAACACAAGAACGCGTTTGCTAACTTCTTGAAATTATTTAGCAGTTTCTAGAGCGACCTCGTGGCCCCGCCGGATGGATCCAGGGCCCTAGCGAAGACGCATCAGGAATCTCTTTTCACAGGGCGCCCGAACTCACTATCCGGCAGCACTGGAAGCGGTCACAAGGCGCAGTCGTTTCCACTCAGGGAACGGACGCCGGGCCGAATCAGTCGCCGCGAAGAGGGTGTTTCAGCATCCTGTCAGACTCTTACCATCTCAGGAGCGGATATGCAGGTGATGATCAATGGCAAGGCGGAAGAGATCGCAGGCGGCACGGTCCTGGACCTGTTGAAAGCGAAAAGCATTGAGCCGCAAATGGTCGCGGTGGAAGTCAATGACACCATGCTGGAACGAACGCACCTCGAGACCACCCAGTTGAAAGACGGCGATCATGTGGAATTTCTCTTCTACATGGGTGGTGGCCGGTGACGGTCAAGGCGCACGGAGACATTACCGAGTTGATCGGCGGCACGCCGTTGGTGCGGCTCAACCGGTTGACCAAACCAGGCTCGGCGACAATCTATGCGAAGGTCGAATCCTTCAACCCCGGCGGGAGCATCAAGGATCGCATTTGCCTCAACATGATCAACGAGGCAGAGCGGCTGGGTAAACTGAAGCCAGGCGGGACCATTGTCGAACCAACGAGCGGCAATACTGGCATCGGCCTCGCATTGGTGGCGGCAGTTCGTGGGTATAAATTGATTTTAGTCATGCCGGAAAGCATGAGCATGGAACGCGCGAGCCTGTTGTCATCATACGGCGCACAACTCGTCCTGACGGCGGCCTGGGAAGGGATGAAGGGGTCTATCAAGGAAGCGGAGAGCATCGTCGCGCAGAATCCGTCTTATTACATGCCCGACCAGTTCTCCAATGCGGCGAATCCGGCGATGCACCGGAAAACGACCGGTCCGGAAATTGTGGACGCGCTGGGTGGACGAGTCGATGCGTTCGTGGCGGCCGTGGGAACCGGCGGAACCATCACGGGCTGCGGTGAAGTCATCAAGGAGCGTAATCCGGCGGCGAAAATCGTCGCGGTGGAACCTGCCGGATCACCCGTGCTGTCGGGTGGAGATCCGGGACCGCATAAGATTCAAGGGATCGGCGCGGGATTTGTGCCCAAAGTATTGAACCGCACGCTGCTGGATCGCGTGGTCACAGTGACCGATGATGAAGCCTATCAAACGGCCAAATTGCTCGCGAAGAAAGAAGGCCTGTTGGTCGGCATCTCGGCCGGAGCCAACGTCTTCGCCGCCCAGAAGATCGCCGAGGAATTGGGCCCCGGCAAAAATGTCGTGACGATTCTCTGCGATACCGGCGAGCGGTATATCAGCATTGAAAAGTACTTCAATATTTGATTACTGGCCTAAAGATTGAGGGGGATGCTCAAAATGGTCTCTCGGCAAGGCCGCAGGTGAGAGGAAACCGGAGGCGTACCCTCTGGGTACGTTGAGGATTTCGTCGAGCCGAGAACGCAGCCGAAGACCATTTTCAGCATCCCATACAAGATGGAATTTACAGAAACACAAATCAACCGCTACAGCCGCCACATTCTTTTGCCCGAAGTCGGCGGTAAGGGTCAAAAGAAGATCATCCAGGGCAAGGTCCTCATCGTCGGGGCTGGTGGCCTTGGCTCGCCGGCAGCCCTGTATCTGGCTGCCGCCGGCATCGGCACGATCGGCCTGATCGACAGCGACGTCGTGGATCTCAGCAACCTGCAGCGTCAGGTCATTCATCAGACACCGGATGTCGGCCGCCCGAAAGTCGTCTCCGGCAAAGAGAAGATCCTGGCCCTCAATCCGGACGTGAACGTGGTGATGTACGAGGAGCGTCTCACGGCAGGCAATGCGCTCAAGATCATGAGCGGCTACGATGTGGTCATCGACGGCGTCGATAATTTCCCGACGAAGTTCCTGATCAACGACGCCTGCTATTTTGCGGGTAAGCCACTGGTGCACGGCGGCATTCTCCGGTTCGATGGGCGCGTGACTACCATTATTCCTAAGAAGTCGGCCTGTTACCGGTGTGTCTTCAAAAAGCCGCCACCCGAAGGACTCGTCGCCTCCTGCCAGGAAGCGGGCGTCATCGGCGTACTGGCCGGTATCATCGGTACGATTCAAGCCACTGAAGCGCTCAAGCTGATCCTGGGCATCGGCCGCCCGCTGACCGATCGGCTGTTGGATTTTGATGCGCGACGCACCCAGTTCAGAGAAATCCGCATCAAGCGGAACCCCGATTGTCCGCTGTGCGGGGAGCGGCCCACGATTACCGAGTTGATTGAAGACGGCGACGTCGGTGGGCCGACATGTGCGCTTCCGGGTCAACGTAACTTGTAGCGAAGGTGTCTCCATGTCGAAAATGAAAGCGCTCGTGTGCCGGGAATGTGGGAAGGAATATCCACCCAAAGCCATCCATGTCTGTGAGATGTGCTTCGGCCCGCTGGAAGTGAAATATAACTACGACGAGATCAAGAGCACCATCTCGCGCAAGAAAATCGAGCAGGGCCCGAACAGTATGTGGCGCTACATCGACCTGTTACCGGTCGAGAGCACCTCGATCATCGGCCCCCATGCGGGACTGACACCCTTGGTGCGGGCGAAGAATCTGGGCGCCCATCTGGGTATCGACGAGCTGTACATCAAGAACGACACGGTCAATCATCCAACCTTGTCATTCAAAGATCGGGTCGTGTCGGTCGCCCTCACCCGCGCGCGGGAACTCGGTTTTGAAACAGTCGCCTGCGCCTCCACCGGCAATCTGGCCAACTCCGTCGCGGCCCATGCCGCCGCGGCGGGCATGAAGTGTTATGTCTTCATCCCTGCAGACCTCGAAGCGGCCAAGGTGCTCGGCAACCTCATTTATAAGCCGAACGTGGTCGAAGTCGAAGGCAACTACGACGATGTGAACCGGCTCTGCAGCGAAATCGCCGGTGAACATGGCTGGGCCTTCGTGAACATCAATATTCGTCCCTATTACGCCGAAGGCTCGAAAACGCTGGCCTTTGAAACAGTTGAGCAACTTGGCTGGCGCACGCCGGACCAAGCCGTGATTCCTATGGCCTCAGGCTCCCTGCTGACCAAAATCTGGAAGGGCCTGCATGAAATGAAGGCCCTGGGACTAGTCGATGAGGTACGCACCAAGATCAACGGCGCGCAAGCCGAAGGGTGCTCCCCCATCGCCACGGCCTTCAAGGCTGGCCGGGACTTCTTCAAGCCGGTGAAGCCGAAGACCATCGCCAAATCACTCGCCATCGGGAATCCGGCCGACGGTTACTACGCATTAAAAGCCACCGCCGAAAGCAAAGGCGCGATGGACGCGGTGACGGACGAAGAAGTCGTAGAAGGCATCAAGCTGCTGGCGCAGACCGAAGGCATTTTCGCCGAGACGGCAGGCGGCGTGACGATCGGCGTCTTGTGCAAACTGGTCAAGCAGGGACTGATTAAGAAGAACGACGTCACCGTCGCGTACATTACCGGTAACGGACTCAAGACCCAGGAAGCGGTCGTGGATGCCGTGGGACGGCCGTTCCGGATCCAGCCGAGCCTGGTGAACTTCCAAAAAACATTCAAAATGGGAAAGAACGGTGGTGGTGAATCATGATTAAGGTTCGTATTCCAACGCCCTTGCGTCCCC
>WBZQ01000518.1_pt1 | contig 30468 bp, 38 predicted proteins | sample 5204251 | NCBI WGS metagenome assembly WBZQ01 (sample SAMN12412402, study PRJNA552823) | activated sludge metagenome | isolation source: activated sludge from nitrification reactor of wastewater treatment plant... | place: USA: Virginia | collected 2017-09 | reverse complement strand
CGCTGGCCATCGCCATCACCGCCCCCTTCATGCTGGTGGGCGCCGCGATACTGTCGTTGATCCAGGGCTGGCGGCTCGCCCCCGTCATCGTCGTCGCCGGCATCATCCTGTCGGTGGGGATGGGCTCGTTCGTCCGGCAGCTGATCCCCGCGGCCACGCTCATGCAGAAGCGCATCGACACCCTGAACCGGGTGATCCGCGAGCAGCTTTCGGGTCAGCGGGTGATCCGCGCGTTCAGCCGCGAACGCACCGAGCTGAGGCGCTACGACGACGCCAACACCGACCTGTTCACCGTCGCGTTGTGGATGGGGCGCTGGCAGACCGCGCTGCTGCCGACGGTGACCGTCGTGGCCGGGCTCGCCTCCGTCGCGGTGTCCGGGTTCGGTGCCGTCTTCATCGACCACGGCTGGATGAAGATCGGGCAGCTCACTGCCACCAGCGGCTATCTCATGCAGATCCTTGTCGCGGTGTCGATGCTGTCGGTGGTGGCGGGAGTGGCCTCGCGGGCCAGTGCCAGCGCCGCACGTATCATCGAGGTCCGCGACACCGAGGCGTCCATCGACGGTGCGACGTCGAGGCGCGACGACGGCAGTCTGGCCGCGCTCGGTGTCACCGACCGGGCACCGCTCGTCGAGCTCGACGGCGTCAGCTTCCGTTATGCCGGCGCCGAGTCACCCGCACTCGACTCCGTCTCGCTCGCCTTCCGGCCGCAGTCCACCACCGGCATCATCGGTGGCACCGCCAGCGGAAAGTCGACGCTGCTCGCGCTGGTGCCCCGGCTCATCGATCCCACCTCCGGCGCGGTTCGCTGGAACGGCGCCGACACCGCCGACTTCGCACCGGCCGCGGTCCGGTCCCGGATCTCCTACATCTCCGCCGGAACGTCGCTGATCACGGGAACCATCGCGACCAACCTGCGCATCGGCAAGGCGGACGCCGACGACGACGAGCTGTGGCAGGCACTCGACCTCGCCGCGGCGAATTTCGTCCGGGAACGCGACGGCGGTCTCGACGCCGAGGTCACCCAGGGCGGCCGTAACTTCTCCGGCGGGCAGCGGCAGCGGCTGGCACTGGCCCGCGCACTGCTGCGCCGCCCCGACATCTTCGTGCTCGACGAACCGTTCAGCGCCCTCGACACCGATACCGAGCAGGCCGTGGTCAGCGCTATCCGCGCGGCATGTCCCACCTCCTCGATCGTCATCGGCACCCAGCGGGTGTCGTCGATCCGCCGCGCCGATCAGATCGCCGTCATCGACGCGGGCCGGATCGTCGCGGTCGGGACCCATCAATCGCTGCTGGCCGGTTCGACCGTCTACCGCGAACTCGCCGACGCACAGGCGGTAGCAGGTGTCTGAGGCAACCACATCGCAAAAGGATGCGAGCGGCCTGAAAACCCTCTCCTGGTTGCTGGCCCAGATCCAGGTGAGCCGCCCGCGGATGGCGGTGGTGTCGGCGCTGGCGATTGCCTCCACGATCGGCACCCTGGCCGCCCCGATCGTGCTGGGCGGAGCAACCAACGTCATCGTCAGCGGCACCACCGGATTGGGTGACATAGAACCGGGGGCGATGGACTGGGACCTGCTGTGGATCCTGATCACCGTGGCCACGGCGGTGTACCTGATCAGCTACGTGTGCACGTTGTCGCAAGGCCTGTTGCTCACCACCACGGTGCAGATATCGATCGCCCGGCTGCGAGCCAGGGTGTCCGAGCTGATTCCGCGTGTCCCCATCGGTTTCACCGAATCCACCCAGCGCGGCGCGTTGATGTCCAAGGCCACCACCCACATCGACAATGCCACCACGGTGCTCGGCCCGCTGTTCGTGTCGTTGCCGGTCAACCTGCTGACCGCGGTGTTCACCACCGCGGTGCTGTTCTGGATCTCGCCCCTGCTGGCCGCGATCATCCTGGTCTCGGCGCCCGTCTCCGCGGGCGTCGCGATGCTGGTGGCCGCCCGAGCCAAACGACATCTGCAAACTCAGTGGAAGGCCACAGCCGCGCTGTCGGGAAGTTTCGAGGAAGAACTGACCGCGCGGCAGATGGTCAAGGCCTACGACGCCGACGACCTGGTCCGGGGCCGGTTCACCGCACTCAACGACACCTTGTTCACCTCGATGCGGTCGGCGCAATGGGCGGCCGGAACCCTCGCACCCGTGTTGACCTGCCTGAACGCGATTGTCTTTCTCGTTCTCGCGGTTGTCGGCGGTGTGCAGGTCATCAACGGCCAGCTCAGCCTGGGCGCCGCGCAGGTCGTCGTGGTCTTCGCCGCGCAGCTGGCCGGGTCGGTGAAGGAGCTGGCGAGTTTTCTGCCGCGTATCCAGTCCGGCGCGGTGTCGGCGGGCCAGGTCCGCGAACTGTTGCTGACGCCGACCGAAACCGATCCGGCCGTCGACGCCGGGCAACTGCCCGCCCTGCCCGACGGTCCGCCGCAGATCGACTTCGATGCGGTCGGATTCGGCTACCAGCCCGACACCCCGGTCCTGCACGAGGTGAGCTTCTCGATGCCGCCGGGCACCACCACCGCCATCGTCGGCACCACCGGCTCGGGGAAGACAACGCTGACCAGCCTGTTGCAGTGCTTCTACACGCCCGATTCGGGCAGCATCCGGATCGACGGCACCGACGTCACCGAGCTCGGCCGGGCCGGGCTGCGGTCGATGCTGGCGGCAGTGGCGCAGGAGCCGTGGCTGTTCACCGGCAGCGTCGGCGACAACGTCGCCTACGGTCTGCGCGAATCGGGCGACGACGACGATCGCGCGGCACGGGAGCTGCGGCTGGCCGAGGCCATCGTCGACAGTCATGTGGGTCAAATCGTGTCGGTGCTGCCCGACGGCCTGGACACGGTGGTCGGGCACGACGGTGACAATCTGAGTGCCGGCGAGCTGCAGCTGGTGACGGTGGCCCGGGCGATCGCGGCCCGGCCCCGCATCCTGGTGCTCGACGAGGCGACCAGTTCCGCCGACCCCCGCACCGAGCTGTTGATTCAGCGCGCTCTGCTGAAGTTGCGAAGCACCACCACCACGCTGCTGATCACCCACCGCCTGGCCACCGCCGCTCTCGCCGACCGGATAGTTGTCCTCGAAGCGGGGCGCGTGGTCGAATGTGGTACTCATCACGAGCTGATGGTCGCGGGAGGCAGCTACGCTCAACGATGCGAACGAGACAAACAAGCGGATGTCTCCGCCGTTGTCTCGCGCCTGCGGGGGGCCCGCAGGGCAAGTTACGACGACACACCGACACAGGTACTGGGCCGCATCACGACGACGGTCCCCTGGGAATAGATGGAGGTCTTGTGTTCACCAGGCACATTCGAGACAGGCGAATCCGGGCCGGGGTGATCGCCTCGGCGGTTACCGCGCTGTCGGTGATCGCCTCCTCGGCGACCGGGGTCGCATCCGCCGACCCGTCGTCGCTGCTGGTCGACGCCGGATCCAAGACGGACCGGGTCACCGATATCGTCGTGTACTCCCCCGCGATGAAGTCCGACGTTCCGCTCACGATCATCAAGCCGAAAGACGCATCCAAGCCGCGCGGGGTGCTCTACCTCCTGAACGGTGCGGGCGGCGGCGAGGACACCGCCAACTGGCTGAACAAATCCGACATCGAGAAGTTCACCGCCAACAAGAATGTGTACGTGGTGATACCCAACAGGGGCGCGTTCAGCTACTACACCGACTGGCAGAAGCCCGACCCACACCTCGGCCTGTACAAATGGTCGACGTTCCTGGGCAAGGAACTCCCGCCCGTCATCAACGCCGCCTACAACACCAACGGCCGCAATGCGATCGGCGGTATCTCCTCGTCGGCCACCTCGGTGCTGAATCTGGCGATGGAACACAAGGGCCTGTACAAGGCCGTCGGCGCCTACAGCGGGTGCGCGCAGACCTCGGACACCTTCGGGCAGCGAAGCGTGCGCCTGGTGGTGGAATCACGCGGCAAGGGCGACGCGACCAACATGTGGGGCCCGTACGACGGCCCGGGGTGGAAGGCGAACGATCCGGTGCTGCACGCGGCGGGCCTGCGCGGCATGCCGTTGTACATCTCCAGTGGTGGTGGCATCCCGGGCAAGTACGACAGTCCCCAGTACGTCACCAAGGCCAAGACGCTGGCCGATCAGATCGTGATCGGTGGGGTCCTGGAAGGCGGCTCGATGTACTGCACCCAGAATCTGCTCCGCAGGCTCGGCGAGCTGCGCATCCCGGCCACCGTCGACCTGCAGCCGACTGGGTCGCATTCATGGAAGTACTGGCAGGACCAGCTGCACCGCTCGTGGTCGTTCTACGAGCGCCATCTGCGCTGATTCCCACTCGTTCACCAGGCCCCCGCCGACGCCGTCGGCGGGGGCCTACTGGTCTGTTGAACCTGCTCACAACCCTCACGCCAACCCTAATCGTGATGTTATCGCAATCTTCGAATCGCCCGAATTTAATGCCTTGACCTGCTGGTTTAAGAAACGTTACTACAGCACATCTCATATTGATAACGAATCTGCCACAACCTGAAGCGCCATAAGCTACTCATCAGTAGGACCTGCTACGTTTCTCATGCGTGGTCGCGTCGGCCACACACACCGAGAACGCAACGGAGACTCTCATGGCACTCAAAGCAGATCAGATCGGCAGCGCAGTCGGCAACGTCGTCGGCGACATCGTCACCGGCGCCCTTGAGGCAGGTTCGTCGAGCGCCGGCTCCTAGTCGGACGCTCAATCGAGCCCAATAGACAAAGGTCGAGGCCGGTCCCGGAGTGGGGCCGGCCTCGCCATTCGTCGGGCGGATTCAGCCCCGCCCACGCAGCCGCGCCAGCGCCTGGGGCATATCAGCGACCTCTTGGCCGAACACCCAAGTCGTGGCGCCGCTGGCGTCGACATAACTACCCGTATCGACAAAGAAGAGGCTGCTGCGATACGCCTCGGCCAGCCCCGGAACATTCGTCTTGAGCGTAAGCGGCCGGGCCAGCTCCAGCGCCAGCTCGTTCACCGCGATCGCGAGTTTGCGCAAGATGCCCGACTTGCGTACCCGAGGGTCAACGACGGCATGCGCAACGTCGATGGCATCAGCCCGCGACAAATCCGCGTCACCGCCACCCCTCATCTTCACCAACCTGCGCCCGACATCCGGGTCTGCTCGGACCAGTTCAGTCAGATACGCAACCTGATCCTCGGTCATCGTCGGCACCGGCTGCCCCGGCAGCGTCAACAGAATCAGCCCGACCAAACGATTGTCGGCGTCGAAAGCCCCGATGCCGCCACCACCCTGACGCAGCCATTCGCACATGAGCTCAGCTGTCCATCGCGCGGACCGCTCCGACAATAGATCCCAATGTCCCTTGATACCGAACAGCCATCGATAGATCGGTAGCTCCAGGACGCCCTGCGTTACCAGGCCCACAGCCTCACTGTGATCATCGGGGCCCAGCGCACGACAGTGCACACGCTCCACCCCGTTACGCGCCTGACCAGTCGCCGGCACCCGCTCGCCACCTATTGCCACCACAACCTCGCTCCCGTCCCCATAACCTATTCCCCGTGCCCCCTACCCCCCGTGCCGATGTGTGAACTTCGAGACACCGCCGGACCACGACTGCCCCTTGACACACGACGCGCGGCGCGGCCCAATCGACTCATATAACGGATAGATAGCGTTCATATAACATATAGATACCGTCGATATTCTGATTCGGCCCTCCGGTACAGCAAAGTGTAGCTTCAATACGTGGCAATCCGGCCACATCCTCAACCTGAGAATTTAGGAGCAACCATGCCCCAGCGCAACCAAGAAGCAATCATTGGCGCCATTGTCGATGGCCTTGTCGATTCACTCCTCGGCCAGCTCGGCAGCTCGGGCGACTAGTTCCTCCATTCGGCCAAATAGCCTACGGCAGACCGGATTTCGCGTATGCGTATCCGGTCTTTCGTGTTGGCCCAGGATCTCATACGTTTAGCCAACGAAATTGTCGACGGGCTTGAGGTTCATCGGTTTGTACGAAGCCGACAATTCGCCGTGCGATCCCTCGCCGAATCATCGAGCGTTCATTCCTTGACATCAATCATTGTTGAATAGTCGGCAGATTCTATCCCGCCATAAGGTTTCGAGCGCCATATGGTTTCAGAGTGACAGTGCGACCGTTACCGTTCAGAGACATCCGGCAGCGACCCGCACCCTCGGCACCCTGCCGACCGGCGCATCGCCGGACTCCCCGCCGCCGACGATGGCGATATCTGACCATCCAGTACCCACCGGTTAACGCTGTGCAACATGCCGAGCACATCTGGTGGACATACTGTTGACTGTTCAGTGGACTCCGAACCGTCGCACCCGGTGTCCGACCGACACCAGCCCCGCGACACTCTCGCCCACGCGGCGAGCGGGCTGAACACTCACCGAGGAGTCCCCGTGCCCGGACCCGACCAGCCCTCCACCGTCCTGACGGAGAAGCGGCCCAGCCCCCCGGTCCTGCGATCGGTATCGGACACCAGGATGCGCATCGAATACCGGACAGTGCACGGCTACCGGCGCGCCTTCCGCATCGCGGGCAGCGGACCGGCACTGCTGCTGATCCACGGCATCGGCGACAACTCCTCCACCTGGGACGACGTCATCCCGACCCTCGCCCAGCACTACACCGTGATCGCACCCGACCTGCTCGGACACGGCCAGTCCGACAAGCCGCGCGCCGACTACTCGGTGGCCGCCTTCGCCAACGGCATGCGCGACCTGTTGGTGGTCCTCGGTATCTCCAAGGTCACGGTGGTGGGCCACTCCCTCGGCGGCGGTGTGGCGATGCAGTTCTGCTACCAGTTCCCGCGCTTCGTCGAACGCCTCGTGCTGGTCGCGGCGGGCGGTGTGATGCGCGAGGTCAATCCGGTCCTGCGGTTGGTGACCCTGCCCGGCGCGGGCGAGGTCCTCGCCATGCTTCGGGTCCCCGGGGTGCTGCCCGTGGTGCGCTGGGGTGTCGACAAATTGGCGGACGCACCTCGGCTGCCGGGCGCTCCCGCGAGTTGGTCACCGAGCAGGATCCTCAAGGACCACGACGACCTGCTGCGGGTGGTCGGCGGCTTCGCCGACGCACACGCCACCAAGGCCTTCCTGCGGACCCTGCACGCGGTCGTCGACTGGCGCGGGCAGTCCGTCACCATGCTCGACCGCTGCTACCTCACCGAACGCCTGCCGATGATGGTGATGTGGGGTACCGACGACACCGTCATCCCGTACCATCACGCTGTCATCACGACCACTGTGATCCCGCACTCGGAACTGGTCACTTTCGAGGGCGCGGGCCACTTCCCGTTCCACGACGATCCCGAACGCTTCACCCGCACCCTCATCGACTTCGTCGACCGCACCACTCCCCTGGACTTCGATCCGCTCATGTGGCGTGAGTTGATGAGCTCGGGCGGTGCACAGCGCGCCGACTTCGAAGGCGACGAGGAGACGATCGACGAGGTGCTCGAGGCGTTCGAGGACGAACGCAGCGCCACCTGAGGATCAGCCCCCGCAGCACCCGCCCGGGGTACGCACGTCGCGCGTGATCTCATTGCGGGACGCCAGCTCGCTGTCGGCCGGATAGTCGACGCCCACCAGGCACAGCCCCCGCGCCTCTGCCACGGGCACCTGCTGGTTGCGTTCGGTGGCACCGAGAAGCCCACGGCACCAGTCGATGTCGCGGCGGCCGTCGCCGACGCTCGCGACCGCGCCGACGAGTGAGCGCACCATCGACCAGCAGAACGCGTCGGCGCTCACCGAACCGATCAGCACGCCGTCGTCGTCGCGACGCCACGAGAAGCGTTGCAGGTCACGGATGGTGGTGGCACCCTCACGGCGCCGGCAGAACGCGGCAAAGTCGTTGAGGCCCAATAACGTCTGTGACGCCGCGTTCATGGCGTCCACATCGAGCGGACGGCGCCACGCCGCGGTAGTCCGGGCGACCACCGGCTCGGCACCCCAGCGGGCGTCGGTGAGCCGGTACTCGTAGTGCCGCCGGAGCGCGGAAAACCGGGCGTCGAAATCGTCCGAAACCCGGCGGATCTCCTTGACCCGCACATCATCCGGCAACATCTTGCCGAGTCGGCCGACGAGCATAGACGGATCCCCGGCGATGCTGCGGGTGTTCAGGGCCGATTCCGGGATGTCGGCGTGGCACACCTGTCCGGTGGCATGAACGCCCGCGTCGGTGCGGCCGGCGACAGTCAGACGCACCGGCACCCGCAGCACCGTCGCCAGGGTGTCCTCGAGCACCGCGCACACGGTCCGCTGATCGGTCTGCCGCGCCCAGCCCGCGAAATCCGTTCCGTCATAACCCACATCGAGGCGGAGACGAACGAGCCCGTTGCCGCGCGATGCGACAACGGGCTCGTTCACAGCGTTGCTGCTCAGTCTTCCGACTCCTGCTGGCTCTTCGGCAGCGAGTAACCCGCGGCCTCGGCGTCGGCGTCGGTGGCGAACCAGATCTCGGCGACCGTCGAGTCGTAGAACCGGGTGCCGGGGCGGTGGTAGAGCTTGGAGCTCTCGTTGCCCTTGATCGGGAAGCCTTCCGGCTGCGATCCGTCCTCGAGCGGGGCGTGCGAACCGGTGGCCGTGGGGGCCTCGGTCGAACCCAGCAGGCCGACCGGAGCGGTGCTCTCGGTCTCCTCGGCGGCGGGAGCCTCGGCTTCCGGAGCCTCGGCAGCCTTCTGAGCCTCGGCGGCCTTCGACGCGGCCGCCCGATTGGCGCGGCTGGCCTCGGTCGACACGGTCTCACCGGTCACCAGCTCGATCACGGCCATGGGGGCGTTGTCACCCTTGCGGTTGATCGTCTTGATGATGCGGGTGTAGCCACCGTTGCGGTCGGCGAACGACGGGCCGATCTCGTCGAACAGCACGTGCACGATGTCCTTGTCACGGATGACCTTGAGGACCTCGCGCCGGTTGGCGAGCTTGCCGTGCTTGGCGTGGGTGATCAGCTTCTCGGCGTACGGACGCAGCCGCTTGGCCTTGGATTCGGTGGTGGTGATGCGGCCGTGCTCGAAGAGCGCCGTGGCGAGGTTCGCCAGGATCGCCTTCTGATGGCTCGCCGACCCGCCGAGGCGGGCACCCTTTGTGGGCTTGGGCATTGCTATCTCCTAGAAGAGACGACTCTCGATCTTCTGCAGACCTCGAGTCACGGGTTCTGATGGTGAGCTACAGCCCTCAGAGCTGTTCGGTCTCCGCGAAATCCTCGCCGCTGTCGTCGCTGAACGTGGCGTCGTCCGACCAGGTGCCGGTGGCCGGGTCGTAACCGGCGACCTGCGACGGGTCGAAGCTCGCCGGGCTGTCCTTGAGAGACAGACCCAGGGCGTGCAGCTTGACCTTCACCTCGTCGATCGACTTCTGGCCGAAGTTGCGGATGTCGAGCAGATCCGACTCGGTGCGGGCAACCAACTCGCCGACGGTGTGGACACCTTCGCGCTTGAGGCAGTTGTACGACCGGACGGTGAGCTCGAGCTCCTCGATCGGCAGGCTGAACGACTGAATGTGGTCGGCCTCGGCCGGCGACGGCCCGATCTCAATGCCCTCGGCCTCCACGTTGAGCTCCCGGGCAAGCCCGAACAGCTCGACGAGGGTCTTGCCCGCTGACGCCAGCGCATCGCGTGCGCTGATCGAGTTCTTGGTCTCGACGTCGAGCACGAGCCGATCGAAGTCGGTGCGCTGCTCGACACGGGTGGCCTCGACCTTGTAGGTGACCTTCAGCACCGGCGAGTAGATCGAGTCGACCGGGATCCGGCCGATCTCGGCACCCGACGCCTTGTTCTGCACCGCGGGTACGTAACCGCGACCACGCTCGACGACAAGCTCGATCTCGAGCTTGCCCTTGTCATTGAGGGTGGCGATGTGCAGATCGGGGTTGTGCACGGTGACACCGGCCGGAGGCACGATGTCGGCGCCGGTGACGGTGCCCGGACCCTGCTTGCGCACGTACATGGTGACCGGCTCGTCCTCTTCGGAGCTGACCACGAGACCCTTGAGGTTCAGGATGATGTCGGTGACATCCTCCTTCACGCCGGGGACGGTGGTGAACTCGTGCAGGACACCGTCGATGCGGATGCTGGTGATGGCAGCGCCCGGGATCGACGAGAGCAGGGTACGGCGCAGCGAGTTACCGAGGGTGTAGCCGAAGCCGGGTTCGAGCGGTTCGATGAAGAACTTCGACCGGTTGTCGGCGACGATCTCCTCGGTGAGGGTGGGTCGCTGTGAGATGAGCATTCGTGGATTTCTCCTTGTGGCCGCCCGCTATTTGACGGCCTAGAAGTGGACCGAACAGCTTGTGCTGTAAGGCTTCTGACTACTTCGAGTAGAACTCGACGATGAGCTGCTCGGAGATCGGGATGTCGATCTGCGCGCGCTCGGGAACGTTGTGCACCAGGATCCGCAGCGTCGCCGGAACCACCTGCAGCCAGCCCGGGACCGGGCGATCGCCGACGAGCTCCTTGGCGATCTGGAACGGGGTGGTGGCCAGCGACTTCGGCCGGACGTCGACGATGTCGTACTGGCTGACGCGGTAGCTGGGCACGTCGACCTTCACACCGTTGACGGTGAAGTGGCCGTGGCTGACCAGCTGGCGGGCCTGACGACGGGTCCGGGCGATGCCGGAGCGGTACACGACGTTGTCCAGGCGGGTTTCGAGGATGCGCAGCAGCTCGTCACCGGTCTTGCCGGAGCGACGGTTGGCTTCCTCGTAGTACTTGCGGAACTGCTTTTCCAGGATGCCGTAGGTGAAGCGGGCCTTCTGCTTCTCCTGCAGCTGGAGCAGGTATTCGCTCTCCTTGATCCGCGCGCGGCCGTGCTGGCCGGGCGGGTAGGGGCGACGTTCGAACGCCTGATCTCCGCCGATGAGATCGACACGGAGACGACGAGACTTCTTGGTGGCGGGGCCGGTATAACGAGCCATTGTTCTCTAGTTCCTTTCCCGCTTAGACCCGGCGCCGCTTGGGCGGGCGGCAGCCGTTGTGCGGCTGCGGGGTGACATCGGAGATGGTGCCGACTTCGAGGCCGGCGGCCTGCAGCGACCGGATGGCGGTCTCGCGACCCGAACCCGGTCCCTTGACGAACACGTCGACCTTCTTGACGCCGTGCTCCTGCGCCTTGCGGGCGGCGTTCTCGGCGGCGAGCTGCGCGGCGAACGGGGTGCTCTTACGCGAACCCTTGAAGCCGACGTGGCCCGACGACGCCCAGCTGATCACGTTGCCGTTGGGGTCGGTGATCGAGACGATGGTGTTGTTGAACGTCGACTTGATGTGTGCGTTGCCGTGCGGGACGTTCTTCTTATCGCGACGGCGTGTGCCCTTCTTGGGGCCTGCAGCGCGTGACTTCGGAGGCATTACTTCTTCTTCCCGGCGATGGTCTTCTTCGGGCCCTTGCGAGTGCGGGCATTGGTCTTGGTGCGCTGTCCGCGGACCGGCAGACCACGACGGTGGCGCAGACCCTGGTAGCAGCCGATCTCGATCTTGCGACGGATGTCGGCCTGGACCTCGCGGCGCAGGTCACCCTCGACCTTCACCGAGGCCTCGATGTACTCGCGGAGCTTCGAGATGTCCGCGTCGGTCAGATCCTTGGCACGCAGGTCGGCGCTGAGACCGGTGGCTGCGAGGATCTCCTTGGAGGTGGTGCGACCAACTCCGTAGATGTATGTGAGTGCGATCTCCAGCCGCTTTTCGCGGGGAAGATCCACACCAGCAACACGTGCCATGTGGCGTGATTCCTTTACTTGTCAGAGGTCTGCTCCCAGTCCGTCCCGCCTGTGCGGACACCGTGTTGTGTCCGTATCGGGCCCCGGCCTCTGAACCGGGGGTGGGCGACGGCCCGAATGCCGCCGCTGGTGCTGGGAGGGCTTCACAAAAGTCTGTTCAGCTCTGGTCTTGCGTATTCAGTTGTGTGTTTCAAGCGACCACGAGGGGTGCTGTGATCAGCCCTGACGCTGCTTGTGGCGCAGGTTGTCGCAGATCACCATGACCCGGCCGTTACGGCGGATCACCTTGCACTTCTCGCAGATCGGCTTGACGCTCGGCTGAACCTTCACGTCTGGAGCTCCTGTGCTGATAGGTGGGCTTACTTGTACCGGTAAACGATTCGGCCACGTCCGAGGTCGTAGGGCGAAAGCTCAACGACCACCCGATCCTCAGGCAGGATGCGGATGTAGTGCTGCCGCATCTTGCCGCTGATGTGGGCGAGGACCTTGTGTCCGTTCTCCAGCTCAATGCGGAACATCGCATTGGGCAGAGGTTCGACAACACGTCCCTCGACCTCGATGGCCCCGTCTTTCTTCGCCATATCCTCCGCGATCCTGGCTTGCGGGTGCCCGCAAGCCCGGTTGAATCCTTGTCTATCCGTTAGGGTGATGACACTCCGTCGTCGGAGGCCACCGTGATGCGCCTCCCCGACCTCCCGCGTCCGCCGGAGCGAGACACGCAGAAACCGGGCACGCGAAGCGCACCGACGTTCTATGCTACGCCTCTTGCGCGACCAGTCCAAATGCACCGCCGGCCGCACAGACCTGCGAGGATCCCGGATGCCGCCGCTGGGCCGAAGGTCCCGCCCGGCAGGTCAGCGGCGAACAGTACGGGCGTACCTGGCAAACTTGGCTGATGCAGCAGTTTCTGGTGCGCACCGCACTGACCGCGTTCACCCTGTGGATCGCCACGCTGATCGTGCCCGGACTCGACTTCGTCGGCGGCGACGAGACGTGGGAGAAGATCGGCATCGTCCTCGTGGTGGCGGTCATCTTCGGCGTGGTCAACGCCGTCATCAAACCGGTCGTGCAGTTGTTCGCGATCCCGCTGTACATCCTGACGATCGGGCTCATCCATATCGTCATCAACGCGCTGATGCTGGAGCTGACGGCGTGGATCACCCGCAACACCACCCACTGGGGCCTGGAGGTCGACTCCTTCTTCTGGGCGGCGATCCTGGGTGCCGTCGTCGTCTCGATCGTCGGCTGGCTGCTCGACCTGACCCTGAAAGAGGACCCCTGGCGCTGGGCCGACCGCTAGGGTCGGTTTCGTCCGTATCAACCTGAGGAGTCCGATGACCAAGCGCCCGCTGATCCTGTTGTCGATTCCTCTGGTGGCGGCCGGTGTGCTCGCCGGCTGCGGTGACGACTCCTCCCCCGGCGACGAGCCGCGCAAGGTGACGGTGATCGGCACCGGTGAGGTCACGGGCGTCCCGGACACGGTGACGGCATCGGTCGGTATCGAGGCCGAGGGCGCCGATGTGTCGACGGCCCTCAACGAGGCCAACACCAAGATCACGGCCGTCACCGACGCCGTCGTCAAGGCGGGCGTGAAGAAAGAGGACGTGCAGACCCAGCAGGTGTCGCTGTCCCCGCGCTACACCCGGCCCGGTCCCGGTCAGACCTCCGGCATCGGCGGCTACACCGCCACCAACACCCTCACCATCAAGGTCCGCGACATCGGCGCCGCCTCCGAAGCGCTGACCGCGGCGGTCAACGCCGGCGGCGACAACACCCGCATCAACAGCGTCGGCCTGTCCATCGATGACGACGCCGAACTGCTCAAGCAGGCCCGCACCCGCGCCTTCACCGACGCACGCACCCGCGCCGAACAGTACGCGTCGCTGTCGAAGGACACGCTCGGTCCGGTCCTGTCCATCGACGAGCAGGTCAGCGGCGCCGCACCCAAGACCTACTCCCGCGAGAGCGCCGTCGACGCAGCCGTCCCCATCTCCCCCGGCCAGCAGACGCTCACGTTCACCGTCACGGTGTCGTTCACCCTCAAGTAGCCCGAAGCCCGACCGGGTCCGCTCAGGCGCCCAGGATCGCGGCGAGCTGCTCGGCCGGGGCCGACGACCCGAGCACCTGGATGGCGACGTGATCGGCGCCGGACGTCAGGTGCTCGTCGATCTGCACCTTCACGCCGGCCGCGTCACCGTGCGCCACCAGAGCGTCGATGAGCGCGTCGCTGCCGCCGTCGGCGATATCGGCGTCGGAGTAGCCGAGCCGGCGCAGGTTGTTGGTGTAGTTACTCAGCTGTAGGTAGGGCTTGTCGACCGGCGGCCTGCCGACCGCCCGCGCAGACACCGGATCGCTGTCGACGACGACCTTGTGTTCGGGGGCCAGCAGCGCATCCGGTCCCAGGACCTCGCGGGCAACCCGCGAATGCGCCGCCGGTACCAGGTAGGGGTGCGCTCCGAGGGACCGCTCCGCGGCCAGCCGCAGCACCCGTGGTCCGAGCGCCGCCAGCAGTCGCCGATCACGGGGCACCCCTTCGGCATCGAGGACGTCAAGGTAATGATTCAGCGCCGCATAGGGTTTGGTGTAGTCGGAGGTGGCCTCTGGGTGGCCGGCACCGATACCGAGATAGAACCGGCCCGGGAAATCCTGCTCCAGCTCGCGGTACTCGCCCGCGATCGTCGCGGCGTCGGTGTTCCAGATGTTGACGATGCCGGTGGCGACGGTGATGTGTTCGGTGGCCTCCAGCACCTTCCGGACGGGACGGAGGTGTGCCGGCGATCCGCCGAGCCAGATGGCGCCGAGGCCCAGTCTCTCGAACTCCGCTACCTCCTCCGCGGAGAACTGGGGGAACCCACCCCAGATACCGTAGGTTCCGAACCTCTTCTTGTGCCCCGCACGCGCACTCACCTCATCGGACATCGGCTTTCCTCTCCTGACGAAGGCTGCGCACGGACCGTGTGCCCGGCGCACCGTCGACACCGCCGGTCCGGTCAACGCCGGGCGGCACACTCTGATTCCACACACGAGCGGAGTCGGGAGAGCTATTAATCCTCAGCCCGAATCCAACCATTGGGTACGGGCGAAATTGTTGGCACGCTTGCGCACGTCATCGAGAGCACCGCTTCGCCGTGCCTCGACCGTTTTCACCACCGAGATTCGGTCACACCGGGTTTCGACAACACCGAAGCGAGTAACACCGTGCGCAACAGCCGGAACGCCCGATCGGCAACCCTGCCGATACTGTCCGCCCTCATCGCGATCCTCGCGCTGGTCCTCACCGCATGCGGCGGCTCCGACGATGGCGACGTCGACCTGAGCAAGGATCTGCCCACCGAGATCCCGGCGGGCACCAAGATCGTGTTCGCCGACCAGCAGAACAAGTACCAAACCCTGTTGGCCGCATCGGGTCTCGAGAAGGACCTGCCGTACAAGCTGAGCTACGCCAACTTCACCGGCGGCCCGGCCGTCCTCGAGGCGTTCCGGGCCGGCACCGCCGACGTGGCCGGTGTGGGCGATGTGCCGCCGATCCACGCTCAGCTCACCGACCAGAAAGTGCCGATCATTCTGGCGCTGCAGAACAGCCTCACCACGTACGGTCTCGCGACCGCACCAGGATCGAACGTGAAGACCGCCGCCGACCTGCGTGGCAAGAAGTTCGCCTATGCGGAGGGCACCGCCCAGCAGGCCGTGGTGCTGCGCGCCCTCGCCAACGCGGGCCTGACGGTCAAGGACGTGCAACTGGTCAAAATCAAGCTCGCCGAGTTCTCCGATGCGCTGGGCGCCAAGCAGGTCGACGTCGCCCCGCTCAACGAGCCGCGGCTGACCCGCTACCTGCGCGACTTCGGCCGCGACGGCGCGTCGACCGTGGACACCGCGAGCCTCGGCCGCATCTCCGAGGGTCTGAGCTACGTGTACGCCCGCGGCGAGTCACTGACCGACCCCGCCAAGGCCGCCGCACTGCGCCACCTCGAAGGGGTCCTCATCAAGGCGTACCAGTGGGCCAACACCCATCCCGCCGAGTGGATCGACAAGTACTACGTCAAGAACCAGAACGTCACCGCCGACGACGGCTGGCGCATCCTGCGCAGCACCGGCACCATCGCCTTCCCGCCGCTCGACGACGCGCTGATCACCCGCCAGCAGGCCACCATCGACGTCCTCGACAAGGCCGGGCAGCTTCCCAAGAAGGTCCGCGCCGCAGACGATTTCGATCTCCGGTTCGCACCGGTCATCGAGGAGGCCAAGAAGGAGTCGGGCGCGCCGAGTGAGTCGGGGGTGATCCGATGACCACCACCATCCCACGTATCGGTCTGTCGCGTAAGCACAGAGCCGACGACGTCGACCACACCCCCACTGTCGCAAGCCATCCCGGTCTCGAACACCGCACCGGAACCCCACGCCGCAGGCTCGGCCCCGGCAAACCCGTCCGCGGCGCCTGGCTGCTGGGACCGGCTGTGCTGGTGGCGATCTGGTTCATCGGCTCGGCCACCGGTGTCATCGACGACCGCACCCTGCCCGCACCCTGGACGATCGCCGAAACCGGCGCCGATCTGTGGTCCGACGGCCGGCTGCCCGAGAACATCCTCGCCTCCCTGAAACTGGCGTCGATCTCCTTGGTGATCGGCGTGCTCGCCGGCCTGGTGATGGCACTGATCGCCGGCCTGAGCCGCCTCGGCGAGGCCCTGCTCGACGGACCGGTGCAGATCAAACGCGCCATCCCGACCCTGGCCATCATCCCGCTGGCGATCATGTGGTTCGGTATCGGCGACACCATGAAGATCACCATCATCGCGCTGGCCGTGCTGATCCCGATCTACATCAACACCCACGCCCAGCTACGTGGCGTCGACCTGCGGCACGTCGAACTCGCTCAGACCGTGGGGCTTTCGCGCCTGGAGTTCATCCGGCGAGTGGCCCTGCCCGGCGCCATCCCCGGCTTCTTCACCGGCCTGCGACTGGCCGTCACCACCTCCTGGCTGGCGCTGGTGGTGGTCGAACAGATCAACGCCACCAAAGGCATCGGCTACCTGATGGATCAGGCCCGCACCTACGGACAACTCGACATCGTCGTCGTCGGACTCGTCGTATACGGCGTCTTCGGCCTTCTCAGCGACACCTTTGTACGCCTCATCGAACGGAGGGCACTCACATGGCGCCGATCACTGGGCAGCTGATCGAATCCCCCGAGCGGCAACGCACCTCGGCCACCGACGATCCGGTCCTGGTGGCCGACAACCTCACCCGGCGGTTCGGTGACCGCACCGTCCTCGACGGGATCGACCTGACCATCGCGCGCGGCGAGTTCGTCGCCCTGCTGGGCCGCAGCGGCAGTGGCAAGTCGACGCTGCTGCGTGCGGTCGCCGGGCTCGATGTCGGCGTCGACGGCACGGGTGACCTGTTCGTCGCCCGCAATTCGTCTGTGGTGTTCCAGGATTCACGGCTGCTCCCCTGGTCGCGGGTGCTGCCGAACGTCACCCTGGGCCTGTCCGGCCGCGACGCCGCCGCTGCCGGGCGCACCGCACTTGCCGACGTCGGTCTGCAAGGCCGCGAACGGGCCTGGCCCAACGAGCTGTCGGGCGGTGAACAGCAGCGGGTGGCGCTCGCCAGATCGCTGGTGCGTCAGCCCGAGCTGTTGCTGGCCGACGAACCGTTCGGCGCCCTCGATGCCCTGACCCGCATCCGGATGCACGGCCTGCTCCGCGAACTGTGCAGCAAGTACCGGCCCGGCGTGCTGCTGGTGACCCACGACGTCGACGAGGCCATCACCCTCGCCGACCGGGTCCTTGTCCTCGACGAGGGCCGGTTCGTCGCCGACCGAAGCCTCGACTCCCTCGGCGCCCACCGCTCCCTGCGCGACCCCGAGTTCGTCGCCCACCGCGAGGCTCTCCTCACCGCCCTCGGCGTCGACCTCACCACCCACTGAGTCCCGGACATCGTCGGCTCACCGGGTTTCGAGGCTCCACCAGCGGAATCCATTCCCGCTGGTTGAGGTGCGAGGAGCGCAAGCGACGAGCCTCGAAACCTCGTGAGCAGACCATGTACCCACCCACCACCAACGGAAGGAGCATCCCGTGAGCACACGACAGCTCCATCTGAACGCCTTCATCTACCCCGCAGGCCACCATGAGGCGGCCTGGCGGCATCCGCGCAGCCAGCCACACCGGATCTTCGACGCCGACTACTACCAGGAGATCGGAAAGGCCGCCGAGGCAGCACTTTTCGATGCCGTGTTCTTCGCCGACGGTCCGGCCCTGCGCAGCGAGGCCGCCTACAGCACCGCCGGACGGCTGGAACCGATCACCGTTCTCGGCGCGATCGCCGCCGCCACCGAACGGATCGGCCTGATCGCCACCGCCTCCACCACCTACTACGAGCCCTACAATCTGGCCCGCCTGTTCTCCACCCTCGACTTCGTGTCCAAGGGCCGGGCCGGCTGGAACATCGTCACCACCTCCACCGACGCCGCCGCCGAGAACTTCGGCCTCACCGCGCATCCCGACCCGGCGCAGCGCTACAAGCGCGCCGCCGAGTTCGTCGACGCCGCCACCCGCCTGTGGGATTCGTGGGAAGACGACGCCGTCGTCCTCGACCGCGAGAACGGACAGTACGCCGACACCGACAAGATCCATCGCGCCGAGTTCGTCGGCGAACACCTGTCCGTCCGTGGCGCTTTCAACGCACCCCGCTCCCCGCAGGGTTATCCGGTGCTGGTGCAGGCGGGCGCGTCCAACGACGGCCGCGCTTTCGCCGCCCGCTACGCCGAGGCGATCTTCACCGCCCACCAGTCGCTGGCCAACGCACAGGCCTTCTACTCCGACATCAAGTCGCAGGCGAAGGGCCTGGGCCGCAACCCTGACCACATCAAGATCCTGCCCGGACTGAGCCCGTTCATCGCCGACACCGAAACGGCGGCAAAGGAACTGGAACGCGAGTTCAACGAGCTGACCGTACCCGCCTACGGCCTCAAGCAGATCCGTGGCCTGGCCGACGTCGACCTGTCCGCCCTCGATCTCGACGCCCCGGTCCCGCTGGACGCGTTCGGGGAGGCAGGCAATGTCACCGACAACACCCGCAGCCGCAAGCAGGTGGTCGCCGAGATCGTCGCCAAGGAACGTCCGACGGTCCGCCGGCTCCTGCATCGTCTCGCGGGAGCGCGCGGCCACCGCGTGTTCGCCGGCACCCCCGAGCAGGTCGCCGACACCATCGAAGAATGGTTCACCTCGGGCGCCGCCGACGGTTTCAACGTGATGCCGCCCTACTATCCGGGCGGACTCACCGACTTCACCGAACATGTGGTGCCGATCCTGCAGCGCCGCGGCCTGTTCCGCACCGAATACACCGGCACGACGCTGCGTGATCATCTCGGACTGCCGCGCCCGGAGAACCAGTTCGCGATCCGGCAGGCATCCGCGCAGAGCGCCAGTTGAGCGGACAGGGCCCCGCCTGTCGCGACCACGCGGGCACCACGAACTCCCGGACCCTCGCCCTCCACGTCCACCTCCCGACCGGCCTGCTCGGCGTGGCCAACGGCGCCACCGCACCGATCGTCGTGTTGGCGGCGCTCGCACACGGGGCGTCGGTGTCGCAGGCCGGTCTGGTGGTGGCGGGCGGCGGTCTGGGCATGGTCGCCGCCGATCTGCCGGCGGGCAGCCTGGTGGCCAGGATCGGGGAACGCTGGTCGATCGCCCTCGGCAGCGCTGTCGGCGTGGTCGGCGCGCTGTTGTGCGTCATCGACTCCTCACTGCTGACGCTCAGTGTGGGTGTGGTGCTCCTGGGCCTCGCGCAGGCGGTGTGGGGGCTGGCTCGGCAGTCGTATCTGACGGCGGTGGTGCCGTTCGGGCAGCGAGCACGGGCGATCTCGACGATGGCCGGGATGAGCAGACTCGGCTTCTTCGTCGGACCGTTCGTCACCGCAGCCATCCTGGGATCGGAAAGCAGCACGGACACAGTGGGTTCCGGCGCAACGGATTCCGGACACCTGACGTATGTGTTCGCGGTCCAATTGGCGATGGTGCTGCTGGCGGGCATCCTGTTCGTCACCATGGCCGACCCCCCGCACCTGCGGACGCCGGCCGGTTCCCTGCCGATCCATACGGTCGCCGTCCGCGAACGCGGCACCCTGCTGCGGCTCGGCCCCGGCGCGCTGGCGCTCGGGGCGGTCCGGGCCTCCCGCACGGTGGTGCTGCCGTTGTGGGCCGAACACATCGGGATGTCGGGCGCCGAGATCGCGCTCGCGTTCGGTGTGGCGGGGGCGCTCGACGTCGGCCTGTCCTATCCGGCCGGTGTCGGCCTCGACAGGCTCGGCAGACGGGCGATGGCCGTCCCCTCGCTCCTGTTGTACTCCGTGGGACTGCTGTGCATTCCGCTCGCCACCACCGAGACCGGCGTGTGGATCGTGGCGATCGCGGTCGCCTCGGCGAATGGCCTCACCAACGGGCTCATCATGACCATCGGCGCCGACGCCTCCCCCGCCGACGCCCGGCCGCAGTTCCTGGCCGCGTGGCGGCTGCTGCACGACGCGGGCTCGGCCGGTGCGCCCGCCGCCGCCGGTGCGCTGGCCGGGATCATCGGGCTGGCCGCGGCGTCGGCGTGCACCGGCCTGGTGGGGCTGGCCGGAACCCTGGTCTTCGCCGTGTTCCTGCCGCGACGGCCCCGGACCGCGCCGGAGGCCACCGCACCCGATCCCCGCGTCAGTGCGGTGGCGTCGCGCTGATCCCCGGGCTGACCGGCCACGCGGGAACTGGCATTCTGGACCGATGCGAGCGGTCATCCAGCGAGTCAGCCAGGCCAGCGTCACCGTCGACGGCGAAGTGGTCGGAGCCCTCGACATCCCCGACGGCGAACACGGCCTCGTCGCACTCATCGGCGTCACCCACGACGACACCGCCGACGACGCGGCGAGGCTGGCCGACAAGATCTGGCGGCTGCGGATCCTGCCCGGCGACGAGCGGGAACTGGCGGCCGCCGATCTCGGCGCCCCGCTCCTGGTGATCAGCCAGTTCACCCTGTATGCCAACACCAACAAGGGCCGCAGGCCGTCATGGAACGCCGCCGCCCCCGGACAGGTCGCCGAACCGCTCGTCGACGCCGTCGTCGCCGAACTGCGGTCCTTCGGCGCGGCCGTCGCCACCGGACGTTTCGGCGCCCACATGCAGGTGTCGCTGGTCAACGACGGCCCGGTCACCCTCATCCTCGACACCGATCAGCGCTGACCGGACGGCGGCGTTAGCGTAGCCACATGGGACGTATCACCACCCGCCGCCGCGTCACCCGCATCCGGGGTGACGGGCACATCGTGCAGCGGCCCGACACCCTGGCGGTGGAGGAACCGCTGGAGATCCGGGTGGGCGGACAGTCGCTGGTGGTGACGATGCGCACCCCCGGCAACGACGTCGAGCTGGCCGCAGGTTTCCTCGTCTCCGAGGGTGTGCTGGCCGGCGCCGACGACCTGGTCACGGCCCGCTACTGCGCCGGTGCCGACGCCGACGGCACCAACACCTACAACGTCCTCGACCTCGTGCTCGCCCCGCACGTGCCTCCCCCGGCCCCCGAACTGGCCCGCAGCTTCACCACCACCAGCGCGTGCGGGGTGTGCGGCAAGGACAGCATCGACGCGATCAGCATCCGCTCGTCGTTCACGGTCGCCGATGACCCGCTGACCGTCGACGTCGCGACGCTGCTGACGTTCCCGGGACTGCTGCGCGATCACCAGAACGTCTTCGACAAGACGGGCGGTCTGCACGCGGCCGCCCTGTTCGACGGCCGCACCGGCGAACCCGTCGTGGTCCGGGAGGACGTCGGCCGGCACAACGCCGTCGACAAGGTGATCGGCTGGGCCCTCACCCAGGGTCTGCTCCCGCTGCGCGGTCACATCCTCCAGGTCTCGGGCCGCGCCAGTTTCGAACTCGTCCAGAAGGCGGTGATGGCGGGAATCCCGATGTTGTCGGCGGTGTCGGCGCCCTCCTCCCTGGCCGCCGATCTCGCCGACGACACGGGCCTGACCCTCGTCGGATTCGTCCGCGGTGACTCCCTGGTCGCCTACACCCGCCCGGACCGACTGTCCACGAACAGCATTGAGAGCCTCGCGTCACCTGACCCGTCGTGACGCTGTCGGCTCGCAAGCTCGCGAACGAAACCTAAGGCCGGGTGGTGAGAATCCGCGGTCCGTCACCGGTGACGACAACGGTGTGTTCCCAGTGCGCGGCCCGCGACCCATCGTCGGTGACGACGGTCCAATCGTCATCGAGCACAGACGTTTCGGTGGTGCCCAGCGTGAGCATCGGTTCGATGGCGAGGGTGGAACCGATCACCAGCAGCGGGCCGCGGTTCGGTTTGCCCTCGTTCGCCAGGAACGGGTCGAGATGCATCTCGCGGCCGATGCCGTGGCCGCCGTACCCGGACACGATCCCGAACTGCCGCCCGAACTTGGTCTCCATGGCGCGGGTCGCCTGCTCCAGTGCGTGGGAGATGTCGGTGAGCCGGGCACCCTCGACCATCGCGGCGATACCGGCGTCGAGCGTCAGCCTGGTGGCCTCGCTCAGATCGGAATCGGCCTGGAGAAGTTCACCGACGCCGAACGTCCAGGCGGAGTCGCCGTGCCAGCCGTCGAGAATGGCGCCGCAGTCGATGGACACCAGGTCGCCCTCGGCGAGGACGGTGTCCTTGGTGGGGATGCCGTGCACCACCACATCGTTGACCGAGCTGCAGATGGAGCCCGGGAAACCGTGATAGCCCTTGAAAGACGGGATCGCCCCCGCCTCGCGGATCACCGTTTCGGCGATCTCGTCGAGGTCGAGGGTCGACATCCCGGGCTTGGCCGCGTCACGAACCGCGACCAGTGCGGCCCCGACGATCGCACCTGCCGCCGCCATCGCGTCGACTTCGGCGGCGGTGCGGAACGGGACCTTCTTTTTTCTGCCCAACACAGTGTTGCGTATCAGCTTCCGGCGAGTGCGCCGAGAATCCGCTGATGCACCTCTTGGACGTCACCGACGGCGTCGATGGCCTTGATCTGACCGGCGTAGTACTCCAGCAGCGGCGCGGTCTCGGTCGTGTACACCGACAGCCGGTTGCGGATCACTTCCTCGGTGTCGTCGGCGCGGCCACGGGCCAGCATCCGCTCCACCACCACGTCGGCGTCCACCTCCAGCGACAGCACGCCGTCGAGGGACTCGTCCAGGTTCGTCAGGATCTCCACGAGGGCGTCGGCCTGCTCGGTGGACCGGGGGAAGCCGTCGAGCAGGAAGCCCTTCACGGCGTCGGGCTCGGCGAGGCGGGCACGCACCATGTCGACGGTGATCTCGGACGGAACCAGGTTGCCCGCGTCGAGGTACTTCTTGGCCTCGATACCCACCGGGGTGCCCTGCGAGATGTTGGCGCGGAACAGGTCACCGGTGGAGATGTGCGGGATCCCGAGGGCCTCGCTCAGCAGCTCTGCCTGTGTGCCTTTGCCCGCTCCGGGCGGACCGAGAATAACGAGTCTCACTTGAGGAACCCTTCGTACTTCCGTTGCATCAATTGACTGTTGACCTGCTTCATGGTGTCCAATCCGACACCCACCATGATCAGCACCGCGGTTCCACCGAAGAAGTTCAGACCGCTCGCCGAACCGCCGCTGCTCATGTCGAGGAAGACGTTGGGCAACACGGCGATGATACCGAGGTAGATCGAGCCGGGCAGCGTGATTCGGCTCAGCACATAACCGAGGTAATCGGCCGTGGGCTGACCGGGACGGATACCCGGGATGAAGCCGCCGTACTTCTTCATGTCGTCGGCACGCTCTTCAGGGTTGAACGTGACGGCCACGTAGAAGTACGTGAAGAAGATGATCATCGCGAAGTAGATCAGGATGTGCGACCAGCTCGTCGGATCCGTCAGGTAGTCGTTGACGAACTTCTTCCAGCCCGCGGTGTCGTCGGAGCCCGAGGTCAACTGCAGCACCAGGTTGGGCAGGTACAGCAGCGACGACGCGAAGATCACCGGGATAACACCGGCCTGGTTGACCTTGAGCGGCAGGTACGTCGACGATCCGCCGTACATCTTGCGGCCCACCATGCGCTTGGCGTACTGGACCGGGATGCGGCGCTGGCCCTGCTCGACGAAGACGACGCCGGCGATGATGACCAGTGCGGCCACACACACCAGCGCGAAGGCGAGACCGCCGCGCTGGTCGAGGATGGCCTTGCCCTCGGCGGGGATACGGGCGGCGATGCCGGCGAAGATCAGCAGCGACATACCGTTGCCGACGCCGCGTTCGGTGATCAGCTCACCCATCCACATGACGACGCAGGCGCCGGCGGTCATGACCAGCACGACGATCGTCAGCGCGAACACCGACTCGTCGCTGAGCACGTCGCCGGTGCAGCTGTCGGGCAGGAGCTGGCCGCGCGAGGCGAGGGCGACAATGCCCGTCGACTGCAGCAGCGCCAGCGCCACCGTCAGGTAGCGGGTATACTGCGTCATCTTGGCCTGACCGGACTGGCCTTCTTTGCGCAGTTGCTCGAAGCGCGGGATCACGACGGTCAGCAACTGCACGATGATGCTGGCGGTGATGTACGGCATGATGCCGATCGCGAACACGGCCAGCTGCAGCAGCGCGCCGCCGGAGAACATGTTGATCAGCGCATAGACCTGATTGTCACCGGAGTTGATCTGGTCCATGCAGTCGTTCACTACTTTGTAGTTCACGCCCGGGGACGGGATGGTGGCGCCGAGCCGGTACAGGATGATGATGCCGATGACGAAGAGGATCTTCTTCCTCAGGTCCGGCGTCCTGAAGGCCGCGACGAGGGGGGAGAGCACTAAGTTCCTCCTAGTCCGGGGTGGTGTCGGCCGAGGTGGCCGGGAACGTCTTGTGAAACTCTAACAGTGAGGCCGAAAGCACCTCTGCGGCCACCGTGTGACCAGGGCATTTGTCGGTTTGGCGAATGAGCGGCCCGCGCCGCGGGCCGCGCCCAGACCACAGCGAGCCGCCGAACAAGAGAGGCGTGTGACGCTCCCCTTGTCCGGCGGCTCGTGGGCTTGTCAGAGCTCGGAGACGCTACCACCGGCGGCGGTGATCTTCTCCTTGGCCGCGGCGGTGAACTTATTGGCGGTGACGTTGACGGCCACCGACAGGTCGCCGTCGCCGAGCACCTTCACCAGCTGGTTCTTGCGCACCGCGCCGGCGGCGACGAGGTCGTCGACGCCGATGGTGCCGCCCTGCGGGAACAGCCGGGCGATGTCGCCGACGTTCACGACCTGGTACTCGACCCGGTTGCGGTTGGTGAAGCCCTTGAGCTTCGGCAGCCGCATGTGGATCGGCATCTGGCCGCCCTCGAACGCGGCGGGCACGTTCTTACGTGCCTTGGTGCCCTTGGTGCCGCGACCGGCGGTCTTACCCTTGGATCCCTCACCGCGACCCACGCGGGTCTTCTCGGTCTTCGCGCCCTCCGCGGGGCGAAGGTGATGGAGCTTGATGGTCATTTGCTTAAACCTCTTCGACTGTCACGAGGTGGCGCACCACGTTGATCAGACCGCGGTTCTGCGGGGTGTCCTCGCGGGTGACCGTCTTACGGATGCCCTTCAGGCCGAGGGTCCGCAGGCTGTCACGCTGGTTCTTCTTGGTACCGATGGTGCCCTTGACCTGGGTGATCTTCAGTTCGGCCATGATCTACACTCCCTGACCGGCACGGGCACGGAGCATACCGGCCGGTGCCACATCTTCGATCGGGAGGCCACGACGGGCCGCGACCTCTTCGGGACGCTGCAGCATCTTGAGAGCGGCAACGGTGGCGTGGACGACGTTGATCGCGTTGTCGGAGCCGAGGCTCTTGGCGAGAACGTCGTGCACACCGGCGCATTCGAGCACGGCACGCACCGCGCCACCGGCGATGACACCGGTACCGGGGCTGGCCGGGCGAAGCATCACGACACCGGCGGCGGCCTCACCCTGAACCGGGTGGGTCACGGTACCGCCGATCAGCGGGACGCGGAAGAAGTTCTTTCGAGCCTCTTCGACACCCTTCTGGATCGCGGCCGGAACTTCCTTGGCCTTGCCGTAGCCGACGCCGACGAGGCCCTGGCCGTCGCCGACCACCACGAGAGCGGTGAAGGAGAACCGGCGGCCACCCTTGACCACCTTGGACACGCGGTTGATCGCGACGACGCGCTCAAGCTGGTTGCGGTCCTGGTCGCGGTCGCGGCCGCCGCGGTCACGGCGGTCGCCGCGTCCGCGACGCTCGTTGCTGTTGTTGTTGTCGTTTCCGGCGGGTCCGTTTCCGCCGTCACGCTGACGTCCGGGCATCAGAGGTTCCCTCCGGTCACTGTGGTGTTGCTGGTCGAGATGTTCATCAGAAGCTCAGGCCTCCCTCGCGGGCGGCGTCGGCGAGCGCGGCGATACGGCCGTGGTAGTCCTTGCCACCACGGTCGAACACGACGGCCTCGACACCGGCGGCCTTGGCGCGGGCAGCGATCAGCTCGCCCACCTTGCGGGCGTGTGCCGACTTGTCGCCGTCCACCGCACGCACGTCGGCCTCGATCGAGGACGCGGCGGCAAGGGTCTTGCCGGCGAGGTCGTCGATGAGCTGCACGTGGATGTGGCGGCTGCTGCGCTTGACGGCCAGACGGGGACGCTCGGCGGTGCCGGCGACCTTCTTACGCAGCCGGAAATGACGGTTCGCGGTCGCGGTACGACGACGAGTCGAGGCGTCCTTGCCGAGCGGCTTGCGATCGATCTTGGTTTCACTCATGGCTTACTTACCCGTCTTTCCGACCTTGCGACGGATCTGCTCGCCCTCGTAGCGAATGCCCTTGCCCTTGTACGGGTCGGGGCGACGCAGGCGGCGGATGACCGCCGAGATCTCGCCGACTTTCTGCTTGTCGATACCCGACACCGAGAACTTGGTGGGCGTCTCGACGGCGAAGGTGATGCCTTCGGGAGCCTCGATCGGCACGGGATGGCTGTAACCGAGCGCGAACTCGAGGTCCTTGCCCTTGGCCTGCACGCGGTAGCCGACACCGAAGATTTCCATCTTGTTGGTGTAGCCCTGTGTGACGCCGATGACGAGGTTGTTCACCAGAGACCGGTTGAGGCCGTGCAGGGCACGGCTGCGGCGCTCGTCGTTGGGGCGGGTGACCACGATGTTGCCGTCTTCCTGAGCGACCACGATGGGCTCGGTGACGGTGTGGGTGAGCTCGCCCTTGGGGCCCTTCACGGTGACGTTCTGGCCGTCGATGGAGACGGTGACACCGGCGGGGATGGCGATGGGATTCTTACCAATACGCGACATATCTGTGAGCCTCCCTCTACCAGACGTAGGCGAGGACTTCGCCGCCCACGCCCTGGTTGGCTGCCTGACGATCGGTGAGCAGACCGGACGACGTGGAGATGATGGCCACGCCGAGGCCGCCCAGGACCTTGGGCAGGTTGGTGGACTTCGCGTACACCCGCAGACCCGGCTTGGAGACGCGGCGCAGACCGGCGATGCTGCGTTCACGGCTCGGGCCGTACTTGAGGGAGACGACGAGGCTCTTGCCGACCTCTGCATCTTCGGTGCGGAAGTCGGTGATGTAACCCTCGCGCTTGAGGATCTCGGCGATAGCCACCTTGATCTTCGACGACGGAAGGGTCACCTCGTCGTGGTACGCCGAGTTGGCGTTGCGCAGACGTGTCAAAAAGTCTGCGATCGGGTCAGTCATGGTCATGGTTGACCGTCAACCTTTCTCGTAGTGGTTCCCATACAACGCGGGAGTGCGAACACTCCCCCGGTGGGCCTTCCACGAAGTGGACAGTTGTGCAGGTTCTCCCCGATCGATGCCGTTGGCTTTTCGCCGGCACCGGTCAGGTATGAAGTTGTGGCTCCCGGGGGCACAGTTCACCCAGGCAACCGCTCAAGTGTAGGGAACCGGACGCCAGAACCCAAATCGCCCCGACTACTCGCCGCCCCGACCCCGCGTCCGGCGTAACGACGGTTGCGGAGCCGCACAGCGCCAAATAATGTAGGTTCATACCTACATTATTTGGGGGCCAGCATGACGACGATATCTGCTCGCGATTTCAACCGTGATGTGAGCGCCGCGAAACGGGAGGCCACGGAAGGGCCGGTGATGATCACCGACCGCGGTGAACCGGCGTTCGTGCTGCTCAGCATCGAGGAGTACCGACGACTCACCGGCAGCGGCGAGGACCTTCTCGCGCGCCTCAGCATGGACGACGACCTGGACATCGAATTCGAACCGATCACGATCGACCTGTCGGTCCCGGACCTGTGAACTATCTTCTCGACACCAACGTCGTCAGCGAACTGCGCAAGCCGGCGCGGCGCGCCGACAAGGCGGTTCGGTCCTGGATCGCGGCTCGCGCACCGGCGGACCTGTATCTGTCCGCGATTACCCTTCTGGAGATCGAGCTGGGGATCGCCCGACTGAGTCGTCGGGACGGTACACAATCCGACCGCCTGCGCTCCTGGCTGGAGAACGACCTCCTCGACGTGTTCAATGGGCGCATCCTCCCCGTCGACGTACCGGTTGCCCGTCACGCCGGACGCCTGCATGTTCCCGATCCGCGCCCCGAGCGCGACGCCCTGATCGCCGCGACAGCCACGGCCCACCACATGACCGTCGTCACCCGCAACGCGGCCGACTTCGAACCCATGCAAGTCAGTGTCACCAACCCATGGCTGTGAAATCATTGGCGCGACGTCCAGCCCGCCCTCAATGGAGCATCGGCTCTGTCCTGGCGCGAGGTGTCGGCACTGACCAGTGATCGGTCTGCAGGGTCATACCGTCGTAGCAACAGGGCAGGTCAACGGGCCTGGCCGAGTGTAAGGACGGAGTGGCACTGTGGGTGGTTCCGAGCTGGTGGGGAGGTGATCTAACTGTCGGTAAGAACGGCGCGTCAGCGGCGATCACGCCAGTGGAGCGGACCACCCCTTACACCCTGATCCTGGGCCTGCTCGAAGGGAAGAAAGCCACCGGCGTCGCTGACGTGCTCATCGACCACCTGCATGGGCTGCCCGGCATCATGAGTCAGGGCCTGACCTGGGGATCAGGGCACGGAGATGGCTGAGCATGCATCGGTGACCGTGGCAGCGGATCTGCCGATCTACTTCGCCCACCCCCGCTCGCCGCGGGAGCGGCCGATGAACGAGAACACCAACGGACTGATCCGCGAGTAGCTGCCCAAAGGCGCCGAGATCACCTCTCATCAGCCCTACCTCGACGCTCTCGCCCGAGAACTCAATGAACGACCCCGCGCAGCGCTCGGTTTCTACACCCCTCGCGAGAAGTTTGAAGCGTTACCCAACGCCAACGTTGCTTCCGCAGGCTTGACACCGCCCTGACCTTGTCGACGTAGGCGACAGCGACCGTCAGTTCTCGCCGCAATGGAGCCCGGTCATTTCGACCGGGAAGACGTGTCGGTGATCAATCTGTCAGGTCTGCCGGACACGCCGCAATGGAGCCCGGTCATTTCGACCGGGAAGACCCGCGTGCGTATCAGGGTGCGCCACAACGCATTACGATCGCCGCAATGGAGCCCGGTCATTTCGACCGGGAAGACTGGAAGTGGGTAGCGGAGTCGAAGGTGGAGGAAGCACGGCCGCGATGGAGCCCGGTCATTTCGACCGGGAAGACGAGCGTCAGCAAAGCGAACAGGTTCATTCGGATAGCGCCGCAATGGAGCCCGGTCATTTCGACCGGGAAGACGAGGTGAAGACGACGGTGCCCGCCAGGTAGTCGTCTTTGCCGCAATGGAGCCCGGTCATTTCGACCGGGAAGACGATCAGCGCCGAAGTCACACACTCCTGAGACCCGGCGTCGCCGCAATGGAGCCCGGTCATTTCGACCGGGAAGACCGGCGGGGGCGGCGGCTCGGGGGGGTCGTTACTCCAGGGCCGCAATGGAGCCCGGTCATTTCGACCGGGAAGACTTCGGTAGCAATCCGGATGAGTCGACGCCGGAGCGTGCGCCGCAATGGAGCCCGGTCATTTCGACCGGGAAGACGTGCCACCCGCGCGGCTCCGCCGTTCGGGGTGAGCAGCGCCGCAATGGAGCCCGGTCATTTCGACCGGGAAGACACCACTCCGGATGCCACGTCGACTCATCCGCACTGAGCAGCCGCAATGGAGCCCGGTCATTTCGACCGGGAAGACCTGGGAAAGGCAGCGGCAGCGTCACACGGCCCGCGACTGGCCGCAATGGAGCCCGGTCATTTCGACCGGGAAGACTGCCGGTGCTGGTGCTCGGTCCGCGCCCCGATCTGCTGCCGCAATGGAGCCCGGTCATTTCGACCGGGAAGACTCGAAGCCCGGCGCAGACCTCGTGTTCGGCGTCTACGGCCGCAATGGAGCCCGGTCATTTCGACCGGGAAGACCCAGCCTTTTTGGATCGACGGAAAGACTGTAGGCGCTAGTGCCGCAATGGAGCCCGGTCATTTCGACCGGGAAGACGCCATCTGTAAGGCGCTAGGCACCGCACTACTACCCGGCCGCAATGGAGCCCGGTCATTTCGACCGGGAAGACTCGGTGGTCGGTGTTGGTGTCGCTTGGCATGACCTGCCGCAATGGAGCCCGGTCATTTCGACCGGGAAGACCCGAAGACCCGGAGTTCTTCGCACTGTTCGCCGATGCCGACGCCGCAATGGAGCCCGGTCATTTCGACCGGGAAGACTTCGGGCCGGGTGTCCTCGGGCAACGGCTGGCCAGGTGGGCCGCAATGGAGCCCGGTCATTTCGACCGGGAAGACTCCCACCCCGGGGGAAAACGGTGGTCATGGACGACCTGCCGCAAT
>WBZQ01000517.1_pt1 | contig 30486 bp, 37 predicted proteins | sample 5204251 | NCBI WGS metagenome assembly WBZQ01 (sample SAMN12412402, study PRJNA552823) | activated sludge metagenome | isolation source: activated sludge from nitrification reactor of wastewater treatment plant... | place: USA: Virginia | collected 2017-09 | reverse complement strand
GGCTTGCACGAGAACGTTTTATGCGTTAGCTTCACTCCTCGCGTCATGCTACGATTATAGCATGTCAGGACTAGTAACGTCTAGTGGATAACGTAAGAAATCAGGTAGCTGTTGACGACACATCGGACTCCCACACGCTTCGAGTGACCACAAACTCAAAAGAATCAGGAGTGCGTGTCCTTAGTACGGAATTCACTGACCTGTTCACGCTAGTGTCACTGTTATCGGATATTGAACATGACGAATACATGACCGCTATCGGAACGGACGGCGCGCACGTCATTGATCTAGCATCCGTTGAGGGTGTGACCCCGAAAGAACTCCTGAACAATTTTCGGGATGTCTATTCTTCAGAACTGTGGGACGCTCCAGACATCCTTCGGGAAATGTACCCTGAACCTTGGTTAAGAACATACATCGACTCCAAACTGCGCCGCGTTGAGGAGATGCGGTGACGAGCCTTGTCCGATTAGAGGCGTGCGCAGCCCATCATCTTCTTTCGGCGGGAAAGTTCCTGTTCGGCACTATGGCGGGTGACGGCACGTTCGAGACACGGACACGTACCGTCATACCTAATTATCTCGGTGCGCGAATATGGACGAGGAACCCGACATTTAGCAAAGTCCTGTACCATATTTCGAAAGAGTCACCGTGGAAGGAACAGGATTGGTCGCTGCGGATGAGAACTGTTCTCGGGGCGTCAGTTGGCGCGAACGTGAATCACGCGTCAATTTTCCAGGAATCATTCTCTTTCCACAACAAGAACCGTAAAGTTAACGAACAGGTGTACGACCTCGTCCGCACTATGCACGCTGAGAACGTTCCCGCTGGGTGCGTTACCGAAGTCGCCACGCATTGTATGGACAACGGCGTTGAAGTGGACGTGTTTCGTTCCGTCGTCCACGCCATCCGTGACTCGGACATGCTCCAGTGTCCGGATATCCTCATTAACATGTTCCCTGATCCTTGGATGGCACCTTTGGTCTATGCGGAGTGCAGGCGTGCGCGTTTGCAATTGACGTGACGCTCCTTTGGTGTTAAGGTGGGCTCAACACCAAAGGAGGAGGACACATGAACATGCTTACACAGAGGGTCAGTCCCCTTTCTCTCATCCAAACGACAGTAGACCTGGTAATCGCCGCCAGGCACGCGCACACCGCGCTCACCAACACCTCCCTTCCCTGGAACCAGCGAACCGAGATGGTAAGCTCTGAATGGGGAAGCACCCGAGCACAGACGCGAGCATGCCCAAACGTCACGGCGTGGAGTGTCAACGAGCAACTGTGGAACTCCAAAACAGCGTTTCTTCAACTCAGCCATGTTCACGACTCCAACCGCAGCGCGTACGTGTACAACGATCCACTTTTCAATAACGCGCTACAGATCCGTGACGTAAGCGGTTCGGTGGAAGAGTCCAACACCGTGGCGCTTATCCTCGCCGCGCAGGACGCCGGAATCCGTAACCAGTTCATCAAGAGGACGGTGTTCAACTTCATCAGCGAGGGTGGTCGTGACGAAAAGGAGCTTGTCGAGGGTATCAGCGCAGTAAAAGACGCTGAACTATCCGACGCCCCCGACATCTTGCGTGCTATGTTCAGTGAAAAATGGCTTCAGTTGGTGATCGAGAATTTCGCGCTTGAGCACCGCATATCGAATTTCAACAAAAGACACAAGCGGCAAACCATCACCGACATTCTTTGTGAATTAGACACAATCGAACAGGCGCTTCCGCGATGAGTGCCGCAAGTATATCCGCCAGGATGAGTGCCGTAAGGACGGCTGCAGTGGATACGCAACTTCTCCTCATCGCCGCGAAGTTTGTCAAAGACGTTATGGCTGACGAAAACTTCCCGATAGATGACCGTTTCCTTTGTGCGATAGACGTTAACCGTCCCGCACGCTCTAATGCGATGTCATACTTTCTGAAAGGGAGCCGTACCCTCATCATGACCTTCACCGATATGGGTTCGGAGTGGAAAGGGACTGTTCACCATGCTTACGGGGTGTACAGCATCCGTACCGTGGTGAGCGCCAAGTCCTCTCGTGTGAGTTTGTACGGTTCAGAGGTCGGTATGCGGGTCGCGAAAATGTCTCGCGCGCTGCTGGACAGCGGCGTCATCGTTTCCGATAGCAACAGCCTCGCCGCGTACAGTGTCCTTCTCGCGCATAAGATGTCCGTTCACCCTGACATATACCGAACGGAGGTGAAGGCGTACGTGGACACGTACCATGATACGTTGGAGGGGGCGGAAACGTTGCGGGACATCATTTTCCCCACTCCGTATCTGCGCGTCATCGGACAGCACCTCGACCTGGTCAAGCGATAAGTTTTGCAACCGTCTTCGATTCAAGATCCATGCGCATATGGAGCATCTGCAGCGGAGACATCTCAGTGATCAGGAACTTGATCCATGGCTCCGGATACATGTTGACCATGATGTCCTCACAGTCCTTGATTGAGGAGTCCTCTACAGCGTCCATAGCTTCGACATAGGCGGTTGAATCCACACCGCACGCTAACGCGGCGAGAATCGACTCCACTTTAGCCACAGGTGTCGAATACTTCGTGTCCACTGCGTTGGCGCGAATAACCATATCCCCAAACTGAGTGAGAGCCGTCCTTACCTGCTCGTACTCGGGGTGACTCTCATTCGCGGCGAGGGTGAGCTTAGAGTGATCCGCCGATGTGATATCAGCGGAAAGAAGGACAGTTTCCTCGAATTCCCTGCGATAAACGACTTCCAGTTCCCAACCCGTCTCCGTGGGAAAGTCGCTGAACCTACCACACCCAAGAACTCCGTCCAGATGCGTGTCCCGAACGATCCTCTTGTTGATTCTCTCGATCCGCAACCACTCCGGTGTCGATTCCAGTCGCTGTGCCCACGGCTTGTTTCGCTTGAGGAGATAGGACACGTGTTCCGTCCAGTTGACGACGGACAAGCTCGCTTCCAATGTCTCGCGCAAGGATAGGCTGAGATCCACGGTTCCTCCTATGGTGTTGCTAGTATCTTAACACCATCTGGATGTGGGGTCAACTTTCGTTGTTCCGTTTTCGAAAACCGTAGTTCTCCAGCTCGTCCCACGGGAAAAGGGACACGAGCGCCCTAGCGACAAGAACAGAAGCTTCCCGCTTCACACGATCCTCATCAGAGTAGTCACAGACGTGGGCGCAGCACGGACAGGCAGCCACGCATGCGAGGCACACCCCTTCCGTTTCCCACACCTCCACAGCTTCAGGATCCTCATCTGGAGTAGGACGGGTCTCGAAAGGTTCTCGCACATCCCCAGCATCCATCAGTTTCTTCACAGCTTGATGCGCTGCGGCGAGAGCCTCTTCCGGTGTTGTTCCGTCCGCGTACGTCCCCTCGTACTCTGCGCAGGTGCCCTCCCAGGAAAGGATGTCGCTTAAGTTGTGTTCGCGTTCCGATTCCGGTTTCAGAACAGGAAGCAGTATCCACTCGTAGGACTGAAGCAGCTCCCTATGTGTTAATCCCATCACAACAGTATACAGGATCAGGAGGGTACGCGGCGTCCCCGTACATAGAAACGCCCGTTGCTCTGTGTGTACACGTACCGTCCTTTTTTGAGGGCGTCGCTGATCTGCACCCTGATTCCGCTGCGGCGAACGGCGTCACGGAGGAGAGGGTTGTCCGTATCAGGAGCGACAACGACGTTACCGTTGACTGTTCCGCGAACCAGGATGAGGTCTTTCAGGTTCGGCATGGCGGATTTTACAGATACCGCAACACCTTGCGGGGTGACAGGAACTATCGTAGTCATCGCGTTCATGAAATTCCGTATTTCTGTGAGAACTGGTACAGACCCTCTCCCGTTTTCAGGTCAACTCCCTGAGTGTTGGAGACGTACACCCACGCAGATGCGACATTCGCCTCCACGTCATAGATGTTCGAGGACGTTCCTGGAACGTGGAAGTCCGTGAAGACACGAGGCGTGATCTGCATGTATCCGCGCGGGGACTGTGACGGCTTACCGTCCGCAGCGGTTGTCACGCTATTTGACGCCTGCGCGTCAAACAAGTTAACCGCGTTCGGGTTCTTGTCGCTTTCATTCTTCGCCAAAGCGTTGGTCACACTCTGGAAGTCTGAAATGAGTTTGTCAGGGATACCCGCCCTCTTCAGACCGCTGACAACCTGTGACTGATCCACATCTGTAGACGAGTTCAGAGTATAGGTCACGTCACTATCATGGAACTGTGACTGGTTCTCTGGCGAAGAACATCCGGTGAACAGCGTGGCGGTCAGCGCCAGCGTCGAGGCGAGGGTTACTGTTTTGTGTCGCATAACACCAGCATAGCACTTCGCGTCACAGGTATTCGAGCTATCTAACAGCGCGCATCACGGCGCTGTTCTGTAGAACATATATTCGAGAGAACGGATTTCGGCATTGGCGCGAGCGCGGGCATCCTTTTTGACTGTCTCAGGGACGTTTGGTAGCGCCATGAGCGGAGCGAAATCAATCTTGTCACCGCTCCGTGTCAGTTGAACTGTCCCAACATCGCCACGGTCTGCGTGGAGGAATCTGAACCCGACAGTTTGTACTTTGACGCCGTGTGGAGTTTTGTCACAGTCCACGCGGACAAGATAACGCCACTTCATCGAGGGTTTGTACCAGCGGGAGGACCCATAATCACGCATGCCTTCGAGTTTAGCTCGTTTCTGCGCGTTTCCAGTCCGCAGTGCCTTTAGTCGTTGACTTCGCACGGTTCGCTGGCTTCACAGTCTTCCCGTTCACCACGAAACCTGTGTCCGATGCGTGAGCCTCGACAACGCCGTCCTCACCCTTGACGAACAAATGGAAACCAACACCTTGCCCGCCGCGTCCCTTACGGGGAATGTCCGCACATGTTGTCACCTTGTACGACTTTTCGCTGATGCTGAGCAGGCTGGTAGTGTCCGTCCCGGTGAACGCCGCGATGATTGCGTCATCGTCCTCGGCAAGCTTCATGCCCGCGATACCGTTACCCGCGACGCCTTGCGGGTTGATGCTGAACGGGTCGATACGGATGACCTTGCCCTTGCGTGTGACAAGGAACAAGTCTTGACCTTCCTTCGCCACACCGGAGCACAGCAGCGCGGACACGTCCGGTGCGACAAGGGTGTCCCTCATCGCCCTCGGAAGGTTCTTCCCGTCCGTGATCTTGATACGCCCATCAGTGAACGCCGCCCAACCGACACCATCGGTGAGCAGTGCCCCCTCTGAACCGAACACGCCCTGGTCGTTGAGCTTCCATCCCGCAGCGGGTGAGCCGTCATCGGCACCGTCCGCACGGACAATCGGGGAAGCATCCAGATCAAGAATCGTCTTGCGGTCGTATGCGGGAGCGGCGAACAGCTTCTCCATCTCCGCGAGGTCTTTGTCGATGACCCGCTTGCGCGCCGCGCGGGATCCGATCAGCTTCTCCAGAGTGCTGATCTCCTTGTCGAGAGTGTCCGCCTCCTTCTCCAGCTCCAGCTTGTCCTGGGACGTGAGGCGGCGAAGCTGCATGGACAGCACATGGTCCGCCTGAGTCTCATCAATCTCGAAGTGCGCCATCAACCCGTCACGCGCCGCGTCAGCGTTAGCCGCCTGTCGGATGATGGACACCGCCTTGTCGATGTCCGCCTGGATGGTGATGAGACCTGCAACGATGTGCCGCCGCGCGGTCGCCTTCTCCAGACGGTGTTCACTGCGCCGCAGGACAACCGAATCACGTAGCTCCAGGAACGACAGGATCAGCTCCGGTACAGACCACCACTTCGGAACGCGATCCAAGTCCAGAGCCACGATGGACGCGGCGAAGGTGTCCTCCAAGGGCGTGTACGTGTACAGCGAGTTGAGAACGTCCTTTGCGTCATGTCCCCGTTTCACTGTGACAAGGATTCGCAGACCGTTCTTGCGGTCGGTGAGGTTCGTCAAGTCCGACACGCCAGGAAGGTTTCCGTTGGTGATTTCCGAACGGACCTTCTCCTGGAACCCGTTGCTGGACAGTCCCGGTGGGAGTGCGGTGATGACGATATTCTTACCCTCCGTCACCGCCTGCCCGCGAACAGTCATCTTCCCCTTTCCGGTTTCGATGTACTCGCGGATGCCTTCCTTGCCGACGACAACACCGCCGCTGCCCCAGTCGGGACCAGTGAGGATTTCCTGAATCTCCTCTGTCGTCATCTTCGGATTGGCGAGCATCGCGCGGCACAGGGCGATCACTTCGCGTGGGTTGTGCGCGGGGGTCTTGGTGGAGTACCCCTCCGCGATACCCACAGCGCCGTTGACGAGCAGGACAGGGAACCTAGACGGGAGCACAGTTGGCTCCAGCATCTCCCCGTCGAACGTCGGCACCATCGTCACCGAGTGCTCGCTCAGCTCACGGACAAGCTCATATCCCTCCGGGGACAGCCGCATCTCCGTGTAACGAGCAGAAGCGGGAACGTCTCCCTGCACACGTGGGAACGACCCTTGACCGTCAATGAGGCGTGTTCGCTGATAATGCGCGGCGAGTAGCGCGCCAGCGCCGTACACCGACACATCCCCGTGGGGGTGAAGATTGCCGGAGACACTCGAACATGTTTTCGATGACTTCGCGGGCTTGGTTCCGGGGAGCAGCTTGTTGAGATACATCTGGTACAACAACCTGCGCTGTACAGGCTTTAGCCCGTCGTATGCGGACGGGATCGCTCTGTCAGAAAGCGTATAGAGCTGATAGACAAACTGGTACGTCTCCCAATACTTCTCTACAGGTGTGTGGATAACATCAGCTGCGATGTGTGCCTCGTTGGAAAGGTCTATGGTGGATGTCATTGGTACAGTCTACTTTCATTCTGTTTTGGTTAAGCTAACACTATCAGATGGATAGTTCCCATTTTATCTTACCTGAGTCCCACACACGCGAGAGTTTGTTCAATACTGCAAGTTCGGACTCAGTCATAGACGGGTCGTACTTCAACGCGGTATCTCTGCGGAACCGATTTTTGCGAAACAGGGACTTGTGGTGACGTGTGGCTTTGTGAACATACTTGTAATCAGGGGCTATGTCTCCTGCATAATGGAATCCGTTGACGCTGTAAAGGTTTCCGTCACTCATTTCATTATCGGAAAACGATATAATGGACGTGTATCCTCGACCAGCTGCCCTAGCTCGAACAACGTTGAGTAGCCTGCTGAATCCTCCCTGCACGTTTGCAGCCGTGGCGTATCGTTCCAGTCTAACGAACTTCTTCAAATGGGTTGTGACCATCACCGCGACAACGTCCCCGCCGTGGGATATCAGTGCGTCATAGTGTGTTCCTCCGGTGAACCCTTGGATATGGTTCTCATTCATAAATCTTCGTACAACTGAAGCTTTCAGCTCCACAACAGATGCGATGTGAGCATCTACACATGGCGCATTGTCAACGCCGATTTTTCGTAAAATGAGACGCTCCACCACATCGTGACGGTCCCTCCAATCATCCTCCCATATCTGGATTAGTGCTATACCCTTATCACGGCACACGGACACCTTGTTAAAATGACTCATCTGTGTACGTCCACGCAATTCGCTATGCCAATGAACTCCGTTGAACTCAAATGCCAACTTCTCTGAGGGGAGGTACACATCCAACTCCATCCTGCCGATTTTATGTCGGACGATTACTTTCCCTGAATAGTTACGTTTTATCATGTCAGCCATGTCATTTTCCATGGAAGACCTGCCTTTGGAAAAGCACTCAGGACAGCCTGTGACACCCTCTCGATGGGATGTTCGCTGATTTGGACTCACGCTCCATTCGTGACTTTCGCCACACTTCCATTTGTATATGGTGGAGCTGGATTTAGCGACGAGAGACGGAGGCACATCGTTATCTTCATGCCATTCTGCAGCTATGTCAGGAAATTGAGAAGCAAGGTCATTAACCCCAGTAATCGCACGTTGTCCAGCGCAAAATGGGCAACCATGCCCATTAGCCCTCCTAGAAAATGGAGCAGTCCACAAAGGGTGTCCGTTTGAGCACTTCCACTCCGCAACGACGCTAGAGCGCGGAAGCACCTCGAATGGCTGTTTATCGCCTCCAACCCATTCTTTTGCGATATCAGGGTATTTGGTGGCGAAGTCATTCACACCACGCATACGTGTCGTCCCAGAACACACAGGACATTGTCCCTTGGCATAGGCGCGGTCACATACGGTGGATCTGGTGACATGTCCCTCTGCGCATTTCCAAGAAGCTCGGTATTTGGACCCTGCTGTAATTTCTGTCGAACGCTTAGAATTGGTGGGACACCACATTGCCGCAAGGTCAGGGCGTACTGTAGCTAGATCATTGAACCCTACAAGAACTTTCCGTCCTGAACAGAAAGGACACCCTCTCCCTCTTGTTCTTGAAACAATTTTCGCTTTCCAAGAGTGCCCATTACAACACCTCCATTGCGCCGTGTAGGCTGACCCGTGCGTGAATTCAGTGATGTCACGCTCGTCATCCCATTCTGATTTAAGTTCAGGACATTTCGTAGCCAAATCGTTATCCCCTACAAAAACGCGGCGGCCTGAACAAAACGGGCATCCTTGCATTTGTGCGGTTCGGGATATAACCATCATGTTCCACTCATGACCGCAATCGCCTATCCACCAAGCTTTCTTGTTGGACATAGCGTGTACTTCTGACGGTGATTTGATGTTTCTCCCTGACCATTGACGCGCCACGTCAGGGTAGCGTGTTTCCAGGTCATTCACACCGTGGTTTACTTGGTTTCCAGCGCACTGAGGGCATCCACGGTGTTTGCCACTAGGCTTGAATCTAGAGTTCGGCGACGACATCCATGTATGGGAGGGAATGTCGGGACACTGCCAAAGAACTTTCACATTGGAACTACGCGCAGTGGATTCCGGTTTAGACGTGTTAGCGGGGTGCCACTGATTCACATAATCAGGGTACGCCTGGGCAAAGGATACACTGTTCCGCATACGTCCCATCATACACTAGCGGACTTATATAGTGATGCCATTTCGCACTTTTTCGATATACCCACAACAAAAACCAGTTACTGACTATACTCCTTGTTTTATAGTCATAAATTAGATTTTCACGAAGTTTGACGATCCAGACATTTTCCTGTCAACCTCGGCATATGTCGCCCATTGCGAGTATTCGGTCCTGTTGGCGTTATCGTTTGCGTACACGCCCCACTGCTGAAGAAACCAACGAAACTGTTCAGTTGTTAGGACATCATGTCCGCCAAAACAATCCCCTTCGACGCTATTTTGGTCGGGACGGTACCACGCTTCGGTAGAGAACGCGCGCACCTCGTGAGTCGTCTGTGTTAGCGGTCCATCGCTGTTGATAATGACAACAGTAGTGTTAGGTTTACGTGCCAGACTAAGCAGTGCGTTGAACTGCCCGTCTTTGATGGGCACACCTTTTCCTTTGTGCTCTAAAAACAGGTGGTGTCCATTGATTTCAACAAACCCGTCGATGTCGGTGGGACGAATGTCACGCACAAAAAGATCCTTGAAAAACGCAGACCAGTCGGACTCCAAAGGTACACACGGCGCACCTTTTGACGTATAGATGGTATTTCCAAGAGCGTCACAAGCCCATTGTGCGTATTTATCTGTGGCGTAACCAATCACTCTAGTTGCCTCCGTATAGTAGGTGAAGGCAGCTCTGTGTGCTCTTCGCGGTCAACACTAGCGTGTCGTTAAGGTTGTGTCAACACATAACCTTAACCCTACGACTGATTACCCCACACATCCCATCCGAGGCGGCACTTGGAGCACAAGCACTCTTCATCCACACCAAGGGTTTTCAGGCAGCGAGAGAACACTTCAAGGTATGGTCCCGGACTAGTGCTTGTCACCATGTCCAGAAAATCTGACGGCTTTTGAGAATGTTTGCGACGGCTAGCAGTGAAGTTGTTCCGCACGTCACGCCGCGTGGTTCGTATCCCGCCCCTGACCCCGAATAGAACAAGCTCGGTGCATACACGGAAGTAGTTTCCCATACCCATCTGTGGCTTGTTCCACACAAGATAAGTCTTGTAGTCGAAACCCCACGCCTTCATCACATCGAATCCTTGCGGGAGATGAGAGCTGGTTACCCAAAGGTAGAGGTGCGATTGTTCAGCGGCACTGTCCGGAACAATGCTGAGGTCACAGATTTCCTCAATACTCATGGTGTCATAGTGCTTCGCTGCGGCGTTGCGGGTTGACTTGTTCCCGTAGTGCCATGGCGGATCCACTACGAATGTTCCATACTTTTTGTCAGAGCTATCGGCGCTCACTAGGTCTCCCATTTTCATTTTGCGTTACTTGAACATCTTACACGGCATGTCCCCGTGACACGGGTTAGCTAACACCCTCCCCGTCAGGAACAACCTCGACATAGACTCCCCACACCGACGAAGATGATGCTTTGCCGCCGGGACATGTGGCGCAGATGCGTGCCCACTGCGACTCAGTCAAGTGCAGGTGGTTGTCGTAGAACTCGGGACGGTCACGAGGATCCCACTTCAGGAACTCGTGCGGGTTCACCGCAAGGATTTCGTCAACGATATCCATGTCAATCTCCAAGGTCCAGTTCGGATAAATCAATGCGTGCGCTCATGTCCGCGATCCAGTCGCGGCGTCCCACGGCGGGACCACCAAACAAGGTATAGTTAAGCTTGTCCGCTGATTCGTTGTCCGCGATGTTCAATTGCATGAGGGTTCGCTGCTTCGGATCCAGAACCGTGTTCCAGAAGTCCTCCGCGTCCATTTCTCCGAGACCCTTATTGCGCTGAACCTCCACCTTCTTGGAACTATTTTTCTTACGGAACTCCGCTACAGCAACGTCACGGTCGTCTTCGTTTTGGCAGTAAACTTTCGTGCCCCCTTGACTGACGACGAACAGCGGCGGCATCGTCACGAACACCATTCCTGCGTCCACCAGAGGTCGGAAGAACTCCAGAAACATGACGATCAACAAGGCACTAATATTTCCCCCGTCTGCGTCCGCGTCCGCACATATCATGATACGGTCATAGCGGCATTGTTCAGGGTCGCAACGGTCCTTCGTTCCGCATCCAATGATGCGTTCAATGGCATCGAACTCCGCGTTCGCCCGAGCCTTCGCCAGCGTCATATTGTAGACGTTCATCGGCTTACCTTTAAGGGGGAAAGCAGCCTGAAAAGTAGAGTCGCGTGCGGATTTCACAGTACCTAGGGCGGAATCTCCCTCGCACACATACAGTTCCGCGCCAGACCCACGCCCACTCACCTGTGACGGGAGGAGCTTGTCCGGAAGACCCAGGTTCTCTCCAAGTCCACTGCTCATGCGCTTGGTGCGTGCGCGAGCCCGTGCGGACTCCACGCTGCGCTTAGTGCGCGCGTACTCCAAGGCGATCTTCGCCCACGCAGTCACCGTGTCGCTGTTCGCGGGGGCGGCTGCCCACAGGGACACTTTCCGCTCCACGTCCTTTGCCAAGTTGGCGTTCAGGGACTTGGACTCGATGGCTTCCTTGGCTTGCCCGGAGAAGTGGACCTCGGGGGCGACAACCGCGACGACGGCGGTGCACACCGCTGCGAAGTCATCAGCTCCCGGTGACTCCTCACCTTTTTGCAGCCCCAGGTTGCGCAAACGGGAGGCACGTTCACCTAACGCTGCGCCGATACCGCGTGATGTGGCGGGGATATGCGACCCACCGTTCGGGGTGTACACGCCGTTGGCGAACCCCCATATCTTAGAGTCGGTGTCACTCGGTTGCGCGGCGATGCGGTAGCTGAATTCAGCGTCTCCTCGGACGTTGACGAACCCCGCTTTACCGTCAATTTCGATGGTGTTGGAGTTTCGCGGAATACCGCTGTACTTGGTGATGAAGTCCAGCAGCGCGGAAGACCCGTACTTCCCGCTGAACTCACCCACCAGCGCAGGGTTGACTTCCTCTTTCCATCCCTCGTTGATGACAACGAGCTTGGACCCGTCCAGTAACAGGGACGAGCATCGTGCGCGGAACAGGACATTCTGCACATCAAATGGCGCGTCCCTCGCCACGGTGCGGTCTAAGACCAGACGGACAGACGTTCCATGTGCGGGCGCTCCTGCGCGAGGCTTACCGCCCTTCAGTTTCTCCCCGTCAACGCGGGTGAACTCTGCGCTGGCGTCAAACTCTGCTCCCTTGAAATTCCCCGGGCGTCCGTGACGGAAATTCTGGCGGTACTCTTTTCCGCCGCGCCACACCGTGACATCGAAACGATCCGATATAGCGTTGGTTGCGGTTGTTCCGATGCCGTTCAGTCCCGCCCCTCCCGCGTTGTTATCGAATTTGCTCCCGCTCATAAAGGTGCCGACCGCTTTTACGACGCCATTCTTCTTTTCATGTTCATCGTAATCGGCGGGTATTCCCCTACCGTCATCAGTAACTTCAATAGATTTGTCTGAACGAAGAATAACGGTCACAGTTGTCGCGTGACCACCAACAACCTCGTCAAACGCGTTATCCACGACCTCACGCACAGCGGTCTCGAACGGGTTATTTCCCAGCGCATTGCCCACGCGGATGCGAATGTGATCCAACGGGTCAAGTGTCTTGATGTCTGCGGCGCTGTAACTCACGGAGAAACTCCTCCTACGAGGGATAGTATCGGTTCAGGGTGCGGGTTCCTCTACCCTACACCACAGGGACGTGACGAGTAGCTGCGGCTAGCAAACGTCCAGTTCAGGAGCTTTTTCAGAAACCATGTCCCGAGCCCGCGCAATCCGCTGCTCAATCAGAGGCAGGTACGGCTCATGTCCCTCGCACACGATGACGGGGAATCCTTCCAGCATCGCCGCCTCCACAGTCGTCCCGCTCCCGGCGAACGGGTCGAGTATCGTCCCTCCTGGAGGACAGAGGAGCTTGGACAGCCACCGCATCAGCGACAGTGGTTTCACTGAAATGTGCTGTACCTCAACACCATCAGAGTCAATATACTTCGGACGCTCGGACTTTGACGCCTTCGCGCAGTAGAAGAACCGTGACGCCCCGCCATCATCCCCATATCCGAGGACGGGCTGACCTATTCTGTTGTCGTTTCCGTACACGGTCTTGTTTCCGCAGTTCTTGATCCCGCCCTTGCCGCTGGGGCGGTTACCGCTTTGTCTGTCCATATCCTGCGCCGCGTCCTCATCGAGGATGACGTTAGCGGGGAAACGTCCCACGGCAAGGGTTGGTTGTGCGTCTGTCCGCCATCCGTCTCCCATCGCCACACGCGGGTTGGTGCTTCCCGGAGGGTTGACGCGTTGAGCGTCACCGACACGGCACGCGGCGGTGTGCAAAGCACCTGTTCCGTGTTTGACAACGTTCTTCGCAACGGTATTCTCACTAATTGGCTTGAACGCCAACACTATGGGCTCTATCGCCGGTTTAAGCTGGGTATGGTATCCGACACCCTTGTTTACGTTGGACGGGTCTGTTCTGCGCAGCGCGGTTTCCATGTCCTGACCCTTGGGCATGCCGGACCCGTAAATGTATCCGAGGGTGTCCTTCAACGTGAACCCAGCTAGGCGTATGGACATGCCCATCAAATCCACGGTTCGGGAACCTGCGAACGCCGCCAGGTGCCCGCCGGGTTTCAGGACACGCAAACACTCGTCCCACACAGCAGGAGGCGGGACGAAACGGTCCCAATCGCGTCCCATCATACCACGTCCTGAGGGGACGTGCTCCCTGTCACCGTCCATCCACGCTTGCAGCGCCTTGGTCACCTTGGACATCGGGAGGTCGGTCAAACCGTACGGCGGGTCGGTGACAATCGCGTCCACAGAGTCGTCCGGGAGTTCCCGCAGCGCGTCCAGACAGTCCCCGCTCCACACCCGAACCGCCGCCTCGTCAACAACCCAGCTCACTGCAATCTCCCATATTTCTTGATAAACGTAGAGGGGTGAGTTTATCAGCGCGGCGTCATGAACAGACTCTAGCGCGCATGCCTTGATGTATGATAAGGTACTCTCAACACTATGGTAAGGAGACTTGCACGGTGAATGTGAACAAGTCTGTGTACGAACAGATGCTGATTTCGGCTGTCCGATACGCCCTGGGACGCGCCACCTACATCGTCGGCACAACGACTGACGAGGTGAAGCGAGTGTGGGTAGATTTGTCGGAGAACACCCGCACGGTCATCCGCCGCGACGTGTCCGAGGCAATCGACAGGGGTCAAGTTGGGATGGAAATGGACGACTCACGGTGGAGGAACCTGATCGCGTTCATGGACGATAACAACACGCGGGAGTCGTCCAAATGAGCATGTACTACGTCACGCATGTCAACCATGACGCGGGTACGTTCCGTGTCGGAAACGGCGCGGGAAAATCCTACACCGTCATCGTCCGCCAACCTATCGGTGTGCGTATATTGTGGAGCAAGGGAACGCTGAAGCTCAGCGGAGACCTTGCCACAGACATCATTCTCACTGTTTTGTACGGTGTTAAAGACCTGACGGATTATCAGAAAACGGTGCTGAACACCGCCCTGGAACACTCAATAAACAGTAGAAAGAGTTGAACATATGCGAGAACTTAAACCCCTATTCACCACTGTGTTTGTGATGGTATTTGCCCTCATGGGGCTGTCCGCGGTGATGTCTATGGGCAAGAGTATTTCCAAAATGATACAGGGGGTGGATGTCTCGCCTCAAGGAGGGGCGGCGTCCCCCACTCCGACAGAGGTTCCCTCCCCAGCTCCTTCGCCCCCAACTACAACATCTGCATTTGAACCATCTGTCCCTGATCCGATTAAATGGGGCACCGTGGGAACGGTGCTGATCATCATCGCTGCAGTCATCGTGGGGTTCCCGACCCCACTTCCTACGAAGAGGACAGAGACTCGGAAAAGTGCGTGTTTTGGTTCGAAGTTTCCAGTACGATGTTCGAGGACAGGAAATAGCGGTTGCGCTTGTCTCGGATAGGTGTTAAGGTTGAATTAACACCACACCACAAGGAGTCTGAAATGTCCGAGAACACCCTCCGCAACCCGTTCACGAAGGGTGACCAGGTTCGTCTCCCCGCAGGAACGATTGTCCACACCATGCACCCGTCCCGACACTCTTACACGCTGCGGCGGGCACAGACGATCACTGTTCATCACACGTCTGACGGGTACGTCAACGTTTTCGACCGTCGTTCGTTCGGACAGACGGTTCTCCCGGAATTGACCTGGGCGGGTACCGGTGGCTATTGGAACCGCGTCCAGGTGACTCCCGAACTGTGCATCCTCAACGAAGTCGATGTCCCCAAGCTCCCCGACAGCGATGCCTACGGCATCTCGCGCCTGGACAACGCGCCGTCCTATGACTACAGCAACGTGTGGGCGGCGTGACCATGCGAAAGTGCCTCACCATGCTTATCGGCACGACACTCACCCTCACACTTGCCTCGCCCGCACAAGCGATACGGAACCCAAATCTTCCTGACGAGCCGAGTGCGGGAGTTCCATACCTCCCGTGCTACACGTTTTCCGAGGACACCGATCCCGCTGCGGTGAACTGCCCTTCCGACACGACGGACGTGCAGTTTTTCAAGGACGACAGCTTGTTTGAGCGGAACGTTGGCACTGGAACCGTGACGGATGTTTTTGCGCGCCGTCCTGACAGTCGCGCCCGTGTGTGCGTGTACGTCACGAGCCGAGACTCCTGCTACCCATCCGCGACAAGTTGGATATTCCCCGACGCGGCGCACAACTACGTGTGGGAACACATTGACGGCAACGGCACGCTCGCCACCTTCATCCATCCTGTTGGAACACTCCTGCTTCCCTAAAAGGAACTACCATGACAAATACCGAATCACAAGACACACAACATCTTCTGGAACAGGTTGCGAAACTGCGCAACCTGGAAGAGGGCTGGCTTGATGGCGAGTACGGAGACCCCATCACAGACACCGCACTTGCCCGCGCCGAAGAAGCAGTGTCTGCTATGCAAGCGTGCGGTAACGTAGCGGGATCGGTGTTCCCTCTCGAAGACGGCGGGATCTGTTTTGGGTGGGGAGACTGCACAAGTCTCACTGTGGACATTGAACCTGACGGTTCAGTGTACGTGCACCTCGCGGACATCTCCGCTGGAACGTGTGAGGACGAGACCATTCCTGCTACAGATGACCTGACGTTTGCACTGGTTCGGTGGCTGAGCTAATGAAAGGGATACCGATGCTGGATACTGACGCAGTTTACGCGGCGGTTGAGAAAGTTACGCGAGAGGTGTGCGGGTACTGCGACGTTGCCGCAGCGGTAGTGCCGCCGGAGAACCGCACCGCGAGCGCTGCGTGTCTGCTGGCGAATGGGTTTGACCTGGAAGTTTGACGATGGTTGCGCGTATCGAACGCACTTTCGTGAAGGGTGTGTTAGAGTAACTGGACAAACGAAAACATCTCGTCAGTAACGCGGCGCCAGAAACGCTCACCTTCTGATGAGACTCCCTACAAAGCGCCTGAGGAGGCACTGTGTCACCAGTTGACGACCAGCTCACCGAGAAGCTGTCTGAACTGCCCAAAGAAATACTGGTTCGTGAACTCATCCGAACCGCGCGAACGTCCGATAGAACATCGCAGACAAATTTCCTTCACTACAGCTTCGAGCCAGATGATTGCGTCCTAGAGCTTGGTGCGCGTCACTTGAAGGATTACGGATTCCTTTCCGATGTCCCGCAGACGCTGCCCACGTTGACGTTCTCTCCCGAACTAAGTCACAACCTCGACGGTGGAGGTCCTGTCCATCGTCTTCTCATCGGGGATAATTTCCACGCTCTCGCGGGAATGCAGGCATACTACGCAGCTAACCCGTCATCGGATGGCGTATATGACCTTGTGTACATCGACCCGCCCTACAACACAGGTCGTGAAGATCTCGCCTACAACGACAAGTTCGTAGGTGCTGATGACCCTTGGCGGCACACGCACTATCTCAGTGTCATGGAGCCTCGCCTGATCTTGGCAAGGGAACTACTCAAATCCACTGGCGTCATCATGGTCGCCATTGGAGGTGAGGAACTACACACTCTGAAAACGTTGTGCGACAGTGTGTTTGGGCGTCACAACTTCATTGACCAGGTTCAGTGGGAGGGTGAGCGAAAGAACAACGACAGGTTCATTTCCGACAGTGTGGAGTACATGTTGGTGTACGCCAAGAACAAGTCCACACTGATCGACAAGGACGTGTATTGGCTTGACCGTGACGCCAACGCGGACGCATACTTCTCTTTGGCGCAGAAGGTGTGGGACTCGACAGCACACATCACCGACATCGAACAGCGCCGCGAAATTGCCCGTAAGTCGTTCCCCGCCGCTGTGAAGAAGGAAATCGGGCATGTGGCAGCCAACCTCGCTTCCTTCAATCGTTTCGATGAGAGCGGACGGTTGTACAGTGGTGGCGGAGACGTGTCCAAGCCGACAGGGTACGCTGCGGCTAACTACTTCGAGGTTCTCCATCCCGTCACGGGAAAGCCCGTTAAAGAACCATCTAGGGGGTATTACTGCTCCGAGGAGTCTTTCCGAAAGATGATGGAGCGAGGGGAGATTGAGTTCGGTAAGGACGAGACCACTCAACCGAAGAAGCGTCGTTTCGAGTACAAGGGAATGATTCCCGGTAGCGTATTTAACCAGGTGCGCAGTCGCGCTAATTCTCACCTCGCGGCGATTATCGGGCGGGATGTGTTCGGAAACCCTAAAGACCATAATGTGCTTGCCCGTTGGTTCGCCATCGCAGCCCCGAAGGATGCGAAGATTCTGGACTTCTTCGGGGGTTCCGGCTCTACCGCTGAAGCTGTGTTACTTCTCAACCAACAGGACGGTGGGACACGGGAAGTCACCATCGTCACTAATGACGCGGAAATCACCGGAAAGAACGCGCGCATTGGCACTGACATCACCCGTGAGCGCATCGTTCGTGTGATGACCGGAGAAAATTGGGCTGATGGAAAGTCTCACAATGGTTACGGGGGACGCCTTTCCGTATGGAAAGTGGGGACGGCGGAGAATATCCCCGTCAAGCCGCGCTACGAGAGCGTCTATCACCGTCTGGACGCTTCCCTTGGGGAGTGGGCGGTTCTCGCGGACACCCCGCTTCTTGTCGAGGAAACCGAATCGTACCGTCTGTTCACGAACAGTGACGGGACACGGCACTCGGTGGTGTATTACGATCCTGACGAGATTGACACGGATGCGGTTGACGATATTCTTGACCGATTCCCCGCAGTCACTTCCTATGTTCCAGTGTACGCGAACCGATCTTCCCTGCGGTTTCATGTGGAGGACGTTCCCGACGCGGTTCCACATCCATATGCAGCGCTGAACATCATCAATGGCGCAGTTAGTGTCGCGGTACATGAGCCGTACACCAAGCGAGGCGTGTCCAATATGAACCGCCTCCGTGTCCTGTCCGAAAACAAGACCGCCCTCTAATCCAGAAACGAGATAGTCCAATGAGCACAAACCTGTTCGATTTTCAGACCAAAGTCCTCAACACCGCATGTGAGCATTTGACGGACATGCGTGATGCCAAGCAAGATGTGGGGCAGAACTCCTCCCTCCTCATCCACATGCCGTGCGGAATGGGTAAGACGGTGGTTCTCGCCGCGCTGTTGCGTAAGGAGCTTCAGAACTCCGTGACGCTGGTCGTCACTCCCGGAAAGGGAGGTCTCGCGAAGCAGACACACGCCGTTCTGGCGCGTGAACTGAAGGGCGCGGGACGGGATGTGATCCTCCTCGGTGAGGATGCCGCTCCTCCCGCACAGCCGAAACGGGGGACGGTCATCGTAACCAACTATGAGAAGGTCATCGTCAAGGACAACACCACTCAGGAGTACAAGTCCAAGATTTCCCGAGACGGTGAGGTTCCGAACTTGTGGGACACCTTGGAGTATCTCAAGAACGCGGACATCGAACTGGTGTGCGTCATTGATGAGGCACATTACGGGTCCCACACATCCATCGGGCGAATCGGGGAGTTTTTCGCTGAGGTAGCGCAGCGGTACGGGTCTGTCCCGCTGCGTGTGGAGGCGACAGCAACCCCGAAGAAAAGGTCTCCGTTGGGCGTGGAGCTGTACACCGCCAACGCCACTGAGTACGCCGGAATCAAAGCAGGACTGTTGCGCAAGCGCGTTATGCTGAACTCGGGGCGCGATGAGTTGGAGTCCGTAATCATTAAGGAGTTCCAGGACGGCGGAGAACATGAACTGGCGGGAAACCAGGACGCCGTTCTCACCGAGCTGATGGTGCGAAAGTGGAAAGAGCTGTCCGACACCATCAACGCGCTGGAAGACCCCGCGAAGAAGTACAGCCCGTTGATGTTGTTCTCCGTGTCCAACGGGGATAAGGGTAAGCAGGAAATGAAAATCATCCAGCAGGTTCTCGCAAAACACGCAATGACTGTTCTGGACGGTTCTGTGAAGATCCACATGACCGATGATGCGCTATCCTTCGAGGAACAGCAGGAACTCCGTAAGACGAACTCCGGAGTTCACGCACTGATCTTCAAGCAGTCCATTGCGCTGGGCTGGGACTGTCCTCGGGCGCAGCTCATGATGATCACCCGAGAAGTGTCCTCCAAGGACACGACATTCACCGATCAGCTTCTCGGACGTGTGCGGCGACAAGTCGGCGGATTCTCTCGCGAGTCGGACATCATCGACACCGCATACGTGTTCTCCATGTGTGACGCTGTGACGATCAGTGCCATGTCCGGTTCCGAAGTAGTGGACGCCGACTCGATTTGCCCAGCGGACGCCGATCAACTTGCCTTGTGGAAGTCGATGCACATGCGCCGTACCTTGATCACACGCAAGGGGCGCGCTGGACGGCGTGATGGGGAAGATGGAACTAAGGACGAGGGAATCGTCACCAAAGACATCACCAAGCTTCTCAAAGACGGAAATGTCACGGGCAAGTTGAGTGGCTCGGTGGATGCATCGAAGTACACGGTAGCTGTCGCAGGTGAACAGACTATCCGTGTTGGGGGCACCGTTTCTCTGAATATGGACTTGGACGCGGTTTACCTGGACTCGCTGACACGCAGTTTGCAGGAGCGCATCAAGGAGCGCTTCGGGGACCGCAAGGTGAGTGCCAAGGGCAAGAACGCGGAAACCGCCCGTGAGCCTGTCGTGCGGTGGTTCGCAGCGAACTGCACGGACAAGGACGGCAATCCCCTGACGGATCCTGTTGAAGCGCACATTCTCACGGATCTGGACGAGAACGGCTGGACGGGGACGGCGGGTAAGGTTCTCACCGATCTCGGTGATCGTGTGCATAAGCTGGAGGAAAGCAAGAAGCGCAACGACTATGTGGAGTCGGCGGAACCGTTGCCATACGCGCCTGTAGAAAAGCGCCATCGCCCAAAGGATGACCTCGTGGCATCGCAGCGCGGGCACAAGCTCTCCAAGTATGCTGGCGAGCTTCTTCGCACTCACCTGTACGGGACACCCGTCAAGTCCATGAACAACGCAACAGAGCAGAAGTTTGAGGACGAGTTCCTGTTTCACCTGAGTAAGCGGGAGAACTCTCCGCTGGATAGCTGGTTCCGCAATGAACCACGTTTGGACAGTTTCGGAAAAGCTTTCAGTCTGGGATACAAGGTTGATGGGAAGTTCTCCACAGAGCAGATGTTCCCCGATTACATGCTCCTTCTCCGCAAAGTGGACGGCACATATGTTCCGGTTGCTGTCGAGGTGAAGGGCACTGATGAAGGCAACCCAACAGACCGTGGAAACATCAAACGGCTGAAGGGAAAGGCGCAACGCCTGTCGGAACTCACTTCCGATGACCCGCGCTACGGCTCGCGTGAGGACACGGTTGACGATGACGGCAACGTGACCCGCTACGGGCGTGGACCGACTATCGGGGCGATGGTGTACCGCAATTCCGGCGACTGGTGCGTCTACGGTGATGGTGCTCAGGAAGAGTTCAGTGTCTGGCTGAAGTCGCACGGAGTTGACCTCTGATATGGCACCGTTTGTCGCCCAATATCTTTACGTGGTATACGGACTGGCGATGACTGTCGTTGGATTGTGTATTTTCATCGACGCGGACAGAAGCGACAGGTCTCCACGCAAGGATGTTGTGGACTATCTGGTTTCCGTGAGCATAGCGCTCGCTGGCTATATGATTCTGTGGATGTGTTCAGGGAGACAAACGGTGTTCAGCACACCTCCAGGTGGCATTCCTGTTGGGCTCGTGGTGTACGTGACCGCCATCGCGGCATTGAGCTGGCTAGTGACTGGATGTGCGGTCATCAAGAGGCTGGTTAGCGGTAGCGGGGACTGATCCTGGTTGACTGTCGGTGCTCTATGTGTTAATGTGTACTTAACACCACATCAAGGAGACCAACATGTCGCGCATCTTTTTCACCAGCGACCCGCACTACCGCCACCGCAAGGTTGCGATGGATCGCGTCCGCAACCGTCCCGATGTGTTCGGTGACCACGCTGCGGACTTCGCGGTCTACGACGCGGACTCGACCAGCGACGAAGGTGTGGCTGCCGCATCGCGGATCATCACCGTTCACGACGCGGAGATCGCGCGGCGCTGGGATTCAGTCATCATCCCTGACGACATCGTCTACATTGTGGGTGACATCTGTGTCGGTGACGGACGCGGCTGTGATGAGGCTATCGACATCATCGCGGAGCGTCCTGGGCGCAAGCGCTTCGTCGCGGGAAACCATGATCCGGTGCACTCGTCGCACCGTAAGCGTGCCACCTGGACGCAGCGTTTCCGCGCCGTGTTCGAGACCATCGACTCGTGGACTCGGATCAAGATCGGTACCAAGGACGTCATGGTGTGTCACTACCCGTACAACGGGGACCACACGCCCGAGGACCGTGACGTGCAGTACCGCATGCGGGACTGCGGTGCTCCCATCATTCACGGACACACCCACTCCCCCGAGCAGGTGTCGTTCAGCAATGAGGGCACGATTCAGGTTCACGTTGGTGTGGACGCATGGGACTTCACCCCCGTCGAACAGGGAGTGGTTGTCCAGATCGTCAAGGACGCTGGGCACTGGTGACTAGAGGTTTTGGTACGGTGACTGAACGAGTTGCTCCCGCTCCTTCAGTGTGTTAATGTGTTCTCAACAGGGATTCAGTGTTCGCTACGCTCACCCTGAAACACCACCACTGAAGGAGTCCGAGATGTCCCGCACCGTCCGCAAGCGTTACCGCGACGAGGAACTGCCGAACCTCTACGTCCGACCCAACAGTAACCCGCGTCGCGCACGGTTCAACGCGGATCGCCAGTCAGAGACCCCGAGCGACATCGGACGGCACGCTCGAAAGTACGACCGCGCCCAGCGCCGTAACGCCATGCAGCGTGGTGACTACGACCTCGCCGGTGCGAAAACGTCCCGCGCGGCGCAGCGTGAGTACATGAGCTACGCGGACTACTAGGACAGACGATGATGAATCGAAACTTCCCCTTCTACAGCATCCGCAAGCCGTGGCATGGTGAGTTTACCTGGACACAGACCGTAGTCGTTCTTGCAATGGGCGTTGTCGGGTTCGGTCTTGCGGTGTACCTTCTCGCACACGGAAAGCCAGGCGCTCTTCTTGTCATCGCGGGAATGTGGCTTCTGAAGTGGTTCTTCCTGGATAAGAAACCCAGCGACCGCCGCCGTGAGACCCATGACAACCTCCTGCGTGGAATCAGCGACCTTACGGAGATGTTCCTGCGGGCTGAGAAAACCCGCCACGGTGGCATGGACAGCGAGCGGGTACGGGAGTTTCTGGAGTCCCGCGAACATGCACTGTCCGTGAAGGACACGGACGCCTTCTACGACGCGGCGATGGCGATGGAACGGAAATACGACGCGCTGTTCCGCAGCGAGACGGTGACCCATGCTGCTAACCCCTGAACAACTAATGCGCCGTACGAAGGAACTCCTCGATATCGGGGAGAGGCTGGGGCGCGACATGGAAACCCCGCACTATCGTATTCTGCGCGCCTACGTGGACGGGAGTTCTCGCGAGGAACTTGTCGAGTATCTGATCTCTTACCCGCACACGTGGGGAAGAGTGCAAGCATATCCCGGGGACGGGTACATCGGCGGGACCTGGGACACCGTTACGGGGGATATGCTTGTCGGGTGGATCAGCGAGGACGAGTACGACACTATCCGCGCAGCGGTGAATCCCCAACCTCCAACGGAGGTTCCTTTCGATGTCGAATAATAACTTGACTTATGTTCCGTCCGAGAAGTGGTACCCCAACATAACGCGGGATGTCAAAGGACTAGTTCTTGGTCAAATGTGCGCTGCGCAAATGATTGGATGGGGCGCGATAGGAAATCATTTAGGGGTGTGTGGCGCGCTCACTCCTTACCTTTTCATGCAACTGGTGCTGTTTCCCTTTAATGGTGTGCTTCTATATAGATTGGGAAAAGGAATTAACAGTTTCCGTCACCGTGACAAATCCATTCCCGCGATTAAAGCGATAAAAATGGCTCGGCGGAGAGCTAAAGCGGAACACAAGATGTGGAAGAAACGGCGCAGCGAAGAGAAGAACGCGGATTCCGTGGTGAAGGAACTTGAACCCTGTGACAGTTTTGACCGCATCTCGGACCCATTCATCCGAAAGGTGTTTGGTCTCTCCAATCAGGAAGAATCAGAGGACATAGGGGCTTCTGTGCGAGAATATTTTGGGATATCGCAGCTACCTGATGAGTTCTACCATCAACGTGGCGTCAACATTTCCGCATACGCGGGCTACACGAATAATCACTACAGAACAGGACGGGACATGTGGAACGAAGAGGAATCTGACTGGGACGGGGATTACGCTGGCGGAACGTCCACACAGGGACTCACCCCTCCTCGCACTCCGAGACCGTCACCGCGTACGGTGTGGGATGACGCTTGTCGCCGTTTCGCGGCGGTGTCGGAGAAGCTGACAGCCTACGAGACGGACATCGAGGCGGTGTACTTCACGAAGCCGTTGCTGCGCGACGTGACGGAGAGGGCGACCGCCGCGTTCTACGACGCTTTCGGGGAGGCGCAACTCCTCCTTCACGACACCTTCGACGCTGATCGCGACGACGCCGAGGAGCTGTTCCGCGCGGTGACGAAGGCGGAGCGGGCGTGGGACGCCGCGAACGCCAACGCTCAGCGCAAGGCGGCGCAGAACATCGTCATCGGCGGGAGGTCGCTTTCCGAGGATCAGGTGCGAGAGCTGAACACCGCGAAGCGGGCACTCGCCCGTGTGCTGGATCCAGCAAGTTCCCCGGCGGAGGCTGCGAAAGCCTGGAACCTGGTGCAAACCACGGTGGACGCGCTGCGGTTGAGACCGTCCGAAAGCCTGGACGCGAAGCTGGTTTTCGCGCTGCCGTCTGCGTTGCGGGAACTACCTGCGTGAAACCAGCAAACAGTTTCGTCAATATTCATTTTCTGTATATTCACTGGTAGACGCGATATACAGAAAATGAATATTGTATGTTCACCTGCGGATATACAGAAAATGAATATCATCCATCAGCAAACATAAGTTGAGTTACGGAAGCTACCGCGGAGGATGGTTTGCGGTGCAACGCGCGGCGACGTGTTAGGCTTGTTCATGTCGGAACGGTGCCCTCTGCTAGCGAGGGATCCTCGATAAAGATGCGGGACTGGTCCGTCCGCAGTACATCGCCCGTTCCCGAAGAAGTACCAGGACCGCAAAACAGCCCCTGCCGTTGATGGTAGGGGCTGTTTTGCGTGCTCAACCACCCAGGAACCCCAGGAACGGCTGAAAACCCGCCGGTGAGCCGATAGTGGACGCGCAATGTGGGTTCCCGTGGGAATGCCTAGAAGTTGAAAACGGGGGCTGTTCCCGATGGACTGCACGCGGCGCATGTCACTCAACCGCCACTTGTGGGACATTGTCGGCGAACAGTGCCTCTAAACGACGATTTCACGCACATCCACCCAGGAACACCAGGAACGTGGGAAAAATCAGCCCTACACGCTGCTGCAGACGCAGAAACAGGCATGTGTGCGGGTATCAAATTAACTTCACTTGATCAGTAGCCAAAACTAGGGTATATTGAAAATCAGCTCGAAGTCTTGAAGCCGTATTCGTGCGGTATATCTCGTTTCGGGCTAGTGAGTGAAGGAAATCCTGCCATCGGAAACGATGAACAGGATAAAGGTTTCGTAGTTAAACCTGTTCGTAGGCGGGAAGTCTTACAGATCACCGCCGCGACGAACCGCTTCAGTAGTTTGAGATTATGGACTACCGAAACGGAAACTATTTACCAGGGGAAAACCTAGAAGGTGTCCGCGTTAGCGGGCATCGGGGCTCGTCCAGGGGTCTGAGTTGCGTGTCCCCGTATACGGCATAGGTATCTCTGCCGTATACGGGGACAGGATCAGGGGTAACCTAGTCTGCCTTGCTGTGCACATTGATCAGCGCCATCGGCGAACGGCTACTCACCGACCGCTGGACAATCTGGTAGGCGTACCCCTTCTGGCACAGTATGGCGCACGCAGCGTCCACCTTCGAGGGAGGAACGCGGGTGAACACACCATCATGCACACGGGAGCCTTTCGAGGATGCGTGTATTCCCGCTGCTGTCAGCAAGCGCGTGATAGCGGACGCGTCTCCGGTGTTCGTGTGCCTCATCGCCATGCGAGTGAGTCTACACGTGACTGAACGCAGTGGGTGAGTTGCGCGCGGTATGGAGAAGAAAAACCAGGCAGTCCCGGAGGACGCCTGGTAGCTAGGTTTCTTACTTTACGCCGCGTGTTGAAGGATGTCAAGCGCAGCGCTGGGCTGGATTTGAAGAATTTGCTGGTTTTTAGCTCAAACGAAATTACCTTAGCGCGGCGTAGATAGGGATAGATAAATAGATAGATAGATAGGGTATTCGGGGGATCCGCAGCGGTCTCCCGACCTAACATCCCTCATCTAGGAAGCAATAATTACTTAGTTTATCTAATAACATACTCTGAGCTGCGAGTTTAATTTAGGCGCGGCGGAGAAGACGGATAGACACACTTTTCACCCGCCACCCCTATCTATCTATCTATTTATCTATCCTCTCCGAAAAACTATTAGTTTGTGCCAAATATCGTTAGTTTAGGCTAGACGATAGATAGCTAAAGTATCTCCCCTGCGTCATGTCCCCGATGTCTGCTCAAAAGTTTTGGAGGTGTTTGCGCGCGGCGGGCTATATTTGGTCAGAACGAGGTATATTTGGTTTCCATGCCACTTACAGGAAGGATGGAGATGGTCACTGTCAAGCTGTTGGTAGACGGCGACGTGCCTGATGTTGTTGACTCTCGATGGTGCGCGGACACCTTCGGTATCACCCCCGAAGCGGTGCAAGCTGCTATACGTGACGGTCGAATTTCAGCGACAAGGTTTGGAAGGTTATGGGCGATCAAGTCCGAGGACGCCATGCGCGTGTGGGGTCATCGTCTGATCAGAAACAAGACCTAGCCCATTAAACCAAAAACCGCCCCTCGCCTTGGACAGCTATCGGGACGGTTTTCAGAAAGGATCTACAGTGAGTGTAGCACCGAATTTCGCGGGCGCAAGTCCGCCTAGCAAACCCACACACTTCTACATGCTCCCGTCCACTCCGAAGTTTGCGTATATTGACTCTGGTGAAGAGTGGGAATCCCTCCCGGAGGACGATCTGTACTCCGAGATTATGGAGTGCGGGGTTCCTTTATTAGAGTTACTCGCCAAAGTGGCTCGTGGATACCAGAAGGGTAACCCCATCGCGCTCCTATCCAAAGCTATCGGTGTAGCCGCGTGTGACGCTCCAGGTGTGTCCATTGCCACAGGAATTGCGGGTCGTCCTGTTCCATTGAACTTCCTGTTCTGCCTAGTAGGTCCATCGGGACTTGGTAAAGGGACCACACTTGACGCTCGATTGAGCTGCGCTAACCCTATGGGTGGGTACCGCAACACCACTCCTGCTTCAGGTGAAGCGTTGATTGCGTCATTCTTTGACACCGTTCCCGCAGCGGATGGAAAGGGTATGGAGACGGAGCAGCACAAAGATCCTGTATGGGCTTCCTGGGGGGAGATCGACGCGTTCGCCGCGAAATCGGGGAGTTCAGGGTCAACCCTGGATGCCATTATGCGCTCTCTGTGGACGGGAGAAGCCGCTGGTGATAAGTCCATCTCTCGAATGAAAGCGGGAATAGGTTGCCGTGTGGAAGAGGACTCCTATCGCTTCGTGATGTTCGTCGGAGCGCAGCCAGACCACGCTGGAGTGTTGCTGGAGGACGCCACCGGTGGAACCATACAACGACTATTGTGGTTCCCACTCCCCGATGATGACGCGCCGGAAACATCAGCGGATATCCGCGCGTATAAGCGCGACTTGGAGGTCACGCTGGGAGTGCCGCACAATTCACTTCAGTTGGGGTCTCCCGATTTGAAGGTGTGGGGACCGTCCCAAGTATCTGTGAGCAATGACGTGATTGAGACAATGGAGGAGAACCGTTCAAGAATCCTCCGCCGCGTGGAAAACCTTGACCCTCTCGACGCGCACCGAGACAACCTTCGTACCCGCCTCGCGGCTATCTTCGCGGGATGGCGCGCGGGTCACGGAAATCCCGCGTTGATTGATAACGAGGCGTGGTGGTGGGCGGGATGTGTGCTTGAGTATTCCAGGCGCACCAGAAACGCGTGTGTGATCGCCGCGCGAAGTAAGAAGATGTTTGACGCACGCGAAGAGGGTAAAGCGGAGGGTGAGCGTTTCCTTGCCAGGTCCGCACATATTGAATCCCAGAAAGAGAAGGCTCTTACCGCCGCCCTAGACCGTGTGTTCGAGATTCTTGAAGAGGGCTTGTGGAAGAAGGGATCGAAGAACCCGTCCCCTCTCGGCGCGACAGCCGGAGACGTGTCTAGGCACGTGAGCACGACGTACCGCAAACAGACACAGGATCTAATCAACATTCATGTCATGGACGGGTCAGTGATCGCGGAGAAGGACCATACTGGACGGATGCGGTACAGGGTGCGTGAATCGTGATGGATTTCGAGTTAGTGACACAAATGTGCGCCCATTCAAACAGAAGAATTAGCAATACGGGATATGGAAACCGATTATGACTAAACCAACTCGCTACGCTCGCCCAGTGGTACATCCTGCAAAACGTGACATCACGGTGTCCATCAACGATGACGGACTTATGGTGATGGAATGGACGGGTGAGGGGTCAGACGTTGTGCGCCTTTGGTGGGTTTCAAAAGAGGATACTGCTTTCCGCGCTCTTGGTAACGTGGAGTTATGCGTTATGGGAAGCGTTTATTGGCTTATGCCTGAGATGCGGCGACAGACCGCAACCAAGATTCTCAACGCGGCGGCAGATCTGATAGCGGAGGGACGCCTACGGGAGGTGCCTGTCGCGCTGGCGCGGATCTACATGGATTCAGGTGACCTTGACCGTTTTCACGGAACGTCGTCACCTTGAGAATCACGCCAGTTACCCGCCACTCACCACGTTCACGGCACGTCCCCAGCTTCACTGACCCAGACCATTCCGTGTCCTCGGACTGGTAGAATGTCGGGCATGGGTTTCCTCGACTGGTTCATGCGCGTCACCGATCCGAAAACGTGGGGTAAGGCGGCGCTGAACGCTCCCCGCAAAGTGGGGCGCGCTCTCAATCCGAAGAAACTTCTCCGCAGGCGCGGTCGTGGGAGCGGCGGGATGTTCGGTGGCGGTAAACGCGGTCGTAGGGGAATGGGACGCGGCGGGTCCATGGGAATGTCGCGTGGGGATATGCGCCGCGAACGCCGTTTGGACAGGCGGGACCGTAAGCGTGACGCTCGTGACCGCAAGAAGGAACGGGAGCTGGCTCAGCGCGGCGTGAGTAAATCCAGCGGCGGTGACACGAAGCGCAAGAAGCACGGGCTGATATTCCATCGCTATGACGATGAAGGGTTCAATAAGCGGGGTTATAACCGCGAGGGTTTCGATAAGAACGGGTTCGACCTCGACGGGTTCGACAAGGACGGTTTCAACAAGAAGGGTCTGGACCGCGCTGGATTCAACGTGGATGGTTTCGACTCTGAAGGGTTCAACCGTAAGGGACGTGACAAGGATGGTTTCAACCACGAGGGATTCAACCGCCGTGGGTTCGATAGGGACGGGTTCGACAAACACGGACGGGACAAGTTCGGGTTCGACAAGCGCGGACTTGATGTGAACGGACTGGACCGCGACGGGTTCGACAAGCAGGGCAGGGACCGTGCTGGATACGACCGTGACGGGTTCGACAAAACCGGACGGGACAGCGACGGGTTTGACCGCGACGGATTCAACGTCATGGGATTCAACCGTGACGGATTCGACAAGCGCGGGTTTGACCGCAGCGGACGTACCGCAGCGGGATTCGACAAGTGGGGGTTTGATCGCAACGGGCTGGATGAGCACGGTCTCGACGCTCGGGGATTCGACGGCAGCGGGTTCGACAAGGACGGGTTCGACAAGGATGGCTTTGACCGTCGTGGATTCGATAAGGACGGGTTCAACCGTAGAGGGCTGGATTCTCGTGGCATAGACCGTTACGGGGGAAACTCCACCGCGCCCGAGCACACGCATGTGTCCGAAGGGGTGCAAGGACTCGCGGACGGCACCGTGGTGAAAGTGACCGCTGACGGCGTTCGGATGTTCGAGAACGGAGCGTGGGGAACGTTCCACACCGCGTCCAGCAGAACCTCACAGGAGGTGTTCAACAGTCTGCGCCGCGTCCCGGAGGAGGAGCGTCTCGTTCCAGCGGAAACGGCGAAAAAGTTCGCCAAGGACACGAACACCTGTCTGATGTGTGGAAAGCCGTTATCTGACGACATGTCCGTTCGGCGGGGATATGGACCGTCATGTGCGACGAGGGTGGGAAATGTGAGGGCGGCGGGGTAAGGTACTGTAATGGCGAACGCGAGTGCGATCAGCAGGAAACTCAACCGCCACATTCCTGGTTTGCGGGGCAAGTTCGTTAGCAGGCAAATAGAGAATGATGTTGTGCTCACGTTCACAACTGATTATGACCGCCGCAGCGGGGAGCAGTGGCGGCATTACATCGCTATCACCCTCAGTCCCAACTACCGTACCAGCACCTGGAACGGTAACAGTCTCATTATCAGCGATGCGAGCTGAACGCTAATCCCGCCGCGTGACCGTTAAGCTGGACGTTATGGATTCCTTTGCCGCATACCAGAAGTTCACCCGAACCACCGCTATTTACCCAGGATCGGATGGGTACGGTGACGACGCTGTTCCCGCGCTGAGCTACCTCGGTCTCGGGCTTGTCGGCGAATCCGGGGAGATCGCGGACAAGGTGAAGAAAGTCATCCGTGATGGGAACTCGGAACTGACTGATGAGCGCCGCGAAGCGATCCTCGCCGAGGCTGGGGACGTGCTCTGGTACGTGACACGCATCGCAGACCATATCGGTGTCACGCTCGGGGAGATTGTGACGGGTCAAATAACTTCACTCAATTACTACTCAACGCTAGCCAAAACTAGTTCTGACCTGCTATAATACTCTTATGGCTAAAGGAGTGTCCTACACGCACAAAGCG
>WBZQ01000516.1_pt1 | contig 30490 bp, 26 predicted proteins | sample 5204251 | NCBI WGS metagenome assembly WBZQ01 (sample SAMN12412402, study PRJNA552823) | activated sludge metagenome | isolation source: activated sludge from nitrification reactor of wastewater treatment plant... | place: USA: Virginia | collected 2017-09 | reverse complement strand
GGCAACGCGTCATACTCGGCGAGAATGCCGATGAGCGGCGCGCCGGATCCGTATTCCGCAACGAACGCCGTCGGCATACCAGCGACGCCTTCTTTGACTCGGAATCCCGCCTTCTTCAGGACGCCACCGATCCGCCGGCCGTGCTGCTGGCCCGGGGCCAAACGCTTCCGGATCGTCCCTGTGTCGCGATCGTGGGCTCCCGGCGAGCTTCGCGTGCGGGCCTGGAAGCGGCACGGCAGATCGCATTCGACCTGTCGCGGGCCGGCGTCGTGGTGGCGTCCGGTTTCGCGCGCGGGATCGATGCCGCGGCTCACCGCGCGGCTCTCGACGCGGACGCGTCGACGACCGCCGTCTTCGGATGTGGCGCGGACGTCTGCTATCCGCCAGAGCAAAAGGACCTTCTCGCGGACCTCTTGAAACGCGGAACGGTGCTCTCGGAGTTCCCGCTGGGAACCGAACCGCGGCCGTTCCATTTCCCAATCCGCAATCGGGTGATCGCCGGGCTCTCGCGCATCGTGCTCGTGGTGGAGGCCGCGGAAAAGAGCGGTTCTCTGATCACCGCACGCCTGGCGACCGACTACGGCAGGGACGTCGCCGCCGTACCCGGCCTGATCACGACGCCTCACGCCGCGGGTTCGAACTCGCTGCTGAAGGACGGCGCGATCTTCGTCCGTTCTGCGGAAGACCTCCTCGCCGAGCTCCCTGAGTCCGATGCGCCGCGTTTGAAGCGGAGCGCGCCTCTGCCTTCGGGCGGCCCGGCCCGCGGAGCATCCACCGCACCGCTTCCGCCTCTCGACCCCGACGCGCTCGCGGTCTTCGCCGCGCTCGATCCCGACGATCCGCGCGACGCCGACAGCCTCATCGGCCGGACGCGCCTTTCGCCGTCGCGGTTCTCGGCGGCGATGCTGGCGCTCGAGATGGAGGGGTTGGTTCTGTCGCATCCGGGGGCGCTCTTCTCGAGACCGCGCCGGGGGGCTTGACAGGCGTGGCATCGTGACGGCCCTTTATGCCGAACTCACTCGTCATCGTCGAATCTCCCGCCAAGGCCGCAACGCTCGAGAAGTTCCTGGGACGGGACTTCTCCGTGATGGCCTGCTACGGCCACGTTCGCGATCTGCCGAAGAAGGGAATCTCGGTCGACCGCGAGCGCGGGTACGAGCCGACCTACGAGATCCTTTCCGGTAAGCAGCGAACGATCTCCGAGCTGAAGAAGGCGGCGCGGTCCGCGTCCGCCATTTACCTCGCCGCCGACCCCGACCGCGAAGGGGAGGCGATCTGTTGGCACCTGCGGGAGATTCTGAAACCGAGCGCGCCGACGGCGACGTTTCACCGCGCCGAGTTTCAGGAGATCACGAAGACCGCGGTCACGCGCGCGGTGCAGAACCCCGGCACGATCGATCAGAACCGTGTAAACGCGCAGCAGGCGCGCCGGATCATCGACCGCCTCGTCGGCTACGAGGTGTCCGATCTTCTGTGGTCGAAGCTCTGGCGAGGGCTCTCCGCAGGCCGGGTGCAGACGGTCACGCTCCGCATCATCGTTGAGCGAGAGACCCTGCGAGAGGCCTTCGTTCCAGTTCCCTATTTCTCGGTTCCCGTCGTTCTCGCAAAGGGCGCCGCGAGCTTCCCGGCGAGGGTCGTGGCGTGGCGGGACACGAAGCTCAGGTTTGACGGCACGGACCCGCGCCTCGCGACGCGACCGGAGGCGGAGCGGGTCGCGGACTTCGTCCGCGAGGCATCTCTCAAGATCACATCGGTCGAAGCGCGCGAGAAAAAGACCACGCCTCCTCCGCCGTTCACGACCTCGAAGCTCCAGCAGGCGGCGGTTCGGTCGCTGGGCTTCACCGTGCGGAAGACCATGCAGCTCGCGCAGCGGCTCTACGAAGGCAAGCCCATCGGCGAGAAGGGCACGATCGGCCTCATCACGTACATGAGGACGGACTCCACGCGGACGGCGGAAGAGGCGCTCGTGGCCGTGCGGGAGCACATCGCGGCGACGTATGGCGCCGAGGCGCTCCTCCCCGAGGCGAGGAGGTTCCGCCAGAAGAAGGACGTCCAGGACGCGCACGAAGCCATCCGGCCCACCTCGATCGATCTCCCGCCGGAGCGCGTGGCCCCGTACCTCTCGTCCGACGAACTGCACCTCTACCGGCTGATCTGGGGCCGGTTCGTGGCTTCGCAGATGAAGCCATCGGTGTACGAGATCACGACCGCCACAATCGCCGCGTCGGCCCTCGCGAGAGTCGAGACCGCCGAGCTTCGAGCGACCGGTTCGGTTTTGCGCGACCCCGGCTATCTGCGGGTGTACGGGACGGTCCTGAACGCGGCGACGCCGGACGCTGACGAGAAGGCGGACGAGGAACGCGAAGACGCCAACGGCCGGGAGGATGAGCGCGTGAGGCTGCCCGAGCTCTTATCGGGAGAGTCCCTCGGCCTCGTGTCCACGAGCGTGGAAGAGCACGAGACTCAGCCGCCTCCACGCTTCAACGAGGCATCGCTGGTGAAGTTCCTCGAGGAGAACGGGATCGGCCGGCCATCGACGTACGCCGAGATCCTCCGCAAGATCGAGGATCGCCAGTACGTGAGGAAGAAGGACCGCCGGTTCCTCCCAACCATGCTCGGCCGCCTGGTCGTGGATCTCATGCGCGAGGGTTTCGACGACTTTTTCCAGACGGAATACACGGCGCGGATGGAGGAGGAGCTGGACGAGGTCGAGGAGGGCAAGCTCGATTGGCGCGTCGCCCTGGCCGAGTTCGATGGGAAGTTCGTGACGGATCGCGAGCTCGCGAAAAAGAAGATGGTTTCGGTCAAGGCCGGCCTGCCTCTTGCGAAAGTCCGTGAGCTCTTCGTCGATTTTCGCCTCACGAACGACCCCGGCGACACCTGCCCCAAGAGCGGCCATGAGCTGAAGCTCCGCATGGGGAAGGCCGGCCTCTTCATCGCGTGTGCGGGTTACCCGGAATGCGATTTCACGGTCGACATCCCGGAGCCCGAGGAAGACCCAATCGACGTGAGCGAGCTCGAGGGTCAGCTGTGCGACGAGTGCGGGAGTCCCATGAAGCTGAGGGCCGGTCGCGACGGCTCCTCGTTTCTGGGCTGTACGGCTTACCCCGCCTGCCGCAACACGGTCGCCGTGCGCGTCGCGCAGGGAAAGGCCGAGGCGCGGCCCGACGTTCCGACGGGCGATCCCTGTCCAAGCTGCAAGAACCCGCTTGTGAAGAGGCACGGGCGATTTGGAGAGTACGTTGGGTGCTCGAACTACCCGACGTGCCGGTTTCGCCCGCCGAAGGCCGTGACCTCAACCGGCGTCGCCTGCCCGGATTGCGGCACCGGTGAGATTCTCGTGCGTCGCGGCCGATTCGGGCCCTTCTACGGCTGCTCGAACTACCCGGCCTGCGGGCGCAACTTTCGAGCGCGCCCCGTCGCCAAGCCGTGCCCGAGCTGCGGGACGCCTTACCTTCTGGTCCGCGATCGGAAGGCGGGGGCCTTCTACTCGTGCGAGAAGCCCGATTGCGAGTTCGACGCCCCCGCGAACGATCTTTCGTTCTACGAGCCCCAAACGGCGATTCCTCCCGGGGCTCTCGAAGCGGCGATCGCCGTCGCCGCGCAGCCCCAGCCAAAGGCGGCGGCCAGAGTAACTAAAGCGTCCAAGACCTCCAAGAAGGTCGCGGGACGCGCGAAGACGCGTTCCCGCGCGACACCGAAGAGCACCGTAAGGCCGAAGCGGGCACGTTCCGCATAAGCCTTTTCGGGGGTCGTTGGAACCCAGCACCCCGTGTCATCGCAGATGCCCGAGGTCTCGATCATCATTCCGACGCGGGAGGAACCCCGCGTCGAGTCGGCGCTCGCTGGCGTCTTTTCGCAGGACGATTTCGATCCCGAACGAATCGAGGTTCTAGTGGTGGGGTCCGAGATTCCACCCGGCGTGGCGCTCGACCCCCGGGTCACGGTGATCCCGCTTTCGGCCTCCACTCCCGGCGCGAATCGCAACGCCGGAATCGCCCGCGCGAAAGGCGGCATTCTGATCTTCCTCGACGCCGATTGCGTGCCGCGACCGGGCTGGTTGGCGGCGCTCAAGCACGCGTTGGAGGACGCCGACGCGGCCTCGGGCGCGGTCGCGCTCGAGGGCGAGAGCTACTGGGCCACGGCCTACAACGTGGCCAGCTTTCTGCGCTTTCGCGCGGGCCTCCAGGCGGGATCACGCGGGTTTCTCCCGACCCTGACGCTGGCGGTCCGGGGGACGGCGGCCCGCGCGGTTGGGCCCTTCGATGAAGCGCTCGAACGGTGCGAGGACATGGACTGGACGTATCGAATGGTTGCTCAGGGTTTGAGGCTGAGGCTCGAGCCAAGGGCCGTGGTCTCGCATCTTCCGAGAACCTCGCCGCGCCGCATCCTGGCGAAGTGGTTTCGCGGTGGACGCGACTCCATCGTGGTCCGGAGGCGACACGCGCGATTCTCTTCCGACGCGCGCTCGCGGCTGATTCCCCTTCCGCCGTGGGCGCTCCGGGCTTTTTCGCCGCTCCTCGGATTCGGGCTCTCCGTTTGGCTCTTTCGCGAGCCATCGGCGTGGCGGTTCTTGTCGGCGTTTCCAGTTGTCCTTGCGACCCGGATCGTCTGGTGTTTCGGCGCGGCCGGCTCGGCAAGCGCGCCGAGGATGCTAGAACCCGCTCCATGAGAGGCTCCGTTCGCGGATGAGCAGCCTTCTTGGGGAGAGAGTCCGCCAGGGCGCAGCGCTGCTTCGCGATTGGGCCGTGCCGGGCGAGGCGCTCGCGCAGTTCACGCACTTCGTGACCTCGCTTTGCAATGCGCGCTGCGCTCACTGCTTCTATCCCATCAATGCGCGGAAATCGGAGCTCACGCTCGCGGAGATCGAGAAGTTCGCGGGGACGCTCCCCCGCATCCGCTTTCTTTTGATCTCGGGTGGCGAGCCCTTCCTAAGGCAGGACCTCCCGGATATCATCCGGATCTACTTTGAGAAGTGCCGTTTCCTGACGGTCTCGATTCCGACGAACGGGTTCTCCGCCGATCAGATCGGCCGGGCCGTGGAGCGGATCTGCTCGATCTCGCCCGCGCTTTCCCTAGGTCTGACCGTCTCCCTCGACGGGTTCTCCGAATTTCACGATCGGGTCCGTGCCGTGCCAGGCCTCTTCGCGCGAGCGCTCGGCGTCCTGGACACGGTGCGAAAGCAGGCCGGGGCGCTTCCAAACCTGACCGTCAGCGTCACGACCACGTTCATGCGGGACAACCAGAGGGAGCTCGAGGCGTTCTGCGAGTTCATTCATCGGGAACACCGTCCCCATCTCCACACGCTGAACCTGATTCGGGGCGAGGCGTACGACCCGGCCCTGAAAGACAACCTGGATCTCGATCTCTACGAGAAGCTGTCGGAACGTCTCGGAAACCTCTACCCCCCCGAAGACGCCCAGTCCGGCTGGCGAGGGGCGCGGACGAGGGCCCGGCGAGCCATCAACCGGCGGCGATACGAGTACATCGCCCGGCAGGCGAGGGGCGGCGGGTTCGAGGGTTTCTGTCTCGCCGGTGAGCGCGAGTTCGTCATGACCGAGGACGGCGACCTCCACGGATGCGAGCTGATCTCGAAGAAGCTTGGAAACGTGCGCGAGGCCGGCTACGACTTCGGCAGGATCCGCGCCAGCCTGGAGACGCGGTCCTTTGTGGCGGAGAAGCGGGACACCCAGTGTCGGTGCACGCACGAGTGCAACACGCGCACGATGCTGCTCTTTGACAAAGCGAACGCGCTCCCGGTTCTGGCCGCGATGGCCGGCTTTGGAAGAGCCCCCCGAAACCCGGTGGGAGGCCTCCCGGCGAACGCGAGTGGCGATCCGACTCTCACCCGGTAGGAATCGGGCCTTTTCTCGGGCGTGACCTCGTGAGTCGCAGCAATAGGCCCCGTGTGGTGATCGTCGGTGGAGGGTTCGCGGGGGTCGAGTGCGCCTACCAATTGGCGCGCCGGGGACACGCCGTGCGCCTTTTCGAGATGCGACCCGTCCGGATGACCGAGGCACACACGACGGACAGGCTCGCGGAGATGGTGTGCTCGAACTCCTTCCGCTCAGACAACCCGCTGAACGCGGTGGGGCTCCTGAAGCGCGAGATGGAGGCCGTGGGTTCCCTGGTGCTTTCCGCCGCGCGCCGCTCAGCGGTGCCGGCCGGGGACGCCTTGGCGGTGGATCGAACGATCTTCGCGGAGCACGTTACGCGCGACCTCACGAGTCGACCCGAGATCGAGGTCGTGCGGGCGGAAGTTTCCGAGCTCCCCAACGCCGGCGATGGCTTTGCCGTGATCGCAACCGGCCCGCTCACCTCGCCGGCCCTCGAGAGCTCACTACTCGCGGCCCTCGGCGACCGGTACCTGTACTTCTATGACGCGGTCGCGCCGATCGTCGAAGCCGCCTCCCTCGACATGTCAAAGCTCTACGCCGCGAGCCGCTATGGCAAAGGCGGCGGCGCGGACTATTTGAATGTCCCGCTGACGAAAGGCGAGTACGAAACGTTCGTGAAAGCGCTCCTCGAAGGAGAGAAGGTCCCGTTTCACGACTTCGAGAAGGCCGTCTACTTCGAGGGATGCCTTCCCGTTGAGGCGATGGCCGAGCGGGGGATCGAGACCCTCCGGCACGGTCCGATGAAGCCCTTCGGTCTCCCCGATCCACGAACCGGGCGCGAACCCTACGCGGTCGTCCAGCTTCGCCAGGACGACCTTGCCCGCGAGCACTTCAACCTCGTGGGCTTCCAAACCAAACTGCGTGTGGGTGACCAGCGGCGGGTCTTCCGTGCGCTCCCGGGCCTCGCAGCGGCCGAGTTCATCCGCTATGGATACCTTCATCGCAACACGTATCTCAACGGCCCGGTGCATCTGGACGGCCATTTCCGCTGGAAGAGGGATCCGCGGGTCTTCTTCGCGGGCCAAATTACAGGCGTCGAGGGATACCTGGAATCGGCGGCGACCGGGCTCATGGTCGGCGCGACGCTCAGCCAGCTCCTGGAGGGAAGGGAACCCACCGGGCCGCCGCCCTCTACCGCGCTCGGAGCGCTTTCACGCCACGTCTCCGAGCCGCGCGAGAACGAGTACGCGCCGGCCAATGTGACGTTCGGGTTGATCAAGGACCAGGTGGCGCCGGAGATCCGCGATCGGTCCAAACGGCGCGAGATGATCTGCCGCCAGGCGCTGGAGGCGATCGAGGCCTGGCGAGCCCAATCGTTGCCACCGAACTGACCTTGCCGAGAGGAGAGCCCGATGAAGCCCCTGCCGCTCCTGTTTCCACTTGCCGCGGTCGCGATGCTCCTGTCGGCTCCGAGAGCCCCGGCCCAGGTCGCGGCGGGGTCCGAGGTCTATTCCACCTATTGCGCGGTCTGTCACGGGGACGACGGCCTTTCGAAGACCGAAGAGGGACAAAGGAAAGGGGCCCGGGACCTGACGAAGAGAAAGTGGCAGAACTCCGTCACGGACGCGCGGCTGACGGAGGCGATCGCGAAGGGAAAGGGAAAGATGCCCGCCTTCGGGCGGAAGCTGTCGGCCGAGGAGATCAAGGCCTTGGTGGCCGAGGTGCGTCGTCTTGCGCGTTAGCGGCCACCGGGCCGCATCGAAGCTGAACGAGGACGTCGCCGCCTTCGACCGGCACCTCTCCTTGGAGCGTGGGGTCTCGCCGCACACCCGGAAGGCCTATGCGGAAGACCTCGAAAGCTTTCTGCGCTTTCTCGTGGAATCGACCGGAGGCAAGGACACCCCTTCTCTGAACTCGGAAGACATTGATGCGCTGGCCGTTCGCGGGTTCCTCTCCCACCTCCGAAAGGAAGGCCTCTCTCGCGAATCCATACGTCGGCACCTTTCGGCGCTCCGCACGTTCTTTCGGTTCCTGAGGCGAGAGCAGCGCATCACCGAAAACCCGGCCCGCCTGGTCTCGGCGCCAAAGGCCCTGAAGAAGCTTCCGCGCACGCTCTCGGTGGGGGAAGCGGCGTCTGTAGTGGAAGCGCCGGACGGCAGCAAACCCCTCGGCGCGCGGGATCGCGCGCTCTTGGAGCTGCTCTACGCGACGGGACTCCGTGTCTCGGAGCTGGTGGGCCTCGACATGTCCGATCTCGATCTCGGCGCGCGCCAGGTCCGCACGATCGGCAAGGGGCGCAAGGAGAGGGTCGTGCCGTTTGGAGAAAGGGCGGACGAGGCGATCCGCGAGTACCTGCCCGTGAGACGGAGCCTGCGGCGCGGTCCTAGCCGGGATGACCGCGAACCCGTCTTCGTGAACGCGCGCGGGGAGCGATTGACGACGAGAAGCGTCCGCCGGGTTCTCGATCGGGCGCTCTTCGATGCGGAGATCGAAAGGCATGCCTCGCCACATTCGATGCGGCACTCGTTCGCCACGCACCTCCTGGGAGCGGGGGCCGACCTGCGGACGATTCAGGAGCTCTTGGGCCACGCTTCGCTCTCGTCGACGCAGAGATACACGCACGTCGACGCCGAGCGCCTGATCGAGGTCTATCGGAAGAGCCATCCTGCCGAGAGGAGCCGGCGCGGCGCGTACTGACGGGGCGTTTGCCCGCCGTTGGTACTATCCGGCCGCCCTCGCGCGGCCTGAGATTCGTGAGCGACACACCCCTCTTTCACCACACCACGATCCTGAGTGTCCGCCGGGACGGAATGGTCGCGCTCGGCGGGGACGGCCAGGTCACGATGGGGACCACGGTGGTGAAGCACGGGGCCTCGAAGGTGCGCCGGCTCTACAGCGGCACCGTCCTGGCTGGCTTTGCGGGCTCCACGGCCGACGCGGTTGCCCTCCTGACTCGTTTCGAAAGAAAGCTCGAGGAGTTTCACGGCCAGCTGGAGCGGGCCGCCGTCGAGCTCGCAACCGATTGGCGAACCGAGAAGACGCTGCGGGCGCTGGAGGCTCTTCTCGTGGTCGCGGACCGCCAGGTGTCGCTCCTGCTCTCTGGAACAGGCGACGTCATTGCTCCGGACGAGGGCATTCTGGCCGTGGGCTCCGGGGGCGCATACGCCGCCGCGGCCGCGCGCGCCCTGGTCAAGCACTCCGCGCTCTCGGCCGAAGAGGTCGTGCGTGAGGCGTTGTCGATCGCGGCGTCCCTCGACATCTACACGAACGACTCGATTCGGGTCGAGACCTTGTCCTGAGCCTTTTCGATGAAGCCCCTCTCGCCTCGTGAAGCCCGCCTCAAGGACCTCTCTCCCCGAAAGATCGTGGCCGAGCTGGATCGCCATGTTGTGGGTCAGGCCCGGGCCAAGCGCGCGGTCGCGATCGCGCTACGGGACCGCTGGCGGCGTCAGGGGCTTCCGCCTCAGGAGGCGCGCGAGATCACGCCCAAGAACATCCTGATGATCGGCCCCACGGGCGTTGGAAAGACCGAGATCGCTCGAAGGCTGGCGCGCCTGACCGACGCGCCCTTCGTGAAGGTCGAGGCCTCCAAGTTCACCGAAGTCGGCTACGTCGGACGCGACGTGGACTCGATCGCCCGGGATCTCGTGGAAGCCGCGATTCGCCTTGTCAAAGAAGAGCGGCGCGCTCGCGTGGAGGAGAGGGCGGCTGCGGCGGCGGAAGAGCGGCTGGTCGAGCTACTCGCGGCCGCGCCCGGCGAGGCGGTCGTCGCCGAGGGAAAGGACCGCTTGCGGAGGGACCTTCGCGACGGCAAGTGCGAGACCCGGGAGGTCGAGTTCGAGGTTCCCGACGAGAGAACCCCACAGATCTCGGTGATGACGCCACAGGGCGTCGAGGAAATGGGGATCGACCTCCCGGGAATGCTGCCGAACCTCTTCGGACAGCGGCGGAAGAAGGTTCGCCTCCCGGTGTCTGAGGCCCGGCCAATCCTGGTTGAAAGAGAGGCCGACGCTCTGAGCGACGAGGCCACGGTTCCTCAGGAGGCCATTCGTCGAGCCGAGGAAGGAGGGATGGTCTTTCTCGATGAGATCGACAAGATCGCGGGGCGGGAGGGCGCGCGCGGCGGTCCGGACGTCTCGCGCGAGGGGGTTCAGAGGGACCTTCTCCCGCTCGTCGAGGGCACCACCGTCAAGACCAAGTACGGGCTGTTACGGACGGACCATGTGCTCTTCATCTCCGCGGGAGCCTTCCACGTTTCGCGGCCTTCGGACCTGATCCCGGAACTCCAGGGGCGGTTTCCGATTCGCGTGGAGCTCGATGCGCTGACAGAGAGCGATTTCATGCGGATCCTGACCGAGCCCGAGCATTCGCTGCCGAAGCAGGCGACCCGTCTCCTTTCGACCGAGGGGATTGAGCTCGATTTTCCAGGCGACGGGCTCGCCGCGATCGCGCGCGCCGCCGCGGAGACGAATAGGAACCTCGAGAACATCGGCGCGAGGCGTCTGCACACGATTCTCGAAAAGGTCCTTGAAGAGATCTCGTTCGCGGGACCCGACGCGTCCGGCGCCCGGATCGTGGTCGACGAGGCTTATGTCGAAAGAGCGCTTTCCGATCTCGTGAAGAACCGCGACCTCTCCCGCTTCGTCCTCTGACGCGGATGCGGCGAAGCGCTCCGAACGATCCGATCCTGGCTCTCCTGGCCCTCGCGCTCTTGACTGGCGCCTGCGGCAAGAAGCTGGCGCCCGAGCCCCCTCTCGAGGTCCTTCCGGCGCGCGTGGAAACGATTCGGCTCACACAAGAGGGGTCCGATGTGGTGCTCCGGTTCCCGTACCCGTCGCGAACGACCGCGGGAGAACCCCTGACCGATCTGACTCGCGTGACGGTCTATCGGCAGCTTGCGCTCGCTCCCTCTGCCGCGATGGCTCCTCCGACCTCGCCCGCGGACGCGGCTGCGAAGGAGCGTGACGAGGCGGATTTCCGCAGGAACGCCCAGAGGGTCCGGGAGCTCTCCAGGGCGGACATGGACGGCGCGACGTACGGTGGAGAGCTGGTCATCAGGGACTCGCTTTTGCCTCTGTACGCGGAAAAAAGACTGGGCAAAGTCTCCCTGCGGTACGGCGTCACCGCCACGCGGGATAGGCGGCGGGAATCGGCCATCTCGCCCTTGGTCGGAATCGTCCCCAAGGTCCCGCCGAAGGCGCCGGGATCTCTCCAGGCGCTTGTCGAGGAACGCCGCGTCTGCCTTGGCTGGCGCGCGCCGAAGGCGCTTCTCGACGGCACGGCCGCGGGGACCCTGGCCTTCGCGATCTACCGGCGCGAGGAACGGGAAGAGGAATACGGCGAGCCTCTCAAGGTGGTGACGGGCGCCGAATCGTTTGCCGATGAAGCGGTCGTGCCCGAGACCCGCTACGCCTACACCGTGCGCGCCGCGCCGTCCCCGAGCGCTCCCCTCGTCCAGGGGCCTCCAGCCGACGAGATCGTGGTCGACACTCGGGATGTCTTTCCGCCGCCGCGGCCCGAGGGTCTCCAAGTCCTCGTTGAGGCGACCGGAACGCGGCTCGTGTGGAGTCCGGTTCTCAGCCCGGATCTCCTGGGTTACGCGATCTACCGCGAAGAACCCGACGGGCGCTTGCGTCTTCTGGCGCGGGGCCTGACCGAGACGACCTACTTTGACCAGTCACCGCCGCGACGAGAGCCGACGGCGGCGCCGTCCGGGCGTTCGGCGGGCTATGCGGTCAGCGCGGTTGACCGGAAGGGCAACGAGAGCGCGCGGACGCTCTCGAACCCGAACGACGGGCGGCGGTGACTCAGGCCGGAATCGCCTCGGCGAGTTCCACGGGTTCGGTCGCGGCGAGGGGTGCGTCGACGTCGCCAGCCCGAAGGGCGGTCAAGAGCCTGGCGCAGAACCCGCCGAATCCACCCGAGGACATCGCGATCACGACGTCGCCGGGATGGAGGTAAGCGGGAAGCTTTCCGGACAGCTCTTCACCATCGTGTGCCCAGAGCGCGATTCGGCCGTTCTTTTCGAGGGCTTTCGAGAGCCGTTCCACGTCCAGAGCGCCGACACCGCTTCTGGCGAGGCGCTCCTCATGAAACGGCCGAACCACAGCGATTCCGTCGGCTTGGCCGAGCGCGCGAAGGTAAGCGTCCTCGAAGTCACGCCGGCCGCCGGTCAAGGAGCGCGGCTCGAACGCCGCCCACAGTCGCCGACCCGGAAATCGATCGCGTGCGGCGGCCAAGGTCGCGGCGACGGCGGTCGGGTGATGGGCGAAGTCGTCCAGGACGGTCACCCCAGCGGCCGTTCCACGCTCCTCGAGCCGCCGGCGCACGCCTCGAAACGTGGCCAAGGCGGCTCCGAGCACGTCGGTGGTCAGGCCGAACGAGCGCCCGACGCTGATCGCCGCCAGGGAGTTGGACACGTTGTGCCGACCCGCGAGAGGCAGGAAGAACCGTGGCCCTCTTTCTGGTTGGCCGCCCTCCCGAAAGTCGAAGAAGACGCCCTCTGGCGTGGCGACGAGGTTCTTTGCGTAGACGTCGGGGTCCGGCCTTTCGTCCAGTCCGTCCTCAGAAACCCCGTGTCTATCGGACACGCGGTAAATGACGATCCGGGCGCGTGCCCCTTCGAGAACGTCCAGAACATTCGGGTCATCGCCGTTCGCGACGATCCGTCCGTCGGGCGGCACCGAGGCCACAACCCTTCGAAAGGCGTTCTTGACGTCTTCGAGGTCGGAGTAGAGGTCGCTGTGGTCGAACTCGACAGATGTGATGACCAGCGTGCGGGGGGCGTAGTGCAGGAACTTGGGCCCGCGGTCGTTGTATGAGGTCGAATACTCGTCTCCTTCGACCACGAAGGGAGCCGCAGCCCCCCCCAACGCGGCAGGAGACGTGAAATTGAGCGGCTCGCCACCGATCAGGTAACCCGGCCCGAGACCCGCCGACGCGAGACACCAAGCGGTGAGCGCGGAGGTTGTGGTCTTGCCGTGTGTCCCGGCGATCACCACCGGGTGACGGCCCGAAAGACACTCGAGCCGAAGCGTCTCTGGCATGGAGGCGACCGGCAGGCCACGGCGGAGCGCCTCGAGAACCTCCGGGTTGTCGCGGCCCGCGAGGTTTCCGACTACCACGCGATCGATGTCGTCCGGGAGGTTCTCCGCGGCGAAACCCGGCCGAACGTCTATCCCCAGAGCGGCGATTCGGTCCGACATCGGTGGGTAAAGCGGCCGATCGGAGCCGATCACCCGATGCCCCTTCTCAATCAAGAGGCTGGCAAGAGGCGCCATGGCCGTTCCGCCGACCGCGATCAGGTAGTACCGCGTTCCACCGACGCGCACCGCTTTTGGGCTTTCGATCAACGGCGTGGAGTTTGCTGAAGCTGCCACGGCTCTGTCGGACATGCCAGAAAGACCGTCCGTGCGGGCCGAATCCCGCGGCTAACATTCCCCACGCAAGCGGTCACGGTCACGTGCCGCGAGGATAACAGGAGGCTCCCTTGCGAAAGACACTCATCGGCCCCGGCAAACCCGCCTTGACCCGGCTCCCCGGCTTCGCATTGATCGCCGGGGTTGCCCTTGGTTTCCAAACCGTGGCCCTGACCCAGACAACGGCATCGGCGACTCCCGCGGCGACCACCGCCAAGGTCGAGTCGATTGGTCCGAAGCTCGTCCTGCCCAAGGAGAAGATCGACGTTGGTACGGTTCCCAAGGGGGAGGTCATCCATCAAGCCTTCGTTCTGAAGAACGAGGGCAAGGCCGACCTTCACGTCACGGACGTGAAGCCTTCCTGCGGATGCACGGTTCCGGAGTACGACAAGGTCATCAAGGCGGGCGGCGAAGGCAAGGTCACGCTGAATATCGACACCAAGACGTTTCAGGGCGCGATTTCCAAGACCGCGCTTGTCTTGACCGATGACCCAGCGACTCCTCAGGTCACGCTTTTCCTATCCGCGAACGTGAAGCCGTTTGTTGAAATGCACCCCTATGGTTTCTTCCGGATCCAGGCGCTGACCGGCGAGACGGGAACCTCGGAGATGATCCTGGTGTCGGACGAGCCCGACTTCAAACCCACCAAGGTTGAGTCGCCTCAGCCCTACTTGAAAGCCGCGCTCGCCCCGGTCTCCGAGAAAGAACGCCTCCCGAACAAGGGCCCAAACCAGTACAAGGTCACGTTGACAACCCTTCCCGAGACGCCGGAAGGTTTGTTGTCGGGTTATGTCAAGGTCGCGACGGGCATCAAGAAGCAGCCCGAACTCGAGCTTTCGGTGTCGGGCTTCATGAGGCCGACCGTGACACTCACGCCGGCTTCGATCAACTTCGGGAACTTCGATCCCAAATCCGAGACCACTAAGCGGAAGGTCATGCTCGTCAACAACAACACCAAGAACGAGGCCTTCGCCGTGACCCGTGCCGAGTCGAACGTGGACGGGATCTCGGCCGAGATCAAGCCCGTTGAGAACGACAAGAACCGGGTCGAGGTCTTCCTGACGGTCGACCAGGCACGCGTGAAGAAGGGCGCCTTCGATGGAACGATCGTGGTTCGAACGAACGACACCGCGCGCTCTGAGATGAAGGTCCCAATCAAGGGTGTGATTCTCTAGGACTCCGAATCAGTTTCGCCAGGAGCCTGAGGCCCGGCGGGGGACCGCGCGGGCCTCGTTTGCTTTTTCACGAGATCTCCTCGCGGCTGTCGGGCCTGATCCTGATATCGTCCCTCGTCAGTCGCATTTCAAGGAGGACAGGAAAGATGTCTCGCAGATTCGCGTCAGGCGCCGTTGTGGGTCTCGTGTTCCTTGCTTACGTCGGGGGGCTCGCCGCCCAGGAGGCTCCGCCGCCGACACCGGTCGCGACGCCTCAAACCCGACCCTATCAGGACATCATCAAGCTCTGGAAGGCGAACCTCTCGGAGGATTTCATAAGGCGACAGATCGAGAGCAGCGCCACGGTCTACGACCTCTCCGCGGACGAGATCATTCGATGCCGCGATGCGGGCCTTCCGGAGGGCCTGATCAACGTGATGCTTCAGACGACAAAGCGAGGGGAGAACAAGCCTGCCGTTCAGCCCACAGCGGGCGCGACAGGCGCGACGGCTTCGGCCGCCCCGGCGAATCCCGTCCCTCCGACCCCGGCCCCCTCGCCTGTGCCCACGCCGTCCTTGGCGGAAAAGGCCAATCGGATGTGGGAAGGGATGGTGCGCCGGAACAGCGGGGTCGTCCTGTTCAAGAGCCGTTGGGACGTGGGGAAGCTCGAGTTCAAAGAGGAGACCCTTCGCTGGGTCGACGCGAAGGACCCCGGCAAGAACCTCCTGATACCCGCCAAGCAGATCGCCGAGCACTTCATGACGTGCCTGAAGAAGGCCGGCGGCAACGAGTGCTTCGAGTGGGGCTTCAAGACAACGGATGGCGAATACCGTTTCCGAGAAGTCACCTGGAAACAGGGCGAGAACAAGAAGCCGCTGGAGATCAACGAGTTCTTCAAGGCGATCTACCCGAATCTCGTGTTTTCCGAGGTCCCCGTCGACTCGAAATAGCACCTCTTGTTTTGAGACCGGCAAAGGGCCCGCCGCCGGGCCCGCCCTTGGCTGGATGGTCGGGCGTCGTCAGCGCTTGGCCGGCGGGGCAGGGGCCAGTTCGATCCAATCGAACGCTGCCGCGAGCGTGCGTTTGTCGGCCGACCCGGACATCACGGCGGCAGGGGAAGCGGCGTAGACAAACTCGAAGCGCAGCTCGTTCTTTCCCGCCTTCCAGGCGGCTTGGGGCGTTAGAAACGAGTAAACCCGGGCGCCGTCCGACATTGTGATCGAGTCGATACGTGCTTCGTTGACGAAGAGCGTCATGGCCTGAGACGGCGCGCCGGGGTATCGAAAGGGCCACGCGCGAACACGCAGGATCCGGTCGCCATCTCCCCGACCCTGGACAATCAAACGCGCGCTTCGTGACTCACACCAAGAGAACGTGTCCCCGTCTGGAGTCTTCTCGAATCCGGAGAGACCTGACCCTGGGGTTCCGCCCGGGGAATCCGGCTCGAAGTTATAGAACCGCGTTTCCTCAATCGGCCGACAGCCCACAAACATCAAAGCGGCCGCCAAAAGAATGGAACTCGCGCCGTACGCGGAGAGCAGGGTCGGGCTTGGGCGACGCCCGGCGAGAAGACGCCTCACCACGAACGACTAAGGCGTGTAGGGCGCGCTTGGGGCCGCGGCGAACTGAAGCGTCTTGGACTGCCCGGGACAACTCGCGGCACCCGCCTTTCGGGAGTAGGTGAACGAGCCGGTCACCGTGCCGTCGACCTGATACTCGATGCTGCCTGTCCAATTCGCCGAGGTGTCGCTGCCGCTTACAGAAAAGGTTCCATCCGCGTTCTTCGTGAAGTCGGTGTTCTTGCTGGAGTCCTTACCGAAGGCCTGAAAGAAAAAGACCAGAGGGTTCCCGGGCGGGCAATTGACGACGACTCCGGCGGACATGTACTCGGGTTCCGAGTTGCGAATGTCCAGGCGTCCGGAGAAGCCGTAGAGGTCGGTGCCGTTGACGAAGATCATGCCGTACGAGCTGTTGTTGGGAAGCGCGACCTTCGAGGCGGGCACAAAGGCTTGGGAACGGATGCCGTTGTCGATGACCGTGGCGCCGACCAGGACCGGCCCCCCACTGCGGACCGTGACGATCAGGGTGAGATTCTCATCCAGCGCCGTGTAGGAAAACGGGGACGATGTCGGGAGTCGGCCGTGCTGTGTGGCCGCAAGCTTGTTGAGCGTGTAATCGCGCTGGCCGATCAACGTGCCGTCTCCCTTGACGAGGCGCGCGTTCACGACCGAGACCGCGTTTGCGGTGTTGAGCATGATGAAGTTGGTCCGAAAGCCCATCTCGTCGGAAGGCGAGGCCGCGATGTATGGAAGATAGGCCGTTTCACCGGCCGCGATTCCCTCTTCCGCGATCTCACCGGGGATGGAGTAACCGTAAATGCCGGGAACGCCGGTCTCGCTGCGGGCGTTCGCGACATAGGTTCGTGAGAGGACCGTGACCGGAACGCTGGAAACGACCTTGATGCCGCCCGCGGCCGCGCTTGAACCGAAACGTGTTCCGACGACGTCCTCAATGGCCAGGGTCTGATTGCCGGGTACCGTGACATTGACGGGGGTGGCTGCCGAGTTGTCGACGCTGCCGTCAAGCGGGGATTGGGGAAGGTACGTGAGATCCACCGAAGCCGCCTGGGGGTTTGGGTTCACGATGCGAAGCGAGGTGACGAACTGCGCGCCGCCGACGCCGGTGGCCTTCGCCGCGGTAAGGACCCACTGCGTCTTTGCGGGGTTGCCGGCCTCCAAGGAACCAAAGCCGAGAAAGAGCGCAGCCGCGAGGATGAGGAACAAGGTCTTTCGCACGATCGAACCCTCCAGCGGTGAGAATAGGAGATCTAAGCTCAGACTTGGATCTTGAACCAGGTTGGACGCCTTCGCGGTAAAAAAGTTCACCGGATGCTGCCGCGCCGCCCGGTGCTAGCCTCTCGGGTTCCGGTCCTGTAACCCCATGTTCTTGATCCCAATCGCCAAGGAAGACAGCGCGGTGCGTCGCCTTCCGGTCGTGTTCTTTGTTCTCTTGGCCATCAATACTGGGGCGTTCCTTCTGACGGTCGCGAGCTTTGACGAGAGGGGTTGGGTGGCCCGCGTTTCCGAGAGCGCGAGGGATCTCGAGGAACACCTTTCGGCACATCCGTACCTGACCGTCCCCCGGGACCTTCTTCGAAGGCTTGGTCCCAAGGCGGCAAGCGAAATCGCGCGGGCACAGGAGGCTGCTTCGCCCAGCAGCGACGCCGGCCTCTCCTGGTCGATCCAGGAGCAGCAGCGCGAGCTCAACACCAAGGCTGAGAGGTTCCTGGCTCTCCTGAACGAGAACGCAATCAACCGATATGGGTTCCGTCCCTCCGAACCAACAGCGCTCACCTGTCTGTTGGCGATGTTTCTGCACGCCGGGTTCCTGCACCTCCTCGGAAACATGTTGTTTCTGTTTCTATCTGCTCCGTTTCTCGAGGATCTTTATGGACGCGTCCTGTTCACCGCGCTCTATCTGTCGAGCGGCTTGGCGGCCTTCGGAGCCGAAATGCTGGGCTCAAAGGGGAGCGCGACACCCGTCGTGGGAGCGTCGGGAGCGATCGCAGGGCTGATGGGAGCCTTTCTGATCCGGCTCGGTTCAGCGCGCATCCGGTTCCTTTTCATGCCCATCTTCTTCATGCCGTGGATGAGGTGGCGTTTCCATCTGCCCGCCTTCATCGTGCTTCCATTCTGGCTTCTTCAGCAGGTCGCGCTCGCGCAGGAGGGGTCCGAATCCTCAGGGATCGCGGTCTTCTCGCACATCGGTGGCTTTCTCTTCGGAGCGGCGGCGGCCCTGGCGATCCGGCTGACGAGGCTCGAAGAGCGGTACGTGAGCCCGGCGATCGAGCGCCGCATCTCGTTCGAGCAACATCCCGCGCTGGGCCGGGCGAGCGACGCCCGACGTGCCGGGGATTTCGAGACCGCTCGCCGGGAGGTCGGAGTAGTGCTTGCCGCGGAGCCGACCAACGTGGACGCCTGGGCGGAGGCCTACGAGATAGGCGTTCTGTCGGGGGACTGGGCGGACGCGGGTCGGCGTGCCACCTACCTTCTCGAGCTCTATGTGCGCATGAAGGAGCAAGAACTTGCACGTCTGCATATAGGCGACGCGCTCGCGAGGGTCGGCCGCTCGCTTCCCACGAAGTTCTACGTCGTCGCCGCCTCGTATCTGGAGCGCGAGAACGATACGGCGTGGGCGCTCGATGTTTACGCGCTCCTTCTGGAGCGCCACCCCAACGACCCGGTCGCTCTAAAGGCTCTCGTGAAGACGGCAGACTTTCACCGCCGGGCCGGGAATGTCACCGCAGCGCGGGAGCTTCTCGAACGCGCGCGACAGCACCCGGACTACGAACGCGTGTGGAGATCCACCGTCGATCGCGCTCTCTCCGAGCTAAGGCCCTGAGCGTTGGTCGCGAGCCACCTCACAACCTCCTCTTCCGCCCAGTAACTCAGTGCCGCGGCGCGACCGAACGCCACGAAGCCCGCGTGCCCGCCCGACCCTGTGGTGAGCAGAGTTACCTTGCCAAGGTCCGTCCTCTGCAGGCGCCGAAGGATCGCGGGTGGCAGAAACGGGTCATCCTCGGCCGCGAGGCAGAGGGTCGGAACCGCAATGCGCGGGAGAAAGGGCTCCGAGCTCGAGCGCCGGTAGTAGTCGTCGGCGCTCGAAAAGCCACAAAGCGGAGCGGTCGCGGCGGCGTCGAACTCGAAGAATGTGCGCGCCGCGAGAACGGCCGCCAGGTTCAAACGATCTCCGACCGTTGGGAAGCGCTCGGCGATCGAGAGGACCTTGGGGCGAAGGCTGACGAGGAAGCCGCTCACGTAGAGCCTTCCAATCGCGGTTTCCATGTAACGCGACCCGGCCGCCAGGTCGAAGGGAACAGAAATGGTGGCCGCGGCGGCCAGCAGCGACTGAGCTGGGTTCTCGCCGAGCCACTTCAGCAGCATGTTGCCTCCCAACGAAACGCCTACCGCGAAAAGGAGAGTGTCTGATTCGCGCGCCGCGAGCGTTCGGATCACGAACCCAATGTCCTCGGTCTCCCCCGAGTGGTAAAGCCGAGGGCGGAGGTTCGGGAGGCGTTTCCGCGGATCGGCGGGATCCCGAGCGCAGGAACGGAGGTTCATGGCGACCCCGCGCCAGCCGCGGCGAGACACCTGGCGCAAGAGGCCCTGGATGTAGAACGAATGAGAGCTTCCCTCAAGGCCGTGAATCAACAGAACGCGTGGGCTCCCTTGTGGGCCGTGGCTGTGGTCGAGGAAGACCTCATCTCCATCCGGCAGCACGAGCCTCTCCCGCGACAAGGAACCAAAGCGCCTGGGTCTCACGAGAGGGCCCCAGACGCTCTGCAGATGGGGGCCGGGGAGAAACCAGGCCGGCACGAACGGGTTGGCGGCCGCGCCCTTAGAATTCACGCTTCATGCATGTCGAGGTTCGGAAATCGAAGGACGTTGTGATCGTGGACCTTCAGGGAAAGCTCGTGGCGGGCCTTGGGGACGAAATCCTGCGAGGTGTCGTGAACGAGCTCCTTTCGGAGGACTGGAAGAAGATTCTCCTGAACCTCTCCGATGTCACCGCGATCGACAGCGCCGGATGCGGCGAGCTCGTGGCAAGCCTCCGAACGGCGACCCATCTCGGGACCTCGCTCAAGGTCCTGCGCTTGCAGGATCGAGTCCGCAAGAGCCTTCACCTGTCGAGAATCCTGCCCCTTCTCGAGGTGTACGAAGACGAGCACGCCGCCCTCGCGGATTTCGGCTGATTCGAACGGCGGTGGAGGGCTTCCGCTCAAGCCCCAACCGGCATCGTCGGGGGGGTGGCGACGTCAGGCGCCTCCTCCCGATCGGCCACGGGGCGCTCGACCTTCGGGTCGTCCACGGATTCCCGGGTTAGTGCGCGCCCGATCACGAGTCGCTGGACCTGGTTTGTCCCTTCGTAGATCTGCGTGATCTTGGCGTCGCGCATGTACTTTTCGATCGGGTAATCCCGGCAATAGCCATAGCCGCCGAAGAGCTGAACGGCGTTGGTCGTGACCTCCATGGCCGTATCGGAGGCGAAGACCTTCGACATCGCGGCGAGCTTCCCAACGTTCCGCGCCCCGAGGTCGAGGGCTCGCGCCGCCGCGTAGACAAGCTGCCGGGCGGCCTCGATGCGGGTCGCCATCTCCGCGATCAGGAACTGAGTCGCCTGAAAGGAAAGGACCGATTGGCCGAATTGTTGGCGGTCGCGCGCATACGCGATCGCAAGGTCGAGGGCACCTTGAGCGAGTCCGACCGCCTGCGCGGCGACCGCGGGTCGGGCGCGGTCGAGGGTTGCCATCGCGTTCGCGAAACCGTGGCCTTCCCGCCCGCCGAGGAGCTGGTGGCGTCCGACGAGGCAGTCCTCGAAGGCCAGCTCGTGAACCGGGACACAGCGGATTCCCATCAGGTCTTCGCGCTTGCCGATCACAAAACCGGGGTGCCCTTTCTCGATCAGAAAGGCCGAGATGCCGCGCCCGCCCCGCGAGGGATCGGTCGAGGCGTAAACGGTGTAGATGTCGGCGGCACCCCCGTTGGTGTTCCACTTTTTGGTGCCGTTCAGCGTGTAGCCGTCGGCCTTCTTCTCAGCGCGGCAGCGCAGCGAGCCCGCGTCCGAGCCCGACTTCTTTTCCGAGAGGCCGAACGCGATCAGCTTCTCGCCCGCCGCGATGGGGGGAAGCCATGCTTCCTTTTGCTCGGGTGTCCCGCCCAGGATGATTGGGAAGGAGCCCAGCGCGTTAACCGCGTAGAGGACGCCAAATCCGCCGCACGCGCGCGAGAGCTCCTCGACAGCCAGACACAGGTTCAGGACGCCGCCGCCCGCTCCGCCGTACTCCTTCGGAATCCAGACGCGAAACAGGTCGTATCGCTTCAACCCTTCAATGGCCGACCACGGATATTCGGCGGTCCGGTCCCATTCCGCCGCAAAGGGGCGCACAAACTTCTCCGCGCATTCGCGGGCGCGGGCGAGAGTGTCGAGGTTTTCGGCTGTTAGGAGCTCCGAGATCGGGCGGTAACTCATGGGTCGAGTGTAAGGAAATGTCGGTCGGCGCCGGAGCCCCCGAGACCGAGAATCGAGCACTGTCTTTATGCGGGCGCGAAAATCCAGCGCGTCTCCGACATCGGAATGGAGCGGATGAAAGAAAAGAAGGGTGTGGGCCGACCGCGGGACGGAGACCCCGAGGAGACCCGGCGCGAGATCCTGAAGGCGGCCGAGCAGAGCTTCGCGTCTCACGGCTACGTGGGGGCGACGACCCGGCATGTCGCGAGCCAAGCCTCCGTCAATGTCGCGACGCTCCACTACCACTTTGGAAACAAGGAGGGGCTTTATCGCGCCGTGCTGGCCCACGTAGCGGACGGCGAGATCCCTGCGCTCCCCGAAACGGGAGCTCCGGTCGAGCGGTTTACAAGGCTGGTAGAGGGCCTTGTCGAGCAGGCGGTCGCGAGGCCTAGCCTTCCCCGGCTCGCGCTCCTCAATCGGCTGGCGGGTCCGGGCGGAGGCGCGACGAGCGCCGATCGCCGGGTCGATGTCGTGGAATCGGCGCTTCGCGCGCTCCATTCGAACGGACTTCGCAAGCACGACGGGCGGGACGACGCCGCGAATGGCTCGACCGCGTGCCGGCGGGCCGCCCATGCGGTTGTGGATCTCATCGATATCTCCGCGATCGCATATGGCAACAGGCCTTCCGTGCTTTCCGACGATCCTCCTCCGGTGAAGTCCGTCGCCGCCGCCGCGTTGCGCCTGTCAGGCCTCGAGTAGGCGGCCGTTCCGCCGGACGCCTGCGAGAAGCGTCAGAGCATTCACCGCTGTGCCACAGAGAACCGGGTCCAGGCCAAGCTCCGGAAAGGACCGCATCACGAGAGCGACGACGCCACCGAGAATCATCGCGGTGGCGGCAGATCTCGGCGCGATGAGAAACCTCGAGCTCTTTCCCCTCAGAAGCGCGACCAGCGTCGGGACGATGAGGCTTGAGGCAAAAAGCGTGTAGCCGAGCCGGAACGTGTCGACGAGATCGCGCTTCACCAGTGCGATCACGAGACCGATGACCCCGAAGAACACGACGAGGATCCTCGATCCATGCCGGCCAAACGGGCTGAACCCAAGGTCATGGCTCGTGGCCCCGGCGGCGGACAGAAGGACCGAGTCCGATGAGGATTGCATCGTCGCGATCATCGCCACGAACAGGATCGGCGCCAGGCCCGGACCCACGAGGCCTAGGACGGTCCTTGGAAACAGCGAAGCGGCGGCGCCTGTTCCAAGGAAGCCCGCGGCAACGCCGGACATCGCGATGACCACGACCGCGGCACCGAATGCCAGCTTCGAAACCGCGGCACCGTAGGCCGCTCTCCGGGCGATCCGGCCATCCCGCGCGGAAAGGACCTTGGCCCAGACATCACCGCCGACGGCGTGAGGAAGCCCGACAAGGACGAGCATCGCGAGAATGTCGGGGAATCCAAAGCCCGGGCCCGTGGGGAAATGGAGGAGCTCATGTGGCAACCCGGTCTCTCTCAGCGAAGAAAGGGCGGCTGGAAGCGCGAGCGAAAAGACACCCAGGATCATCAACGAGAACTGGAAGACATCGGTACCCACGACGGCGCGCTGTCCGCCAATCGCCGTGTAGGCGACGAAGAGGGCGGCCGTTGAGACCAGAACGATCTGAGGGTTCCACGCGGTCGCCGCGATCACGACGGTCTCGGTCGCCTGGGTCAGCAAGGCAAACCAGACCACCTCGGCACTGATGACGAGGACGGCGGCGACGCGCCGCACCTCCCGGCCGTAGAGATGGCCTAAAACCTCGCTAATCGTGCAGGCGCCGGTCTCGCGGACGCGGCTCGCGAGGCGCGCTCCGAGGAGAATGAGCCCGGCCGCTCCGGCGAGGTCCAACCAAAGACCAGGCAGACCCTTCGACGCGACGAGAGATGCCAGCACGAGCGTGGTCGAGCCGCCGATTGTCGTTGAAGAAAGGGCAGCCCAGGTTGCGAGAAGCCCAAACGAACGGTCGGCGACGAGAAAGGTCTCCTTGGTTTGCGCCGATCGGGCGGCGGCGAGAACTCCAACCCAAAGAACAATCGCGCCGTAGGCAATCAAAGCGAGGATCACGAGAGCACGGCCCTCACTGGAACCCGAGTTACCATCGGATCATGGATCGTGATCCGAACCCCAGAATCTTCACGTTCGAAGAGGCGCGCGACCTGCTTCCGAGGATTCGAGAGAGAACGCGTGGAGCCCTGGAGAGCATTGAGGAACTGGCGGCTCTCGATATGGATGAGAGGGCTCCGGACGAGCTTCAACGAAAGGCGGAACACGTCCTGACTTCTTGGGCTCGCGACGTGGAACGCCTCGGAATCTCCGTGAAGGGTCCGTGGCTTGTGGATTTCGACTCCGGTGCGGGGTATTACTGCTGGCGTTGGCCCGAGGAGTCCTTGGAGTTCTTCCACGGGTACGACGAGGGCTTTGCGGGTCGCGTTCCGCTGCAGTGATCTCGTGAACGGCCGCTCAGCCGGTGACCTAGCCGATACTGGCCGCCGCTGGATAAAGGCCCGATCGCGTGGGCGCTCTTAGCGAAATGCCCTCCCGGACCTCAATTCTCCGCCGGAGGTCATCGGTTATTGGGATCGTGGTGCGCGTGGCCCAATCGAAGAGAGCCTGAACCGTCCGTCCGGAGGCGATCAGCCGCGCGTCCGCGTCGCTCTTGGTCTCACCGCCGGAGATGATGCGGTACTCGAAGACGAAAGACGTGCGCCGAATCTCGGGGATCCTCGCGCCGATCAGGAGCGGCTCTCCCATTCCAGCCGAAGACGCGAAATTGCATTCGGCGTGCACGACGACAAAGCCCAGCTTCTTGAAATCGATAGACCCGCTCGCGGGGTGCGCGGGATTCGTATGGTCCACCTCGAAGAGGGATATCCAGTATTGAGACCGCGCCTCTTCGAAATAGGTGAAATAGACCGCGTTGTTGACATGACCCATCGCATCCAGATCCCGGAAACGAACGCGCAAAGGGACCGCGCACGGGAAGTCGGGCAGGCGGACATCTCGCATCGAAAGATTCGGGACTAGGCCATTCCAAGAGCGCGCTTGCCCGCGTCGCTCATCATCTCGGCATTCCAGGGCGGGTCCCAGACGAGCTGCACATCGGCCTCCGAGACCCCCGAGACCCCCTGCAGCTTGTGCCTCGCGTCTGAAGCGATCGCCGTCCCCATGCCGCATCCGGGTGCCGTCAACGTCATCTTGACCTCGATACGACTCCCGCCCGTGGCGACGGGCCGGATCGCAAGGTCGTAGACCAAGCCGAGATCCACAATGTTGACCGGGATTTCCGGGTCGTAACACTTGCGAAGCTGATCCCAGAGCTTCGTCTCGTCGAGCGGCTCCTGTGAGTCAGGACTCCGGGAGGGCGCGCTGGCCTCAGCGGGGTTCGAGGGCTCGGCCCCAAGCGCATCGGCATCCTTTCCGTCGATGCGAAAGAGACCGCCGTACGCAGGAGCCTGAACCGTAAAAGACCCGCCCAGGGTCTGAGTCACGAAAACAAGGGCTCCCTCGGACAGCACAACCCGATCGCCGCTCGGGATCTGAATCGCCGAGACCTCGCGCTTGAGCGCGACCGTTGTACCAGGGGACACGTGCTCAGAATCCGTTCAGCTGAAGCTCTTCCCGCAACCGCAAGAGCTCGTGGCGTTGGGGTTCTCAACCGCGAAGCCGGCGCCGCGGAAATCCTCGATCCAATCGACCGTCGCTCCGTGGAGCTTGGAAGCACTGGCCGGATCCACCACGACATCGACGTCCTGAACGCTCAGGCGATGGTCGCTTGGTTTCTGATCGTCGAACGTGAAGCCATATTGGAAACCGGAGCAGCCGCCGCCTTGAATGAAGACGCGAAGGGCTTTGCCGCTCGCTTCCGGCATGCGGGCCGCGAAGTCCTTCACCTTGTTGACCGCCCGGTCGGTGACGTTCATCGCAAACATGGGAGCGGCGTCGTTGGGAGCGACGGAAGCGTCGGGGAGCATCGTTGTGGCCATGAAGTTTCCTCCGTTAGGGGCCGTCGGCCGAAGGGCCTGACCAAAGGCGACTCTAAAGAGAACCGTGATCCGAAGTCAATTTTCCGAGATCACGCGCAATCCTTATGAGGATTTTCACGACCACAGCATATTGTGTACCAGGAAGGTCTGACCCACTACCTATTGCGGTATTGCCCTCTGGACGGTTAAGCTCCCCACTCACCTCAGCTAGGTAAAAGGAGCGCAAAGATGAGCGCCATTGAGACACGTGATTCCGAGGCCCCCGCCGTGACGGTGAATCGCGAAGCCGGAACACGCATAGACCGGCGCGGCTTGACCTTCCGTCGGCTCTACACGGATGGGAAGACGCCTCCGTTCGATGCCTTGGAATGGGAACTCCGAACCGCCGCGATCACAAACGAAAAGGGCGAGGTCTTCTTTGAGCAGAGGGATGTCGAGGTGCCGAAGGCCTGGTCGATGACCGCGACCAATATCGTGGCCCAAAAGTACTTCCATGGGCGGCCGGGAACGCCGTCGCGCGAGCGCTCCGTCAAACAGCTGATCGGTCGCGTGGTCGAGACCATCACGGCGTTTGGCGAGAAGGGAAGCTACTTCCGGACCCCAGCCGATCGCGGCGCATTCCGGGACGAGCTGAGCGCGATTCTGGTTCATCAGGTCGCGAGCTTCAACTCACCGGTGTGGTTCAACGTGGGCGTTGAGCAGCGGCCGCAGGCCTCGGCGTGCTTCATCAACTCGGCCGGTGACTCGATGGCGTCGATTCTCGAGCTCGCCAAGACCGAGGGGATGCTCTTCAAGTTCGGTTCCGGAACCGGGTCGAACCTTTCGACGTTGCGCTCTTCGTACGAGGCGCTCTCTTCGGGGGGGATCGCCTCGGGTCCTGTCTCGTTCATGAAAGGGTTCGACAGCTTCGCGGGCGCGATCAAGTCGGGAGGCAAGACCCGTCGGGCGGCCAAGATGGTGATCCTGAACGTGGACCACCCGGACATCGAAGAGTTCATCGCGACGAAGGAGAAGGAAGAGCGCAAGGCGTGGGATCTGATCGAAGCGGGCTGGGACGGCTCCTTCGGCGGAGAGGTCTACAGCAACGTCGGCTTTCAGAATGCCAACCACTCGGTGCGCGTTACGGACGAGTTCATGCAGGCGGTCGAGTCAGGCGGGCCGCACGTCACGCGCGCGGTCCTCACCGGGGAACCGATGCAACAGCTGGACGCGCGAAAGCTCCTCCGGAAGATGGCAACGGCAGCCTGGGTTTGCGGGGATCCTGGAATCCAGTTCGACACCACGATCAACCGCTGGAACCCCTGCAAGACGACGCATCGCATCAACGCCTCGAACCCTTGCTCGGAGTACATGTTTATCGACGATTCGGCCTGCAATCTCGCGTCGATCAATCTGATGAAGTTCGCGAAAGACGACGGCGGCTTCGATGTGGAGCGCTTTCGGCACACGGTCGATGTGGTGTTCGCCGCGCAGGAGATGCTGGTCGACGAGGCTTCGTATCCGACGCCTGCGATCGAGCGCAACTCGCACGCGTTTCGGCCCATTGGCCTCGGCTACGCCAATCTCGGGGCGCTCCTGATGTACAACGGGCTACCTTACGACGGCGACGAGGGCCGGAATTACGCCGCGGCCGTCACGAGCCTGATGCATGGACAGGCGTTTCTGACGTCTTCGCGTATCGCCTCCGAGCTGGGCCCCTTCGCGTCCTACGCCCCGAATCGCGAGGCCTTTCTCGGCGTGATCTCGATGCACCGGGACGCGGCCAATCGCGTTCCGAGGGCCGGGCTTCCGAAGGAGCTTGCCGATGCGCAGGCCGCCGTGTGGGACCTGACCCTGGAGTCGGGGCGCCAGCACGGATATCGAAACGCCCAGGCGACGGTCCTCGCGCCCACCGGAACCATCGGTTTCATGATGGACTGCGACACGACCGGCGTGGAGCCAGACCTCGCGCTTATCAAATACAAGAAGCTCGTCGGTGGCGGCACCATGAAGATCGTCAACAACACGGTTCCCCACGCCTTGCGAAGGCTGGGCTATGGGGAGGACGAGATAGACGCTCTCGTTCGCTTCGTGGACGAGCGCGGGACGATCGAGGGCGCGCCCGGTCTTCAAGCGCGCCATCTTCCGGTCTTCGACTGCGCCTTCAAGGCGTTTTTAGGGACCCGTTCAATCGCTCCTCTGGGACACGTCCGGATGATGGCGGCCGTCCAGCCGTCAGGACGCCGCCGTCGACGACATCGAGAACGCGTACCTGCAGGCCTGGAAGCTCGGCCTGAAATCGATTGCGGTTTACCGGGACGGCTGCAAGAGAACGCAGCCACTCAACACGGCGGCTTCGAAAGACGACGAAGCGGTCAGGGGTCACAAGGGAGCTTCCGGAGCGGCGTCCACGGCTCCGGTCCCGACGTCCGCCACCCCGGTCGCGACCCCGCGAAGGCACAAGCTTCCGGATGAGAGAAGAGCCCTGACGCACAAGTTCTCGGTGTCGGGGCACGAGGGCTATATCACGGTTGGTCTCTATGAGGACGGAACGCCGGGGGAGATCTTCCTGACCATGGCCAAGGAGGGGTCGACGATCTCGGGGTTGATGGACTCCTTTGCGACCGCCATTTCCCTCACGCTGCAATACGGGGTTCCGCTTGAGGCGCTGGTCGAGAAGTTCAGCCACACGCGCTTCGAGCCCGCGGGGTACACGAAGAACCCAGAGATTCCGATCGCCAAGAGCCTCGTGGATTACATCTTCCGTTGGCTCGCATCGCGGTTCCTAACGGCCGACCTGAAGGAGAGGGCGGGGGTCGTCGCGAGGGAGGAACCAGCGGAGACAACCGGTGTGAACGCAACGTTCGCTCCACCAGACTTCGAACCCCGGCCGGCCCCGGCGGTCGCCCGAGGTGGTGCGGCACGCCCGATTGGCTTCGCGCCAGGTGCTCAGGCGACGTTATCGACGGGCTCGGCGACCGCCACAAGCCCTCTTGCGTTCTTGAACAGCGCGGACGCGCCAAGCTGTCACGAATGCGGAAGCCTGATGGTGCGAGGCGGAGCTTGCTACAAATGCCTCAACTGTGGAGCCACGAGCGGCTGCAGCTGAGCGGATGATGAGGATGACGAGAAGGGTTCGCGGCGCCGGTCACTCCAGCGATTTGAGGCCCGCGTCTGCGCCCTTCTCCATCTCGCTCCCGGGTTGAGCCAAGCGTTTGACGTCTTCAAACATCTTTCGCGAATCCGCGGTTCTTCCGCTGGTCCGATAAAGCGCTCCGGCCGCAAGGCGAGCGGGGAGAGAAGCCGGGTGGGAGGGGTACTTCGCGACGATCTCCTCGAACAGCCCGAGCGCTCGGGCCGTGTTGCCCTGCCTCTCGGCGGCCATGGCCAGCTTCAGCATCGCGCGTGGACGCACCTCGTCGTCCCCTTCGCGCATGAGCTCCTCATAGAGGCGCTGTGCCTCAAAGTCCTTCTGGTGAGCCTCGCAGACCTCGGCCTTCCTCATGAGCGCGGTCGTTCGGACGGTGCCGCCGAGAGCGATTGCCTGGTCGAGCGCCGAAAGCTGCGCCTCCTGGTTCCCGGCCTTCTCAGCCGTCTCGGCCATGGTCAGGAGGATTGAGCCCGTTGGGGCATTCGGCGGGGCCTTCGCGAGCGCACTCTGGTAATGCGCGAGCGCCTTCGCCGGCCCTCCTTCCTTTTCAGCGAGCGCGCCCTGCTCGAGGGTCTTTTGGACCCAGCTCTCGCGTGCTGAGCCACCGTCAGAACCGGGCGAGACCGGGGCCTTGTCTTCGGAAGCGGCGCGGATTCGCTTGATGATGGCGTCGGCCTTCTTCTGATCCGCCTCGGAGGCCGTTGTAAAGCGGCTTGCTGGGCTCTTTGCCCAGTAGATTCCGAAGCCGACGAGAATGACCATGGCCGTTGCGAGAGCGACCGTACCGAGCCTGGAAGATTCGCGTTCGCCCGACGCTCGCTCGGGGGCGACCTTCTCGGTGAGGGGCGGACGGGGCGGCCGCGAATCGACCGGAGAAACGGCAACCGTCCCCGAGACAAGTGATCCGACCTGCCCCAGTGTGTACGAATCACTCGGGCCAAGCGACTTGAGCTTGCGAAGAAATCGCATGACGTTGACGAAATCGCGCTCCAGCTTGTAGAGCTTGGCGAGCTGGAGGAGGACACCGATGTTCTCGGGGTCCTTACGCAGTTGCTCCTCGAGGCTTCGGATCTTCTGGTTCTCGACCGGCTTGTCGCGTTGCCCCGCCCGCAGCGCGGCGGTTCGGAAGATCGTCTGGGCGCGAACATCCTCCGGGGCGATGACGACCGATTGGTACGCGGCCCAGAGCGCTTCCTCGGGCGCGGCCGAGCGATCCGCGAGAAGCCGCTCCGCTTCGGCGGCATTCGCGGCCGCGAGCTCCGCGGCCCGGCGCTTCACGAAACCATCGGGATCGGAAACGAACACGCGGAAGCGGTCCGCGGGATTGAGCATTCCCTCAGCCGCGAGCACTCCACGGATCGCTTCGCTCGCCTCATCGGCGTTGGGATATCGCGCCGCGCGGTCCTTGGCGTGAAGTCCTCGGAGGATCCGGTCGACGGCCGGTGGAATCGTCGGATCGAGAAGCGAGGGCGGATCGGGTTCCACGTCGACGACCCTCCGGAGCGTCGCGGCCACGGAGTCGGCCGTGAACGGATTCAGTCCCGTCAACATGCCGTAGAGGCAGGTTCCGATCGAGAAGAGGTCGGATCGGGGGTCGAGGGGCTCTCCACGCGCCTGTTCGGGCGACATGTACGAGGGCGTTCCCACGACCGTGCCGGTGACGGTCAACCGGGTGAGATGGTCAGCCTGGCTGATCCCGAAGTCGGCGATCTTGATAACGCCATCCGTGGTCCACATCAGGTTCTGCGGTTTGATGTCCCGGTGGACGACCCCCTTCTTGTGGGCGACCGAAAGGCCCTTGAGCGCCTCAGAAGCCGCATAGAGCGCCAGCTCGAACGGGAAGGTCCTCGCGCGTTCCATCAGCACGTGAAAGGCGCCGCCGTCGACATACTCCATCACGATGTAGGCATTGCTCGGATCGGGC